>JACXTT010000821.1_pt1 | contig 52671 bp, 62 predicted proteins | sample 9270951 | NCBI WGS metagenome assembly JACXTT01 (sample SAMN15532306, study PRJNA645909) | rock metagenome | isolation source: weathered quartz diorite | place: Puerto Rico | collected 2017-06-21
AAATGTTTGTGTACGGGATACAAAAGTAGGAAAATTTTTGGTAAAGGTTGTAAATGTTGAAAGGTTGTAGATTTGGTAATTTTAAGATTTGAAATGAGTATTTCCCATTCTAATCTTCAAATTTCCTGGCGGATCAACCAAAAACGTTCAAAAGCCGCTTTAACGCTTTACTATTTATTCAACATTTGGCCAGTGTTATATAAATGCACCAGGTTTTGTATTTGTTTGAAGCTGAACTTATCTTCTGCAATATACCTGTCGTAAGCTGCTTTATTGTCCTTCAGCATTTCGCCAAGGATATCTTTGCGTTTCTGTTTTGACTTGGATAAAAAAAGACTATTTGTTTTTAAATCAACGACATAATCAGACCCCTTGCCAACGTACCATTCTGTTGTAGTTGTGCCGTTATAATTACTGTTAACCAGTTCATAGAGGCCGATCCGGCCTTTCTCGATAATGGCCAAAAATACAGCCCTGGCACTGCTGTCGATATGTACCGACCGTTCACGCAAGTCTTTCCAGCTGATATAATATTCACGAATTTCTTCTGGTATAATTTTTTTTGATTCACCTTTCGGATCCACCTTATATCTAGGTTTTCCAAGCAAAGGAGTGCTAATTGAACACGGAATAGAATCGCCCTTTACGGTGATTACATAGTCGCTTTGCGCGTTTGCGTTAAAAGCTGAAATCATCGCTACCAAGGTAATCAGCACTCTGACAAATGAAATTTTCACGTTATATATTTTTATGCGTTAATAATTCTTTCAAATCCTCCGGCGTATCTACTGCAAAGGTTTCAAATTCTGTTTCAGCTACTTTTATTTTATAACCATTCTCTATCCAGCGCAGCTGCTCCAGGCTTTCGGCTTTTTCAAGAGATGACACCGGTAATTTGGTGATCTGCTGCAAAATATCAGCCCTGTAGCCGTAAATGCCGATGTGCTTAAAATAGATGAAATGCTGCAACCAGTTTTGCTGTTCCTGCCCGCGGATATAGGGCACCGGCGAGCGGGAAAAATAAATGGCTTCTGATTGATTATTAACAAGCACTTTGGGGGAATTTGGATTAAACAATTCCTGTTCGGTCTGTATCTTTTTTACTAATGTGGCGATTTGGGTATCGGTAGCATTAAAGCAACCTACTAATTTACTGATCTGTTCCGGGTCAATATAAGGTTCGTCGCCCTGGATATTGATAATCACATCATATTGCGGATAGGTTAAAGCCACTTCCGCACAACGGTCGGTACCGCTTTGATGGTTGGATGATGTCATTACCGCCATGCCGCCGAAATCTGCTACATGGTTAAATATCCGTTCATCATCCGTTGCCACCATTACTTCCGAAAGATCAGCGCACTTTTTTGCCTGCTCGTATACCCGCTGTATCATGCTCTTGCCGCCAATGTCGACCAAGGGCTTGCCCGGAAAACGGGTGGAGGCGTAGCGGGCGGGAATGATACCGAGGATGTTCATTTTTTAAAAGTAATAGTTTTAAAAGCAATCAGTGCCAACTTTTCATTGTGCGCAGATAGATTGTACCCATTCATTTGAAAATTGAAGTTTGACGAACGGCTGCGTATAAATATACCCGTCATGCCCCTCCCCAAAACTTTGGGCCAAATTGTTTTGGTGATGTAGTTACCGTTTGTGTCGATTTTAATGTTGTGTATTTTAGCATCCTCCTCATCGAGGTGGTTTGCATAGCCCATATCGCTGCAATCAAAAGACAATATTAAATTGGGACCGGTAATTTGTCCAACAAACGAATCTTCCTGTTCTCCGGGGGCTACGAATTTCCAATCGAGTGGAACAGTAATTTTAAAAGGACCAATATTCAATTGCCGCCAGTCTTTAGATAGCTTGAAAGCTTGAGGAGCAGGCGCACAGCTAATGAGAGAAATTATAATCAAGCCGAAGAGATATGCTTTGCTCATTTTACGGGGACATTCCTAAACACCTGGCCTAAAATAACCCATTAATCTCCCTTTCAATCAACTGAACAATCGTAGCCATATCTTCAGTGTTGTTAGCGAAATCAAGATTGTCTTTATCTAACACCAGCAACTTACCAAGCTTATAATCCTTTATCCATTTATCATATTTTTCGTTCAGCTTGGATAAATAATCAAGGCGGATGCCGGATTCATATTCGCGGCCGCGGCGCTGGATGTTGTTGACCAGCGTTGGTACGGATGCTTTTAAATATACGAGCAGGTCGGGCGGTTTGATAAATTCGATCACATTATCAAACATCGACTGGTAATTTTCATAATCGCGGGTGGTCATCAAACCCATATCATGCAGGTTTTCGGCGAAAATATAGGCATCCTCGTAAATGGTGCGGTCCTGGATGATATTCATCCCCCGTTTCTGTATTTCCACGATCTGGCGGTAACGGCTGTTAAGGAAGTATATCTGCAGGTTAAAGCTCCAGCGTTTCATATCGCTGTAAAAGTCCTCCAGGTATGGGTTGTTATCAACGGCTTCGAATAAGGGGTCCCACCCATAATTCTTGGCCATCATTTCGGTAAGAGTAGTTTTACCGGCGCCTATGTTTCCTACAATCGCAATATGCATGTTTCAGTTCAAGGTTTATGGTTGATGTCAGTTTATAGTTCGTGGTGGTTGATGTTCATTGCAGCTGCCTGCAAAATAAACGCCGCCTAATATACGCTATGAACCATGAACTATCAACTATGAACGCAGCTAAAAACTGCGGAAGCCGATAATTTCTCTTACTTCTTTTATTGTTCTCGAGGCGCTTTCCCGGGCCTTTATAGCACCGTGGCGAGCTACCTGGCGCAGGTATGGCGCATCGTTAGCGATATCGTTAATACGCTCGCGAATAGGCGCGGTGGCAATAATAATATCTTCGGCAAGCTGTTTTTTTAGGTCGCCGTAACGTATTTGACAGGTATTATATAACCCGTCAAAATGCGTGTAGGTATCAGGCGATGATACCACTTTTATAATATCGAACAGGTTTTGTATCTCTTCGGGTTTCTTTTGATTTTCTGTCGTCGGGCCGCTGTCGGTAACCGCGCGCATTACCTTTTTTCGGATGATTTCGGGCGAATCGGACAAATAAACGGCATTGCCCTCCCCTTCTGACTTGCCCATTTTACCCTTACCGTCAAGCCCGGGGATCTTTACCAGGTTATTGCTGTAGTTAAAGGCATACGGCTCGGGAAAAACCTCCTTATTATATAAACGATTAAAACGGTTGCCAAATGTGCGCGACATTTCAAGGTGCTGTTCCTGGTCTTTACCAACGGGTACCTTGGTGGCTTTATGGATAAGAATATCCGCCGCCATTAATACAGGATAGGTTAACAGTCCCGCGTTTACATTATCCGGCTGCGACCGTACTTTATCTTTAAAGGATGTGCTGCGTTCCAGCTCACCCATATAAGCATTCATGTTCAGGTACAGGTACAGTTCGGCTACTTCAGGCACATCCGACTGAATATAAATGGTAGCTGTTTCCGGGTTTATCCCCGCGGCTAAATATTCAACCAGCACTTGTTTCACATGGCCATGCAAATCGCCGGGCGTTGGATGCGTGGTGAGTGAATGCAGGTCGGCAATAAAAAAATAGCAGTTGTATTCATGCTGCATTTTTACAAAGTTTTGTATTGCCCCGTAGTAATTACCTAAATGCAGTTTCCCGGTCGAACGTATGCCACTAACAACAGTTTCCATAGGGGCGAAAGTAAGTATTTTTTATATTTCAGGACAGCTGAAGTTGATAATGTACATGCATAGCATTTATAGCGCGGTTTTTTAAAAAGAATAATCTTTTGCTGAAAAATTAAGTATTTAATTACTTTTGGTGGCAATGAAACTCTTCTTAAAAAGAATACACACTCATTTTTACCGGTATAGTGTAGCTTTTTTCTTCATCCTTGTTTGGCCCATTCTTTATTTTCTGTCGCGAAAAAAATCAAGGTATAAGTATATCAACCAGTTCAGGCGGCTCATCATTTTTTTAAGCACCACCATTTCGGGCATATGGGTCCGGGTGAAATACGAGAAGCGGATCGACTGGAGCCGTACTTATATTATATGTGGTAACCATACTTCCAACCTCGATGTGTCGACCATCAGCATGGCGGCAAAAAACAACTTTTGTTTTATCGGTAAAGAAGAGCTGCTGGATAACCTGGTGCTGGGTTTCTTTTTCAGGACGATTGATGTTACCGTTAACCGGGATAGCAAGATATCTTCGTTCAAAGCATTCAAACACGCAGCCGAAAAGTTGAAAGACGGCATATCGGTAATTATATTCCCGGAAGCTACGATACCTGATGAATTTCCGCCAAAATTGCACCCGTTTAAAAACGGCGCATTCAGACTGGCGATCGAACTGAAAATCCCTATACTGCCTGTTACTTCCATCGATACCTGGAAAATTTTATGGGATACGGGCCTGGAGCGCGGCAGTCATCCGGGTGTTTGTAATATATTTGTACATAAGCCCATTGAAACTGCCCACCTTACAGTGGAAGATGCCGATGCTTTGCGCGATGAAGTGCACGCGTTAATTAATCATAAACTGCAGCAACATGAACATTGATAAAGATACCGTTGACAAGGTAGCACACCTGGCGCGGCTGGAGCTGAATGCTGAAGAAACAGAGAACATGATCAAGGACATGAACCGTATCCTGGGGTTTATGGACAAATTAAATGAGGTGGATACGACCGGAGTTGAGCCGCTCATCTATATGACCGGTGAAGTAAATGCTCTTCGGGAGGATGTGGTAAAACAGGAAATTACGCATGAGGAAGCTTTGTTGAATGCACCAAAACATGACGATAAGTACTTCCTGGTGTCGAAGGTGATTGATTTAAGGTGAGGTTCTGACTAAAATATTCCTTACCTGTAACAAAACCGTGCATATCGCAGTCCAAACAAGAAATAAAGCATGGAGCCATTAATAACCATTAAAGATATCGGGCGTAAATATGTAATTGGTGCTGAGATCATTCACGCTATAAAATCTGTTTCGTTAACGATCAATAAAGGTGAATTTGTGGCGCTGATGGGCCCTTCTGGTTCCGGAAAATCCACCCTGATGAATATTTTGGGATGCCTGGACACGCCTACTAAGGGGGAATACATCCTTAACGGCATTAACGTCAGCCACATGACTGATAACGAGCTGGCCGAGGTAAGGAACAGCGAGATCGGTTTCGTTTTTCAAACATTTAACTTATTGCCGCGAAACACTGCTTTAGATAACGTAGCCCTCCCCCTTGTTTATGCAGGTGTAAATAAGGCAAACCGGAACGAACGCGCAAAAAAAACACTTGAAAATGTAGGCCTGGGCAACCGGATCGACCATAAGCCAAACGAGCTATCGGGCGGGCAACGCCAGCGTGTGGCCGTGGCCCGTGCATTAATTAACAATCCTTCGATCATATTGGCTGATGAGCCTACAGGTAACCTCGATACCAAAACGTCTATTGAAATAATGGGCCTTATTGAGGATATCCACTCCAAAGGCAACACCATTATATTAGTAACCCACGAAGAAGACATTGCCCTGCACGCCCACCGCATTGTGCGCATGCGCGACGGGCTGATTGAAAATGATTTTGCCAATACCAATATTCATAAGGTGGAGAGGCATACGGTAGCGGTATAAGTGATTAAGTAAGCGATCATTTAAAACTAACAAATCGACGATAACCTGGCAACAAACTCCGCCAGGTAAACGGCCCTTTTGGGCGAAATGGGTTTTTGGTTGCCGATGATGAGTGTATGCTCAACGATCTCGATCACAAAATCATCTTCACGGATATCCATTACCGCGTTGCGGAAGTTCCGGTCAATTGCTGTTGCCGCTTTCTGACGATCGTTTACCAGCACAAAAAAAGTATCGCTGAAGGGCTTATCCTCCGCAAAATCCAGTTCGACCGGGTGCACCAGTTCAATAATTTTATCGGCCAGCGTTTCACGGCGTATTAGTGCCCGGCCGAAATCGCGCTTTAAAAAAGCCAGTGCCCAGGTATGGTTTTCGTAACAGTCTGTTATGGTTGATTTAGCACTTCCACTTTTGAAATGAGTTTCGATAAAAAGCATGTAGCTTTCTTTACCCAAATGCCTGATCACATACGAATCACGTAAGTTGATATCAAGGTAATTTTTAAATACCTGGAACTGATCTAAATGAAAATCGATATCTCCGGTAAAATCAATATTGAACTTTGCCTTAAGCACTTTATAGGTATCACTAAATCGGTCTATCTCTTCGCAGCTAAGGCCGACGGTATCAAAAGGAAAGTTCTCCATTCAAATAATTCTTTTGCTAAAAGTAATTAATCCGGTTCAATTTGCAATACCGGCGACCGAACGACTACCTAAACCTTTCTCATATTATTGCTGTTATATCCCGATAAATGGTAGTAAATTTAACTTGTTTATATCCAACACACCTTTCTTCCACAATTAAAATTTAAAGCTATGGCTATCGCATTTACCGTTTCGGATATTATGCCAACCAGCAAAGAGGCCGTTTACAACGCCTGGCTTGATGGCGAAAAACATGCAAAAATGACCAATACTGAGGTTGCCCACGCAAGTATATTAGTTGGCGATTCGTTTACGGCGCATGATGGTTATATCTCCGGTAAAAACGTCGACCTTGTGCCCTATACAAAGATCATCCAGACCTGGCGAACGACTGAATTCTCGGACGAAGAAGAGGATTCGCTGATCGAAGTGACTTTTACAGATAAAAACGGCGGAACGCTTATAACCCTCACCCATACTAATTTACCGCCCCACGGGAAACAATACGAACAAGGCTGGAAAACACATTACTTTGAACCGATGAAAAAGTATTTTGAATCGCATAAATAAGAGGAATTAAGCTAATTCCTTCACATTCAGACCAGCAACCGCAATGAGGGAAAATAACACCCCGTAAATTCCCCTATTACATCGCGCTTTTGTACTTTTACATTTTCAATTATGGAAAACAAACCCATAGCGCGCAAACTTCGCCTGCTTTCGCAATTAATGGAACTGCACGAAGTTAACCCGTTTAAAATACGGTCGGTTGCCAATGCTGCGTTTAAAGTGGATAAGCTGCCTTACCCCGCATCCGGAAAATCGTTTGAGGAGCTTGAAAAAGTTGAAGGGATTGGCAAAAGCATTGCAGCCAAAATAACCGAGTTGCTTGAAACCGGGACCATGGCCGAACTCGACGAGCTGCTTGCCAAAACGCCCGAAGGTGTTGTTGAGATGATGGGTATTAAGGGGATCGGCCCAAAAAAAGTAGCAATTATTTGGCGCGAACTTGGGATTGAAAATACCGGCGAGCTGTTTTATGCCTGCAATGAAAACCGGTTGGTTGAAGCGAAAGGTTTTGGCTTCAAAACCCAGGAAGATATCCGCAAGGCCATTGAATTCAGGATGGCCAGCAATGGTAAATTTTTATATGCGCAGGTTGAAGCCGATGCAAAAGAATTACTCGAAGAAATAAAGGAAATTTTCCCGGGAGGGCTCATAGGATTCGCGGGCGGGTTTCGCAGGCTGAACGAGATCATTAGCGAGCTGGTTATTGTATTGGGCAGCCGCGACCAGGAAATTGCCTTCAACACATTAATGCATTCTGAAATTATCCGAAATATAAGCTCGAACGGACATCACATTAACGGAGAGTTTCATAATGGTTTACTGGTTGACATCGTGTGTGTTGAAAAACGTTATTTTTATAAGGAGCTATTTTTACAAACCGGGGATGATGACCATGTAGCTGCCATTTCGGAACGAGTTGATAACCTGCCAGACCAGCCCGAAAGCGAGGAATTGATTTACAGGGCTGCTAACCTTGATTTTATGCTTCCCGAGCTGCGTGAAGGAACTTCATTTATAAAAAAAGCCGAAATAAGCGCGCTGCCGCACCTCATTACGTTTCACGACCTGAAGGGCGCGCTGCACAACCACAGTACCTGGAGCGACGGTATCAACACCGTTGAAGAAATGGCATTATATTGCCGAGACGAACTAAAGCTGGAATATTTGGGCATGTGCGATCACAGTAAAAGCGCGTTTTATGCCAAAGGATTGAGCATTGAGCGGGTATTACAACAGCATGAAGAGATCGACCATCTCAATAAAAAATTAAACGGGTTTCACATTTTTAAAGGCATTGAATCGGATATTTTGTTTGACGGTTCGCTGGATTACCCGGATGAAATACTGGAGCGCTTTGATTTTATCGTAGCCTCGGTACACTCCATCCTTAAAATGGATAAAGAAAAGGCCACCTCACGACTGATAAAAGCTATAGAAAATCCATATACCACCATATTAGGGCACCCTACAGGGCGGTTGTTACTAAGCCGCGATGGTTACCCTATTGATCATAAAAAAGTAATTGACGCTTGCGCGGCGAATAAAGTAATTATGGAGATCAACGCCAACCCGTTCCGCCTCGATTTGGATTGGCGCTGGCATCAATATGCTTTAAGCAAGGGAGTTTGGCTATCCATTAACCCAGATGCGCACCGCAAGGAAGGATTTTTAGATATGCATTACGGCGTATTGGCTGCACGCAAAGGCGGTTTATACAAAGAAAGATGTTTGAATGCCTTATCATTGCATGAAATTAAACAGGTGTTTGAAAAGAAGTCTGAAAGCCGGAAAAGTCCGGAAGTCGGAAGGTAATAGCTGTTCGTCGGTTATTAACCCGGCCAATGAATCAACGAATTAATGAACTAATGAACCTTATAGAAAAAGTACGTTCGATACAATCGCAGAAAAAAAAGCCATCAATCCTTGTTATTGGAGATTTGATGATCGACCGTTATATTTGGGGAAGTGCTACACGACTTTCGCCGGAAGCTCCGGTACCCATAGTTAATGTAAAATCTGAATCCGCAACACTAGGCGGAGCGAGCAATGTGGTTCAAAACCTTGTTACACTTGGCGCAAAGGTTACTATAGCGGGCGTTATCGGCAATGACAATTCCGGAAGGCAATTGGTTGAAATACTGGAAAACGAGGGTGTTAAAACCGATACAATCATACAAGATAGTAACCGGCAAACTACCGTTAAAACCCGCGTGCTTGCCGGAAGCCATCAATTGGTGCGAATCGACCGCGAAGTAACAGACCCGCTGTCGGCTGATATGGAAAATGAATTGGCTGACAAGATAGCTGATTGTATAGACGAGGCTGATATCGTTATTCTCTCTGATTACAATAAAGGCCTGTTTTCGAATAGCCTCACACAACGTGTTATACAAATAGCAACTGATCATCAAAAGAAAGTACTTGTTGACCCGAAAGGCCTCAATTACGACAAATACAAAGGAGCCTACCTTATCAAGCCCAACCGGAAAGAATTAGCCGAGGCTGCCAATACCGAAAAAATAAACAGTTTGGCTGAAATGCAGGTGGCAACTAAAACAATTTTCTCGCGAACGGCGGCAACTTATCTGGTGGTTACCCTCTCTGAGGAAGGAATGGCTATAATTACAGAAAGTACCAGCAAATTAATTCCGGTAAAAGCTACCGAGGTGTTTGACGTTACCGGCGCCGGCGACACAGTTATAGCGTCAATAGCCTATTTTATGGCGTTGGGTTTGCCTGTTGAAGAGGCATGCGACCTGGCTAACCATGCTGCGGCAATTGTGATAAGGCATGTGGGCAGCGTTTCAACTACCGTTGATGAAATTATAGAAGACATGGAAGGGGATGGCCATTAAGGATTGGTCATCAATAATCTGAGATAAAAAATGATAATTGAAGAACTAAAAGCGCATCAGGAAGTACTGCAAACGGTAATCGAATCCCTTTCCACGGATATTGAAACAGCTTGTGGCCTGATGACTTCTGTTATAAAAAATGGCAATAAGGTGCTCATTGCCGGTAACGGCGGCAGCGCTGCCGATGCCCAGCATATAGCTGCAGAATTAACCGGCCGTTTTGTAAAGGAAAGAAAAGCATTGCCAGGTATCGCATTAACAACCGATACCTCTGCCCTAACCTCCATTGCAAATGACTATGGTTATGAATATGCATTTTCGCGCCAGGTTGACGCGCTAGCGCGTCCGGGCGATTTATTTATCGGCATATCAACATCGGGCAATAGCCCGGGTATATTAAATGCCTTCGAGGCTGCCACCAGGATAGGCTGCAAAACGCTGGGATTATCAGGCCGTGATGGCGGCAAGATGAATAGCCTTTGCGGGTTAAATATAGTTATTCCATCAGATGTAACGGCCCGCATACAGGAAATGCATATCCTGATAGGCCATATTCTTTGTAAGGCGGTGGATGATTTGTTTTAATAATAGCATAGCAGACTTACGAAGTTTTAAAAACTTCGTATGTCTAAACTGAACGAGATGAGAAGCGACATCGAAAAAATATTAGCCGGTAAATTATCTGGCCCGGCATCGTTAAAAGAAACTGTAGCTGCCTGGCAGAGCGAAGGCAAAAAGGTGGTTTTTACCAATGGTGTTTTCGATTTGCTGCACATTGGCCATATCAGTTATATGGCAAAAGCTGCAGCATTGGGTGATAAACTTATTATTGGTTTAAATTCAGATAGTTCAGTTAAACGAATAAAAGGTGAATCGCGGCCAATAAACAACCAGGAAACACGGGCAACATTGCTGGCTGCATTGTTTTTTATTGACGCCGTGGTGATTTTTGATGAAGACACCCCGCTCAATTTAATTACCACCCTAATGCCAGATATATTGGTTAAGGGCGCGGATTATACCATCGAAAACATCGTTGGCGCTAAAGAGGTGCTGGCCAACGGCGGAGAAGTTAAAACCATTACCTTTGTAGATGGGCATTCTTCAACGGCAATAATTAACAAAATAAAAGAAGTATAACTACTATAATGATAAGTGAACGCTGCAACAAGGTTTTTGCGGAAGTGATTAACCATTATCACTTGTATAATGATATAAATAAAGTAAGTGAGAATCCCTATTCCAGTGGTTCGCTCGACAACTTGTTGTATGCAAAATGCTGGATTGATACTGCCCAATGGCATATGGAAGATGAGGTACGCGACCCCTCCATTGAGCCTGTTGAAGCACTAAAATGGAAGAGGCAGATCGATGCTTCAAACCAGGATCGTACCGATATTGTTGAAGTAATTGATAGTTATTTTTTTGAAAAATACAAAGAGGTAAAAGCCGCCCCGTCGGCGCGGATCAATACCGAGAGCCCCGCATGGGCGATTGACAGACTATCAATACTGGCTTTGAAAATTTACCACATGCAGGAAGAATCCGTACGCATCAACGCGGATGAGCAGCACCTTGAACGAAGCAGGCAAAAATTGGCAATCCTGCTCCAGCAGCGCACCGACTTGTCGGTGGCCATAGATGAACTGATTGAGGATATTCAAAACGGCGACAGGTATATGAAAGTGTATCGTCAGATGAAAATGTACAACGACCCCAATTTGAACCCGATTTTATATAACAGCAAAAAGTAAATGACAGGTATAAAACATATACTTGTTATTCGTTTTTCAGCTATGGGCGATGTGGCCATGACTGTTCCGGTGGTAAAAGCTTTGTTGGCTCAAAACCTTGGTGTGAGTATAACCTACGTTTCGCGGCCAGCGTTTTCCGGCTTCTTCGACAATATTCCCGGACTGACCTATGTTTCTGCCGACCTGGATAGAGATTATGCTGGTTTTGGTGGGATAGTCAAACTTTTCAGAAAACTCAAAGCTCACCATTATGATGCCCTCGCCGACCTTCACAATAACCTTCGTTCCAAAATATTAAGGCGCATTTTCAGGCTGTCGGGATTACCATACGCCTATATCGACAAAGGCCGGAGCGAAAAAAAACTACTTACCCGGTTTCCCGGAAAGGTGCTCAAACCGTTGAAGTTAACCACCGAACGTTATGCGGATGTGTTTCGCAAACTGGGATTTACCTTGATATTAGACCATCAATTAATAAGCGATCCGGCCCGGTTAACTGACGAAATCATTGCGATAACCGGCGAGAAAGTGCGAAAATGGGTAGGCATTGCTCCGTTTGCAAAACACAAAGGCAAAATTTATCCGCTTGAGCGAACGGAAGAAGTCATCAATATGCTCAGCGACAGAAACGTGACCACATTTCTTTTTGGCGGGAGCTTACTTGAAGAAGAAATTTGCAAGCAATGGGAAAACAAGTATAAAAATGTTATCTCGTTGGTAAACCGCGTAAATATGCAGCAAGAGCTGGCCTTAATCAGCTGGTTGGATGTTATGTTAAGTATGGATTCTGCAGGGATGCACCTGGCGTCGCTTAAAGGCGTGCCGGTAGTTTCCGTATGGGGGGCAACACATCACTATGCTGGTTTTTTAGGGTACGGACAGTCGGAAGCTAATATTGTTGCCGATGATATCGAATGCCGGCCGTGTTCGGTATACGGCGACAAGCCTTGTTTCCGGAAGGATTATGCATGCCTTTATAATGTAGAGCCGGCGATGATTATTGAAAGTCTGAACAAATTCATTCTTTAAATTTCAACCGGTGGTGCAGCGGTAAAACAATTATAGAAAATTCTCATTCATATAAATAGCAATTAATTGTACTTTGTAACCGAGTTTGCTTCAACGGAAATGATTAGCATATCATATTTAAAAGTCAATAGCACTAAATAAAAGCGCGCCCATGAAAAAGTTATTGCTGATAAGGCATGCCAAAGCAGAAAAGGAAACTTCAGGAAAAGACTTTGACAGGCCATTAAAATATATCGGCATACAAGATGCGGCTTTTATGGCCGACCGGTTGAAAGATAATTCTATAATTCCCGATTATGTTATATCCAGCCCTGCCCTGCGGGCTAAAACCACCGCCGAAATATTTGCTGACCAGTTTTCATTGGCTGAGCCAACACTTGATAAAAGCATATACGAGGCCAGTGAAAAAACGCTGCTGCGTATTATCAATAAACTGCCCAATGAACATAATTTTATAGCGTTGGTTGGCCACAACCCGGGTATGGCGTATATCCTCTACAATTTAACTGGTCTTATTAGAGATGTGAATACCTGCACGGTAGCCGTCGTTGAATTTGAAACCGATGATTGGGCGGAAGTTAGCGGCGGTACGGGGACACTCTCTTATTATAGCTCACCTAAGGAGTAGTGGAGTCTAAGCATCACAGTCGTTGGCTACCTGATAAGTTCTCCGGTTTGCGGATGTCTCAATACAGGAACCTCCGATGACTTTTTCTTATAGAATCCATCGGCAAATACACCATGGCCAAAACCACAGCCAGAATTCAAGTCGACCTGTTTTTGTTTAACATTGATCCCGTGTTCGCTAAACTTCAAAGTTATTCTGCATGTGGGATCGTTCGTGTCTCCATTATATACACAAGTATTATTTGCGTATTTAAGTGTATCGAAAAGTTCGCCAGAATTATACGCCGGAGCGCCCATATTGACGCCCAACACGACTATTATTTTACTTTTTGAAAGTACTTTGACTTGAATATCTCCGGTATAACCATACGTTTCTCCTTTGACGATTTTCGCTTTACTTATCAAAACATAAGTGCCCGTTGGGTTAATATAATGTTGGCTCTCGTTTGGAGACGCTTCCAAAAGTATTATTATGACAAGAAGAATTTTCAACATCGTTACGATTTAGATAGCTTAGTAAAAATAGCAATTTGAATTAAATGTTGACCTTTCGCCTGTTCTGTAAAAAACACCTAAAGTATTTTGGGCGAACGACATAATAATCAACTCACCCGATACATTTTCCCGGGTAGTGAACGGATATGACCCGCCATTTCCATATTTAAAAGATTCATGGCAAGCAAACTGGTGGCCATATTGGACTTTAGGGTAAGGTCATCGATAGCGAGGGGTACCTTATGCTGCTGCAAAATATCGAATATCAATTGTTCTTCGCGTGACAGGTCGATGGGTAGTATAAACTGCTCTGTAATTGGTTTTAATGTATCTGCCTTTTCCCACCCTAAAATATACGCCAGATCGGCGGCGCCGGTTAGCAAGCTGGCTTTGTTATTACGAATTAAAAAGTTGCAGCCTTCCGAGTATTCGTCACCGATCCTGCCGGGATAGGCAAAAACATCACGGTTATAAGTATTCGCTATTTCGGCAGTGATTAAAGCGCCGCCTTTTATGCTGGCTTCTATTACAATAGTGGCATCCGCCATACCCGCTACAATGCGATTACGCTGGGGGAAGTTTTCCCTGCCCGGGATGGTTTCAGATGGGTATTCCGTTAATAGGCCACCGAATTCAATCATTTTATCGGCGGTCGAGCGGTTTTGGCTGGGATATATTCGGTCGAGCCCGTGCCCGAGCACTCCCACGGTAGGCATCTTATGTTTAATACACTCTTTATGGGCTGTAACATCTATACCTAAAGCCAACCCGCTCACAATTAAAGCATTATAAGGTTGCAATTCCTCTATAAGCTGCCGGCAAAGTTCTTTTCCGTATTCTGTCGCGTTACGGGTTCCTACTATGCTGATAATGCGCTGGGTATTTAAGTTTGCATTTCCTTTCGCATATAATAATATAGGCGAATCGTAACAATTTTTTAACCGTTTGGGAAAGCGGGCGTCGGTATAGAACAGTACATCTATGTCGTTTTTTTCAATAAACTTCAGCTCCTGCCCTGCCCTCGCCAGTGCAGCGGTGAAATCAGCCTGTTCAATCCTTTTTTCACCAATGCCGGGCACGCTCATCCAGCTATGCCTCGACACATTAAAAACTTCTTCGGCATCGCCAAAGTAGCTAACCAATGATTTAGCCAGGGTGGGCCCGATGTTTTTTATGAAAGTTAAAGCAACCTGGTGCAGTAAGGACATATTTGTGATGTGAGGATATGCAAATATGCAGATGTGAGGATAAATGTGCAACGTATAATGCAAATAATTTTAGCATTTATCTTTGATTAAGCTTGATAATTTGGCTAAAGCCGTTTCTTTTTAATTATTATATCCGTTGGCTGAAGCCAACGGCAATGAATACACGGGGTGGGTAAGATCGGCTTTGGGGGAAGATAGGGAGCTGTTCAGATCGAAGAGCTTAATAATAGTAAAATAGAAGATTAGTCGGGCCTAGTCGTTATTATGTACTCAATCTTCTTCGGAACTTCATTGCCGTTGGCTTCAGCCAACGGTACTTATTAGACTGTGAATATTGGCTTTAGCCAAAATATATTCACAAGCTTAAATTTGTTGGTCTTTAATTAGTGTCCATCCATACTTTATCATAAATTCATTGACTTCGTCATCAAATGTTTTTTTCGAATGATGCTTTTCCTGGTTTTTTATATAATTTAAAACGGTCGGCAATTGAGATTCACTTACCGATACCGCAAAATAATCGTCCTGCCAGCTAAATTTGTCGGGGATTAAATTGCTTTTATTTATCCAGAAAGAAGATTCACCTTTTATAAGCTGGGTTATTTTGGCCACGGTTTGATCTTTTCCCAGGGAGATCAAACAGTGTACATGATCGGTATGACCATTAATTGCTTGCAGGAATATTCCATTCTTTTTGCAGTTTTCAATAATGTGGCTATAAACTTCGGTCCTGAATTCTTTTTTCAGAAGTGGCACCCGATTTTTTGTAGCAAAAACTAAATGAATCCAGATTTTCACGAATGACATTGCGGTTTTGGTTTTGGCTAAAGCATTTTATTTTATCTATAATTGGTCCGTTGGCTGAAGCCAACGGCAATGAATTTTCCGGCATTAAGCCAAACCTACGTGTCCGCCCCCTGTTTAAAAGGCTTTCGAAAAAATTCTTTTTGCTAAGTTAAAAAAGCTGGCTAAAGCCATGGCAATGAATTTACTGCATCAGGTAATTAACCCTTTATGTAAACCACCTGCTTGGTTTCAAAAAACTCTTCCTCAAAGTAATCTTTGAGGTGATATTGCTGGACGGTTAATCCCGATTCGGCAATTTCTTGTGTAAGGTCCCCACCTTTTAAATACAGTATCCCGTTGGGCAATTTATTTTTCGATTGCTTATTGAATTTTCCCCGAATCCATGGATAGAAGTCTTTTAGCTGCGTTACCGCCCGGGATATTACGAAATCAAACTTTTCGTTAACCTGCTCTGCGCGCTGATGACTGGCAGAAACATTTTTTAATTCAAGCGCTTTTGCTACTTCCTGCACCACTTTTATTTTTTTGCCGATAGAATCAACCAGGTAAAACTGGGTATCGGGAAATAATATAGCCAGCGGAATACCCGGGAAGCCACCGCCGGTGCCTACATCCAATACTTTTTCGCCGGGTACAAACGATAATACTTTTGCTATACCCAGGGAATGCAGCACATGCCTTTCATACAGTTGCTCTATATCCTTACGTGAAATTACGTTGATTTGGTTGTTCCAGAAATGGTATAAACCGGGCAACTGGTCAAATTGCTGAAGCTGCTGCGGAGTAATGGAAGGAAAATATTTTATTAATAAATCAGAGGTCATCCCGTTTCACACGATTGATAATATTCCCAAGCAGGTACCGTGCCCTGAAAAGCTGGGCCTTTACCGTGCCTAATGGCAAATCCAGTTGTACTGCTATTTCTTCGTATGATAACTCGTCAAAGTAGCGCAATGTAATAAGGTTACGATATCGGGGGGGCAGGCTTTCAATTAGCAGCCGTAATTCCTGGGTTTGCTGCTTTTTGATTGATGTTTCTTCCGGGTTTAAACCGTCTGATTTTATTTGAAGCTGTTTTTCCTCACCATCCTCATCGGTCATCCCGTGAATAGACATGGTATTGAGTTTCTTTTTTCTTATAAAGTCAATGCAATTGTTTGTTGCCACCCTGAACAACCATGTACTAAAAGCGTAATCGGGCTGATACTTGTCTAATTTTTCAAACGCCTTGGCAAATGTTTCAACGGTAAGATCCATTGCGTCTTCTTTATTATTGACCATTTTCAATACCATAAAGTAGATAGAATCCTTATAGCGTTGCATCAGGTCGGCATAGGCCTTTTGGTCTCCCCCCCGCGCTCTTACAACCAGGTGAAAATCATTTTTCGCGTTTTCTGTAAAGTTAGAGTTTATCTCCATTTAATGGTTTTAATAAAAATACCGACCAATCCAAAAACATTTAAGTAAATATAGTACACCATGTCGAACAATGGCAAATACCATAAAAATTGTTTACCGTCTAACTTACTAAATATTTTACGATAAATAATTACCTGGAAAATCAATCTAAAAATAAATATTCCCAATACCAGCAAGGGTTCAAAATTGAAAATCAAACACCCTATAAGTAATGCGTAAAAAAAGAAACCTGATAAAGCGTCAAATGACAACATGTTTTTGTGGCGGCTTTTATACAATTTTCCCACACCAAAATGCCGCCGCTTTTGCCGATACCAGCTATACAAAGTTGTTTTTGCTGCGGTATACATAAAAGCCTCGGAGTGGATTTCGATCGCCGTATTATCAGGCGTCGCATTTTGATTCACAAACAGGTCGTCGTCGCCGGATAAAACATGCATATGCGCGGCAAATCCCTTCGCTCCGAAAAACAGACTTTTGGTATATCCCATGTTTCGGCCAATACCCATGTATGCATCGCCGATTATTGCGGCCGAGAAATAGTTGATAGCTGTTTTTATTGTTTCGAACCGGATAAATGAATTTAAAAAATTGCTGGTCCGGGTATAAGGAGAATAACCGAGCACAATCTGTACGCCTTCTGTAAAGTTTGCCGCCATGCGCGTTATCCAGTTCCCGGAAGATGGCTTACAATCGGCATCGGTGAACAATAGGTGCTCATTTTTTGCGGCCTTAATTCCCAATGTCAAGGCAAACTTCTTCCCTGTTTTAAAGCGCGCATGTTCGGTTATCGTAACTATTTTTAAATGCGGCCATTTTTCTTTGAACTCCTCCAGCACAAGGTCCGACGTATCATACGAACAGTCGTTTACTACTACTACTTCGAAATCCGGATAATTCTGTTCTAATATCGCCGGGAGATTCTCTCGTAAATTATTTGCCTCGTTACGTGCGCTAATGACTACCGATATTGGAATTACGGGTTTTAACAACTCGTCCAGCGGTTTATAGGCTGCAAGGCGACTTTGATTACTTACCAGGAAGTACAGCTGAATAAAAAAACAAACCTGGAATAAAATGAATAACGCCTCTTGTATATATGTTTCCAAATCCGGGAATAAATAATGCCGCAAATTTGCAGATTTTAGTTGAAAGTGTTGTAATAGTTGCAGAACTTGTACTAACAGAACCGGTTATTAACCCCTTTTAAAGCGGTTGCTGTCTGTAAACACTTCTATATTCTCATTTACAAGTTTTACAACCAGCCTAACTTAATACTTCTCTTACAACTATTATGTTAATTTTGCACCCTTCAATGAAATTTAACTTAGCAGCACAAGACCCGTTTTCGAAAGCACGTGCAGGGGAAATCACAACCGGCCACGGCACCATACAAACGCCTATATTTATGCCCGTTGGCACCGCGGGCACAGTTAAAGCAGTACATCAGCACGAGCTTAAAAATGATATTCACGCCCAAATTATATTGGGCAACACTTATCATTTATATTTAAGGCCCGGTTTAGATACGATAGAAAAAGCAGGCGGCCTCCACCGTTTTAATGGTTGGGACGGCCCCATTTTAACCGATAGCGGCGGCTACCAGGTTTATTCGCTAACTGAAGTACGAAAAATAAAGGAGGAAGGCGTTACCTTTCGTTCCCATATCGACGGCTCAAAACATTTGTTTACGCCCGAGAATGTTATGGACATCCAGCGAACCATCGGCGCCGATATTATAATGGCATTTGATGAATGCACGCCTTATCCGTGCGACTATCAATACGCAAAGAAATCAATCGAGATGACCCATCGCTGGCTTAAACGTTGCTGCCAACGGTTTGACAGTACTGAGCCTAAATATGGGTATGAACAGACCTTATTCCCCATTGTACAGGGCTCGGTTTATAAAGATTTAAGAGTAAGATCGGCCGAGGTTATTGCATCTTTCGGGCGCGAAGGCAATGCAATTGGGGGCCTTTCGGTTGGTGAACCTGCAGAGGAAATGTATGCAATGACAGAAGTTGTTTGTAATATATTACCGGAGCAAAAACCGCGTTATTTGATGGGTGTTGGCACACCAGTAAATATATTGGAAAATATTGCGTTAGGAATTGATATGTTTGATTGTGTAATGCCAACCCGGAATGCCCGAAACGGCATGCTTTTTACAAAGGACGGCATCATTAATATCAAAAACGAAAAATGGAAGAATGATTTTTCAGCGATTGAAGCTGATAGTGATCTGCTGGCTGACACCGCTTACACGAAAGCATATTTGCGCCATTTGATACATTCGGGCGAGATGCTTGGGGCACAAATTGCTACGTTGCACAATTTGCATTTTTACCTGTGGCTCGTAAAAGAGGCTAGAAAAAAAATAATATCGGGCGAATTTTATCACTGGAAAAACATGATGGTTAACCGTTTAGGCCAAAGATTGTAAATGAAGGAGTTTTTAAGGAAATATTTAAAAATTATCGACCGGTATATCATCAAGAAATACCTCGGAACCTTTGTATTTACCCTCGGCATATTTGTGGTGGTAACCGTTGTTTTCGATGTATCGGAACACCTGGATAATTTCTTGAAAAACCATTCTACGATACAGGAAATAGCTTTCAAATACTACGCCGGATTTATACCATTTTACATCAATTTATTATCACCACTTATTAATTTCCTGGCTGTAATTTATTTTACAGCCAAAATGGCCAATCAAACGGAGATTGTACCGATATTAAGCGGCAAAACCAGTTTTAATCGCTTTTTAAGGCCTTACTTTATTTGTGCTACACTAATTTTCATCGTGTCGCTTTTTGCTAATATTTATCTTATTCCGTTCACCAACCGGCTAAAAATAACCTTCGAAAATTCGCACCAGTTTAACGCCGACGATCCTACAAAAAGCGAGGTGCATATACAATTGGACAAAAACACATTTGTATATGTTCAGTCGTACGACAATACCGTACACACAGGTTACCAGTTTGTGCTGGAGAAATTCAACGGCGACCAGTTAAAGGAAAAGCTAGTAGCTAATAGTATCTCATACGACTCATTAAAAAAGGTATGGACGATGAATAACTTCACAGTCAAATACATCAATGGGTTAAAGGAAAAATATGTAGATAGTTCGGGCAAGAAAAAAGACACGGTATTAGACATGCGGCCCACCGATTTTATTGTTTACGACAACGCTTATTCGGCTATGTCAACTAAAGAACTAAACCGAAATATAACACGGGAACGAATAAGGGGAACCGGCGCGTTAAAGGAAATGCTATATGAAAAGTACCGGCGTTTTATTTACCCGCTGTCGTCATTTGTGCTTACACTTATAGGCGTATCGATATCATCGCGCAAAGTACGGGGCGGCATTGGCTTACCATTGGGGATAGGTATATTTTTGTGTTTCACCTATGTTGTTGTGGATAAATTCGCTTTGGTATTCGCTGTAAAAGGCGACACGCCGGCATTTGTAGCAGTTTGTATCCCAAACCTTATATTTGGCCTGGTCGGATATTACCTTCTTCTTAAAGCGCCTAAGTAATGAACAGCGGCAACCTTCCGCAACCCGGCGGCTTGAATAAAAACCTTATTATCCTCCATTTCACGGTTTTTATATGGGGCTTTACAGGGATATTAGGAGCACTAATATCAATATCGGCGGTGAGCCTGGTATGGTACAGGGTTCTTATAGCCTCCTCGTCCCTTTTCCTCTATTTTAAGTTTAATAAAACAGCCATAAAAGTAAACCGGGCCACTTTTTTAAAGCTCATTTTTACCGGCGCACTGGTAGGCGGACATTGGATATTATTCTTCGCGTCGATCAAATTATCAACCGTCGCGGTAACGCTCGTATGCCTTTCGTCGATCACTTTATTTACGGCAATATTCGAGCCTTTGATCAACAAAAAACGGGTATCTAAAATGGAGATCCTGGCAGGTGCGTTGATCATTACAGGCATCGTTTTAATATTCAAATTCGAAACACAATACACTAAGGGCATTATAGCAGGGCTGACAAGCGCGCTATTCGCAAGCCTTTTTGCTATCATAAACTCGCGTCAGGTAAAGAAATACGAGGCGCCGGTAATCGCTTTTTACGAGCTGACCGGCGCGTTTGTATGGATATCGATTTACCTTTTGTTCACCCATGGATTTAACCATTCGATGTTTTTAAAGAATGCAGACATCGGCTACCTGCTTATCCTCGGAACCATATGCACATCGCTTGCCTATGTAGCAGGTGTTTCGGTAATGCGCGAGTTGTCGGCGTTCAGAGTAGCGCTCATAACTAACCTCGAACCGGTGTATGGCATATTAATGTCTTTCGTTTTTTTCGGTGATATGAACAAAATGACCGCCGGATTTTGGGTAGGCGCTGTTATCATTTTGTCGACAATATTCCTTTTCCCCATCGCACGGAAGCAAATAACGCGGCGCCGGAATCGCCTGTAATCCCACATACCAACTTTCCTTAAACTTAATACAGGTCGATATCTGCGTTATGCCGGCTTGTATCCAAAACACGACATTCCACAATTAAAATCACGACGATTTAACGTATCTGCGTCGGGTGGGGGATATTTTCGCAACCGCCATTTCGCATACATTTTAAGCGATTTAAGCAACTATTCCGATTTCCCGGGGTAAGATATCGTCTATCTGTTTTCAAGTCAATACAGGTCAAAAGTATATTTTTCAAAGTGTATCGGGTTAAAAGAAAAAAATTACAAAACAAATCGAAACAAAACGGAAAAAACGTAATATATCAGGCAAAAATATATTGATAATTTGAATATATAAAATACATTATTAATTATAAATCAATAGTTTATTACTTTTATATAATGTATAAATTTACATATGAAAAGATTTGAAAATTTCAAAATGCCAAAATTATTAGCAATCAGCATTAATCACCGAATTTTAATCATATATTTAGTTATTGCTCAGAAAATTACAGCACATTATTTAATGTTTAACTTACCGATGGAGAAAGAAATTCAGACAGGGAAGAAAGTGTATCGAAAACCACATTTAGCTTTTTAGAAAAAGCGGGGATAAGGTGACGTTTTGGATAGGTCTGGAAAACCGACTTTAGGACGTACCGAAATTTCGGAAGAATTTTCGCGGTGTTTTTTCCGACCTTACATCAACTTGCGAACAAGCGTTAAAAAAAACAGCAGTTGCTATCCTCTTACTAATAAACAAACTTCATACCGAATTAATTTTTAATTAAAATAGCAATTTCATCTGAAGTGAATATTTTCCGTTTGAGAATGAGGTTTGTCGATTATAATTTAGCCGCCCTACTCTTCCGAATTATTCTTTTCGAAAAAACGGAGCCGGCAATTAATACATCTAAAAAAAAACCGGATATTGTATTAAACATTAAACCCAAATTATCATGCGCATTCAAACCATTGTTATAATTCTTCTCACTTTTTTTATCACCATTTTATTAATGCAAAATACCGGAACCGTAAAATTTACTATTCTGTTTAAAGACGTTTACATTTCCAAACTGGTGATGCTAACCCTGGTGGCTGTGTTCGGATTCGTTCTCGGCTTTTTGGTTGGGCGTCCAAAAACAGTCAGGCGTCTGGGTGGTGAACATGATGGCCTTCACAAGCCGGAAGACAAGACCGGTACACTAAGTGACGAGGACAGAGAATATATAAATTAAACAATATGGAAAAGAGGATCGGGTTTATCGGGCTCGGAAACATGGGCCTGAACATGGCTAAGAACCTTTTGGCACAAGGCTACCATTTGCAGGTATATAACCGAACAGCGTCAAAAGCCGACGTGCTTGATCAGAATGCTATCACTAAATGCAAAACTCCGGGTGAGGCAGCAACCGGCGTACAAGCTGTCATTACTATACTGGCTGATGATGATGCCGTAAAGGACGTTGTATTTGGCGAGAATGGCATCCTGCAAAAGCTGCCGAAAAATGGTGTTCACATTTCGATGAGCACGATATTGCCGGAAACAGCTGAAGAGCTTTCAAAGAAACACCGCGAAGCCGGTAACTTATACCTTGCAGCCCCGGTATTTGGCAGACCGGAAGCAGCAGCGGCAAGAAAGTTATGGATATGCACTTCGGGCGATCAGCAGGCGAAGGATTTGGCTAAGCCCATTTTAGAATGCTTGGGCCAGGGTATCCATGATTTTGGCGACGAACCCGGTGGAGCTAACGTCGTAAAAATAGCAGGCAACTTTATGATCATGGCATCCATTGAAATGATGGCCGAAGCCTATACCCTTGCTGAAAAGAATGGGCTCGACCGACTGAAGGTTTCGGAATTTTTCGGCTCTACCTTGTTCAGCGCACCGATATTTCAAAATTACGGGAAGACCATTGCAGCTAAACAATATGAGCCGGTCGGTTTCAAAGCAAAGCTGGGCTATAAAGACGCACGGCTGGCGCTCAAACTCTCACAGCAAAGCGAAACGCCTATGCCGGCGGTGGCATTGATCCATGAACGCCTATTAACGGCAGTGGCCAAAGGCTGGGCCGACAGGGATTGGGCCGAAGGAATAAGCCGGGGCGTAAGTGAAGATGCGGGGCTGTAGGAATTACGATTTTAGATTTACGATTGCTCATAACATAAATCTAAAATCTTAATTCGTAAATCGTAATTAATAAAACACCTGGTTGGTTTTCTCCAGTTCACTCAGATCCGGTGTCTCATTGAAAATACCAAAAACGGCTGCCCCGCTCCCGCTCATGCTCGCGTAAATGGCGCCGGCTTCGTACAACGCCGCTTTTACACCGCGTATAGCCGGGTGATTTTTGAAGACAGATACCTCAAAATCATTTTTGATAACATTTTTCCATTCGGTGACGGGCCTGTAAACAAGTTCCATTAACGACTGCTTTACCGGGGCAGGCTTTACGCCGCCAAAAGCTTCGGACGTAGAAATGTGCACCGGAGGCATAACCACCACAATTTTGTAATTTGACAGGTCGAGCTTGATGGGTTCAAACTCGTCGCCCCTGTCAAATGCAAATACCGGTTTGTTTTGAATAAAAAATGCACAATCGGCGCCTAATTGCCTGGCATAGTCTATCATTTGATTTTCGGACAAGCCTAACTCAAAGTTCTGGTCCATCAGCTTTATAAGAAATGCTGCGTCGGCCGAGCCGCCGCCCAGCCCTGCGCCAATTGGGATGTGCTTATGCAGATGAATTTTAACCGGCGGCAGGTCGAAATCTTTTTTTAACAGATGATAACCTTTAACACACAGGTTATCTTCCATTCTGCCCGGGATATCCAGCCCGGTAGATTGAAAGCTCAACTCATCAGCGACTATAATCTCCAGGGCATCCTTAATGGCAACGGGATAAAAAACAGTTTCCAGGTTATGGTAACCATCGTCGCGGCGTTCAATTACATTTAAACCAATATTGATTTTAGCATTCGGGAATATGATCATAGAAACGATTAACAAAGCATGTATTTTTGCACATCCTTAGGATACCAAAAATAGATTATTTTTATTTGCATTCAACTTAATTACCGGCAAGATGAAACAGTATCTCGACCTGATGCGTCACGTGATGGAAACCGGCGCTCAAAAGCACGACCGTACCGGAACCGGCACGCTCAGTGTATTCGGCTATCAGATGCGTTTTAACCTGCAGGATGGCTTTCCTTTGGTAACCACCAAAAAGCTTCATCTTAAATCAATCATTCACGAGCTGATATGGTTTTTGAGCGGGGATACCAACATTAAGTATTTAAAAGATAACGGGGTCCGGATTTGGGACGAGTGGGCGGATGCCGAAGGTAATCTGGGGCCGGTGTATGGCTACCAGTGGCGTTCGTGGCCGACACCGAACGGCGGCCATATCGACCAGATCACCCAGGTGGTTAACCAGATCAAAAACAACCCCGACTCACGCAGGATGATGGTATCCGCCTGGAACGTGGCTGATGTAAACCAGATGGCTTTACCGCCTTGCCATAGCCTTTTCCAGTTTTACGTGCAGCCGGCTAACGCGGCGAAGAATGAAACAAAGGGCAAATTATCCTGCCAGCTTTACCAGCGCAGCGCCGATATATTTTTAGGCGTACCCTTTAATATCGCGTCATACGCTTTGTTAACGATGATGATGGCGCAGGTGTGCGACCTGGAGTGCGGCGATTTCGTTCATACATTCGGCGATGCGCATCTTTATAACAACCATCTTGAACAAGCCGAACTGCAATTAAGTCGCGAGCCACGTCCTTTACCAACGATGAAGATCAATCCTGATGTGAAAGATATCTTCCAGTTTAAGTTTGAAGATTTTACTTTAGAAAATTATGACCCGTGGCCGCATATAAAAGGGGCCGTTGCGGTGTAATTATAAAAAGGGAAATTACTAAATTTGTATATGACAACTGTACAGATCAAAACAGAGATACAAAAAGTACTGGACGAAGTGCCGGACGATGTGTTAACAGATGTGCTCGATTTTCTAAAGGAATTGCAATCGCACCCGTCTGACAAAATCCGGTTAGCTAAATTTTTAAAGCAAACTTTAAAAGAAGACAAAGGACTGCTCGAAAAGCTTGCTCAATGATCGATATCAAAACGGCAATTTACATCCACGAAATATTAATTGATAAAATTGGCGGAAGTACGGGCATCAGGGACAAAGGCGCATTGGAAGCGTCCTTGAGTCGCTCTTACGCCACTTTCGACAAAATCGATTTATATCCCACCGTAATTGACAAGGCTGCTGCTTTATTCGAGAGCTTAATAATAAATCATCCTTTTATTGACGGAAATAAACGAACGGCTTACGTGTTAATGAAATATCTTTTGTTTACAGAAGGGGTTTCTATCAATACAAGTGAAAAAGAAAAATACAAAATGGTGATTTCCGCAAGCAAAGGTGAATTAAGACTTGACGGGATTAAACTGTGGCTTTATTCAAAAACAAACACAAATCAATGATCGTTTCCATCATAGTAGCCATTTCCGAAAACCACGCCATAGGCAAAAACAACCAGTTGCTGTGGCATTTGCCGCGCGATTTAAAGCATTTTAAGGATACGACTTCCGGACATACCATAATTATGGGCCGCAAAACTTTCGACTCAGTCGGCAAGCCGCTGCCCAACCGCCGCAATATTGTTGTTACCCGGCAAGCTATTACGATATCAGGCTGCGAAGTGGTGAACTCTGTTGAAGCCGCGCTGGATTTATGCAAAGGCGAAGATGAGGTGTTTATTGGCGGGGGCGCCGAGATCTACAAACTGGCTATGCATCTTACCGGCCGCATTTATTTAACTATCGTTCATCAGCATTTTGATGGGGATACTTTTTTTCCCGAACTGGATATGACGATATGGAAGGAAGTATCCCGCGAATATCACGATGCCGATATCAAAAACCCTATCCCCCATTCATTTATTACCCTGGAGCGCCGGATGTAAAGAATAGATTGACAGAGCGCGCAGTAAATTGAGCTTTATTTTATAGGCTAATCTTCAATACTTATAATCCCCTTTTGCCCTTTGCCTTTACCTTTCACCCTACCTAAAGTGTTTTAAATTAAAAATTTCATGCTTAGGAAATTTTATTAGATTTGCCGTCTTAATTAAATCGCTTATAAACTAATTGATTACATATTTAATTCACAATGCAAGGAAAAGGGGTTGTTAAATTTTTCGCCATACTGCTGGCTATTGTATGCTTATACCAGCTTTCGTTTACATGGGTGGCCCATAAAGTTGAAAATGATGCGAGGACGTATGCTAAGGGCGACACTGCTAAGGTAAAATCTTACCTTGACTCCATGGCGACTCAGCCGGTATATCCTCTTTTTAAACACGATTACCAGTATGTTAAACAGCGCGAGCTTGCCCTGGGCCTGGACCTTGAAGGCGGGATGAGCGTGACCATGCAAATCTCGCTAAATGAGCTGGTTAAAAAACTATCAAATAATAATACTGATCCGGTTTTTAACCAGGCATTGAATGCTGCCCAGGCAGACGTAAATACCAGCCAGCAGGATTATATTACTTTATTTGTTAATGAGTACGAAAAACTCAATCCTAACGGGAAACTGGCTGCCATCTTTTCAACTAAAGATAACCAGGATCACATTAAATTTAATGCGACAAACGCCGAAGTTGAGGCTTACCTGAAAGATCAGGCGAGCACAGCTGTACAACAGTCATACACCATCCTGAATACACGTATCGACCAGTTTGGTGTTGCCAATGCCAATATCCAGTTACAAAAAGGTACCGACCGCATTTTAATTGAGCTACCAGGCGTTAAAGAGCCGGAGCGTGTTCGTAAATTGCTATCAGGTACTGCAAAGCTTGAGTTTTATCAAACTTATGATAACGGCCAGGTTTATTCATTACTTGAAAACATGAATAAGCTTATCGCTGCTAAAATAAAAGCGACTAAAAAAGATACTGCAAAAACTCCGGCAAATAAATTGGCGGGAGCTAATAAAGGCGCAACAGCAAAAGACACTTCAAAAGGAGGCCTTGCCCTTTTAAATAAAGTGCAGAAAAATGGGGCAAAAGACACCTCGGCGTTGAGCAACAAATCACAGTTTGCGGACCAATACCCATTATTCAGCGTACTGAAGCCGATGATGTACCAGGGACAAAACGGGCAGGCTGAATTAGGTCGTGGCCCAATTGTAGGCCACGCCGACGTGAAGGATACCACAAAGATCAATCAATATCTGCGCAGTCCGGAGATTAAAACAATTATTCCGCAAAACATGAAGTTTTTGTGGTCGGTAAAGCCGATTGATAAAACAAAAACATTCGAGTTATATGCCATCAAATTAGCAGGCGCCGAGAATGGACCTGTATTAGCTGGCGATGTGATCAACGATGCACACAACGATGTTGACCAAAAAGGCAGCCCCGAAGTTATCATGGTGATGAATTCGGACGGTGCCCAAAAATGGGCCAGCGTAACTGCTGCAGCAGCGGCAGACCCAAACAACAAACAATCGATCGCTATCGTTTTGGATGATAACGTTTATTCGGCGCCGGTTGTACAAAACACAATTTCGGGCGGTGTTTCGTCAATTGCCGGTAACTTCACTGTTGCAGAAGCGAAAGACCTTGCAAACGTATTAAAAGCAGGCCGTTTACCAGCCCCGGCACATATCGTGGCTGAAGCGGTTGTAGGACCATCATTAGGACAGCAAGCTATACATGACGGTTTATTGTCGAGCGTTATCGGCTTGCTGGTTGTACTTGTGTTCATGATCGCCTATTACAATCGCGCCGGTACGGTAGCAGTAGTAGCCGTTATCGTAAACATCTTCTTCCTGATGGGTGTGCTTACCAGCCTTGGCGCAGTATTAACCATGCCGGGAGTTGCAGGTATCGTACTTACCCTCGGTATTTCGGTTGATGCCAACGTATTGATCTACGAACGCGTGCGGGAAGAACTTGCACTTGGCAAATCGAGGCGCATAGCTATCAGCGATGGCTTTAAGCACGCGTTGTCATCCATCCTTGACTCAAACATCAGTACTTTCTTAACGGGTTTAATTTTATTCGTTTTCGGTACAGGTACCATCCAGGGATTTGCAATTACCTTAATGATCGGTATCGTAACTTCATTGTTCTGTTCATTGCTGATCTCAAGGTTGATTTTTGAATTTATGCTTGAAAAGGGCTGGGATATTAAATTCTCAAATCCATGGAGCTCGCGTACATTTAAAAATGCCAATTATGCTTTCGTAAAAAACCGTTTCAAGTTTTATATTTTTTCAGGTGCGTTTATCCTGGCTGGTATTGTATCAATGGCTACGCAGGGATTCAATTACGGTGTTGATTTTGTTGGTGGCCGTACTTATGTGGTAAGGTTTGACAACAAAAACGTAAGCACCGAGGATGTACGGCAAATTGCCGAGAAAAACCTGGGCAAGGGTAATAACGAGGTAAAAACCTTTGGTAATGACATAAGTGTTACAACCAAGTACCTGATTGACGACACCGCGCGTAACGCTGATGCAAAAGTACAGGGCGCTCTGATAAAGGCCCTCGACAGCAATCCTAATACTCATATCACAGCAAAAAATATAGTTATATCCCAAAAGGTTGCGCCAACGATTGCAAACGGGTTGAAAAAATCTGCTGCATGGACGGTAATATTCGCGATTATCATTATCTCGGCTTATATTTTAATCCGCTTCCGTAAATGGCAATTCAGTTTAGGTGCGATGGTGGCTACCGCGCATGATGCGCTGATGGTACTTTCATTTTTCTCGATATTTAAGGATGTACTCCCCTTCTCACTTGATATCGACCAATCATTTATTGCGGCGATATTGACTGTTATTGGTTATTCGATCAATGATACAGTAGTTGTATTTGACCGTATCCGCGAATTCCTGAGCTTGCACCATGCAAAATCAGACGATCCTAAAACGGTTATCAACAATGCCATCAACAATACATTAAGCCGCACCATTATCACCGCATTAACGGTGTTATTGATATTACTGGTGTTATTTATTTTCGGCGGCGATGTTATCCGCGGGTTCTCATTCGCGTTGCTGATAGGCGTGTGTTTCGGAACATACTCGTCGATCTGCGTAGCGACACCGGTTATCATCGACTTCGGGAAAAAAGATTTGAGATAATAACTTATCGACACAATATCAAAGGCCCCAAAGAACATTTGGGGCCTTTTTTGTTTTACATACGACAAAACACGACAGCATGAATTCAAAAGATAAATCAAAGTTTCCGAGGGTTGTAATTGTCGGGGGCGGTTTTGGGGGATTGCAGGTTGCCAAGAAACTTTCGGGACAGCCTGTGGAAGTAATGCTTGTTGACAAACACAATTACCACACGTTTCAACCGCTGTTATACCAGGTAGCGATCGGCAGCCTTGAAGCCGATTCCATCGCATTTTCACTCAGAAAAAACTTCGCGGGCCAGCAGAATTTTAGTTTCCGGAATGCTGAAGTTACCCGGGTTAACTCCGAAAATAACACCATCGAAACTACCATTGGCGAAATTTCTTTTGACTACCTGGTACTTGCCACGGGCTCAACCACCAATTTCTTCGGAAATAAAGAAATTGAGCGGTTTGCGATGTCGATGAAATCCATTCCGGAAGCTTTAGACCTACGGTCAATGATATTGCAAAACATCGAAGAGGCGGTGTTATTTAATACAAAAGAAGAAAGAGAGCCTTACCTCAATTTTGTATTGGTGGGCGCCGGGCCTACAGGCGTGGAGTTATCAGGTGCGTTAGCCGAGCTGCGGAACCACATCCTCACTGATGATTACCCCGAACTGAGCAAAGACCATATGAAGGTTTACCTTGTAGATTTTATGCCCCGGGTATTAGGTGCTTTCTCAGAAGAGGCATCCAAAAAGGCAAAGAAATTTTTAGGTAGCCTGGGTGTTGAAGTGCTGCTAAATGTAAAAGTTGAAAGCTATAATGGCGAAGAGATAAAATTCGAAGATGGCAAGCGCATCCGCACAAAAAACGTGATCTGGTCGGCGGGTGTTATGGGTGTAGTGCCTGACGGTATACCCAAAAAAACAATAGAACGCGGCAATAAGCTTCGGGTCGATAATATCTGTCGTGTAGATGGCTACTCAAATATTTTTGCCATCGGCGATGTTGCGGCGATGATCACCGAAGAAACGCCTAAAGGTCACCCTGGCGTAGCACAAGTGGCTATACAGCAGGGGAATTTTGTCGCCAAAACTATTATTCAATTAATAAACGGGGAACCTACCGGGGCATTTAAATATTTCGATAAAGGGTCATTGGCAACTATAGGCCGCAATAAAGCAGTTGCAGATTTGGGCAAGCTGAAATTCCAGGGATTTTTTGCATGGCTCATCTGGATGTTTGTGCACCTGGTGTCGCTTTTAGGTTTCCGGAATAAGATCATCGTATTTATCAACTGGTCGGCCAGTTACCTGTCATATAACGGCGGAGCGCGGCTTATCATCCGGCGGTTTGTAAAACCGGGTCTTACACAAAAAACGCACCTGCCGAAAACAGATCACTAATTAATGATCTTTTAAGATTTTGCTTTATTATCGCGTTTGACTATGTTTGATACGCGCAGCAGCGACCCTGCAGCGCGTAATACCTAATCTTAAAATAATGAAATCACTTTTACTTTTTGGATTTATATCTGTCCTGCTATTAAGCTCGTGCAAAAACGAAAACGAGGACCAGGTTAAACAAGTTGACAAGAACGGCAGCATCGAAGTGTCACTGAGCACTGCACACATTGATTCTTTAAAGGACCTGCTAACAACCCATTATACTGTTTGGCGTAAGGGCATCAAAGTACGGGAATTTGATAAAAAAGATACCGTTCCGTCTCTCGGCCAGTTTACCACCGAAGGCGAAAATGACAACGGCGATACGCAAAATGTAAAGGTTAAAAAGGACTACGAATTTTTTGTAACCGTAAAATAGCTATAGATATGAAAAAATCAAAAGCTATCTCATTGGTGTTAGTGACCGGCTTGTTAGGCTGCAGCCATCCGCAACCGCAAAACCGTCTATTTATGCGCACCGATTCCACCGGGTATTACACACGCGGCACTCCAGGATATTACGGCTATTACGCTTTCAGGCCTTATGGACTGTACTACGGCGGTTCGTATATGCGCCAGGGATATTCCAATGCTGGTGTTCATTCATCCGAGGCAAATGTAAGCCGGGGCGGGTTTGGCAGTTCAGGTTTTCACGTTTCATCCTAACTATGGAACGAATATCTGTTACCCCCCGCAATAACTGGCAGCAAACCGTAGAAGGGTTGGGCTTTGGCTTTCATACCGCTGACGTGCCTTATTGGGATGAGTCTGCTTACTATACATTTACCTTACCCGAAATTGAAAAACTCGAAGCGGCAACCGCTGAGTTGTGGGACATGTGCCTGCAGGCAGTTCAGTATGTTATCGACAAAAACCTATTCAGTCAATTTAATATCCCCGATTTTATTGTACCGCTAATTATCGAAACCTGGAACAACGACGCCCCCGCTATTTACGGCCGCTTTGATTTTTGGTATGATGGAAAAAGCGAACCAAAATTACTGGAATTCAACGCCGACACACCAACCTCGTTGTTCGAAGCTTCGATCGTTCAGTGGTTTTGGCTAAAAGATTTTGATGAGCCGAAGGACCAGTTCAATTCTATCCACGAAAAACTGATAGACTACTGGAAATACCTAAAAAGTTATATTTATGACGATCAGCTATATTTTACCTGTGTAAAAGAGTCGCTGGAAGATTTTACCACAACCGCCTATATGCAGGACTGCGCCATGCAGGGTGGCATTGAAACGGCTTTTGTTTATATTGACGATATTGGCTGGGATAACGTTAATGAAGTTTTTGTCGACCTTGATAACCGACCAATACGGAATATATTTAAGCTCTACCCTTACGAGTGGATGGTAAAAGAAACTTTTGGGGAAAACATTATTACCGATAACCTCAAAGCCTGCTGGATCGAACCGGCATGGAAAATGGTGTTGAGCAATAAAGCGATACTACCCATTTTATGGCAGTTATTTCCCTACCACAAAAACCTGCTCCCGGCCTATTTTACTCGTAGCAACTTAAAGGATTACGTAAAAAAACCTTTTTTATCACGAGAAGGAACGAATATTACGTTGGTAGAGAACGAAAAAGAAATAGCAAGCTCGGATGGCGAATACGGCGCCGAAGGGTTTATTTACCAGGAACTATGCAAGCTTCCTGATTTTAACGGCAATTTCCCGGTTATCGGCAGCTGGGTGATCGGGCAGCAGCCGGCAGGGATGGGCATAAGGGAATCAAACGGGTTGATAACTGATAATTTGAGCAGGTTTATTCCTCATTTAATTTTATGAGCGAAACTTCATCTTCCATAAAAATAACTGAATGCCCGCGTGACGCCATGCAGGGGCTGCACCAGTTTGTACCTACCAGGTTAAAAGCTGCTTATATTAATTTGCTACTGCAGGTTGGTTTCGATACGATTGATTTTGGCAGCTTTGTATCGCCCAAAGCTATTCCGCAAATGCGGGATACCGCTGAAGTTTTGCAACAGCTGGATCTCGGTAATTGTAAATCTAAATTACTTGCTATCGTTGCCAATTATCGTGGAGGTGAAGAAGCAGCGCAACACAAGGAAATTACCTATCTGGGTTTTCCATTTTCCATTTCGGAGACCTTTCAGCAGCGGAATGCTAATTCGGGAATAACAGAAGCATTTAATACGGTAAAGAAGATCAGAGAATTGTGCAGCCGCACCGATCATGAATTGCTGGTTTATTTGTCGATGGGGTTTGGCAACCCCTATGGTGATGAATGGAACGTGGAAATTGTGGAGCAATGGACAGAAAAACTGGTTAATGAAGGCATTGGTAATATTGCATTGGCCGATACCGTGGGCATCGCAACGCCACAACAAATAAGCGGTATTTACCCGAAGCTTTGCGCGAAATTCCCACTAACAGAATTTGGGATCCATTTGCATGCGACACCTAATGCATGGCACGACAAGATCGAAGCGGCCTACAAAAGCGGCTGCAAGCGATTTGACACAGCTCTGAAAGGATATGGCGGCTGCCCAATGGCGAAAGATGAGCTTACAGGCAATATCGCCACCGAAAACTTAATTGGATACCTTCAATCACAAAACGAGCATCTGGGGCTTGATTTGGATAAATTACAAGAGGCGATGGATTTTTCGGAGAGAATATTCACCAGATAAAACCCATGTCATTTCGAACGAAAGTGAGAAATCTATACAAATGTATTACCGCCACGCCTTAATGGATAGGCTAGTGTATAGTTTTCTCCTCGTACCTCGTCGAAATAACAAGGTTAGTTTATATTTAAATTCGTAAGAATCAACTCTCTATGCGGAATTATAATTTTTATGTCTACATCACTACCAATCCTGTAAAAACCGTTTTGTATATCGGCGTTACAAATGATCTAAACAGACGGTTATATGAGCATACAGAAAACAGGGGAAATAAAAATACTTTCGCAGGAAAATACTATTGTTTTAATTTAGTTTATTATGAGCATTTTACTCATATCGAGTATGCAATTGCCAGGGAAAAGGAAATAAAAAAGTGGCGAAGAGAAAAGAAGGAATTGCTGATAGCCACCATAAATCCAGAATGGCGATTTTTAAATGATGAGGTTAATGAGTAATTCCCCTTTTATGTCGTTTCGAAGGAAGTTAGAAAAATAAATAGCTATTTCGCCAGGTGCATGGCCGCTGTGCGGGTGTATAGGTTTCTCCTCGCTCCTCTTCGCTGGCCGTTGTGCTCGTCGAAATGACATGCGGGTGAATTGGGTTTACTTCCTGACCATTTTATAATGCCTGATCCCGGCCTCCTCGAATTCAGGGCCTACCTTTTTGAAATTAAATTTCTCGTATAAAGGGATGGCAAGTAACTGTGCATGCATATAAACGTAAGCAGCATCTGGCGGTAAATCGGCTAACACTGTTTTTACCAGCTCCTGCCCTACGCCCTGGCCGCGGAACTTTTTTAATACAGCGAAACGTTCGAGCTTGTAGCCTTTCTCGGTTTTGCGCCAGCGGGAGGCCCCGGCGGGCTCACCATTAACAGTAGCCAAAAAATGGGTGGATTCGTCTTCAAACTCCCATTCCAGCTCTGGCGGACAGTTCTGTTCGCCAACAAACACCTCCCGCCGGATGGCAAATACTTTTTCAAGTTCAGCGGGGTTGGTTACTTTGGTTACCTGTATTGAGGGAATCATTTTATTTATATGAAAGGCTAAAATGCAAAAAACTTACGAAGTTTATAAAACTTCGTAAGTTTGAAATTTGCACTAAGGCAACAACTTATTTTACCTTTTGCCTATAATTTGCTATTTACGTCGATGCAATTTAAATCGCCGAAGGCAATAGTAAGTCTCTTAACAAAGCTTTCCTCGCCTTTGCGTAACCACACGCGCGGATCGTAGTATTTTTTGTTCGGTGAATCTTCGCCTTCGGGGTTACCAATCTGGCTTTGCAGGTAGCCTTCTTTTGATTTGTAGTAATCCTTAATGCCCTCCCAGTATGCCCATTGCATATCGGTATCGATGTTCATTTTTATCGCACCATAGGAGATCGCTTCCCTTATCTCTTCCTGGCTTGAGCCTGAACCGCCGTGGAATACGAAATTGATAGGTTTTTCGGCAGAGAGGTTAAATTGTTTTCTTACATACTCCTGCGAGTTATGCAATATAACGGGCTGCAATTTAACGTTACCTGGTTTATACACACCATGCACGTTACCGAACGCAGCGGCTACAGTAAAGCGCGGACTTACTTTGGAAAGCTCCTCGTAAGAATATGCAACATCCTCGGGTTGTGTATACAAGCGTGAACTGTCAACATCTGTGTTATCCACGCCGTCTTCTTCGCCGCCGGTAACGCCCAATTCGATTTCAAGCGTCATGCCCATCTTGGCCATACGGGCAAGATATTTGGCAGAAATTTCGATATTCTCGTGCAAAGGCTCTTCCGAAAGGTCGAGCATATGTGATGAAAACAACGGTTTCCCGGTTTCAGCAAAGAATTTTTCGCCATGCTCAAGCAAGCCGTCAATCCATGGCAAAAACTTCATCGCGGCATGGTCGGTATGCAGTATAACCGCGATGCCATAATGTTCAGCAAGTAAATGCACATGTTTCGCCGCCGAAACGCCACCTAAAATGCAAGCCTGCAATTTTGAATTATCAAGGGATTTACCAGCATAAAACTGAGCGCCGCCGTTTGACAACTGAATAATTACGGGCGAGTTAACTGCCTTCGCCGTTTCCATAACAGCGTTTATGGTGTTAGTGCCAATAACGTTTACTGCAGGTAAAGCAAACTGATGCTTTTTAGCAATTTCAAATAGCTCCTGCACCTGATCTCCGTGCAGTACGCCTTTATAGTTTTTTAAATCCATTACTTTTATTTGGGCCTCGAAGTTATGATTTAGATGTGAGATTTGGGATATTAGGCCCGAGATTTTTTAGCTATAAAGCTGAAAAATAAGATGAAGCTATTTAATATAGAACGTCTTAATACATGTTTGCTCCAATAGTTTACCGGAAATTCCAATCTCGTGTACATATCTAATATATTTCAAATCTCACATCTAAGAAAATATTTCGTTTCTTTGTAGTCAATTGAAAGATTTAGATATCGATATGGCCTGGTTTAAAAGGGAACTCAAAGGGATAATTACGACTACTGAAGAAAAGAAAGAAACACCCGACGGGATCTGGAATAAATGCCCTGAATGCAAGAAACCACTGCATTACTCAGAGCAGGTTGAAAATCAATACGTTTGCCATTACTGTGGCTATCATTTAAGAATAGGATCTAAGGAATATTTTTCAATCCTGTTTGACAATAACGAATTCGAGGAATTATTTGCCGGCTTTCACTCAGGCGACCCTTTACATTTCGTAGACAGCAAAAAATATACCGACAGGCTAAAAGAAACAATGAGTAAAACCGGCCTGAACGACGCTTTGCGTGCAGGTGCAGGTAAAATGGGTGGTCAGGATGTGGTTATTGCTTGCATGGATTTTAACTTTATCGGCGGGTCAATGGGTTCGGTTGTTGGCGAAAAAATTGCCAGGTCAATTGATTATTGCATTGAACATAAGGTACCTTTTATGATGATATCCAAATCAGGGGGTGCAAGAATGATGGAAGCTGCCTTTTCATTAATGCAAATGGCTAAAACATCGGCTAAACTGGCTCTATTGTCCCAGGCAAAGATACCCTACATTTCATTGCTTACAGACCCCACAACGGGCGGCGTAACTGCTTCATACGCGATGCTCGGCGATGTAAATATCTCTGAACCCTGCGCGTTAATTGGCTTTGCCGGCCCGCGTGTTATCAAGGAAACCATTAAAAAGGATCTTCCAAAAGGCTTTCAAACCGCAGAATTTGTTCAGGAACATGGCTTCCTTGACTTTATCGTCGATCGCCGGGAAATGAAAGAAAAGCTATCATCCTTTTTACGAATGATGGCTTCTTAAAAGCTAAGTTTGCTCAATATTATTTAAAAACACCCGCATTCTGTCCGCTGTCGCCTTCCGCTCCTTTACTTAATTTATCCCAATTGGGGCCAGTTGGAGATTCTTCGCCTTCTTTATAATATCTTGACCTGTCTTTGCTTGTAGTCTTCTCGTCTTTTCCGGAAGTCTTAACTTCATTTTTGTCCTGTTTTTGGCCGGGACCGTTATCGATGCTGCTCATGACTTTAATTTTAAAGTAAGTAAACAATAGGATAGGAAAACCAACAATAACTATTTCGTTTTCCTATCCTGTATTTTTTAAATTTAGTTAATTATATACCTTCGGTGCCAGGTTCGTGGCCAACCATGCGGCCTGTTGTACGGCCTTGTTTACGGCTGGCAAAATCACCTTTCGCATTGCCAACAGAAGGAAATTCGTGCGGGTGCGGTGGTGTCACGTCGATTTGCTCGCTATAAGAAGTATCATTTCCACCTTGCTGCTGCTCCTGCTCTGTCTGGTGCGGATAGCCTGATTTCTCTTGCTCCGACTCTCTCTTTTCAGGAATTTCGTTTGGACGTCCTTGCCCAGGCCGTTCCTGATTTTTTCCGGGATTTTGATTATTGGAATTCATAAGTTTTAATTTAAAATTAAATAAATAACCCTTGAATCACAAAATTTGTTTCCCTTTTTTTCAAGAAAACATCATGAATGGGACCTGACTTTGTTAACCGGCGTTAACGCTACATAGCTCGCTGACTTTTGATACCGCATAGTCTACTTCTTCTTTCGTATTATATTTAGAGAAAGAGAATCTTACAGAGGGACGTGAAGGATTAGCCCCAATCGCGTTAAGCACATGCGAGCCTATATCTGTACCCGAACTGCACGCGCTGCCACCTGAGGCCGATATACCCGCGATATCGAGATTAAATAACAGCATATCCGCAGATTCCATCTCGGGAAAGGAAACATTCAAAACAGTGTAAAGGCTTTTATCCGGGTCAATCTCGCCGTTAAAGCTGATACCTGGAATGTTTGCCTGCAACTGGCTGATCATATAAGATTTTAACCCCTGGATGTACTGCTGATGCTGCTCCATCTCGGCATAAGCGATTTCCATCGCTTTAGCTAAACCAGCAATACCATAAATATTTTCAGTGCCGCCGCGCATATTGCGCTCCTGGGCACCACCATAAATTAACGGTTTGATTTTCACCTTGTGATTGACGTGTAAAAAACCAACACCCTTTGGGCCGTGCAGCTTATGTGCAGCACAAACCATAAAATGTACCTTAAGCTGGTGCAGATCATGACGGTAATGGCCCAGGGTTTGCACGGTATCACAATGGAAAAGCGCGTCATACTGCTCACAAAGGTCGCCTATCCGGCCAATGTCGTTCAATGTACCTATTTCATTATTGGCGTGCATTAACGATACAAAACTGCGTTCATTATCCTGTAGCAGTTTTTCAAGATGATCGTAGTTAAGATTACCTTTATTATCTACATCAACTAAACTTAATTTAATCGTTCCGGCTTTTTGCATGGCCTCAAGCGTGTGGATCACAGCATGATGCTCAATGCGGCTGGTTATAGCGTGTTTGATGTTATTATCGATAATTCCGCAGCGGATAGCTGTGTTATCAGCCTCGGTGCCTCCGCTTGTAAAAAAAATCTCCGCTGGTGAGGTGTGCAGTAAACCGGCAACCGTTTTCCTGCATTTTTCAAGCAATGTACGCGCTTCCCTTCCATGCCCGTGTATAGACGATGGATTGCCATAGCTGTTTTCCATCACTGTATACATTTGTTTTAAAACTTCGGGGTCCAGTTGGGTAGTGGCAGCATTATCAAGATAAACACGCATGGAGGAGCAATTATTGTCCCGATAGCTATCGGGATAGTGAATTATTGAATTAGTTATTTGTTGGCTAAGTTATTTGAGTACTTTCTACATCTGATTTTCTGACATCCGACCTCTACTTTAATTTCAAAATCTCTTTAATGTCGGTAATAATTTTATTTGCCAGGTTGTTAGCCACGGTTTCTGAGTTGCCTTCCGAATATATCCGGATAATCGGCTCGGTATTTGACTTCCGCAAATGCACCCACTCTTTGTCGAACTCTATTTTCAAACCATCAATTGTGCTGTGCGGCTGTTTTTTATATTTGTCTTCAAGCTTCACCAAAAGTGCATCAATGTCCATTTCCGGAGTCAGGGTTATTTTATTTTTCGAAATAAAATAACCTGGGTAAGTACTTCTTAAATTTGAAACCGACTTACCATATTTCGCTAAGTGCGTTAAAAATAAAGCTATTCCTACCAAAGCGTCGCGCCCGTAATGCAACTCGGGATATATTACTCCGCCATTGCCTTCGCCGCCTATAACTGCCTTAACTTCTTTCATCTTATTCACCACATTAACCTCGCCTACTGCGGCTGCATGGTATTGTCCGCCTGCTTTTTCGGTAACATCACGTAAGGCGCGGGTTGATGAAAGGTTTGATACGGTATTCCCTTTAACATGCTGCAACACATAATCAGAAACGGCAACAAGGGTATATTCCTCACCAAACATGTTTCCGTCTTCGCAAACGAAGCAAAGGCGATCAACATCCGGGTCAACTGCGATACCTAAATCAGCGCGTTTGGCAACAACTTCTTTTGATAGCGCTGTGAGGTTTTCGGGCAACGGCTCCGGGTTATGCGGAAAATGGCCATCGGGTTCACAATATAATTCATGAATGGTTTTTACCCCCAATGCCTTAAGCAGTGCAGGTACAAATATCCCGCCTGTTGAATTTACGCAATCTATAACAATTTTAAAATTCGCAGCAGCAATGGCATTAACATCAACCAAGGGTAGAGCGAGTATTTTATCAATATGAGCTTGTAAGAAATTATCGCCGGTATCAACAGTACCCAGATCGTTTACGTCAGCATATTTGAAATCGCTGTTTTCTGCAATCTCAAGCACTTCCTTACCGTCCGCATCGCTTATAAACTCGCCATCTGCGTTTAATAATTTAAGCGCGTTCCATTGTTTGGGGTTATGGCTTGCAGTTAATACAATGCCACCTGCCGCTTGCTTTGTTGTAACAGCCATTTCAACGGTTGGCGTGGTAGAGAGGCCGAGGTCAATTACATCAATGCCTAAACCCTGCAATGTACCAGTAACCAGGTTATTTACCATCGCGCCCGACAAACGAGCGTCGCGGCCCACTACAATTTTTTTTATCCCCGTTTTATTTACGGCCCAGGTGCCGTAGGCAGAAGTGAATTTTACAATATCAACCGGGGTTAAGCCTTCGCCAACAGAACCTCCAATGGTACCCCTTATTCCTGAAATTGATTTTATTAATGTCAAAGCGAATATGTTTACTGCAAAAATAAAAATATTTAGGTGAAGCACCAGTATAAAACCGAATGTTTGGCCTTAAACGTAAAGTTGTTACATCACTGTTATGCTGAATGTTATAATTTAGATAAATTTGACGCCGTACGTCAAGCTTATATTTATTGTAACGATCAATGCCCGAACCATTATTACAGCTCGACCGCTATATATTTCATTTCATTAACCACGATCTCGGAAATCCATTTTTTGACTGGATAATGCCGTATTTGCGTAATCCAAAATTTTGGATACCGCTTTACGTGTTTATCGTTGGGTTTTGTGTATGGAAGTTTAAAAAGCAGGGGATTATCATTATCGTACTTTTAGCCTTATCCGCAGGTTTTGCAGATTTTACCAGCGCCAGTATAATAAAGCCATTAGTTAAACGCGTTCGCCCCTGTCGCGATGTGGTGGTTTCCAAAACCGATGTAGAGCGCATTCCATGCGGGACAGGATATAGTTTTCCATCAACTCATGCCACCGATCATTTTGCGATGGCATTTTTCATGATCCTGTTATTTTATAAAAAATGGCCCTGGATGTGGCTGTGGGGAATTCTGTGGGCGGGGACAATCTCATTTGCCCAAGTGTACGTAGGTGTACATTTTCCCATTGATGTTTTTTGCGGCGCTGTTTATGGGGTTTTGGTGGGATGCCTTTTTGCCTGGGTATATAGAATCGTTGTTTCACGTTTGTCATTCTGAGCGGCCGCGAAGAATCCTCTGCGCCACGACGTGACAGACATGGTTAGTTGGAGAAGATTCTTCGCTGTCGCTCAGAATGACAAGGGGTATAAAACGCTAGCCTCTTAACTTATCCAGCAGGTCACTGAGCTTGCCGGCATCCTCTTCGCTAAGGTTGTTTTTCAGAAAATCTTTTGTTTTAAATTCGGCATCCATTTTAGTAAGCACTTCAATACCGGCGTCACTGATTCGAATGTCAACCGCCCGACGGTCTTTCGTATTGGTACAGCGTGAAACCAAGCCTTTTTGAACAAGCCTATCGACAATGCGTGAGGCATCCGACATTTTATCGATCATCCGCTCTTTTAATAAATTAATGGTGGCTGGCTTTGGATACTGGCCACGTAATATCCGTAGTATATTAAACTGCTGGTGAGTGAGATTATATTTTTCAAACTGGCAGCGCAAAACATTATTCAGCCAGCCGTAAGTATACGAGATATTGATAACCGTTTTATGGTAATTATCTTCAAATTTAGTGCTCTGTATTTCGTCCTCTATCCGCATTTGTAACTTTCGACTTAGCTGCAAATATCCTCATTTATTTTTTAACTTCCTTAGACTGTGTGGGTTTTCCATAATTCCAGGGGCAGTGCAGGCATTTGTTTTTACAGCAATATCCCCGTTTTAGATGATATTCTTTCGTGAAAACAAAATTACCATCCTGGTTTATATAGTAATCAATATTTTCCTGAAGCATCAGTTAAGCAGTTTTACAAAAATATCGTCACCAAAATATTTTTTTAAATGCACACCATTACCATGAAGGGTCCAGATCTGCTTCGGCTCAACATGTTTTACAGCCTGCAGAATGTCATTCCAATCCACATGATCCGAAATAAACAACGTATCGTGGTTATTCACCTGCAGGTTTTTCCAACCTGAGGCAAATAAACGGGTAACTCCCGTTGCCCTTATATAGCTATCAAATGTAAACGGCGGTACAATGTAAACAAACTCTTCCTGCGTTTTCATCAACTTCCTGCCGTAAATTTGGTATTGACCTAACGGGAATCCCATTTTTTCGTAGATGGCATTTATTGGCATGATACGATGATGAACCAGCACCTTTTTCTGCGGCGCGTGAGTGTTAATCAAATTGATCAACCGCTGGCTTTTGCCGAGGCCGTATGCGCCAAGCAGTATGTTTGTTTTAATAGCATTAAGCTTTTGTATTTCAGCAATGGGGTCCGGATGCAATATCGCCGGATCGGCAAAGGTACTTTCTGTGATTAGAACATCTGCCGCGACCCATTCAATTGGCTCACAGGTGGCATCAGGCTGCAATTTATAATCGCCTGTGTATAAATATTTCACGCCATCATATTCCATTAGCACCTGGGCTGAACCCAGCATGTGGCCGGCAGGAATAAACACTATTTGCACGCCGCCGATTACGAAAGGCTCGTTGTAGTTGGGTTTATAAAATGTCTTAGCGGCACTTTTACCATATCGCAATTGCATAAACATTGATGTGGCTGCGGTACAATAAACTATATTATTACCGCTCACAGCGTGGTCGGCATGTGCGTGAGATATAACCGCTACCGGCACCGGCTGTACCGGGTCGATATAAAAATCACCGTATTTGCAATAAATGCCGTTGGGCGTTATAGCAACAAAATCGTCTTTGATGGTCATTGGTTTATTCGTTCACTGGTTCATTAGTTCATTGGTTTGCTCGTTCATCGTTCGGGCGGCGAAATTTGGAAGCGGCTGTACACTATACTATCAGCCCGACACTAATGAACCAATGAACTAATTATCTCATGCAGTTCCAGTACCTGGGGTATTAATAATTGCATGTTGTCGTTTTTAATGACGTAATCGGCAAGCGCGGTCTTTTGCTCGTCTGAAAATTGACGGGCATTGCGGCTTTCAACTTCTATGCGGCTAAGTTTGTCCCGTTTCATCGTTCTTTTTATACGGTCTTCCAGCGGGGCTTGCACCATAATTGTGTAATCGCACATTTTGTAGGAGTTGCTTTCAAATAATAGGGCAGCTTCTTTTATTACGTATGGCGCACCGGTGATGCTTGCGACCCACTTATCAAAAGCCCTGAAAACAGCTGGATGTACCAAACCGTTTAACCGTTTTAGCTCAACTTCATTATTAAATACAATAGCTGATATATGCTTGCGATTCAACTTACCGTCATCATAATAGGCTTCCGCACCAAATGCTGATTTGATCTCGCTGACGAGCTGCGGATCGGACACCATGATGTTTTTAGCCTCATCGTCGGCATAAAAAACGGGCACACCCAATATTTCAAATATCTTGCTAACGGTTGTTTTACCGCTCCCCATGTTACCGGTTAACCCTATTTTTAACATTACCTTCTAACAATAAAGTCAATATTACGCGGCTCTATTTTTACAATTCTGCAAAATGGCGGAATCCTTTTTACCTCAACAGGCAATACCTTAAAATTGTGCAGCCGCCATTGGTCCATATCGGCAGTGGCTTCAAAATAATCCTCATCGATTTCGGCATAGCGGCTCAGTGGTATGGTAAAAGTTATTTTCACCTTCTGTGGAAATACCTTTACATTATCGAAATTACGATTATTGATAAGTTTTACCGGCAAAAACAGTGTTTTCTCGGTAAACTCATCCACCGGGATAGAAACGCGAATAGTTTTCGGATAAACGCTCATATTGCCCTCTGTAACCGGCTGTAAACCAATACGGGTAGTAACCGTTTCACTCACGCTATCCAACTTTAACGAGTCAGTATTCCACGACGTTATTTTATTAATAACATTTTCAGGCCCGGTAACGACCGCATATGCCGGACTGTTCGCGACATTGCCCGACTGTGAAAATTGGTGCTGGTAATGTATGGCAGATATCACATTGATCGGCACCCGTTTCACCTTCCTGTTCGAGAAATCGAAATAAAGCGTATCGGGGCTAAAACCGGTTATTTGCTGATCGAAGCTTTTTTTGCTGTTGATTTGATCCAATTGAGAGCTAAGTACTATATAGCTTCGGTTTTCAAGTGATGAAATATCAACAGGTATAGATTTGTTTTCGGCATTCATCTTCGAAAACAGCATATCCCAACCGTTTCCGGTTAAATTGACATTTACAGTATCAGGCTGCAAAGAGTGGAAAGCGCGCTTTTGCGGCCCATTTTTGAATATCAGGGCAATTTTAACCGAATATTTATACGGATTTGATAACACAGTAAATATCCACGCAAAAATGGCCAGCATCAGGCAGGTAAAAAACGCAGATAAGCGCCTGCGTTCCGTTGCAGATAACTTTATTATTGCCATTTTTGGAGTACGGTGAAGGGTTAAAAGTGAAAGGTGAAAGGTAAGATCGTTTAAACCTTTTACCCTTCACCCCTGGCCTTTGACCTTTCCTATTTAGTAGCTGCCGGCGGTGTATTCAACGCCTTCGAAGCTTCTAGCGATATCGCCGATTTATCAAACCTGATTTTATGGCCGCCTTCGGTTTCAATTAAAAAAGTGGTTTCGGCAACCTCTGATATTCGTCCGTGAATACCGGCTGTTGTTATCACTTTATCACCTTTTTTTAGCTCGTTAACATATTTCTTCTGATCTTTTTGCTTTTTTACCTGAGGGCGAATCATAAAGAAGTAAAATACTACTGCAATTAAACCAAACATGATTAATTGCTGTGTACCAAAACCTGTAGAAGCTTGTAATAAAATAGTTGCTATCATTTGTATATATAAATTGCTGATTATTTGACTGTTACTTCACCAATTAAATGCACCATATGCTGCGAAGGAATTGTATTAGCGGTAACCGTGATCATTTTATCCTGTAAACCCATTTTAGCGGCGCTGTTAAACGTTACATGTATTGCTCCGCTTTCGCCCGGCTTAACCGGCGCGGTGGGCCATACCGGTTTGGTGCAACCGCAAGTCGCAACGGCATCAATAACAATAAGAGGGGATTTACCGGTGTTCTTAAATTTAAAATCGTAACTAACCTTATCGCCGGTTTTTATTTTGCCGAAATCGTAAGTTTCCTTTTCAAATTTAATTACCGGCGCATTTTCAGCATTCGCGGTATTGGTTGTTGTTGAATTTTTTCCTGATTGATTGCAGGCGGTCATTAACATTCCTGCAGTTATTAAACCTATAAACAGTGTTTTCATTGCTAATAATTATTCTATTTACTCTATTAATCCTCTGCCTATTTTCTTTATCTTATTTTGGGCTTTTAAATCGAACAAAATTTTGTCTAAGATACCGTTTATAAACGAATTACTTTTAGGCGTGCTAAACTCCTTGGATATTTCAAGATACTCGTTTATTGTAACCTTTACCGGAACTGAAGTAAAATTAATAAATTCTGCGATTGCCATTTTCATCAACAAAGTGTCCATCATCGCAATACGTTCAGGCTCCCAATTCTGCGTTTTATGACCAATTAGCTCCTGGTATTCGTCATTATGACGGATGGTCTGTTCAAACAGGTTTATTATAAACTCCCTGTCTTCTTCCCAATTCCCGGTAACCTCAGCAAGTTTGTTCTGGTCGGCGCTATCATAGGAGAAGTTCTTAAACGTTTTGGCGATAAGGGCTTGCAAAACATCTTTATCAACCGGCCAGTAAATAAACTTATCTTCAAAAACCTGCTCGGCCAGTGAGGATTTTAATATCACCTTCTTAAAGATAAATTTAATAATATCCTTATCAGTTTGTATCGTATCGCCGGTTTTTTGAAGATAATCGACGTATTCTGTAGAGTTCTTTAATATAATAAACAACGATTTAGCCAATTCGGGTTCAAAATCCCAGGCTATTTTGTACTTTTTCTCCGCCGCCAAATAGTCTTTATTTTGCTGCAGCGATAATATAAACCTGTTGCTCAGTATTTTAACATCGGCATGCAGATCTTCTTCTGTAGGCAAATGCTTGTTAGCTCGTTCCTCGGCATCTGTTGAAGCATACCCTGCCACTTCCGAAATCAACGACAGCATCCAGATATACATTTCATACACCTTATCAATACTTTGCAGCAAATTCTTTTCATGCTGCTTGACATCGCCGCTATTTGATTGATGATAAGCGTATAACGATTGTAAAACTTTTACCCTAAGGTGTCTTCTATTTAACATTGGTAAGAACGATTTTAAGGCGCCTGCATTGTAACCGGCGGCCTTGTTTTATTATTTGATTAATAGGATGATTTTACTTTTTTAATGTCTGCAATCCGCTTCTCCGCTATTTTGTTGGCCGCGTCAATTGTAGAAATGCTTTCGGCGCCAGAAAGTTTTAAAACATTTCGCGTAGCCTCATAAATATTTTCAGTTAACTGTAATGTGCGTTTTTTACTAAAGCCCTGCAGTTCAGAATAACAATTAATTAACCCGCCAGCGTTGATTACATAATCGGGGGCGTACAAAATCCCCTTATCAAGCAACATTTGGCCATGTATAGCCTCGTCTTCTAATTGATTATTCGCCGACCCGGCTATTATGGCACACTTTAACTTACCGATTGTTTGTGTATTGATGGTTGCTCCTAATGCACAGGGTGAATATATATCGGCATTAATATCAAAAATCGAATTGTTTGATATAACCTCGGCGCCGTATTTCTTGGCAACCTGTCCCGCCCGCTCTTCATTGATGTCGCTGGCATAAACCTTCGCGTTTTCATCGCGCAACAGTTTCACCAAATTCTCGCCTACATGGCCAATTCCCTGAACGATAATTGACTTGCCCGTTAGATTATCGTTGCCGTATAGCTGCTTTATACAAGCCTTTATTCCCATAAATACGCCGAGCGCCGTAATTGGAGAAGGGTCGCCACTACCACCTATAGTTTCGGGCACACCCGTTACATGCTGGGTTTCCATCCGGATATATTCCATATCCTTTGGATTTGTGCCCACATCTTCGGCCGTAATGAATTCACCATTCAGGTTTTTAACGTAACGGCCAAATTTACGCAGTAAAGCTTCGCTTTTATCCTTACGGGAATCGCCAATGATAACCGCTTTACCACCGCCCAGGTTCAAACCGGTTATAGCAGCCTTGTAAGTCATGCTTTTTGACAACCTTAGTACGTCATGCAGCGCTTCGCTTACCGATTTATAAGCCCACATACGCGTACCACCCAGTGCAGGGCCTAATGTAGTGTCATGAATCGCTATAATTGCTTTCAACCCGGTTTCAGGGTCACTGCAAAATACGACCTTTTTATGCCCGTACGCCTCAAGCTGACTAAATATGGTTTCGTTGGGGTTTTGTGCAAGCATTTGCAATAAATGTGAAGTGTTTGGGGCTGGGGCAAAAGTAGATGTTTTTTTTGTTGCCGCAAAGTTTTATTGGTCCGAACATCTGCAAGCACCGTATAAAGTATAGTTGCCGCCTTTGGTACTTCTTTGTACTTTTGATTTTCCCGCTTCGGACCATTACTTTCCGGACTTTTGCTATGAAGGATCTTAATTACCTCAATAAATTTTTTTACAAATACCGCTGGCGGCTTATCCCCGGCGTGCTGTTTGTAATTATCTCTAACATATTTGGGGTACTGCCGGCGCAGGTAATACGTGTAGCCTTTGACCTGGTTACAGAAAACATCGGCATGTTCCAGCTTTTTTCGGGATTCGACAGGCAATCTGTCATCTATGATATATTCGGGTCCAGTTTATTGTTGTTCGGCGTACTCGTATTGATCCTGGCACTGCTTCGTGGCCTGTTCCTGTTTTTTATGCGGCAAACCATTATTTTAATGTCGCGGCATATTGAATATGACCTTAAAAACGAAATCTATAGTCACTATCAAAAATTATCGCTTGCTTTTTACCGGCGGCACAACACCGGCGACCTGATGAACCGGGTGACTGAAGATGTAAGCCGCGTGCGTATGTATCTTGGCCCCGGTATAATGTATACTATAAATACGGTGGTGCTGTTTATCATGGTGATATATGCCATGCTTACCGTTAATATAAGGCTTACCATATTTTCAGTACTGCCCTTACCTATCCTTGCGGTTATTATTTACTATGTTAACAACATTATCCATTTCCGCAGCGAGAAAATACAGCAACGGCTTTCGGCACTATCGAGTTTTGTGCAGGAAAATTTTTCAGGCATTCGCGTAATCAAGTCATATGTTCGCGAGCACCATGTACGTAAAAGTTTTGCCGCCGAAAGCGAAAACTATAAAACCCACTCCATGGAACTGGTTAAAGTGCAGGCGCTGTTTTATCCCCTGATGATGCTGTTGGTTGGCCTTAGCAACGTTATTACTATTTATATAGGTGGCATTGAAGTAATGAAAGGCAATATCACATCAGGTAACATTGCCGAGTTTATCGTATATCTCAATTTGCTTACATTCCCCGTTATTGCATTAGGCTGGGTGACTTCGCTTATACAGCGCGCAGCCGCGTCTCAAAAAAGAATAAACGAGTTTTTGCACCAGCAGCCCGAGATTATTTCGCCTGATGTTCCCGCACAACCCATTAAGGGCCGGATAGAATTTGATAAAGTTTCATTCATTTATCCCGATACCGGCATTCGGGCATTACACAATGTTTCTTTTGTAGCCAATCCTGGCGAAATGGTCGCTATAATCGGGCGCACCGGATCGGGTAAATCTACAATTGCCAACCTAATTATGCGGATGTACGACACAACAGCAGGTGCAATTTCCATCGACGGACAAGCTATAACACAGCTTAACCTCGAGAGTTTTCGTTCGCAGGTTGGCTTTGTCCCGCAGGAAGTTTTTCTTTTTTCAGACACTATAGCCAACAATATTGCGTTCAGTGCCGACATTCTCGACAAACCGATTGTTGAACAAGCGGCCAAAGATGCCGCTGTTTACAGCAATATCATGGAACTTGAAAACGGATTTGAAACACTGATCGGCGAGCGTGGCGTGACCCTTTCGGGCGGTCAAAAACAACGCGTGTCTATCGCTCGCGCAGTCGCCAAACATCCGCGCATCCTTATTTTCGACGATTGCCTCTCGGCTGTTGATACCCGCACAGAGGAAGAAATATTAAATAATCTGGGCAGAAATATGCGAGGTAAAACAAGTATCATTATTTCACATCGCATATCTACCATAAAAAATGCCGACAAAATTTTAGTGATAGACAATGGCGAAATTGTTGAGCAAGGCACCCACCAGGATTTAATGGAGCGGAAAGAAATATATTTTGAATTATACGAAAAACAGCTGCTTGAAGAGGAAGAAAGTGTATGAGTAATTATAAAACCGCGATAATTAATTCAAAAAGCGTATAAAAAGTTCAATAATATTCAATTTAATACTTGCACTTTCAAAATTTATCTATATTTATGCAACCAAAACTATTACAATTAAATTTTTATTATGGGAGAGTTTGAAAACAGAGAGCGTGAAGAAGTTTATTCGAAGAAGGTAAGGGCCGGGAAAAGAACTTATTTTTTTGATGTAAAGGCAACACGGTCAAATGATTATTATGTTACCGTTACTGAAAGCAAAAAGCGTTTGGAAGATGGTGTTTTTGTTAAACATAAGATCTTTTTATATAAAGAGGATTTTGAAAAATTTGCGGAAGGTTTAAAAGACACCATCGATTACATCAAAGCAAACCAGGAAGTGGTTGAAAAACGTTACGAATACATCGAAGCTCCGGAAGTTGCCAAAACTGCCGATGAAGACTTTTCTTTCGAAATATAAATACCAGGCTAAAACTAAACTATAAACAAAAAAACCTGCGCTATGCAGGTTTTTTTGTTTAGCAGGTACCATTTACCTGTGCAAAAGGCTTGCTGCCCCTACTCCTACCACTATAACAATAAATATTATTAAAAGATAAAGTGAAATAGCTACAATGGTTATTATACCCCATAATTTAAAAAAGGACTTTAACTTTCCCACAGCTACCGCTACTGTGCCGGAATCGGAAAAGTTAATGCCGTGTTTAATTTTCGACCCGAATTGATATAAATAGAGAGAGAAGAAAAAATAGATGACGTCAAAAACGATATAAAAAAAGGTTATAAAGCCCCCCGCCCTTGCCATTAGCACAGCCGTGCTATTTTCGGGCTGCATTTGCGCCATCCGCGTATAAAGGCTCCCGGAGAAAATGGCGAGAACTAAAAATAATCCGCAAATAATAAAGCCGATTATGCTAAGGAAATAAGCCCATTTCCCGGCTTCACGTAAATAGTTTTGCGCTTCAAAAGTTAAAACGATGCCCGGTTCGGGGGCAGTTTGTTCAATTTCATCGTTGGTATCCATTATATAAGGTTTAAGTTTTCATAAAATTATCATTCTTAAACCAAAAAACAAGTGACCGTTCATTTTTTAATGATGCATAATGGCCAACGCTATGCTAAAATAAATAATCAGGCCTGTTACGTCTACAAGTGTCGCAACAAAGGGCGCTGATGAGGTAGCCGGGTCGGCGCCAAGTTTTTTTAATACAAGGGGAAGCATTGACCCTGCAAGCGAGCCCCATAGCACCACCCCTATTAATGCGAACCCTACGGTAATTGCCACCAGCAACCAATCGCTGCCATATATTGAGCTAAACATGCTCCAAATGGTAATTCGCAGAAAACCGATCAAACCCAATGTGATACCGAGCATCAATCCCGAAATGATTTCGCGGCGCATAACACGCCACCAATCAGCCACGGTTAATTCGCCAAGTGCCATGGCTTGTATAATAAGTGTTGATGCCTGCGATCCGCTATTGCCGCCGCTTGAAATAATCAGCGGAAGAAAATAAGCCAGCACAACCCATTTTGCAATCTCGTCGCCAAAAAAAGTCATGGCCGTGGCGGTAAGCATTTCTCCTAAAAAAAGAACAACTAACCATCCTACCCGCTTTTTTACAAGCTTAAACAAGTTGATGTCCAGGTAAGGCTCATCAAGTGCTTCGGTACCGCCAATTTTCTGGATGTCTTCGGTATATTCCTCATTTGCGATCCAAAGGATATCATCAACGGTCACTATGCCCAAAAGAATATTTTCGCTATCAGTAACAGGCAGCGCAACGCGATTATTCATCCTGAACACGTTGATCGCTTCCTGTTGCGGATCATTTACATTCAGCGATATCAGGCGGCTGTCCATCAGGGTGCTGATTTTAGTTTCCGGACTTACCAGCAAAATCTCGCGTATGCGTATATCATCCAGCAGTTCGCCATTACTGTCAATTACATAAATAACGTCAATTGTCTCCGAATCCTTACCGTACTGGCGGATATGTGACAGTACACGCTCTACTGTCCAGGTTTTCTTTACGGCTATATAGTCAGGCGTCATCAGTCGCCCTACGCTGTCTTCATTGTACCCCAGCAGCGACAATGTTTCTTTACGGTCCTGGGCAGACAGGTGAAGTATCAATGCTTTGACAGCATCGCCATGCAGCTCGGCGAAAAAGGCCGTTCGATCGTCGGGGGGCAACTCATTGATTATCCCTGCAATGCGTTGACCGGAAAGTTTTTTAACAATACGCTCCTGTGCAGGAAATTCTAATATCCTAAATACATTTACCGCACGGTTGAGTGACAACGTTTCAATAAATAAAGGGCCATATTCCGGAAGTTCGCCAATCAGCTCTTCAACATCTGATATGTTCAGGTTATTCAGGTATTCCCGGAGTTTTGTTTCGTCATGCTGCTCCAGCAATAGCTTTACTTGTTTAACCATTTCTTCCATAGTTCCCTTTTGTTTACATGTTTATAAGTTGATTTATTGTGCGCGGTCGCGAGCCGCAAAAATGGTTTAATTTTCCAACTTAAGGGCATTTTTTTTCTGTTATCTTTGCGGGATTTTTCGCGAATAACCGGTTTGATTGAAAGCGCCGGCTACTCACTTAATCAACTTATAAAAACGAATATAAATGGGATTACAATGTGGTATAGTTGGCTTGCCGAATGTGGGCAAATCAACACTTTTTAATTGCTTATCGAACGCAAAGGCACAAGCGGCTAATTTTCCGTTTTGCACGATAGAGCCGAATGTGGGCGTAATTACCGTTCCGGATGAGCGCTTAACAAAGCTTACCGAGATAGTTAATCCTAAAAATGTGGTGCCGAATGTTATTGAGATTGTCGACATAGCGGGCCTGGTAAAAGGCGCCAGTAAAGGTGAGGGCCTTGGTAACCAGTTTTTAGCCAATATACGTGCAACCAACGCCATTATTCACGTTTTGCGCTGTTTTGATAACGACAATGTGATTCACGTTGATGGCTCGGTCGATCCTATTCGTGATAAAGAAATTATCGATACCGAACTTCAGCTTAAAGACCTTGATTCTGTCGAGAAAAAATTGCAAAAAGTTGAAAAGGCAGCCAAAACCGGCGACAAGGAAGCGAAAAAAGCTTATGATACGTTAACCATTTACAAAAACCACCTCTTATCAGGTAAATCAGCCCGCACTGCGCCTGTGGCCGAAGAGGACAAGGAACACATCGCTGATATTTGGCTGCTTACGGCCAAACCGGTA
>JACXTT010000822.1_pt1 | contig 52654 bp, 50 predicted proteins | sample 9270951 | NCBI WGS metagenome assembly JACXTT01 (sample SAMN15532306, study PRJNA645909) | rock metagenome | isolation source: weathered quartz diorite | place: Puerto Rico | collected 2017-06-21
GTCGCCGCCGCGCAGCCCCTCAACGAAGCGCACGGCAGGAACGAGGTTTCTGGCCGCGATCAGGAGGCCGGCCAACACCAGCTCTTTGACTGCGTTGGCGTTCGCGCCCGGTGCGTTAAAGACGGGTACGCCGCGTTGGCTCATGACATCGACCGGGATGTTGTTGGTCCCAGCCCCGGCTCGCCCGATGGCCTTGACGGAGGCGGGGATTGTCATCTTGTGCATATCCTGTGAGCGAACCAAGATTGCATCCGGGAGGTCGATGTGGTTCCCCACCTCGTAGCGCTCGAGCGGCAGCAGTTTCAACCCGGCGTGAGAAACGGAGTTAAGCGTAAGAATCTGAATCTTGTCCGGCATATCGCGTGCCTCAACTCTGCCGGCGTTCGAAATCGCGCATGAATTCCACCAGCGCCTTCACTCCCGCCAGCGGCATCGCGTTGTAGATCGAGGCACGCATGCCGCCTACCGAGCGGTGCCCTTTGAGCTGAGTCAAGCCGTGCTGAGCAGCCTGCTTGAGGAATGCTTCGTCACGCGCGGAGTCGTTCAAGGTGAAAGGCACGTTCATGCGCGAGCGGTCGTCCCTGGCCACGGGACTCTGATAGAAGCCGCTGGAGTCCAGCAGATCGTACAGTAGCCCGGCCTTCGCGACGTTGATCTTCTCCATCGCCGCCAGGCCCCCGTTCGCCTTGAGCCACTTGAGCACCAGACCGGCGATGTAAATCGCATAGGTGGGGGGTGTGTTGTACATGGAGTCGTTTTCGGCCTGAACCTTGTAGTCGAATACGGATGGCGTCCCCGGGTTGGCTTGACCGATCAGATCCTCGCGAACGATGACGATGGTCAGTCCCGCCGGGCCGATGTTCTTCTGCGCTCCGGCGTAGATCACGCCGAACTTACCGACGTCCAACGGACGCGACATCAGGCTGGAGGACAGGTCGCACACCAGCGGCACGGCGCCGGTGTCCGGAACCCAGTGGAACTCCACCCCGCCGATAGTTTCGTTCCCTGTGTAGTGGACGTAGGCTGCCGCCGGATCGAGGTGCCACGCTGCCTGCTTGGGCGCGTAAGTAAAGTTCTTGTCCTCGCTGCTCGCGGCAATGTTCACGGTGCAGTACTTCTTCGCTTCGCCGATGGCCTTCCTGGCCCACTCCCCGGTGTTTACGTAGTCGGCCCTGGTCTTGCCCCGCAGCAGATTCAACGGCACCACCGCGAACTGCGCGCCGGCCCCCCCCTGCAGGAATAAAACCTTGTAGCTGGCCGGGATCCCCAGCAGGTCCCGCAGATCTGCGTGCGCGCGCTCTGAGATCGACATGAACTCCTTGCCGCGATGACTCATCTCCATCACCGACATGCCGCAGCCTTGCCAGTCGAGCATCTCCTCGCGGGCCTGGGTCAAGACTTCTTCCGGCAGCACCGCCGGACCGGGACTGAAGTTGTAAACACGCATTGCTTCCGATGTCCTCTCAATGCAAAGTTTGCGGCCCGTCGTCGTCGGAGCGGGGGTCTCCGTCGGTTGCGGCGTCGCCATCCGCCAGACCGTCACCGTTGGACGGGCCGCCTCGTGGCGCACCATTGCCGTCGGCCGCACCGTTCTCCTCGGTCTCGACCACCTTCTCCAGCCCGGCCAACTTCTCTTCCGGCCCGAGGTTGATCAAGGTGACGCCCTGAGTCACCCGGCTCATCTCACGAATTTCGGCCACGCGCGTGCGGATCAGTACCCCACCGGTGGTAATCAGCATGATTTCGTCCTCGGGCATCACCAGTTTGGCCGCTACCACTTTGCCGTTACGCGCCGTGGTCTGGATCGCGATCATGCCCTGTGTGCCGCGTCCGTGGCGGGTATATTCGGCGATCGGCGAGCGTTTGCCGTAGCCATTCTCGGTTGCCGTCAGCACCGAGTGGCTCTCGTCTTCCGCAACCACCAGCGAGATCACCTGCTGGCCGATGCCGAGCGTCATGCCGCGCACGCCGCGCGCCGTACGCCCCATGGCGCGTACGTCCTGTTCGCTGAAGCGCACCGCCTTGCCGGCGTCAGAGAACAGCATCACATCGTAGTTGCCGTCGGTGATCGCCACGCCAACCAGATAATCGCCTTCGTCCAGTTCCACCGCGATGATGCCGCTGGGGCGCGGACGCGAGAAATCCGACAACGGCGTCTTCTTGACCGTGCCGTTGGCGGTCGCCATGAACACGAAGTGCCCGTCGTCGAAGGTCCTGATCGGCAGCACGGCATTGATCTTCTCCCCCTCCTCGAGCTGCACCAGGTTGTTGATCGGCTTGCCTCGCGACACCCGGCTGCCCTGCGGGACGGTGTACACCTTGACCCAGTACACCCGCCCACGGCTAGAGAAGCACAAGATGTAATCGTGCGTATGGGCGACGAACAAGCGCTCGATGAAATCGTCCTCCTTCGTAGCTGTAGCCTGCTTCCCACGGCCCCCGCGCTTCTGAGCGCGGTAGTCAGCCAGAGGCTGCGACTTGATGTACCCGGTGTGCGACAACGTCACGACGACGTCCGTAGGAGCGATCAAGTCCTCCAGGTTCAGATCCTCCGCATTGACCTGGATCTCGCTGCGGCGGCTGTCAGCGTACTGCTCTTTGACCTGCTTCAGCTCCTCGCCAATGATGGCGGTGATGCGCTCGGGTCGGGCCAGGATATCCAGCAGATCGGCGATCTCCGCCATCACCTCTCTGTATTCGGACACGATCTTGTCCTGTTCCAGCGCGGTGAGCCTCTGCAACTGCATCTCCAGAATGCGTTGGGCCTGAGCCTCCGACAAGCGATAGCCGCCCTCGGCGTCAGGCGTTGCACTCTGCAGTCCAAGATCGCGCGCCAGGCCCTCCGGCCGCGTACGCTCGACGTCCGCCCGCTGCAGCATCTGCTCCACCAGTTGGGAGCGCCACAGACGTCCGGTCAGCTTCTGCTTGGCTTCCGCCGGCGAGGGAGAGGCCTTGATCAACTCGATGATCTCGTCCACGTTGGACAGAGCTACCGCCAGCCCCTCCAGGATATGGGCGCGTTCCCGTGCTTTGCGCAGTTCGAATACAGTGCGACGCGTTACCACCTCGCGGCGGTGTCGCAGGAAGGCCTCCAGCAACTGCTTGATGTTGAGCAGCTTCGGCTGTCCATCCACCAACGCGACCATGTTCATGCCGAAGTGGTCCTGCATCTGCGTTTCTTTGTACAGGTTGTTGAGGACCACTTCGGGCATCTCGCCCCGTTTGAGCTCGATCACCACGCGCATGCCTGACTTGTCCGACTCGTCGCGGATCTCAGCGATGCCCTCCAGTTTCTTCTCCCGCACCAACTCGCCGATGCGCATCAGCAGATTGGATTTGTTGACCTGATAAGGGAGCTCATCGATCACGATCGCAGCGCGGTTGCCCTTCTCCACCTCCTCGGTATGCGTGCGGGCCCGGATCACAACGCGGCCGCGGCCGGTGCGGTAGCCCTCCTTCACGCCCTCCGTGCCGTAGATGATGCCGGCTGTGGGAAAGTCCGGGGCTGGCACCAAAGCGATCAGATCTTCCACGCTCAACTCGGCGTCGGCGAGCAGCGCCAGGCAGGCATCCACCACCTCACGCAAGTTGTGCGGCGGGATGTTGGTTGCCATGCCCACCGCGATGCCCGAAGAGCCGTTGATCAGCAGGTTTGGAACCCTGGCGGGCAAGGCCGTGGGCTCGTTCTCTTTGCCGTCGTAATTAGGAACGAAATCAACCGTCTCCTTATCGATGTCCTCGAGCATCTCGGAGGCGATGCGCGACATCCGGCACTCGGTGTAGCGGTAGGCGGCCGGTGCGTCGCCGTCGACCGACCCGAAGTTGCCCTGTCCGTCGATGAGCATGTAGCGCATGGAGAAGTCCTGGGCCATACGCACCAGCGCCTCGTACGTAGCCGTGTCTCCGTGCGGGTGGTACTTGCCGAGCACTTCACCTACGATGCGGGCGCACTTAACGTACGGCCGGTTCCAGACGTTGTTCGCCTCGTGCATGGCGAAGAGCACTCGGCGGTGCACGGGCTTCAGCCCGTCGCGGACGTCGGGTAGCGCCCGCCCCACGATTACGCTCATCGCGTAGTCGAGATAGGAGCGGCGCATCTCCTCTTCGAGGCTTACCGGCAGGGTTTCCTTGGCGAACTGGTCCATCGTGTCAGGGGTCAGGAAGCGGTAGGTGCGGGGGCGCTTCAAACGCAACGCCCGCTCGCCGTGCCCAAGTGTTTGGCGGGCGCGGCAACCGAAGCAAAACTAAAATTTTATCATGTAGATGGTCCTCTGCCGAAGCATGCCCTCCAGCCCGCGCTGAGCCCACTCACTCGCGCCGTGTCGCCGCCCGGCGCCGAGACACTGTGCGTCCGCTCCGCGCGCGGGTTGGACCAGCGTTTGGGATGTGCTATATGATTCGCTGGCCTGTCGATCCCCAGCACGCGAATAGGCGCTGCGTGGTGTTCGTGGCGTCGGTAACACCTAAAAATGTCGCGGACCCACCGCGAATCAAAAGGAGAGGAGAACAATGCACACGGCGACTCCCACTTCGACGTGCAAGGGGCTGGCAGCGGGCTCACCGAGCACTGCGTTGCGAGCAACTGTTCTCAACCTGACACCGATGCTGTTCGCGGCCATACTCGTCGGCTGCGGCACCAAGGCGCAAACCCGATCGGCGTCGCAACCGGCTCCGGCTCCGCAGACGCAAGCGGCGCAGGCCCCCGCAGCGGAGTCGGCCTACGAACCGGCTGCCTACGAAGACGCTGTAGCGTCCAGTTCGCAGGCCGAGGAGACAGCGCCGGCACCAGAGGCAGTCAAGGACGAGGGCGGTGGCCAGGTCGCGGAGGAAGGCGTCTCACAGCCGGAAGTATTCGGAGAGGAAGCCGCTGAAGCGAAACCAGAAGAAGTCGCCGGACCGCAGCAGTTCACAGACCAAGCTGGCCCGCTTGCGGAAGAGGAACCGTCCGCCCAACAGCCTTTCGTGGACGATGCACAGCCAACTGCCGACGAGGAAGTCGCACAACAGCAGTTTACCGATGACGACGCCCCGGCGAAGGACGAGGACGTCGCACAACAACAGTTCACCGATGATGCGGCCCCAGCCAAGGACGAGGACGTCGCGCAGCAACAGTTCACCGACGATACCGGGCCACCCAAGGACGAAGAGGTCGTCGCACGGCAGCAGTTCACCGACGATGCCGCACCACCCAAGGACGAAGAGGTCGTCGCACAGCAGCAGTTCACCGACGATGCGGCTCCTGCCAAGGACGAGGACGTCGCGCAGCAACAATTCACCGACGAGGCGCCTGCCGCCAAGGACGAAGACATCGTGGCGCAGCAGCAGTTCACAGACGACACCGCGCCCACGACGGAAGACGTGACTGCACCCGAGGTATTCAAGGACGACACGGCGGAGGCTGCACCCGAGGAGCTCGCTCGGGAGCCGGAGACATTGACCGAGGAGAAAGTAGCTCAAGTCGAAGAGCGCAAACCGCCGCCTGTGACCATGCTGCCCGTAACCATCACCGTGGAAGCCGACCCGCTGTTCGATTTCGATAAGTACTCGATCCGCGGCGACTCGCGTAAGAAGCTCGACGAGTTGGCGCAACAGCTCCAGGGCGTCACCTACGGGGAAATCATCGCTGTGGGATTTGCCGACCCGATCGGCACGGCGAAGTACAACAAAGGCCTGTCAGAGCGGAGAGCCGCGTCTGTAAAGCGCTATCTCACGAGCAAAGGCATTCCGGCTGACCGGATCAAGACCGAGGGTCGCGGCAAGACCGAGGAGTTTGCGAGCTACAAAGATTGCCGCGGCCAGCGCAAGCAGAAGCTGATCGCCTGCCTGGAGCCCAACCGGCGGGTAGAAGTTACGGTCACCGCCGAAAAACAGCAGTAAGCTAGCCGCCATCTTGGCCGAAGAAGTGAGCCCCGCGCCGGCGGGGCTTTTTGTCGACCGCTATCGCCAACAGCAGTGACGCTTTCGCCACAAGCGGCAGACCTGATCATCACCGCCCGCTGGGTCGTACCAGTCGATCCGCAGGGGGCGGTGTTGGATCGCCACGCGGTTGTCGTCAGCAACGGCCGGGTCGTCGCGTTGTTGCCGTCGGACCAGGCAAGCAAGGCGTACGTCGCCACAACCACGGTGGACCTGCCTTTCCACGTCCTCGTGCCCGGTCTGATCAACCTGCACACGCACGCGGCCATGTCCCTCATGAGAGGGCTCGCCGACGATTTGCCTTTGATGGAGTGGCTCAACCAGCACATTTGGCCGGCGGAAGGCAAGCACGTGTCGCCGGAGTTCGTTTACGACGGGACGCTGCTGGCGTGCGCCGAGATGCTGCGCGGCGGCGTGACGTGCTTCAACGACATGTATTTTTATCCCGAGGAGGCCGCCCGGGCGGCGTTGGACGCCGGCATGAGGGCCGCCATCGGAATGATCTGCATCGAGTTCCCTACGAGCTATGCGACCGATGCCCAGGACTACCTCCGCAAGGGGCTGGCGGCACGCGATCGCTTCCGCGGCGAGCCGCTGCTGTCCTTCTGCCTCGCCCCGCACGCTCCGTATACCGTGAGCGACCGCAGCTTCGAGCAGATCATCACCTATTCGGGGGAGTTGGAGGTGCCTATCCATATGCACCTGCATGAGACACAGGACGAGATCCGCGAGAGCTTGACCCGCTTCGGTGTCCGGCCGGTGGAACGGCTTCGAAAGCTTGGCGTTCTCGGGCCTTCCCTCATCGCCGTGCACGCGGTGCATGTGTCCGAGGAAGAGATTGACCTGCTGGCAGCGCAGAGCGCCAGTGTGGCTCACTGCCCGTCCTCCAACCTCAAGCTTGCGAGCGGCATGGCGCCGGCGGCCCGGTTCTTCGAACGCGGGCTCAACACAGGGTTGGGAACCGACGGGGCCGCTAGCAACAACCGGCTCGACCTGTTCGAGGAGATGCGCCTCGCCGCCCTCCTGGCCAAAGCAACCTCGGGGCGCGCCAATAGCGTGCCAGCAGCGACTGCTTTGAACATGGCTACGTTGGGGGCGGCACGGGCACTCGGACTCGATCAACACATCGGCAGCATCGCGGTCGGCAAGATCGCCGATCTGTGCGCGGTCGATCTCGACGCCATCGGCCTGTCGCCCGTCTACCATCCGCTGTCGCACCTGGTCTATGCGGCTGGGCGTGAAGATGTGTCCCACGTATGGGTCGCCGGTCGCCTCGTTGTCGATCAAGGGCGCCTGACAGGGCTGGACGCCGGTGAGCTGCGCGCCAAAGCGCGGGCGTGGCAGGCGCGTATCGCAGAGCAATCATGAGCGCCAACGTCGATCCGAAAGAGCTGGAGAAGTTCAGCCAGCTCGCGCACCGCTGGTGGGATCCCAACAGCGAGTTCAAGCCGCTGCACGAGATCAACCCGCTGCGGCTGGGTTGGATCGATGAGAAGGCCGGCCTGCCTGGCAAGCGCGTGGTCGACGTAGGCTGCGGCGGCGGGATCCTCGCCGAGGCTATGGCCGCGCGCGGCGCCGCGGTGACCGGGATCGATCTCTCCGACCGAGCAATCAAAGTGGCCGAGCTACATCTGCTGGAAAGCCGCGAGCGTGTCAATTACCTGCAGGCGGACGCCGAGGAGCTCGCGCAGCAGCAGTCCAGCAGCTTCGACGTGGTGGCATGCATGGAGCTGCTCGAGCACGTCCCCGACCCAGCCAGACAGGTGATCGCGTGCGCGCGCCTGCTCAAGCCCGGCGGACACGCTTTCTTCGCCACCATCAACCGCAATCCCAAATCTTTCCTCCTCGCCATCGTCGGCGCGGAGTACGTGCTGGGGCTCCTGCCCCGCGGGACGCACGAGTACGCAAGGCTGATCCGACCCTCTGAGCTCTCCAGCTGGTGCCGGCACGCGGGTTTGAGCGTGGAAGCGATCATCGGCATGCGCTACAACCCGCTCACGCGCGTCTATTCGTTGGGTCCGGATACCAGCGTGAACTACATATTGCATGCCCGAGCCGCATGAGGAGCGTGCCCCTTTCTGTTGCGGCTGGCGCGGTCCTGTTCGACCTCGATGGAACACTCGCCGATACCGCCCCGGATTTGGCCTATGTCTTGAACTTGCAGCTGCGCGCTCACGGCCGTCCGGAGCTGCCGGTTGGGGCGTTGCGCCCGTATGTCTCGCATGGCGCGCGCGGCATGTTGCGCGCCGGCTTCGGGCTGGAGACGGGCGATGCCGCCTATCCCGCGTTGCGTGACGAGTTCCTGGACTTGTATGAGCGCAACCTGTTTCGAGAAACGAAACTGTTTCCCGGCATGATCGAACTGTTGACTGGCCTCGAGCAACGAGCCATTGCGTGGGGCATCGTCACCAACAAGCTCGAGCGCTTCACTTTGCCTCTGATCGCGGCGCTCGGCCTGGCCGGGCGCGCCGGGTGCATAGTCGGCGGGGATACAACTGCGCGCGCCAAACCCTTCCCCGACCCGCTGCTCGAAGCGAGCCGCCGGCTCGCTGTCGAGCCGGGACAGTGCACGTATGTCGGGGACGACGAGCGCGATGTGCAAGCCAGTCACGCTGCGGGTATGACCCCGGTCGTAGCTCTATACGGCTACTTGGGAGACGGCAAGCCGCCGCAGGAATGGGGCGCGGACGCCTACATCGAGCATCCCCTCAAGCTCTTGAAACTGCTAGAGACATCTCCATCTGTGGGATAATTGTCCGGGTCGAGAGTCGATTGTGTAGTTGGCGGTTTTCGTGGTTTCTGACTTCCAGGCTCCGACATTGGGGGCGACCTGGTTTCGACGTGGGTCGCGAAGCAGGGCAGCGCATGTCAAGGTCCAGTCACCTTGTAAATCAGCTGGAAATCTATAGTCGCCAACGACGACAGCTACGCTCTAGCCGCCTAACACCGGCTAGACTCTGCTCCCGGTGTGCTCATGCATCGGATCTGAGCCCGCAAGGGTGATGAACGCAGAGTCATTCGCATGAGATCGTGCCGCGCAGGGTTACTTTGCTCGGCATCAAATCGCTAGGTAACTCGCCAATCACCAGCCTGCCGGCCGGCGGGTGTGCGGTTAAATGAAAGGACCAGGCTAAGCATGTAGGGCTGACTGTAGAGGACTTGCGGACGCGGGTTCGATTCCCGCCGCCTCCATACCCACGCAGGGCCGCACCAGGGATCCTGTAGAATCAGTGGGATGCACTACATGTGGACCGCGGTAGGTCCACCACGTGGGTGCATTCTGGCCTATCTGCTGCCCTGACCTTCCTACTTGGGGACCGGCCTGCGTCGGTGAGGCGGCTGGGCGATCAAGATGGCGCTGCAGCTTGAAGTAGCACTGCCAGAATCCCCATTCCATTGCGACAAAGCCAATCAGGGTGGCGGCGAAGCTAACACGTTGATAACGGCTCAACTGCTCGCCGGAAGAACTGCTGCATCCTAAGCAGTTTTTAACATTTGCAACACTAGGACGTTGAACTTCCGCGATTGCTCGTGCTGCAATCTCCTGGAGAAATATCCAGCCCGACGATCGGTGCAGCATTTGCGCTGACCGTCAGGAAAGCCGCCGAATGTCCACGCGTGGGGTGAGGGTTTACATCTCCATATCCGTCACCACGTGAGTGCGGTAGACTGCTCGGCAGGACCGGCGTCGAATTGGGCAGGTATGTCGGCGGAATACGAGTGCCGAGCATTGAATGCCTCGGCACCTGGTTCGCCCCAACGTCACGGATCTGTGAAGCACTGTCGCGCGACATCGGGTCAATGCGACCAGGTCGGTTTTGGCAAGGCCATGCGTCCGAGGACGTGGTGATTGAGTCTGCTTCCCGCATCCCGAGGTACGCCTGTAGTCGAAAGGAGCAACGGAGTCCACTAACCATTTCTAACGGCGACGACAAATGGACCAGACTCTTTGGATCCGGAGTTACCGCAGATACGTCAAACCGCTGCTGGGCCGGTCCGCAAGCCAGCTTGCATCCGAGTTCATCCGCAGGATTCTCATCCTGCGCGTCACCCCTGGGTTTACGCGCGTACTGGGGTTGCAAAATCCCCGAAGCCGCGAGCTCATCGAGATCGACATCACCTACATCTGCAATCTGAAGTGCTTTAATTGCAATCGTTCCTGCGAGCAGCAACCGACTAATGACCATATGTCCGTCGGGCAGCTGCGCTACTTTCTAGAACAGAGTCGCGCCCGTGGCGTCAAGTGGAAGCGAATCCGTCTCGTCGGAGGTGAGCCCACCATCCACCCCAAGTTCATGGACGTGGTGAATCTGCTCCTGCAATATCGGGACACTTATTGTCCGGACACGCGCATCGAATTGACTACGAACGGGTACGGCAGGTATGTCAACAAGGTGATCGGCAAGATTCCGCCGGGGATCGAGGTACATAACTCGGCGAAGGAATCACAGGTTCAACCCACATTTAGCACCTTCAACGTCGCGCCGATCGATGAGCCAGAATACGCGAAGGCCGAGTTCGCCAACGGATGTCCGATCACCAGCGAATGCGGAATCGGCCTCACGCCATACGGGTACTACCCATGTGCTATCGCCGGCGCAATCGATCGCACCTTCGGCCTCGATCTAGGCCGCAAGGAACTGCCCGATTTTGACGACAACATGGAGCCAGAATTGCGCAGATTCTGTGCGCTTTGCGGCCATTTCAAGCGAGATCGCGAAGCGCCAGTCGACGGCCCGGTGCAGTCGCCGGTGTGGCGCGCCGCGTACGCACGCGCCCGCTGTCAGCCGCCCCGGCTTTCTCGCTTTCCCGAGATGAACGAGCCCGGGCCGGGCAAACCGTGACCGGAGAATGAGGCCAGGACCAATCCCCGGCCCCGTCCCCAGTCTCGGATCGGCGATGTTGATCCCCTGCGCTGTCTGACGGCGCCTACTCCGGGAGGACAGTGATGGGAAATCGACCAGTTCGCTCGTGCATACTCGTGACCCGGGTGTGCGGCCTTCTCGGATCTCATCTCTGCGGGTCGCCTGCTCCAGGCTGTGACGTTCTTTGTGCGGACAACTTCTTTACGAGCAGTTGCACCACCTGTTCTGCGTTCTAGGTCTCAGCGGTCGACGCCCAGCAAACCCGAGAGGATCGGGTATGGCTTCGGTCGGAACCAAATCGGCCCCCGCCGCTCGAACTTAGATACGCGGCTGTGGCGCCTGTGCGACGGCTTCCGGCAATACGCCCCAGCGACATTCGTTACGGTCGTAACAGATTCGGCAATCAATGGAATCCTGGCGTAAGGCTCGCGCATTATTCTCCGTTTTGACCACGTATTGAGAATTGAGACCGGACATGAACCTAGCCTCCGACCAGCCGACACGCTTGCATCTGGTGATCGCGTTGACCGCCATCAGCGTTCTTATCCTGATCTCCCCGGCTGCGGGTCGCGCAGATGATGCGGTGTACGCCGGGCGTTCCCTGCCGTCAGGTCTGCCGGCTACCGCTGTGAAGGATCAGGCGCAGCTCGCACTCGAACCGGGCAGCGTAGCGCTGGGCGGAGATCCAACGCGCTTGGAGGGTCAGCGCATTTTCGCCGGTTTTCGGTTGGCACCCGGGTTTGCGCTAGAGGGGGCCCAGATACGAAGCGGCGCTTCCAGCCTCGCGGCGGGCAATGAAACGATCGTAGTGGCGGGGGTCGGCCCGGTGCCGCTGAGTGACTCCGTGACCCTGCTGAGCAAGCTGGGGATGAACTATCAGACGTCGGCGTTCCCGGGGGGCGCCTCACTGTCGGACGTTGCGAGCGGCGGGCATGTTTACGGGCTCGGTGTGTCGGTGCAAGTCCGCGACAACGTCGAAGTGCGCGCGCAAACCGAACATCTCGGGCGGCCTGCCAGCGCCGCGCAAGGGCCCGCAGCCTCTGATTCAGTGCTATTGGGCGCCAACGTCCGCTTCTGACTGAGCCGAGGTGCGCCGCATCCGCGTCCGACTGCAAGTGTCGCGGCGCTAGCGGCCGCGCTGTAGCAGATTCGAGAAGGGTGCCGCATCCAACGGCCTCACTCGCGCGCCCTCTCGCAATTGCTCTCTAACTGATCCACAAGGCCTGAAGCGGGGCGCCGATCTCGGCCCCTCGAAGGCGCGTCATCGTCTATGAAAAGCAGCGTGCCGCCAGGCACTGAGCTTGTAGATCCGATACATCCTGGGCGGGCGGGCAAAAGCACTAAGGCCGAGCATCCCGGCCTTCTGCAGGAGATCCTCGACAATCAACTGCTCGAGGCCCACTTTCAGCCTGTCCTGGACCTCGCGAGCGGTGAGGTCATCGGGTTCGAGGGCTTGATCCGCGGACCGGCCGATACGCCGTTGCGGGCTCCGCTCGAGCTGTTCCGCTGTGCCACGAAATACGGCCACGCTCTGCGCCTGGAGAGCTTGTGTCGGCAAACCGTGCTGGAGACGTTCGCCTTACACGACGTGCCACACAAGCTGTTCCTCAATGTAAGGCCACGCTGCCTCGCGCTCCCGGGCTTAGGCACGGGAGCCACTGGCGAACTGCTCGCGTGCCTCGGCTTGTCCGCGGACCGCATCGTGATCGAACTCACGGAGAACTCGCCGATTTTCGACTTCGCGTCGGTGCGAGCAGCGCTCACCGACTACCGGAATATGGGGTTCCGTGTTGCGATCGACGACTTAGGCGAGGGCTTTGCGACCCGAGTACGTCAAAGCGGACATGCATTTCGTCCAAGGCATCGACCGCGACCCGCTCAAGCTGCAATTCCTCAAGTCGATCCGGCAGATCGCCGACACCTGCAGCTCGTACATCATCGCCGAGGGGGTCCAGACCGAGGCCGAGCTCGCCGTGATCCGCGATTTAGGCGTCTCCTACGCTCAGGGAAATCTGATTGGGCCGCCGCTGGCTACGCCTGCGCTTCGCCCGCCCGAAAATGTGCTGCAGATCCTGCGTCAGCGGGAAATCGCGGTGTATCCCGAGAACCTCACCCTGCACAACAATGCAGCGACCGCCGCGAAGCTCTTGTTCTATGTCGACCCGGTGACCCCGGCGACGCCTAACTCGGACGTATATGCTCGCTTCTCGCGCCACTCCTCGTTGCGCGCGATCCCGGTTGTAGAAAACGGGGTCGTATCAGGGCTGCTCAATCGCGATGCGTTCATCGATGCGTATGCCCGCCCTTTGCGGGAACTGTTTGGCCGCAAACCCTGCTATCCGTTCATGGATGCAAATCCTCTGCTGGTAGACAAGGACATTACGATCCAGGACCTTTCGGCGCGGCTCGTGGACGCCGAAAGCCGATATCTCGCAGAGGGCTTCGTGCTCACCGAGCATGGACGCTATGCCGGACTGGGCACCGGCCGCGACCTGGTACGCGAGATCACCAACCTCCAGATCACAGCAGCGCGGTATGCTAACCCTCTGACCCTTCTGCCTGGCAACGTTCCCGTCAACGAGCACATCGAGCGGTTGCTGCTTGCGGGTGCCCCGTTCGTGGCCTGCTATTGCGATCTCGACCACTTCAAGCCATTCAACGACGCTTATGGCTACCGGCGCGGCGACGACATGATTCAGCTCACCAGTCGCATATTGTCTGAGGCCTGCGATCCGCTGCGCGACTTCATCGGACACATCGGTGGTGACGATTTCATCCTACTGATGCAAAGCGCCGACTGGGCAGCGCGCGCTCGCGAAGCTCTCGATCGCTTCGATCAGGAGCGCTCCAGGCTCTATACCCACCAGGACCTGGCACGCGGTGGGTTGCTGGCTGAGGATCGGGGTGGAAATGCGGTGATTCATCCACTGGGAGCGCTGTCCATCGGGGCCGTGTTGGTGGACCCTGGAGACTACACCTCACACTACGAAGTTTCCGCGGCAGCAGCCGAGGCGAAACGACAGGCGAAGCGCTCTGCTGGCAGCAGCATCTTCGTCGAGCGTCGCCGCCCTAGCGTTGAACGCAGAGCGAAATCTCCGTCGGACCAAGACGGCGTCGCGAAGAGTTAGCCGCGAAGCCGGCCCGGAGTACGAAAGGCGACAGGCGCCTCCGCCAAACTCAACGCGGAGCTGTGGTGGGGGACTTTTCCGGGGTCACAGCGGGCATCTGCTGAGCCAACGCCGCAGCGCGTAGCCGCGCTTCGCGCTCCGCCAGTTTCTGACGAAACTGCGCGATGGCCGCCTGGCCGGCCTGCTCACCCTCGAGAACTGCGACGTGGCGACTCTGGAAATCGGTCGAACTAAGTTTGCTGATATCGGGTTTGATGATTACGTCCGCGCCGCTCAACTCCTCGCTGGCGATGGTGTTGCCCATGATCGTGAAGGTTTGCAGGAGAATGTCGAGCGTCCCCTCGACGGGCTTGAGCGACGGCTTGGCGGAGATGTCGGACGCTATCACGATATCGGCTCCAAGACGTCGCGCGATCTTGACCGGCACCGGACTTACCAGCCCACCGTCCACATAGTCGCGGCCATTGATGCGTACCGGTTGGAACACACCGGGTACCGCGCTGGAAGCGCGCACCGCCATGCCGGTGTCCCCGCGCTGGAATACGATCGCCTCCCCACTTTGGAGGTCGGTTGCCACTACCGCGACTGTGCGGTTGAGCTTCTCCAGCGGGCGGTTCTGCACAGTCTTGTTCACGAACTGCTGCAACGCCTCGCCCTTGAGAAAGCCGCGATCGGGCAGAGAGTAGTCGCTGAACATGGACTCGTTGAGATCCAGAGCGATGCGCTGCAGCGCGAAACCGTCATTGCCCGCGGCATACAGCACGCCGACCAAACTGCCCGCGCTGGTGCCGACGATGATTTCGGGCTGAATGCCCTGCGCCTCGAGGGCTTTGATCACACCGATATGCGCGAAGCACTTGGCGGCGCCGCCGCCCAGCACCAAGGCAATGCGGGGCGCCGGAATCTTGATCTCGGGAACACTGACCGGCGCCGCGGGGCTCGTTACAGACTGCCCCTCGTCGGCCGTCTGCGACTCGACCTTCGGAGCACTCTTCGCAGCGCAACCAGCGAGCAGCGCGAGCGATATCAGCGCAGCGGAGGACGCAAAGCGGGGCAGCACAGTGCAGGGCTCCAGGTTCAGCAGCGGCCTAGCGGCGCCGAGGCTTTCGGCAGCCGACGATGAGTCACATCTGAGATTGCATGTAGTTCTGCAGGCCGACCTTGGCGATCAGTTCGATCTGCGTTTCCAGCCAATCGACGTGCTCCTCCTCACCGTCCAGAATGTCCTCCAGCAACTCGCGGCTGATGTAATCGTCGCATGATTCGCAGTGGGCGATCGCCTCGCGCAGCAGCGGGATCGCTTCCATCTCCATGCGTAAATCGCATTTGAGCACGTCCGCAGTATCTTCGCCCACATACAGCTTGTTGAGCTGCTGCAGGTTGGGTAGCCCCTCGAGAAACAGAATTCGGTTGATGAGCTTGTCCGCATGCTTCATCTCATCTACGGACTCGTGGTATTCGTAGTCGTCCAACTTCTTGAGTCCCCAGTGGCGGAACATCCGCGCATGCAGGAAGTATTGGTTGATCGCGGTAAGTTCGTTGGTCAGCACGCGATTGAGATAGTCGAGGACCTTGGCATCGCCCTTCATGTCGGCTCCAGTGGGATCGGGGCGCGGCCATTATAACCAGGCATGGCGTCGTGCCAGGAGACCCATACGCCAGAGCGGCACAGCCGTGGAGAGACCGGAATCAAACCGCACGCCCCACGCTCGCTTCGCGAGCTGACAGCATGACGCGGGAACTCAGGCTGCGGTGCGGTTCTCCGGGAGTCCGAGAACCTGTCGCGTTTCGTCCAGGACTTGACCGGCGAACGAGCGGCAGCAGCCGCAGGAGACGGCGACGCCGAGTTTGGCGCTGAGCTCACAGACGGACGACACGCCACCGCAGACCGCGTCGCGGATCTGCTGCTCCGTCACTCCGTTGCAAATGCAAACATACACGGCTTCGTCTCCAGCGTTCTAAGAGGATAAATCACAATGAGAATGATTGTCAATAGCGGCTGTGGCCTGGGTAACTTCGAGGGGCTGCGGGACTCGTCCCCTGCCTGAGGGCGCCCTGCAAACTGCAAACGGGGAGCACCAAAGGCTGGGAAACTATGCGGACAAACGGAGTCCCAATGCTTATAATTCGCATTCACGCGCCCGCGCTGCTGGCCCTCAGATGCTTTGATCTTGATGCTGTCCATGTATACCCTGCTCACGCTGCTTCTGTTTCTGGCCTTGCCACCGAATGCGGCGTTGGCACAGCAAAGCGCTGCACCCGATCGGGGACCGCAAGCTATCCTTCACCTTCTCGACTACGTGTCGGTGGAATACCCGCAGTTCGTCCGGGCGGGCAAGGTGGTTAACCCGGGAGAATATGCCGAGCAGGTAGAGTTCTCTGGCCAGATCAAGCACCTGGTCGCCGCCCTGCCGGCTGATCCCAAGCGAGAAACGTTTACGCGCCAGGCCGAACAGCTCCTGGCGCTGATTCAGACCAAGGGAGATGGTGCCCAGGTAGCAACTCTTGCACGCGAGCTTCAGCAAGGCCTGATCAGCGCGTATCGCATTCCGGTAGCGCCGAACCAGGCGCCAGATCTCACTACCGCCGCCACGCTTTACGCCGCCCGTTGCGCGGCCTGTCACGGGTCCGCTGGAGACGGCGCAGGCCCGCAGGCAGGGAAACTGGAGCCTCGGCCGAGCGACTTTCGCGACGTCACGCGTCAGTCGGTCCGCAGCGTATTCGGCCTCTTCAACACAATTACGCTGGGTGTGGACGGCACGGCGATGACCTCATTCAGCGACCTGAGCGCCGAGGACCGCTGGAAGCTGGCGTTTTACGTGAGCCAGTTCGCCGCCAGCGATGAACAGCGCGCGCGGGGTGCGCAGGCTTGGGAACGAGGCGAAGCGCGCGCTCTGTTCAGCTCCCTCCCCGCGGTCGTGACCATGACCCCGACCGAAGCCCAACAGCAAGGAGGCAACGCCGAATCCATCCTCGCTTACCTCCGTGCCAGGCCGGCCCAAGTGGAATTATCGGAGCATGCACCCATCGCCTACAGCATAGCGACGCTTAGGCGCAGTCTCGAGGCGTACCGTTCCGGCGACGCCCAGGAGGCGTATCAACTCGCGGTGACCGCCTATCTCGAGGGCTTTGAGTTGGTCGAAGCCAGCCTGGACAACCGCGACCGCGACCTGCGCACGCGCACCGAAGCGGCGATGATGGGCTACCGCAACGCTATCAAAGCGCGGCGGCCGCTGGGCGAAGTCGAAACCGACCACGACGCGGCCGCAAAACTGCTCGAGGAATCACAGCAGCGGCTGGCGGGCCCCGCAGAATCCCCTACCGCGAACTTCGTGAGTTCGCTCATCATCATCCTGCGCGAAGGTCTCGAGGCAATTCTGGTCCTCGCCGCCATGGCGGCGTTTCTGGCACGCACCGGCAGGCGTGAGAGTCTGCCCTGGCTGCACGTTGGCTGGATCGCTGCATTGCTGCTGGGCGGACTGACGTGGGTGATCTCGAGCAAGCTCATCGCCATCAGCGGTGCGCACCGCGAAATGACCGAAGGCATCACCGCCCTGGTCGCCGCCGGTCTGCTGTTGTACGTCGGCTTCTGGCTGCACAGCAAGGCGAACGCCGCGCGCTGGAACCAGTTCATCAAGGACCAGATGACCACAGCTCTAAGCGGCAGCGCGCTTTTCAGCATTACGCTGGTGTCGTTTCTCGCCGTTTATCGCGAGGTGTTCGAGACAGTTTTGTTCTATCAGGCTTTGTGGGTGCAAGCCGAAGGCAGCGCCCAAACCGGGGTGCTTGCGGGATTCGCGATCGGCGTGGCAGCGCTCGCCGCGCTGGCCTGGCTGATCGCGCGCTTCAGCTTGCGGCTACCGCTGGGGACCTTCTTCGCCGCCAGCTCCATGTTGCTTGCGGTAATGGCCGTAGTGTTCGCCGGCCAGGGGATCGCGGCCTTGCAAGCGGCGGGCAAGCTTGCGTCCAACCGGATCGACTTCCCCGCGATCCCACTGCTCGGCATTTACCCGAACCTGCAGGGACTCACCTTGCAGCTTGCACTCCTGACGATCATCGTGATCGGTTTCCTCTACGTGCGCGGCAACCGCCACGCCTGACCCTTCCTTCCACGCGCATGACTCATTTACCGTAGGATGCTGCGGCGGCTTCGCGCCGCATCTCGTCGCCGATCAGGACGAGCGGCCCGGCAGCATGCGGAAGAACACACCATCCTTGTCGATCAGCAGGTGCTTCAACGCACCCGCCATGTGGATGCAAATCACAATCACCAGGACCTCGGAGGCGGCGTGGTGGATACCCTGGAACAGCTCGTACAGCACCTTGTTCTCCGCGAACAGCGGCCCGATCTTGAACAGTCCGAAATAGGTGACTCCATACTTGCTGAAGTTAGAGGCGGTGAAGCCCACGACCGGCATCAGGACCAGCAGGGCATAGAGCAAACCATGGCTCAGCCTGGACGCATTCACGACCCAGCCCGCCGTACCTGACGGCAGCGGGGGCGGCGGATGGTTCCATCGCCATACGACGCGGACCAGTATGATGAGGCCCAGCGTCACGCCGATCGATTTGTGAAGGTTGAAAAAGAACGCGCGCTGCGGCGTCCCCTTCGGGATGTCGGTCATATACCAACCAAGACCGATCATCACGAACACACCGACCGCTACGAGCCAGTGCAGCGCGATCGCGACCCTGTCGTAGCGGCGGACGCTGATGTTATTTGCCATGTACCCCCCCCTGTGCGCAAAAGCGAGGTATGTTACACCCGGATGCCGCGAGCAAGACCCTGCCGTGGTGGATTCGCTAAGTGCAGGCACCTCGCGTGGCGTCGGCAGTCTCCGCCGTTGACGTGGGAGTAGCTGCATGTCCTCAGCGCAGTCCGGCGTCGGACGCGATCATGCCAAACAAAAAGGGCTGCCCGCGGGCAGCCCTTTCAGTGAGAGACTAGTTCAGTCAGCGATTGTAGATGTACATCGTGACTTCGAAGCCGAAGCGCATTTCGGTGAATTCAGGTTTGGTCCACATATGCTTTCTCCTTAAGTTCTACGCTTGGTTTAGCCAACTCAACGGGAGGTCAACGGCCAAATACCGAGCGTATTGTGTCCACCCCCCGGCTCGGCAACCAGCGGAAATCTCTTAAATCGGCCTCATGATTTTCATTAGATTTCACCCCTCGCCTTGTCTCAAGGCTCAACCAAGCCAGCCCGGATTGCCATGATGGCCAGCTCAGCAGAGTTGGATGCCCCCAATTTCTGTTTGATATTATAGAGATGCGTTCCCACGGTGCGCGGACTGAGCGACATGACCTCGGCGATCTCCGCGACCGACCTGCCTTTGGCAAGGGCCAGGAACACCTTGAACTCCTTTTCGCTGAGCATGTCGACCGGGCTCTTGTCGCCGCTCAGCTGTTGGAGGGCGAGCTGCTGCGCGATGGACGGCTCGAGGTACGTCTTGCCCTGTGCAACCTGACGGATGGCATCGATCAGCGCCTCGGCGGCGCTGCGCTTGGTGAGATAGCCCACTGCGCCGGCCTTGAGCACCCGCCTGGCGTGCATGATGTCCTCGTGCGCCGACAGCACTAGGATGCGCGCCTGAGGCTCGCGGGCGAGAATGCGGTCGATCGCCTCCAGGCCGCCGATTCCCGGCATCGAGATGTCCATGACCACGACGTCCGGCTTCACCTCCGCGAAGCTGCGCACCGCCTCCTCGCCACTGTTCGCCTCTGAGGCAACTTTGAGGTCGGTTGCCCCCTCGAGTAAAAGCCGGAAGCCCATGCGCACCACCGCGTGATCGTCAACCAGCATGACGCGGACCGGGCTCTGCGTCATTTTGCGACCGCCTTCGCTTCCAGCTCCGAGCTGTCCGTCCTCCCAACGCCAGTCGCCCGGATGGGGATGGTTGCGCTCACTCTGAGCCCGCCTCCGGACTGAGGCTCGAGCCGGAACTCCCCGTGCAGCGCTTGTACGCGCTCGCGAAGTCCCATGAGGCCAAAGCGCGCCGTTTCGCTGTCGTTGCCCTCGACGAGGCCCTTGCCATTGTCCGCCACGCTCAACTGGATCACACCATCGTCGCGCCTGATCTCGATGTCGGCGCGGCTAGCATCGGCGTGGCGCAGAACGTTGGTCAAGCACTCCTGGACCAAGCGGTACGCGGTGATGTTGATCGCCTCACCCAGGTCGGCGAGATCCCCGGTCAGCTTCAGCTCGCACACGATCTCGGGGTGACGCTCGCGCCACGTATTCACCATGTCCTCTACGGCTTCCTGCAGGCCGAGGTTGTCCAGCGCACTTGGGCGAAGCTGGCGGATGATCCCGTGCACTACGTCGTAGATGTGGCTCGCGACCTCTACGATGGTCTGCGCGCTGCGGTGAATCTCGGGTACGGCGGTCTGCGTCCGGTTGGCGATGGCAGTGCCGATTGTCTTGATCGCGGTGACGCACTGCCCGAGCTCATCGTGCAGCTCGCGAGCAATGGATCGGCGCTCCTCCTCCAAGCGAGTCTGGATCAGCTGCGTCAGCCGCCGGTTCTGTTCCAGCTCCTTCTCGGTCTCTTGCGCACGCTTGCGCTCCGTGATGTCGCGCATCCTGCAGATCCCGCCGATCACCTCGCCGTTGTCGGGGTCGACCAACGATGTCGCCGACAGCGCCACGTCCACCAGGCGCCCGTTGCGCGTGAGCCGGCGCGTCTCGACGTTGTCGACCACCCGCCGCTGGCGAATGGTCTCGAGATGTTCAGCCACCTCGGCTTCAAATCCCGGCGGGGTGAGAAGCCGGGCTGAATGTCCCACGATCTGTTCGGGCATATAGCCGAACAGGCGTTCTGCTGCCGGGTTCCAGAACGAAATTCTGCCCTCCAGATCCTGAATCAGGATGGCGTCGGTGGACTGCTTGGCGACCAACGCCAATCGCATATTTTCCGCATGGGTTTCCTCCAGCGCCTGCGCCATGCGGTTGAAGGTATGGCTGATCGAATCGAACTCGCGCAGCGAAAATTCAGGCAACCGTGTATTCAGCCGCCCGCGCTCCATCTCCGACAGGCCGCGCAGGATCGGGGTGACCGGTCGCAAAGCGCGGCCCAGCAACCAGAATACGACAGCATTGACGAGCAGCAAGAAGCCCAAAGCGAGCCCGATCAGATTCTTCATGTCGTCCCACGCATCCAGGATGGCACGCGAGGCATCCGGCGTCACTTTGATGTGGCCGCCGTTGACGCTCAGCTCCGCCTCCGGCAGTCGCGGGGACACCAGGCGCGAGAACCACTCCGGTGCGGCACGACCCGCCTTGTATAGGGGCGGAGGCGAGGTGTAGACCAACGTGCCGTCGTCCGCATACAGTCGGATCTCGTGCGCACGCACCCGTCCGAGACTATGCAGGAATGGGAGCAAGATGCCGAGCGGATCGTGGGATCGAGGAGCGAACTGGCTGCTGTACAGCACCGTGCTCAGCAGCTGCTGGGTGACCTTGGTTCCGGCCTCCATCTCCTCGCGGATGGAGCTGCGCATGTCGTCCAGCACGATCTTGGCCGTGACCAGGGAGAACAGCACGATCACCACCGTGATGATGAGGTTGATGCGAAAGCGCAGGCTCATATCGCCGCCGTCACCCGCTTCATATCCTGCGTGGCCTGGACCAGGGCACGCGCCATGGCAGGATGCATGGACGAATGGCCGCCCTCCTCCACCATCCGCAGCTGTGCTCCGGGCCACAGCCGCGCGACAGCGTAGGCAGTGCCCGGAGGACAGACCAGATCGCGTCGGCCTTGCACCAACACCGCTGGCAGTCCAACCAGGCGTTCCAACCCGCGCAACAACTGGCCGGGCGCCACAAAGCAGCCGTTGACGAGGTAGTGAAGCTGAACCCGAACGCGCGCCAGTGTGGCCGTGTCGGCCGCTGGTGCAGCAGGCGGCGCCTCTCCCACGGCCATGACCGACGCCTCCCACGCGTTCCAGCGCCCGGCTGCCGCTAGGTCGTCCATCGCGACCCGCTCGTGATAGTACCGCAGTAGACCCGCGCACGAGCGGTCGTTGTTTTTTGATGTGAAAGCGCTCCATGCTTCGGGCAGGAACCGGTTCAGCCCGGTGACAAACCACGAGACCTCATCGTCGGAGGCCAGGAACAATCCGCGCAGCACCAACCCGCTCACCGCCCCGGGATGGGCCTGAGCATAGGCGAGCGCCAGAGTACTGCCCCAGCTGCCTCCGAACAGCAGCCAGCGCTGGATATCCAGCTCGACGCGCAGTCGATCGAGGTCGCTCAGCAGCAGCGCAGTTGTGTTCGCGCGAATCTCACCGCGCGGCGTGGAGCGACCGCAGCCACGCTGATCGACCAGCACGATGCGATAGAACGCGGGGTCGAAAAAGCGCCGATGATCGGGGTTGGTGCTGCTGCCCGGTCCGCCATGCAGGAAGACCACTGGCGCGCCTTGCGGATTGCCGGACTGCTCATGCCAGATGCGATGCCCATCGCTACCGTCGAGCCACCCGGAGGCGTAGGGTTCCAGCGGTGGGAACAGTGCGTCGGACATGTCCCGAGGCAGGCGGGCGCTACTGCTCTCGGTTGCGCAGCGAGAACCGGAACGGGACCTCGAAGCTAAACTGGCGCTCGCGCAACTCATCCGGTATGTTCGGCAGCTTGATCTCCCTGATCTTCGATGCCGCGCGGTCGTCCAGCACCGAGTAACCACTGCTTCGCGTCACAGTAACCGCCTTCACCAGACCATTGGCCCCAATATCGACGCGGACAGTCGCCGAGCCTTGCCAGCCGCGGTCCCGCGCAAGCCGTGGATAGTCCCGCTCCGACACGACCTTTCCGACGATGCGCGAGACCTCCGCTGCGTAACGCTTGAGCGCGGCATCCTCGTCTCCCCTTTTTAGCCTGGGCGGAGTAGGCAACGGTGTTTGCGCAGCAGGGCTGGATGGTGCGGGCGCAGCGGACGGACTACCTGGGCCGGGCGCTGCCGGCGCAGCCAGTGGCATGGGTGCACTGGGTTCCGCTCGGGCCTCGTCTTTGGGCTGCAGTTTCGGCTCGGAGCGAACTTGCGGCTCCGCCCGCGCGACCGGCTGCGGTTCTGTGCGAGGCTGAGGGCGCGCCGAGGTGATCGGCTCCGGGGCTGGCGCAACTGGCTTCGGCACCGCGCTTGGGGCTTCGACTTGGGGCTGCTGTCGCGGTGCAAGCGTTGGCTCCGCCCGCGGTTCCGCTCTTGCGGTGACCTGCGGTTGCGCACGCGGCTCTGCCCGTGGCGCGTCCACTCGCGGCGCCGCGACCGATTCGGGACCCGGTTCGGGACGCGCGACTGGAACAGGTTCGCGCTGCGGCTCGACGCGCGGCTCGCTGCGGCGAACAGGAGCGGGTTCGGGCCTGGCCTCGACTCTCGGCAGCGGCGATTCCACTTTCGGTACCGCCACGGCCTCGGGTCGCACGTCAGGACGCGCCAAGGGCACCGGCTCCCGCTTAGGCTCCAGCCGCGGCTCCACGCGCGGTACCGTTAGCGGCTCAGGCCTGGGCTCGACTCGCTGCAAGGGGCGCGCTTCAGCGGTGACTTGTGGGCGAGGCTCTACTCGCGACTCGACCCGCGCCTCAGGTTTCGGTTCCTGCCGCGGCTCCAGCCTGGGCTCGGGACGCGGTTCCGGCCTGAGGTCGGTTCGGGGCTCTGCTCGCACCTGCGGTAACAGTTGCGCCCGCGGCTCGGGTCGCGGCTCTACCCGCGCCAGCGTCTGCGGTGACGGCGTTACTTCGGGTCTTACCTCGACGCGCGGCTCCACGCTGGGCTGCGGCCGGACTTCGGGGCGCGCCTGCGGCTTGGGAGTAAGGGCTGGTGCGGGCGCTGCCTGCACAGCTTGGCGCTGGAACGGTCTCTGCACCTTTTTGGCTGGCACCGGCTTGGGCTGCGCTTTTGGTTGCTCCTCGCGCGGCGCGGGCGGTTCTGGCGCTGGCGCCAGCTTCACCGTCAATACCTTCTGCGTGGGGACCGGCGTGCGCAAGCCGGGAAGAAACGCGATCGCCGCTGCGTGCAACAGCAGCGACACCGCGAACGCGACCGCCATGGGGCGATCGCGATACCAAGGCCGGTCCAACCAGGACGGAAACAGCTCTCCGGCGACGGTCGCGCTAGTCATCGTATTTGGGTCAGGGCCCCTGCCCTCACCGACTGAGAGTGCGTTCCAAACTCATGAAAATCATGAGCAGCATTTGCTGATTTTGATGTGGGTGGCTGGGTCGGAAGTGGCCGACAATGAACTTCGGCTTTACTGGCATGCGGCAATCCCGTTTACGCAAGGGACACCTTAGGGCCAGTAGGGTTCGCCAAACGCGGTTCTCGATGACCGCACCTGGGTAACTGTATCATTATCTGGAGAAGAGATTATGTGGAGCAAGCCTGAATTCACCGAAATGCGTTTCGGTTTCGAAGTGACGATGTACATCGCCAACCGCTAAGTCTCATCAGCGGGCGCAACGAAAGCCCCGCATGGGGCTTTCGTTGTTTTGGGCAGGCTCGCGACGCACGAGACATAAAGCTCCTTCATGCAAATTCGGGTCCTGGGTGCCGCGGCGGGCGGGGGTTTCCCACAGTGGAACTGCAATTGTCGCAACTGCGATGGCCTACGCAAGGGGACCATCCGCGCGCAGCCGCGGACGCAGTCGTCCATCGCCGTCAGCGCGGACGGGCTTGACTGGGTGCTCTTCAACGCCTCACCGGATCTGCTCGCCCAGATCAAATCGTTTCCGGCGCTGCAGCCGGCGCGGGCGATCCGCGACACCGGAATTCGGGCCGTCGTGTTGGTGGACGGACAGATCGACCACACCACCGGACTGCTCATGCTGCGCGAGGGCAGGCCCCTGGAGTTGTGGTGCACCGACATGGTCCGCGAAGACCTGACCACCGGCAACCCGCTGTTCACCATTCTCGGTCACTACTGCGGCGTGAACTGGCACCGCCTGCCGACCGCGCGTGGGAGCAGCTTTTCGATCGACGGCATCGACCGCCTGAGTTTCAGCGCCGTGCCGCTCAAGAGCAAGGCCCCGCCCTATTCGCCGCACCGAAACGACCCGCACGAAGGAGACAACATCGGCATGCGTATTACCGATCTGCAAACGGGGAAGCAGGTCTTCTACGCGCCTGGGCTCGGCGAGATCGAGCCGCATCTGCAGCCCCTTCTGGAGCAGGCCGACGTTGTGATGGTGGATGGAACGTTCTGGACCGACGACGAGATGATCAAGCTGGGCATCTCGAGCAAGCGGGCGCGCGACATAGGTCATTTGCCTCAGTCTGGCGCGGGCGGCATGGTCAGCGTCTTGCAGCCCCTGCGGGCCACGCGCAAGATCCTCATCCATATCAATAACACCAACCCGATCCTGGACGAAGACTCGGCCGAACGCGCACAGTTGTCCCGCGCCGGCATCGAGGTGGCTCACGACGGGCTTGAGATCACACTATAGGAGACCTCCTTGGGCGCACCCGAAAGCATGCCGTGGAGCCGTGACGAATTCGAGCAGAAACTGCGAGCGAAGGGCAAACGCTACCACATCTACCACCCCTATCAAGTGGCGATGAACAGCGGCAAGCTCACCAAGGATCAAATCCAGGGTTGGGTTTACAACCGCTATTACTACCAGATCAGCATCCCGATCAAGGATGCCGCGGTGTTGTCTAACATGCCTGACCGCGACCATCGCCGGCAGTGGATCCAGCGCATCATCGATCATGACGGGACACGGGGCGACGAGGGCGGGATCGAAGCCTGGATCTGGCTCGGGCAGGCCTGCGGCCTGCAGCGCGAGGAGGTGACTTCGCTCAAGCACGTCCTTCCCGGCGTGCGCTTCGCGGTGGACGCCTATGTCAACTTCGCTCGGCGTGCGCCCTGGCAGGAGGCGGTGTGCTCCAGCCTGACCGAACTGTTCGCACCCGAGATTCACAAGGAGCGGCTGTCCAACTGGCCGCAGCACTACCCGTGGATCGACCCATCCGGTTACGCCTATTTCCGCAAGCGCCTGTCCGAGGCGCGACGCGACGTGGAGCACGGCTTACATGTGAGCCTGGACTACTTCACGACTCGTGTGCAGCAGCAGCGGGCGCTGGAGGTCCTGCAGCTCAAGCTGGACATTCTGTGGTCCATGCTGGACGCGATGCAGACTGCCTACGGAATCGGCCCCGAGCGCCTGGGCGCCGGCGCCGCGATGCCCGATGAATGAGCGTCGGCTCGCTCCGGATGCAGTGTGCGCGCTCGAGCGGCAGTATCGGTTCCAGTGGGAGCCGGCGCAGGACTCTTTCGTGCTGCTGTACCCGGAAGGCATGGTCAAGCTGTCGGGCAGCGCGGCCGAGATCATGAAGCGTGTAGACGGAAAGAGCTCCGCCGCCGATATCGTACGCGGGCTCGAGCAGGCTTTTCCCGGCGTCGAGCTGCGCCAGGACGTGATGGATTTTCTGGAAGCAGCCTGTGCAAAGGGCTGGATCCGCGCTGGGCAAACGGAGTAGAACTCAGATGACGAACCCACTGTGGTTGAACGCCGAGGTCACGTTCAAATGCCCGTTGCACTGTGTTTACTGCTACAACCCGGTGGACTACACGCGCTCCGGCCCTGAATTGACTACCGACGACTGGCTGCGCGTGCTGCGCGAGGCGCGCGAGTTGGGTGCGGTGCAGCTCGGGATCTCCGGCGGGGAGCCGCTGATGCGCGACGACATCGAGGTGATGATCGCCGAGGCCCGCCGTCTCGGCTACTACACCAATCTACTCACCTCGGGAGTGGGACTGACCGAGCAGCGCATCGCCGCCTTCAAGCAGGGCGGGTTGGACCAGATTCAGCTGTCGTTCCAGGATTCGACGCGCGAACTGAACGACTTTCTGAGCAGCACGCGTACGTTCGAGCTGAAGTCCAAGGTGGCCAAGCTGATCAAGCAGTACGAGTATCCGATGGTGCTCAACGTGGTCCTGCACCGGCTCAACATCGACCATATCCAGGCCATCCTGGAGATGGCTGAGGCGATGGGGGCAGAGCATGTGGAACTCGCGAACACTCAGTACTACGCCTGGGCACTCGTGAACCGCGACCAGCTGCTGCCCAGTGCGGAGCAGTTACGCCGCGCGGAAGAGATCACCAATCAGTTTCGCGCGCGCGTCGGCAACAAGATGAAGCTGTACTTCGTCGTGCCCGACTACTACGCGAACCGCCCAAAAGCCTGCATGAATGGATGGGGGTCGGTGTTCCTGAACGTTGCAGCGGACGGCGTCGCGTTACCCTGCCATGAAGCGCGGATGCTTCCGGGACTCACGTTCCCCAACGTGCGCGAACACGATGTCCGCTGGATCTGGTACGAGTCTCCGGGCTTCAACGCGTACCGCGGGGACGCATGGATGAAAGAGCCTTGCCGCAGCTGTCCGGATAAGCTCAAGGACTTCGGCGGCTGCCGTTGCCAAGCCTACATGCTCACTGGCGATGCAACCAACGCGGATCCGGTCTGCGATCTGTCGCCCAACCATCACCTCATCACCGATGTTGTGGCAAAGGCTCAGAGCGCAGAACAGCCGGTCACCGTGCATCCGATCGTCTTCCGCGACGACAAGAACTCCCGCAAGCTCAGCGCCAGGAGTCAACCCGAGACGGCGCCAGCCGACTAGCGTTCTGCAGTAGGGAAGCAGCGGACGCAACGCGCGCTGCGAGACTTGGTGACGGCTTCCGCCCTACAATCCGCGCAGGATGAACGACACACGCGTAGCCGCGCATGACCTCGCCCTCCGAGCGCAAGGACTGACCAAGCGTTACGGGGATGTATTGGCCGTTGACGGGCTCGATCTGGAATTGCCCGCTGGCCAGTTCTTCGGCCTGCTCGGTCCGAACGGTTCCGGCAAGACCACCACTATCCACATGCTCTCGACCTTGGTGCGGCCCAGCGCCGGGACGGCGCTGGTGGCGGGCCGTGATGTCGTGCGCGATCCCGTGGCGGTACGTGCATCGATCGGGTTAGTCTTCCAGGAGTCCGCGCTGGATCGTACCCTGTCGGTCGCACAGAACCTGCGCTTCGCCGGGCTGCTGTACGACCTGCCGCCCGCCACTATCGAGGAGCGCAGCCGCGAGTTGCTCGAACTGTTTGGCCTGAACGACAAGCGCAATCGCGCGGTTGGTGGTCTCTCCGGTGGCATGCGTCGCGCATTGGACATCGTGCGCGGCGTCATGCACCGACCCCGCATCCTGTTCCTGGACGAGCCCACCATCGGCCTGGATCTGCCCAACCGCCGCGCGATCTGGCGCTTTATCGAGCGCCTGCGCGCCAGCACCGGCATGACGGTGCTGCTGACCACTCACTATCTGGAGGAAGCGGACGGGTGCGATCAGGTGGCCTTCATCAAAGCCGGCAAGATCGTCGCACGCGGCACGCCAGCGGCGCTGGTGGAGTCGCTCGGCAGGCACATCATCGAGATCGAGGCAGAGGGCCTCGACGCGCTCATCGCCAGCCTCGAGCCACGCCTCGGGCCGGCACTCACCGACGGTGACGTAGCCACGTTTCGTCATGCCGAAGATGCCGGCGCTCTGGCAGCGCTGCAGAGCGAGCTCGCGGGCAGAGTATCGGCGCTGCGCGTCCGGCGTCCGAACTTGAACGATGTCTTCTTATGGGTCAATTCGCTGCGCTGATCTGACCGCTTCACGCTGGCGCGCGAGCCCCGGACAACCGAGATGATTCTAAGACCGATCTACGCCGTGGTCGAACGCGAGGTGGTGAAGATGTTCCGTCAGCGCACGCGGCTCATCTCCGCCATGGTGCGCCCGCTGATCTGGTTGTTCGTGATCGGCGCGGGCTTGGGAGCCGTGATGGAGCGTACGGGACAAGGCGACTACCAACAATTCCTCGCCCCGGGAGGTCTGGGCATGACGATACTGTTCGGTGCCATGCGGGCGGCACTGACCATGGTCTACGACTAGGAGTCGGGCGTCATGCGCATGCTCATTATCGCCCCCGTCGCGCACGACTGGATCGTCGTAGCCAAGACGCTCGCCGCCGCGCTGGCGGGGTTGATCCAGGCCTTGCTCCTGCTCGTGGTATTGGCGGTGCTTGGCTTTCTGAGCTGGAGAATGAACTACCCGCTGCTGCTGGGCGCGATCCTCGTCACGTCCCTGTCCTGCGCTGCGCTGGGCATATTGGTGGCCGCCTTCACTCGAACTTTGGACAACTTTGCCGCGATCATGAATTTCGTGATCTTTCCGGTGTTCTTTCTGAGCGGCGCCCTGTATCCGATCGCAAATCTGCCGCTGGCCCTGAAAACGGCGGCGATGCTCAATCCCTTCACCTACTGCGTGGACTTGCTCAAGCACGCGATGTTGGAGCCTCTGGGACCGGGCCCAGCATCAGACCTCAGGCCGTGGCTGGATGTGCTCGCGACCCTCGGCTTCACGTTGCTGGCGGTGATCGCAGCCAGCTGGCGCTTCTCGCGTGAGGAGGTCTACGCTCCGCTGATTCGGGTTCTGGCCGGCAAGCGCGAGTGAAGTTCAGAGCTGGATGCTGCGCCGGTCAGTGATGATGGCCGCCGGCGCCGTGTACGTGGCCGTGAGCGAGCTCTTCGCGGCTGGCGACGCGCACATCTGTCACCACGCAGGAAAACACCAGAGCTTTGCCGGCCAGCGGATGATTGCCGTCGACCGTAACACCTTCGTCGGTGACGCCGGTCACTGTGTAGACCCTGCTTTCGCCCGAGTCTTCTCCACTGCCGTCGAACTGCATGCCCACCTTGACGCCTGCCGGAAACAGGCCGCGTGGCTCAACCCTGACCAGAGTTGCCTCGTAGCGGCCGAACGCGTCGTCGGGGTCGAGCTGGACGCGGCACGCGTAGCCCGCTTCCTTGCCCTCCAGGGCCTGTTCCACGCGCCGGAAGATCCCGTGATGACCGCCGTGCAGGTAGCTCACCGGCGCGTCCGTCTTTTCGATCAAGTCGCCAGCGGCCCCCAGCAGTTCATAAGTCAGTGAGACGACAGTATTCTTCGCGATGAGCACTAGCTGAGTCCTTTCACCAGATCAAGGACTGCGCGCGCGTGACCGCGCGGGTTGACGCCGTATTGCGCATGCCGCAACACGCCTTTGCGGTCGATGATGAACGTGGAGCGCAGGACGCCGGTCTTTTTTTTGCCTTCGACTTCCTTCTCGTGCAGCACACCGTACTTTCTGCACACGTCACCATCGGTATCGGCGAGAAGCTGCACCGTGAGCCCGTGTTTATCGCGGAACGACCCGTGGCTCATACAGTCATCCATGCTCACACCCAGGACCACGGTCTGGAACGAAGAGAAGGCGTCTTCGAGTTCGCTGAAAGCAATCGCTTCCAGCGTGCACCCGGGGGTGTCGTCCTTCGGGTAGAAGTAGAGCACGACGTTCTTGCGGCCGGTGAAGCTGGAAAGGCTGACCATCTCCATGTCCGGATCTGGCAAGTCAAAGGCCGGTGCGGCCTCGCCCTCCTTCAACATAACTCCCCAAGCTCCAGGCACAAGACTGCGGCGATTCTAACCGATTTTCATCGGCGGTGAAGCTAGACTCCGAGCACGCATTCATCGCGTCGGAGCGCGCTCACACGCACAGATATAATCCTCCTCATGTCAGCTCAAGACGCGGCCGCGTTGCTCGGCGGTTTGCCCCCGCGCCATTTCCTCGCGCGCCACTGGCAGAAAAAACCGCTGTTGGTACGCGCTGCGCTACCTGGATTCAGCGGAGTGCTCACGCTGGCGCAGCTGGTGAGGCTGGCGTGTCGCGACGATGTGCAATCGCGCCTGGTGATCCAGAACGCTCGCGGCTGGGAGGCGCACGAGGGCCCGTTCCAGCGCAGCCTCTGTCATGGCCTGCCCGCACGCGGGTGGTCGTTGCTGGTCCACGAGGTGGACCGTTTCCTACCCGCGGCCCGCACCCTGCTGGAGCGCTTCAGCTTCGTTCCCTATGCACGGCTGGACGACCTGATGGTCAGCTACGCGGCGCCGGGCGGGGGAGTCGGGCCGCACTATGACTCGTACGACGTATTCCTGTTGCAAGGTCACGGACGTCGGCGCTGGCGCATCAGTCATCAAAGCGACAGCGCCCTGGTCGCGAATGCACCACTCAAGCTCCTGCGCGATTTCCATCCGCAACAGGAATGGGTCCTGGAGCCAGGCGACATGCTGTACCTGCCTCCGGGCTGGCCACACGACGGTGTGGCGCTCGATTCGTGCATGACCTATTCGATCGGATTTCGAGCCCCTGCATGGCAGGAGCTGGGCATTTACTTTCTGCGCTTTCTCGAGGATCGCCTCGAGCTCAAGGGGCTCTACCAGGATCCTGGTCTCAAACCTCAAGACGGCCCCGCGCGCATCGCGCGCAGCATGGTGCAAGAAGTCGCGCGACGTATGGGCGGCATCCGCTGGAGCGCGGCGGACGTCGTGCGCTTCCTCGGCCAGTATCTCACCGAACCCAAGGCGCACGTTGTCTTCGCGCCGCCGCGTCGGCGCCTCCTGCTCACCGCTTTCGCGGAGCGGGCTCGTCGCAACGGGGTCTGCCTTGAGCTGCGCAGCCAGATGCTGTACTTTGGCGACCTGTTCTTCATCAACGGCGAAACAGTCGAAGCGAAAGGACGGGCACGCACTTCGCTGCGCCGCATGGCCGATACCCGACGACTGGAGCTTGTGGACACCACGCAGCGCGGTCTGGTCGCCCTGCTGCATCAGTGGTATGGTTCCGGGTACCTGGGCCTAAGCGCTCAAGCGGGCGCACCGAGGAGGAAGCAGCCGTGAGCGAGGACCCGGTGCCCGAGCACCGCAAGCTCGAAGGAAGCCTCGAGTGCGACAAAGCGCTCGACACTCTGTTCGAGCGCCAGGGGCGAAAGTTGCGCATCTTCGAACGCCAGCTCGGTGCCGCGTACAACAGCCCCGAACGCCACGATCTGCTGCGGCGTTTTCTGCTTGCTAGCCGCGTGCGCACCATCCAGATCGTGTTGCACGACGCTTCCAATCTTCAGCGCGACTGCCCGCGCCTGATCAATTTGTTGCGCCAGTTCAGCCACGCCGTCAGCATCCAGGAAACCGAGCCGCAGGCGAAAGGGGTCTACGACCCGTTCGCTGTGATGGACGATCGCGACTACGTGCATCGGTTTCACTACGACGACTCGCGCGGCCTGCTCGGACTGGACGATCCACACGAGGCACGTGGCTTCGTGCAGCGTTTCGAGGAGCTTTGGGACGCATCCGCGCCAGCCGCCTCTGGAACCACCCTCGGGCTGTGACCCTTCCAGATTCCTCGCGCAGCTCAGACGCATATGCCATGGGGATGGACCGCTGTCGACTACTGGATTTGTTAGGCAGATCTGCTAGTATTCGGCCTTCTTTGGAGGGTCGCCCTCTGGAGGAAAGGCTTCAAACAATTCGATCGTTCCCCAACAGTCTGAATACCGCTAAGGAAACTAGATGAGACACGCCCTCGTCGTTGCCGCCATCGTGGCTCTCGGCTTGACCGCCTGCAGCAAGAAGGAAGAACCCGCGCCGGCACCGCCTCCCGCGCCGGCGGCGGCTCCCGCCCCAGCCCCAGAAGCCGCTTCCGGGACAGCTGCAACTCCCGCGCCGGCCGAGCAGAAGCCGGAAGAAAAGAAGTAACGCGTCATCCCGGCCGCCGTGCGAATGAGTACCGGCCCGCATGGGCCGGTTTTCTTTGCGCCCGAAGGTCCTCGTTTCCCGCAGCCCCAACCCGTCTGTCGTTGAGCAACGTCACACGAGCTGGCGCCAGCTGAAGCCAGTGTCCTGATCGGCGATCGCAACCCAATCTGTTTCGCACCCGAGCACATTCGCCAGTGCCGTGCGCGCCAGTTCGGGACGGTTGTTGGTCCGGCTCAGGTGGGCTGCGATCACGTGCTGCAAACGATTGCGATCGAGCGTTGCGAGCAAGGCCGCCGCGGACGCGTTGTCGAGGTGTCCCAGCCGGCTCGAGATCCGGGCCTTCAGCGCCTCAGGGTACTCGCCGGTGCGCAGCATCTCCGGATCGTGATTGCATTCGAGCACTACGGCATCACAATCCCTGAGACAGTGGCGAATGTGAGCAGTCGCGTGACCGACATCGGTTAACACACCCAGACGGCGCGCACCATCCCCGAACACGAATTGCGCAGGTTCCCGCGCGTCGTGCGGAACGGGAAACGGGTCGACGCAGATGTCTGCGATGGAGAACGCGGCATAGCCTTGGATCGGGCAGACCTCGACGTCTGGATCGAACAGGTCTTCCAGACCCCGCAGGGTACCGCTTGTTACCCACACGGGTATACGGTGCTTGCGAGCGAAGCGAGCGACGCCACCGATATGGTCGTCGTGCTCGTGAGTCACAACGATGGCGGACACGCTATCCGGTGAAATGCCGAGGCGGCCCAGCCGTCGGGTTGCGTCCGACAAGCCGAAGCCGCAGTCGACGAGAATGCGGGTGGTACGGACCTCGACTATCAGCGCGTTGCCCTGGCTGCCGCTGCCTAGCGAAGCGAACCGCATGGCGTCCCGAGGGTTCTCCGGTCAGCCGCTACGCAATCACCGGCATGCCGCGTCCGCGCTATTTGAGATCCTCCTGCAGGACCGTGAGGATGCGGGTGGCCGACTCCGACTTCTCGGGAGCGCCATCCGCGCTCAACACCTTCACCTCCGAGCTGCCGCCTGCGTCCGCCACCGCGATACGGTAGTCCGCAGCCTTCCCCTTGGAGCTGTCGCTCTCCCAGAACGCCAATCGCGACAACAGGGAAGGCTTCTTGCCGTCGCCGTCGGGATTCAAATACCGCACGTAGTACAGGCCGCCCTTGCGGTCGCGATCCTGCACGGTGAAGCCGAGTCTGTCCAGCGACAGCCCCACCCGGCGCCAGGCGCGGTCGAAGTCATCCTTCATCATCAGCACCGGCGTGCCGCTTGCTCCCTTGCTCACTACCGCGCGCGGCTCGGGCGGTGCGCTCGGCTTTGCCTGGACTTGTGGGGTTTCGATCGCCTTCCCACCGGCCAACTTCAACTGCAGGCGTCGCAGCATCTCTGCTTCCAGCTCTGGATCTGCTGGACGCGGCTGCCATACCGTACGGCCCGTCTGCCGTAAGTTGGCATCGTTGACATACATCTCATACATGCCACGGTGGGTGATATAGACCTCAGTGGTGCCGGCTTGCTCACCGCGCTCGAGCCGGGCGCGGAACTTATCCCGCTCGGGCGTCGAATAAGCCTGATCGATCACCTTGCCCAGCAGGTTGCGCAGCGCATCCTGCGGGATCTTGGCGCGGTTCTCCGCCCAGTCGGTCTCCATGATCCCAGTCTCGGCGTTCTCGGAGACGATGATGAAACCCAGCTCCTGCCAGAACTCTCTGACCACGGGCCACACCTGCTCCGGCGGGGCTTCCACCACCAGCCAGCGCTGGCTGCCGGCGCGCTCGATGCGGGCCTTGCCAGGCTGCGGAAGCAGGCCCTGGGCGCTGCCTACTTTTGCCGGCTGACCCTGGTTGTAATCGGAATAGGTCGCCGCATTGGCCTCCGGTACGGTGAATCGGTCGCTCGCATTCGGTGCGGCGAGATCCGGGGGCACTTCCAGCGGACGCGTCTGCTTGCTCTCTGACTTGTAGTCGATTTTCTTGTTTGCGATGCTACAAGCGCACAGAAAGACGGAGAGCAGAAAGGCGAACAGGGCTAAAGGATGCCTCATCGCGGATGGCGCTTAATCCGGGTTAGACCACCGGCATCCGCGCGGCGATGCCAGCCTGTTCCATTGCGCCGCGCAGCAGGTCGTGCAACGATGAGGACAGCGGCGTCAGCGGCAGGCGGATGCCGCTGGCGATCATTCCCATCTCCTTGAGCACCCACTTCACCGGAATCGGATTGGCCTCCACGAACAGATGCCGATGCAGCCCGAGCAGCTTGTTATTCAACGAGCGCGCCTTGATCAGATCTCCGCTCAACGCCGCGTCGCACATCTCGTGCATGAGGCGGGGTGCGACGTTTGCAGTGACCGAGATGACTCCGTCGCCACCCATCAGCATCAGCGCCAGCGCGGTTGCGTCGTCCCCGCTGTAGACATCAAATCCCTTGGGGGCGCGACGAATCAAGTCGGCTGCGCGCTCGAGGTTGCCGGTGGCCTCCTTGATCCCGGCGATGTTGGGCACCTGTGCGAGCCGCACTGCGGTGTCGTTGTGCATATCGCACACGGTGCGACTGGGCACGTTGTACACGATCATGGGAATATCGACCGCCTCGGCAATGGCCTTGAAGTGCCGATACAGCCCCTCCTGGGTCGGCTTGTTGTAATACGGCACTACGGACAAGCACAGATCGGCCCCCGCCTTCTTGGCGAAGGCCTGCAGCTCGATTGCTTCGCTCGTCGAGTTGGCGCCCGTGCCGGCGATCACAGGCACTCTGCCAGCGACGTGCTCCACCGCAATCTTGATCAGCCTGCAGTGCTCCTCGAAGTCCACGGTGGGCGACTCGCCGGTGGTCCCGACCACGACGATGCCGTCGGTTCCCTCGGCAACGTGCCAGTCGAGGAGGCGGCGCAGAGCGTCGAGGTCGAGGCTGCCGTCCTCGAGCATCGGCGAAACGATTTCGACCAGGCTCCCCTTCATCATGCCCCTCCGCCTTCTTAGTGGGTTACCACAAGCTTTGACTGCGATACCCTCGATAAGCCGGTAAGTTTAACCCAATCGTCTTGGGCGCGCGCCCTGCAGGAACCTGGCGTTGGACGGGCGCCCCGACCGTTCGTTCCCCAAACAGCAAAGAGCCGGGGGGCTCCTGTCGCTGGTTTGACACTGGTGGACGCGAATGCTACAACCATCCACGCACGAACAGCGACCGCGGCGCGTGGCGAAAACGCCGTGTGGCCGACGCCCCGGTGGCTAAGCTTTGGGGGAACTGCGGATGAGAACGCCCGTTGCTTTTATCGCGGCTTGCAGCCTGTTTGCAGGCTGCTCCAGCATAGGGCTGCGCTCCCCCACCGCGAGCGCGAACCTGGGGCCCACCAAGGGTAACCAGGCCACGGGGACCGTGACCTTCGTCCAGCATGGGGAAAAGGTAGTGGTCGATGCGCGGGTTAGCGGCCTGAGTCCAGGGCTGCACGGCTTTCACGTACACGAGAAAGGCGATTGCACGGCGCCGGATGCCGCCAGCGCCGGAGGGCATTTCAACCCGCACAAGGAGCCTCACGCCGGGCCCGACACCGTGCATCGCCACGCGGGTGACCTCGGCAACCTGACGGCAGATGCCAACGGCGTGGCCGTTTATCACGCTGAGGTCAGCGGCATCACGCTGGACACGCGGCCGGACAGCATCGTCGGGCGCGCAGTCATCGTGCATGCGAACCCTGACGACCTGCGCACCCAGCCCGCCGGCAACGCTGGCCCCCGGCTGGCGTGCGGGCTGATCAGCAAGGGCAAGGATCGGTGGTTCTGAGCGCTTGATACCTTGGCTTGAGCGCGACGGCGATTTTCCTCCTGTCGAGCGGGCGCTAGCGCATCCCAACGGCCTGCTTGCGGCCGGTGGCGACCTCTCCCCCGAGCGCCTGTTGCGCGCCTACCGCCTGGGTATCTTTCCGTGGTTCAGCGCCGGCGAGCCGATCCTGTGGTGGAGCCCCGATCCGCGCATGGCGCTGGTTCCCAGCGAGCTGAGAATTGTGCGCTCGATGACCAAGACGCTGCGCAAGGCAGACTTCGAGGTGCGAGCCGACAGTGCGTTCGAGCAGGTCATCCGGGCCTGCAGTGAGCCGCGTGCGCGGCAGACGGGCACGTGGATCACCGATGCGATGCAAGCGGCGTACACTCGGCTGCACCGACTGGGCGTGGCCCACAGCATCGAGACCTGGCGTGGTGGCGAACTGGTTGGCGGCCTGTATGGCGTCGCGCTGGGACGTGCGTTTTTCGGTGAGTCCATGTTCTCGCGTGCGAGCGACGCCTCGAAGATCGCACTGGTCCATCTTGCGCGCCAGCTCGACGCTTGGGGGTTCGAACTGATCGACTGCCAGATGCACACGCCCCTGCTGGCATCTTTTGGCGCTCGCGAGATGGCGCGAGAGCAGTTCACGCGCCGCGTGGCAGAGTTGGTAAAATGTCCTGATGTACCAGCGCCCTGGGTCCTGGACAGGTTCAATGATCCGCACGCAGCTGCGGTTGCCAGCAAGCGCGGGTGAGGCGTCCGCCCGCGCTGGGGCGAGCGCGTGCGCCCGCCCGCGCACACGACTCTGGAACGCGCGCCCAGCATGACCCAGCTCAACGACCTGCCGTTTTCGGTCCTGCAGTTCTATGCCACGGCACCCTATCCATGCAGTTACTTACCCGACAAACTGGCGCGCTCGCAGGTGGCAACGCCCAGTCATGCCATTGACACGCAGGTCTACAGCCAGCTAGTGCGCGCCGGTTTCCGGCGCAGCGGCGCGTTCACTTATCGGCCATACTGCGACAGCTGCCGCGCCTGCGTGCCAGTGCGCATCGTTGCGGCCGAATACCGCGCGACCCGCTCTCAGCGCCGCGCGCGCAAGCGCCACGCAGGGCTGGACGCGCGCATGCTCGACCTCAAGTATCACCCCGAGCACTACGCCCTGTATCTCCGCTACCAGTCTACGCGCCACTCCGGCGGCGGCATGGACCACGACAGCCGCGAGCAGTACCGCCACTTTCTCCTGCAAAGCAACGTAACCTCGAACCTCGTCGAATTCCGCGAAGAGGGTCGGCTGGTGATGGTGAGCATCGTCGACCGTCTGGAAGACGGCGTATCGTCGGTGTACACGTTCTTCGAACCCGAACTGCCCGGCGCCAGCCTCGGCACCTTCAACGTGCTGTGGCAGATCGAGCTGTGCCGGCGCCTGCGCCTTCCCTACCTGTATCTAGGTTATTGGATCGGCCAGAGCCGCAAGATGGCCTACAAGATCAACTTCCAGCCGATGGAGGGATTGATCAATGGGCAGTGGCAGCAACTCCGGCCGCGTTCCTCGGCTCCGCCTGCATTTGACTAACCACCGCCACGCCGGCGCCGGGCTCACACCAGGCGGTACGCGCCTTCCGGCATGAACCTGGATCGGATCAGCATCGAGGCCCGCGGACATGTCCTGCTGATCGGGCTCGATCGCGCACCCAAGCGCAACGCGTTCGACCTGCAGATGTACGCGGAACTGGGTCAGGCTCTGGGTAGTCTGCAGCGCGACGAGCAACTGCGCTGCGGTCTGCTGTTTGCCCACGGCGAGCACTTCACCGGCGGCATCGAGCTGCCTCAATGGCTGCCTTTTTTCCGCGATGGGCGCATGCCCCCGTTGCCAGAGGGCGCGTTGGACCCGCTGGCGCGGGAACCCGAGCGCACTCTCACCAAGCCCCTGGTGATCGCCGTGCACGGCTGGTGCCTGACCATCGGGATCGAATTGCTGCTCGCTGGCGACATCCGAGTAGCCGCTGACAACACCCGGTTCGCGCAGATCGAAGTCAAACGCGGCATTTTCCCGGTCGGCGGTGCGACCGTGCGCCTCGCGCAGGAGCTAGGCTGGGGCAATGCCATGCGCTGGCTGCTGACGGGCGACGAGTTTTCCGCACACGAAGCGCACCGGATCGGGCTGGTTCAGGAGGTGGTGGCAAGCGGCAGCCAGCTGCAGCGCGCGCTGGCGATAGCGGACACAATCGCGCGCCAATCGCCAGTCGGCGTTCAAGCTTCGCTCGCCTCAGCCCGGGCGGCGCGACGCGACGGGGAAGGCGCCGCCTTCAAGCGCATTCTCGGCGATCTGCAGCAGGTGATGGCGACCGACGACGCCGTCGAAGGGTTGAGATCCTTCTTAGAGCGGCGCGAGCCGCGCTTCTGAGCGGTGCTGTATGCGCTGCTGCGGCCGCTGCTGTTCCGGCTCGATGCGGAACAGGCGCACCGCTGGACCCTGGGGTTGCTCGATGCGGCACACGGGGTCGGCCTCAGCCGCCTGGTCGCACCTCCGCCCCGCTCGGCACCAATCGAGGTGATGGGCCTGGCTTTTCCCCACGCGGTCGGCCTGGCGGCCGGGCTGGACAAGAACGGCGAACACGTGGATGCGCTGGCAGCGCTCGGCTTCGGCTTCATCGAAGTGGGCACGGTGACGCCGCGCCCGCAGCCGGGCAATCCCCGACCGCGGCTGTTCCGCATTCCGCAGGCCCGTGCGCTCGTCAACCGCATGGGGTTCAACAATCTCGGCGTCGACCGGTTGGTGCACAACCTCGGCCTCACGCGCTACCGCGGTATCCTGGGGATCAACATCGGCAAGAACTTCGATACCCCGATCGAACGCGCCGCGGCCGACTACGTGGCGTGCATGCGAAAGACCTATCCGCTGGCAAGCTATCTCGCCGTCAACATCTCCTCTCCGAACACCCCGAACCTGCGGCGGTTGCAGGGCAGCGCCGAGCTCGACCGCCTGCTGGCAACGCTAAAAGGCGAGCAGCAAGCGCTGTTCCGCGCATCCGGCCGCTATGTGCCGCTCACACTCAAGATTGCACCGGATATCTCCGCAGAGGAGGTCGAGGGGATCGCGCGGTCGCTGCTCAACCACGGCATGGACGGCGTCATCGCCACCAACACAACAACATCGCGTACGGGCGTGGAGGGTATGTTGCACGGCGATGAAGCCGGGGGTTTGAGCGGCGCACCGTTGCGAGAGCGTTCCACCGCCGTGGTCCAGCGTCTTCGCACTGCGCTGGGCGAGCGTATTCCGATAATTGCGGTTGGAGGCATTCTGCGGGGTCAAGACGCGGTGGAAAAAATCGCGGCGGGCGCGAGGTTGATCCAGCTCTACAGCGGACTCATATATAGCGGGCCGCGCTTGATTGCCGAGTGCGTACGTGCATTGGGGAAGCTCTGATCAAGTCAGAGCTTCCCTAGGGTGACACTGACGCAAGCTACGCCGCCGCGCGCTGCGCGGCTGCTATACTTGGCGCCCATTTTTTGGCCCGTCGCCCTGCGAGGCCGGGCATATCGATATTACCGGCAGTTGTTTGATGAACCGCACTGTCATGCCACAACCCGCGCTTGAGCTTGGTTTCGGGCTCGCGTTCGCAGACCTGTACCAGCGCGACGGACTGGTGCGCTTGGACCAGAGGTTCGTGCGGTATCTCCGCGAGGTCGAGTCCGCGTTGGCGGACAGCCTCGTGGACGCGCGTGCCGATCCCGGCGCGCTGGCAGCCCAATCCGAGTCGGAACTGCTGATCGCGCTGGCGCCTCACCTGGAAGACTTTCTCGCTGAGTTGTTCGGCATCGAAAACGCCGTCGCCGATCTCGCCGCGCGGCACCACGAGCTGGCGCCGCTGTATTCGTGCAAGCGCATGTTCGTCCAGCGCCGGGCCATGAATCGGATCAAGCCGGAGGAAGCGGCTGCGATCGACGGTCCGGCGATTGAGGCCCAACTCGCTGAGCACATGGCTGGCAAGTTCACGGAGCTCGGCTTTGCTCGGCTGGTGTGGCAGTGGCAAGCGGACGAGGCCACCCACACGCGGGATTTGGAGCTGGCGTTGCACTACGCCGCCTGGGCGGTGCACACGCCCGCGGGCCGGGCTCGACACCGTCTTGGTGTGCTGTTCAAGGCACCTGTCAAGCTCGACTACTACCGGCTGGTGCCGGTCGTAGCCGATGACGGCGCCGGATTTCGCAGCTATCGCCTCGACCATCTGCGCCGCCGCCGTGGCTTCACGCTGACCGACCCCGGCACCGATCTCGTGGGCGCCCTCGACCAGACCAACTATTGCATCTGGTGCCACGAGCAGGGCCGCGATTCTTGTTCGCACGGCCTGAGGGACAAGGCGCCGACAGGGGGCAGCGCGCCGCCATTCAAAAGGACCGTGTTCGGCGTACAGCTGGCCGGGTGCCCGCTGGAGGAAAAGATCTCCGAGTTTCAGAAAATCAAGACCGAAGGCCTCGCACTCGGCGCCTTGGCGATGATCTGCGTAGACAACCCGATGGTGGCGGCGACCGGGCACCGCATCTGCAACGACTGCATGAAGTCCTGTATCTACCAGAAGCAAGAGCCCGTCAACATCCCCCAGGCCGAGACGCGCTCGCTGAAAGATGTGCTGGAGCTGCCTTGGGGCTTCGAGATCTACTCGCTGCTCACGCGCTGGAACCCACTCGATCTGCGCCGCCCCTATCCCAGGCCCGCCAGCGGCAGGCGCGTGCTGGTGGTCGGCACGGGTCCCGCCGGCTTCACGCTCGCCCATCACCTGATGAACGATGGCCATCGCGTGGTCGGGATCGATGGCCTCAAGATCGAGCCTTTGCCCACCGATGTCTGCGGGGTCGGCGCGAGCGGTGAACGGGCGCTCTTCCGTCCGATTAACGACGTTCACACCCTGTACGAGTCGCTCGACGACCGGGTCATGGCGGGCTTCGGCGGCGTCGCCGAGTACGGCATTACAGTGCGCTGGGACAAGAACTTTCTCAAGGTCATCCGGCTGCTGCTCGAGCGCCGACGTGAATTCCAACTGTTCGGCGGCGTTCGCTTCGGCGGCACGCTCACGCTCGACGATGCCTTTCACGCGGGTTTCGATCACGTCGCGTTGTGCGCGGGCGCTGGACGCCCCACGGTGTTGGCGCTGCCCAACGGACTGGCACGCGGTGTGCGCACGGCCTCGGACTTCCTGATGGCGCTGCAGCTGACCGGCGCGGCCAAGACCGACTCGGTGGCAAACCTGCAGATCCGACTCCCGGTGGTGGTGGTGGGTGGCGGGTTGACAGCGATCGATACGGCTACCGAATCGCTTGCCTACTACCCTGTGCAGGTGGAGAAATTCCTGCAGCGTTACGAGCTCCTGGTGGCGGAGCAGGGTAGGACCGCCGTTGACTCTGTCTGGAATCCGGAAGAAAGTCGCATCGCCGAGGAGTTCCTGGGGCACGCGCGCGCCATCCGCATCGAGCGCGAAGCGGCTCGCGCGGAGGGTCGCGAGGCTCGCATCGTCGAGTTGCTGCAGTCTTGGGGTGGGGCGACCATCGCCTACCGCAAGCGGCTCATCGACAGTCCGTCCTATACGCTCAACCACGAGGAGGTGGAGAAGGCCCTGGAGGAAGGCATCCGTTTCGCCGAGGGTTTGACTCCGGTAGCGGTGGAGGTCGACGAGTTCGGACATGCCACCGGCCTGCGCGTTAGCGTGCGCCGTGCCGGCACAGACCAGTCCGCGGGCGAGCCAGCGGAAATGGTTCTGCCCGCCCGATCGATTCTCGTCGCCGCCGGGACGCAGCCCAACACCGTGCTGGCCCGTGAGGACCCGCACAACTTCCATCTGAACGAAAAATACTTTCGGGCCTGTGACGAGAACGGCGAGCCGGTCAAGCCTGAGCACGCCGCTGCTAAACCCTCGGCGGTCCGCGTGCTGATGTCCAAGCGCACCGACGGTCGCTTCGTCAGTTTCTTCGGCGACGTGCATCCGTCTTTCTTCGGTAACGTCGTGAAGGCAATGGGCGGCGCAAAGCAGGGCTATCCTGTCGTCAGCCGCGTTCTCGAAAAGGTCGCACCGGCCTCCATCCTGACGGAGGCACAGTTCGAGGCGCACCTGAACCGGGAGCTGCGTGCCAGCGTGCACCAGGTGGTCCGTCTCACGCCCACAATCGTTGAGGTGGTGGTGCGCGCACCCGCGGCCGCGCGCGGGTTCCGGCCAGGCCAGTTTTATCGCCTGCAGAACTACGAACGACACGCGCTCACAGTCGACGGTACGCGCCTGGCAATGGAAGGATTGGCCCTGACCGGCGCTTGGGTCGATCGCGACAAGGGCCTGGTTTCGACCATCGTGCTGGAAATGGGCGGATCTTCAGACCTGTGCGCCTTGCTGCAACCAGGTGAGCCCGTTGTGCTGATGGGCCCCACCGGCGCTCCGACCGAGATCCCCAAAGGGGAGACCGTAGTCCTGGTCGGCGGCGGCCTGGGTAACGCAGTGCTATTCTCTATCGGCGCCGCGCTCCGGGCGGCTGGTTCCAGAGTGGTGTACTTCGCTGGCTATAAGAAGCTGTTGGACCGCTACAAGGTCGCGGAGATCGAGGCTGCCGCCGACCTGGTGGTGTGGTGCTGCGATGAAGCGCCGGGGTTCGCGCCGACGCGCCCCCAAGACTGCTCTTATGTCGGCAACATCGTGCAAGCGATGCTGGCGTACGCGGAAGGGCGGTTGGGTGCGCAGGCTGTCGCCTTGAGCGCTGCCGACCGCATCATCGCCATCGGCTCGGACCGCATGATGGCGGCGGTACGCGCCGCGCGGGATGGCGTGCTCGCCACACACCTGAAGCCGCACCACTTCGCCATCGCCTCGATCAACTCGCCGATGCAGTGCATGATGAAGGAGATCTGCGCACAGTGTCTGCAATCACACGTCGACCCGAAGACGGGAGCGCGCAGCTACGTGTTCTCCTGCTTCAGCCAGGACCAGCCACTCGACCATGTCGACTTCGCGGGGCTGGCGGCACGGCTGGCGCAGAACTCGGTTCAGGAAAAGCTCACGGCTCAGTGGATCGACCGCTGCCTGGTGCGCCTCCAACGGCGCGCCGCCGCGGCCTGAAACGGGACGGCTTCGAAAGTCGGGTTCTATGACTGCGCACCTGATCGATCAGATCGACGCACTGCTGCCACAGACGCAATGCACGAAGTGCAGCTACCCCGGGTGCCGACCGTATGCCGAGGCCATCGCGGCCGGGGAGGCAGACATCGACCAATGCCCTCCAGGCGGCACCGTTGGAGTCGCAAAGCTCGCGGTGCTGCTTGCACGCACGCCCAAACCGTTGAATCCAACGTATGGAACGGAGCGACCACGCACGGCGGCGCTGATCGACGAGACCCGGTGCATCGGTTGCACGCTCTGCATCGAGGCCTGTCCGGTGGACGCCATCGTCGGGGCCAGCAAACGGATGCACACGGTGCTGCTCGAGCATTGCACCGGTTGCGAGCTGTGCTTGCCACCCTGCCCTGTCGACTGCATCGAGATGGTAGCGCTCGAGGAACTGACTCGTCGCGGCGCCAGGATTCCTGATCCGGGGCCGGAACGACGCGCGGCGCAAGCGCGCGTCCGCTATCAGTTCCATGAAGTGCGAGCGCAACGCGAGCGCGAGCAGCGCGAAGCGCGCCCGGCCGCAAAGACCATTGGCGCGCTGGGAAAGGCCGACCACAACGCAGCGCCGCTGGCTGATTCAGAGCGCAAGAGCGCAGCCGTGCGTGCGGCAGTGGAACGCGCCCGCCGAGCGGCGGCGAAAGGGAGAAGCGAATAAACCGGCTGCTTTGGGATGTTGCGAGACCCGACACAGTGCACCACGCGAGCTTGAGACGCAGGCCATGAACGCCGTCAGGCGTGAAGAGATCTTTCGCCGCCTGCGCAGCTTGAACCCGAAGCCTGCGACGGAGCTGCAGTATCGTACCGCCTTCGAGCTCTTGGTCGCTGTGGTGCTGTCGGCCCAAGCCACGGACAAGAGCGTAAATCTCGCCACGCCACGGCTATTTGCGGCCGCGAACTCGCCCGCTGCGATGCTTGCGCTCGGGCAGGATGGCCTCGAGGCCTACATCAAAACCATCGGGTTGTATCGCACCAAGGCAAAGAACCTGCTCGCGGCCTGCCGGATCTTGCTTGACCGGCACGACGGGGAGGTGCCGCGCGAGCGCGCTGCGCTCGAGAGTCTCCCGGGGGTCGGACGCAAGACCGCCAACGTCATTCTCAACACCGCGTTTGGCGAACCCACCATCGCGGTGGACACCCATATTTTCCGCGTCGCAAACCGTACAGGTCTGGCACCTGGCAAGAACGTCATCGAGGTAGAGAGGAAACTGCTGAAGCTGGTGCCGGAGGCGTACCGCAAGAACGCGCATCACTGGCTCATCCTGCATGGCCGTTACGTCTGCAAAGCGCGCACGCCCGAGTGTCCCACCTGCCCCATCCGGGACTTGTGCGAATACCGACGCAAAACCCCGTGACGCGTGACGCACAGGTCGAAGGCTCGGAAAGTGACAGGGGCCGGCAATGCCGGCCCCTGTTCACGGTGAAGTCCTGCCTGTCTAGTACTTGGTGACCAGGCCCGTCTGCCGCGAGAAATACCAGGCCACGTCCTTGATGTCTCTGTCTGTAAGAGGCTTCGCCATCGGGCTCATCATGGCATTCTCACGCGCACCGGACCTGTAAGCCTTCAAGGAGTGCTCCAGATAATCGTAGTGTTGTCCGCCTAGACGCGGGATGTCGGGCGTGATCGGCTTGTTGCCATCGGCACCATGGCAAGCGGCGCAGGCCGCCGCCTTTTCTTTGCCTGCTTCATAGTCGGCCGCGAACGCTGCAATGCTGGCAGCGAACATCAGGCAGGCGCCGGTCACAATCAACTTGCTCATCGGTTCAGGTCCGTGTTACTTCGCAGCGCTGCCGGCATAGTAGGCGGCGATGTCGGCCATGTCCTGCTCGCTCAGCTTGGCCGCGATCGCACCCATGGTCGTGTTCTTGCGAGCCCCGGCCTTGTAGTCCTGCAGCGCCTTGACGATATAGCCGGCACTCTGGCCTCCGAGCTTCGGTACGGAATATACATCGGGGTAGGCAGTGCGGTAGTCAGGGATGCCGTGGCATCCCTCGCAGGTCCAAGTTTTCTGCTTGCCAGCGGCCGCATCGCCCTCGGCCCAGACCGGAGCGGACAGCACCGCAGACAATACCCAGGTGCAGATGAGCGGAGTTACGCGGTATGGGTTCATCGTGCACTTCTCGCAAACAAACGATCCAGACGCATCGTATTGGTGTCGCAGGCCTTGAATCGAGCGCGAACTCTATCGGATCGCCTCGGGCCGGTCAATCTGCAACGGGATCGGGCGGTGCTGGAGCGCGAAAACGGGGCCGTTCGCCGGTCGCCCTGCTCGCGGTCGGCCGCATCCCCAACCTTGGGACGGCAAGCACGGAGCCAGGACTGCGCGTTGGCTGCGGTTTGAGCCAGCGCCTATAATCCCAACCCTCCGCCTCGAACGGACGCGCAAGTGTTATGGGACACCGACTCAGCAAGATCTATACACGCACCGGCGATGCCGGCGAGACAGGGCTGGGCGATGGCTCGCGCATCGCTAAGAACAGCTTGCGCATAGAGGCGATCGGCGCGGTCGACGAGCTGAACAGCTGCGTAGGTATGCTGCTGGCCGAGCCGCTGGACGAAGATTTGCGTCTCGCGCTGACCGGTGTGCAGCACGACTTGTTCGAGCTCGGCGGAGAACTGTCCATGCCCGGTCACGACCGCATCGCGCCCGCACACGTGCAGCGTCTTGAGCAGCTCCTCGACCGGCACAACTCCGACCTCGGTCCGCTCAAGGACTTTATCTTGCCCGGCGGCAGCCGCGCCGCGGCACTCTCCCACCTTGCCCGCGCGGTTTGCCGTCGCGCCGAGCGGCGGCTGGTTGCCCTTGCATCCAGCGGCACCTTCTCCCCGTATGCTGTGCAGTACCTGAATCGCTTGTCCGACCTGCTGTTCGTCCTGAGCCGGGTGATCAACCGTCGCGGCGGCCACCGCGACGTGCTCTGGCAAAAGGGCCGCAATCCGGTGGACGGCGGCAACTGATCGCAGGCGCCGAGCGCGCGCGAATGCCGCACCTGCTTCTTCGTGACTAACCCCGACGCAATCGCCGAGTTGATGGCGCGCTGCGCGCTGCGCGACCAGCGCGCCTTTGCGCAGTTGTACCGCTTGACCTCGGCGAAACTGTACGGCGTCGCGATCCGTATATTGAGAAGGAACGACTGGGCCGAAGAGGTCCTGCAGGAGAGCTTCGTAAATATCTGGAACCATATCGTCGAATACAGCGCGGCGCGCAGCGCCCCGATGACCTGGATGACCGCTATCGTGCGCAACCGGTCTCTGGACTGGCTGCGCAGGCCTAATTTGGAGCGTGGAGACGAAGACTACGACCTTCTGGTCGAGTCACTGCCCGACGAAACGGCCGGGCCCGACATCGCGCTGGGCAACAGCCGCGATGCGATGGCCCTGGCCGAATGCCTGAAACAACTCAGCGGCGACCAGCGACAGACCATCGTGCTGGCGTATTCGCATGGCCTGTCGCACGGGGAACTCGCCGAGCATCTCAGGCAGCCGCTGGGCACGGTGAAAACCTGGATCCGGCGCGGCCTGGAGCGGCTCAAGGGTTGCATGGAGCGCGGCCGCTGACACAAACGGATGAAATATCACACTCAACAACTGCGTGAAGCCCTGGCCGCCGAGTACGTGCTCGGCGCCCTTCAGGGCCGCGCACGCCGGCGTTTCGAGAGGTCGCTGAAGGACGACCCCCAATTGCGCGAACTGGTCGCGCAGTGGCGCGACCGTTTGGCGCCGTTGGACGCGCTGGCCGAGCCGGTGCAGCCGCCGGCGCGCGTCTGGCACGCTATCCGCGACCGGGTTGAGCTTGGATCGGGCCGGCGGAGCCTCTGGGCCAATCTGGGACTGTGGCGCGCCGCGACACTGGCAAGCATGGCTGTGGCTCTAGCGCTGGCCGTGTCGCTGGCGATGCTCGCGCCGGGCCAGCATGCGCGCGAGACAATGGTAGTGGTCATGGCGGGGGAAGATGCGAATCCTGCCATGACTGTGTCCTGGCCCACGCATTCCCAAGGCGAACCCAAGCTCCGTATCCGGGTGTTCGGTCATCCGGAGATGCCGGCCGGCACAGCCTGGGAACTATGGATGCTGCCTGGGGGTGATCAGAAGCCCGTCTCGCTCGGCCTCATCGGCACCGAGCCCACCCAGGAGCTCAGGATTTCCCGAAGGCTCGCGCCACTCATCGACCGCGCCTGGGGGCTGGCCATGAGCCTAGAGCCCCACGGCGGCTCTCCCACGGGGCTGCCAACCGGGCCGGTCCTGTACAAGGGGCAGTGCACGAAACTGTAAGGGCTACACGCCTCGCCCGAGCGGTTTCAACGCTCCATGTAGTGGAGGAGCGTGGAACTCGTCTGGCGCAGCCTCTGGGACAGCAGGGTTACGAGCTTGATGAGGAGCTTGGCGCCCAGGGCGGGCTCTTCCAGGATGATGCGTACCATGGCGTCGCGCGACAGCACAGAGAACGTGGTGGGCTCGACCGCGATGCATGTCGCGAAGCGTGGTTCCCCGTCGATCATGGACATCTCGCCCAGCGTCATGCCGGGACCGACGCTGGTCATCGCCTGGATTACCCCGCGTTTGTCGGTCTTGACGATATCGACCTTGCCTTGAATGATGAGCAGCATGTAGTCGTCGATGTCGCCCTCGCGGATGATCATGAGTCCCGGCTCCGCCCGATACACCTGCATGAACCCGGCGAGCATCTGCACATCGTCGCGGCTGAAATCGGCGAAGAATTTAGAGTGCCCGATCATGTCGAAGATCTGCTGGGCCAGCGCGGTGCCCTCGCCCAGGTGCTCCAGGTTGTTGAGCAACGCGTTCTTCGCAGCAATATCTACCATAGGGCGTCGGGAACCCGCGCGGTATCGTGGAGGCGCGACGATTATGCGTTAAGCGACCGGCGTTTGGCAAAAAGGCCCCCCGCATCTAACCGGGGCAGGAACCGCGCCGCTCACGCGATGTGATGGCGTTTTGCCGCTTCCACCCGCTGCAAATAGGCCTCGCGCGCAATCCTCACGTCCTCGAGAAAATGCGCGAGCTCGGACAGTTGCAATGCCTGAGGACCATCCACCAGTGCCTTGGGGGGGTCCGGGTGAAAATCTACCAACACCATGTTGACACCGGCGGCGACCGCTTGCGCCGTCACATGCATGAGATCCAGGATGCCGTCGGGCGCACGCGCGCGCGAACCGACGGAGTGCGACGGATCCACGCACACGGGCATGCGCGTGAGTCGTTTGACCACGGGCACGTGCGCGAAATCGACGAAGTTCCGGTGTGGATCGCCCATGTTCGTCTTCATGCCGCGCAGCCCGAACACCACCTTGCTGTTCCCCTCACTCGCCAGGTACTCCGCTGCATTCAGAGATTCATCCAGGGTTATGCCGAAGCCGCGCTTGAGCAGGACGGGAAACTCCTGTTGCCGGCCGACGGCCTTCAGCAGCTCGAAGTTCTGGGTGTTGCGCGTGCCGATCTGCAGCATCACGCCGGTCGGGCTGCCGGTCTGACGCAACGCATCGCGGATTTCATCGACGTGAGACTCGTGCGTGACTTCCATCGCGATAATCTTGATGCCGTGCCTGCCCGCGATGTCGAACACATAGTCGAGGCACGCGCTGCCGTGCCCCTGGAACGAATAGGGACTGGTGCGCGGTTTGTATGCGCCCATGCGGGTACAGGTTTGCCCGTTCGTCTCGAGCGCACGACACATCCGCTCGACGTGCTGCGCCGTATCCACCGCGCATAGGCCGGCGAACACGTGCAGTGTGTCCTGGCCGAAGCGCAGGCCCTGATACTCGAAGTAGCTGGGCCGGCTGTCCTCTTTGTGACGGCCTAGTATGCGGTACTCCTCGGACACCCGCACTACGTGCTGCACGCAGGGCAGCGCCTGCATCTCATCGGCCGACAGCTGCTTGGTATCACCGATCAGGTACACCTCGGTCACCGCGCGCAGCTCACCCACGATGCGATGCACTTTGACTTCGATGCCGGGAAGCAACCGCAAAGCAGCCATCAGACGGCCGTATTCAACGCTGCTCGGGTCTGCGTTGTCGTTGAGGATGAGGATCACGGAAAATAGCTCGCGACTTTCAACCGGGAAAGACCATTCACCAAGCGCGGATTCTATCCCAAAGCCGCAGAAGAGCGATGCGATTGACGCGCGCCGGCGTCCCGGGCGACTATCGCGTGGCAGGAAATTCGGCGCTGATTCGGCACCTGCCCCTCAGGGGCGCTGCCCGATCTGCGGCACACGGAGGTTGGGATGACGGATGAGGCCCTGACACAGCTCTTAGTCCAGCTGTTTGCTGCCATCAGGCTGCTGTCTGGTTATCCGATGCCTGCAGCCTTCCCCGAGATTCACCAACTGCCGCGCGCACAGCTGGAAGCGCGCATCTGCGCGAGGACTTGCAACATCAAGGCCTTCTACCTCAAGGGCGAGGGGGTGTTCATCGACGAAACGCTCGATCTGGAGCATGACTTGCGCGCGCGCTCGATACTGCTTCACGAGTTGGTCCACCACGCGCAAGGGGTCACCGGCAGGTTCGACTCACTCCCCGAGTGCAACGCATGGTATGCGAGGGAGATCGAGGCCTATCAGATCCAAAACCGGTACCTGCACCAGGAAGGATCGACCGTCGGTTACCACCTGGGCGGCCACGTGCACAATTGTGCAGTGGACGGGGACGGCAACTGAGCCACACTGAACAAATCGGCCGGCCGCGGGCTGCTAGTTAGCTGGCGGTGCCGCCGACCGTGAGACCGTCGATGCGCAGCGTCGGCTGACCAACACCGACCGGCACGCTCTGACCCTCTTTGCCGCAAGTCCCTACGCCGGGATCGAGCGCCATGTCGTTGCCGATCATGCTTACCCGGGTGAGCGCATCCGGGCCATTGCCGATCAGGGTGGCGCCCTTGACCGGATAGGTGATGCGGCCATCTTCGATCACGTAGGCCTCGGAAGCAGAGAACACGAACTTGCCGCTCACGATGTCCACTTGGCCGCCACCGAAGTTCTTCGCGTAGAGGCCGCGCTGGACCGAGGCGATGATCTCGCCGGGATCCTTGTCCCCCGCCAACATGTAGGTATTGGTCATGCGCGGCATGGGCACGTGCGCGAACGATTCGCGCCGGCCGTTGCCGGTCACCGCCACGGCCATCAGCCTCGCGTTGAGTGCATCCTGCATATAGGTCCTGAGCACGCCGTCTTCGATCAGCACCGTACGCTGGGTCGGGTTGCCCTCGTCGTCTATGTTCAGCGACCCGCGGCGCCGATGCAATGTGCCGTCGTCCACCACGGTGACACCCGGCGCTGCAACCCGCTCGCCGATGCGACCAGAGAAAGCGGAGCTGCGCTTGCGGTTGAAGTCGCCCTCCAGGCCGTGCCCGATGGCCTCGTGCAGCAGCACACCCGGCCATCCCGGGCCCAAGACTACAGTCATGGTGCCGGCCGGGGCCGGCCGCGCCCCCAGGTTGACGATGGCCTGCTCGACGGCCTTCTCCACGTAATCGCTCACCACCGCGTCGGTAAAGTATCCGTAGTCGAAGCGCCCGCCACCCCCAGCCGAGCCCTGCTCGCGGCGGCCGTTCTCCTCCGCGATGACCTGCACCGACAAGCGGACCAAGGGGCGTACATCAGCGGCCATCACCCCGTCCGAGCGCGCCACCAGCATCACTTCGTACTCGCCCACGAGGCCAGCGATCACCTGCTTGACGCGTGGGTCGCGGGCGCGGGCGTGGCGTTCGACCGACTCCAGGAGACCCACCTTCCCCGGATCCTGCAAGCTCGCCAGTGGATCTTCAGGCAGGTACAGGCTGCGCCCCTCGTTTCGCCTCGCGACGCGAGCGCGGCCATGCCCGCCCTGGCGTGCGATCGCCCGCGTGGCCTCCGCGGCGGACCGGAGTACCGGCAGGCTGATGTCGTCAGAATACGCGAAGGCGGTCTTCTCGCCACTCACTGCACGCACGCCCACCCCCTGATCGATGTTGAAGCTCCCGGATTTGACGATGCCTTCTTCCAGGCTCCAACTCTCGCTGCGGCTGTATTGGAAATAGAGGTCGGCGAAGTCCACCTGGTGCGCGAGGATGCGGCCGAACACCTGTGTGAGACCGCCGGCGTCGAGGCCGTACGGCGCCAGCAATGCGCGATCGGCAGTAGCGAAGAGCAGTTCCGTGTTGGTCGGAGCATTCATGTTTTCGTGACTCGCGGCTCGTGCTTCATGTCTTGCGCCTCGCGCTTCGCGCTTCGAAATTCGTGGTTCCTGCCCCCCCCCCGAGGTCCCATTGCGCGTCGAAGGTCCTAATATCGGGACGGTACGGCCCATTTACCAGTCACGAATCACGGCCCTTCACGGCTTCTCACACCCGGTGTATGGTCCTGTGCTTCAGCGCCGGCAGGCTCCTGCGCAGCTGCGCCTGGTAGGTGGGATTGATCCCGGCGACCACGACGCCGGAGCCGCGCGGAAGGCGGTCGAGCACGACGCCCCAAGGGTCCACGATCATGCTGTGCCCATGGGTTTCGCGTCCGCTCAGATGATACCCGCCCTGGGCCGGAGCGAGCACGTAGGCGAGGTTTTCAATGGCCCGCGCCCGCAGCAGTGCTTCCCAATGGGCGCGCCCGGTGGTCTCGGTAAACGCCGACGGCACCACGATGACGTCGACGTCGCGCATGGCGCGATACAGCTCCGGAAAGCGCAAGTCATAACAGACCGAGAGCCCGACCCGTCCCAAGGGCGTATCGACAACTTTCACCTCGCTGCCCGGATGGATGGTGCGCTCTTCCGAGAAGCGCTCCTGGCCCAGGTCGAGGCTGAACAGATGGATCTTGTCGTAGCGCGCCACGCAACGGCCGCCGTCGTCGTACACCAGCATGCTATTGTGGACACGCCCCGAATCTGGAGACTCCAACGGGACCGAACAACCGATAAGCCAGATTCGATGCTTGCGCGCCGTTGCAGACAGAAAATGCTGGATCGGGCCGTCGCCGTCTTTTTCGCGGATGGCCAACTTGTCCGTGTCCTTCAGACCCATGATCGCGAACCACTCGGGCAGCGCCACCAACCGGGCGCCCTGCTCCACCGCCATTTCGATCAGTCGGCGGGCCTCGTTGAGATTGGCGGAGACGTTGGGCCCAGACGCCATCTGTACGCCAGCGATGCGAAATACCGGCGCCGCCGATTGCTCAGCTTGGCCCTGATTCTTGTCTTCCGCCTTCCCGCTACAGGTTGGCCGCGCGGGCCCGAACCTAGCCCGG
>JACXTT010000823.1_pt1 | contig 52649 bp, 36 predicted proteins | sample 9270951 | NCBI WGS metagenome assembly JACXTT01 (sample SAMN15532306, study PRJNA645909) | rock metagenome | isolation source: weathered quartz diorite | place: Puerto Rico | collected 2017-06-21
GCGGCGGGGGCGGCGCCGCGAAATCCGGAGGCGGAGTGCGACCGGGGTGTCGGGGGCTGGTGGGAATATAGCGGGAATGATCAGGACGGGTGCTGGTGGCAAGCCGATGGGGGAGCCGAGGGCGCCGATGGTCAGGACGCGCTTAAGAAATAATCCGCCGAAGAGAAACACAGCCAGGAAGCAGAGACGCAGCCACACGATCTCCAAGGCAATGTCCCACGCGAGCAGCGCTAGACTCAGACCGATGGTTACGCCGATGACGGCCAGGATCGATCCGAGGAGCGTGGCAGCGGTGTCCTCCTGCGTGATCAGATACATGACGATCATAACCAGCAGTGCAAGCGGTATCCGGTGGGTCAAAATGGGCAGGGTGGCCGCCAGGCAGGCCAGCGTGAGACGGACAGTTGCGCTGCCTCGACCGGGGGTCGGCGCCAACTCGCGACGCAGAAAGTCGAGGAGGGCTGAGGGAGTCATTGGCCGCCTCCGTGCGAGCGGCCTTGCACAGTCGCTACTGCCGAGGCGCCGATGCGAAAGGAGTCGTCGGGATCTTCCACCTGTATGCGCACGGGAAAACGTGCTGCGAGGCGGATCCAATCGAGGGAACGCTCTACACGTGGCAAGCCCATGACGCTGGTGCCGTTCTCCGGCAGCACCGCCCAGCCGAGGCCAACGACCGTGCCCCGGAAGCGCTTGCTGGGTTGCGACTGGAGATACAGGTCCACCGGCGCCCCCGCAGAGATGTGACGCAGCTGCGTCTCGCGGAAGTTGGCGACAACGTACCAGGTGCGCGTATCCACCAGCGTGAACACCTCCACTCCAGTCCGAGCGAAGGCGCCATTTGAGATATTCATATTGACGACCAGGCCCGTGAACGGGGCGCGCACGCGGCAGTAGCTGAGATCTAACTCCGCTGCGTGCACGGCTGCTTCGGCCGCCGCGACCTTGGCATTGCTACCCTCGATCTGGCCAATAGCGTCCTCTGCACGAGACCGCTCACTGCGGGCCTGTTGCAGCGCCGCCTCGGTGGCGACATGTTGAGCGCGTGTGGACACCACGGCTGCTACCGCCGCCCGTTTGCGCGCTTGCGCCTCGTTGAGCGCGGCAAGGGCTGCAGCCCGCTGAGTACGGGCTTCCTCCACACGGTCTGCAGTGACGAACTGCTGCGGCAGCAGCGGCTCCAGACGCTTCACATGCTCCTCAGCATGCTGGAACTGCGCCTGCAGCCGAGCGATCTCTGCATCCGCCGCAACCGGATCCATTTCCCGGCGGGTGATCTCAGCCGTGGAAGCGTGGAGCTGGGCTTCGGCCCGGGACACGCCAGCCAGAGCAACAGCAGCACCGTTTTGCAGGCCATCGACCTCCTTGCGAACGAGGGCCAGCAGCGCCTGGGCGCGCTCCAAGGCGATCTCGTAGGGTCGCGGATCGATTAAAAATAACAGATCGCCTTCCTGCACCTGTTGGTTGTCGTGCACGTGCAGTTCGACGATATACCCATTGACTTGCGAAGCAATGCCAACGAAGTTGGCGCGCACCGTGGCGTCGTCTGTCTGCGGCCTCATCTCCCACTGGAAGAGCGTCACGATCACAGCGATCACTGCAGCGCTGACAATCCCCACGCCAAGCACTCGACCAATGACGCGGCGGACGCCTGGGTCTGATAAAACGTGTTGTTCCGCCATAGGATTAGCTCCTGAAGAACACCATCCAAAGCACCAGGGTCACGAGCAGAGCAAGACTGGAGTAGATCAACGGTGGCGGACCCACATACGGATCGAGCCCGGCGCGGATACACAGCCTCCGTCCGAGCAAAGCCGCCACGATCCCGATTAAGACGCAGAGCATCCAGGACGGGAAAAACGAACCGATAATATTGATTTGCGGTCCCATTGCGCTTACCTCGTGTCTTGTTTTAGTCATGCGACAGATAATTCCCGCGGCATACCACCTAAAATCTTCTTTAATTACGCAAACGGTGAAAAATTTCTCCTGATTAGGGTTCCTGTGGAGGCTCGCCTGTGGTAAAGGCGAGCACCGCTGAAGCAGTGAGTAACTGGAGCTTGGTGTCAAGTTCGACAAACCGAGCGTGGCTCAATTCGCGGCGTGCGGTTAGGAGAGTAGGCAGCGTCTCAAGATCGTGACGGTACGATTGGAGAATGGCCTCATAAGATTTTTGGGAAGCGTCCACCAGCGCTGCCGCAACATCAAGCCTGCGTACGGCGAGCCGGACATCCGTATAGGCCTTCCATACGTCCCGGATAGCCAGGTCGCGCGCGGCCGTCACTTCCGCTTCGGCGGCCCGACGCTCAGCCTCGGCCAGTTCTATCCGTCGATCGGTCGCTCCGCCCTCGAAGAGGTTCCACTCAAGGGCCAGCCCGGCGCCGTAGCTCGGCTCGGCAGCGCCGAACCACCCAGTCGAGTGCTGTCCGCCGGTGATGCGAACGCGCCCAGCGAGAGTGTCAATATTGGACACAAGAGAGAGGGTAGGGAAATGGGCGGCACGGGCGCGGCGCACCTCTGCTTCCTTGCCGCGAAGCGCCGCCACCTTGGCGATCAGGTCCGGCCGTCGGTCGAGCGTTTGGTCGATGACCTTCTCGACCGAGTCCTCCAGCGCTGCAGGAGGAGGTAATGCGGAGAAATCGGTGACTTGGATCTGCATCGGCGGCGGAATGCCGAGGCTTTCCGCGAGTGCTACCTGGGCGTCACGTTCACCCGCACGCACGTCTTCCAGATCGAAGACGGCTTGTGCTTCTTGCTGGCGTGCGAGAGTGACTTCCGGGAGGGTTGCTAAACCGTGACGCAATTGTCCTTCCGCCGCCTCGCGGACGGCGTGAGCCGAATCGACGGAACTCTGGGCAACTGCGATTTTTGCTCGAAGGCTCGTCAGCCCGAAAAATGCGCGTTGAACGCGTAAAATAATCTCCTGGTGCTTGCGGTTGAAGCCAAGGTTGGCTGCGAGCAGACGCTCTTTGGCCGCATCCCAGGCATTGCCCCGCCGCCCGAAATCAAGGAGCAGCCAACGGAGATTCAATGTGGGGACGACTTGCTGAAGGTTCGCACGGAAGAAACCGCTGGGCGCGACCTCTTTAGGGATGGGAAAAGCCGCGCTCCGGTACCCCCCGAGCGCCGCGAGCGTGAGCACCGGGAAGTACTCGCTTTCAACCAGCCCCACACCAATAGCCGCTTGACGCGCCGCCTCCCACGCGACACGGGTCTCGGGATTCAACCGCTGGGCGATGTCGATGAGTTCAGCGAGTTCATAGCGCTTCTGTAAATCAACGGGAGGAGATTCGGTCGACTTGAGCAGACTCGTGTAGCTGCGAAGATCAGGAGCGCTCCAAGGCGCGCTCGGCGTCGGGGCAATTTGACGCCCCAGATGTTCCGGCATGGCATAGTCGATTGGTGTGGACCCCGCGGGCTTCGCCTGGGATTCCTGGCTTCCGGTAATCAGTGCGGTAGTCTGGCCCCAGCCATCAAACGGAAAAGAAAGGGCGATGCACAAAACGCCTATACAAATTAGTCTTTTTCGGACGTCTCGCACTCTAGTAGAGTCTGGGATTGAATTCATGTGACGATCCTCGCCAACGTCTCCTTATTTGCGCTTAACTCGTCAGAATCATATCGGCCGGCGTTCGACGGAAAGCCTTAGCGGTTGGCAGGCCCCAAACCCTCCGCCGATGATGACGACTTGTGATAGGTGTTCAGGCATCGTAGCCTCCTCTAAACCAGAATGCAAAACCTTCGTACACTGCTGAACTATCGGTGAGGCAAATTCCCCCTGCCCCCCTTTGGCAAAGGGGGGGAAAGCGCGGAGCGCGGGGGGATTTATGAAATAAACTGTACCAATCTTCTGCATTTCGGTTTAGTAAAAACCTTGGTTGTCCCGCTGGACGCTGACTTTTCCCGCATAGCGTCGCGAGATAAAGACAAAATAGACAATCGCCAACACGAAACCCATCGGCCACCATATGGAAGCGAGGAGCAACGCGCTCGGGCTGGAGGCGACGGCGTAGGCGGTCAGTGAGTTCTCAGGCGCCAGGGTCGAGTAGAGCATCACCGGAAAAATGGCCGCGCTTCCAGTGGCCAACAGCCCTGCGAGGAAAAAATTCGAGCTAATAAAAGCCTGCTTCTCGCGGTGAGCCCAGAGCCCCAAACCTAGCATAATGGTCGAGACGATGATCACGAGCAATCCCAGCCAGCAAAATGGATTGGCAATCGCGTGGCCAGGCACATCGGGACGAACCACCCAGGACTCAACAGAGATTATGAGGAAGAGCGGGGCGACCGCCATCCAAAGAGCCTTCGCCCATGTTGCGCTGCGGTCATGCACAGGGCCTTCTGTCTTCAGTGTGAGATAGGTCGCGCCGTGAGCCGCCAATATGACAGCCGTGAAGACGGCAATGGACACCGTGTACCAGTCGAGCAGTCCCACAGAGCCGCGCACGCTGAAATCCGTGAAAAATGCCATCGAGAAATCGCCCTGGGCATCGAGTGGAACGCCCCGGGCCAGGTTACCTGCCGCCGCGCCGAACAGGATGGCCAGGAGAAAACTGGCAAACACGAACACGAAATCCCAGAATCCCTGCCACAGGCGATCGTTGATATGGCCGCCAACTTCGAGGGCAATGCCGCGCAGAATCAGGCTCCATAAAATAAGAAAGAGCGCAAGGTAATAACCGGCGAAAGCCGAGGCCATGAGTCGGGGAAATACTGCGATCAAGGCGCCGCCAAAGCCAACGAGCCACACCTCATGCCAGGACCACAGCGGCCCGATCGCTGCAATGACCTGCCGCCGCTCTTCGGGCGTTCTCGCAACCAGCCAATGAAGCATGCCAGCCCCGAAATTGCGCCCGTCCAAGGCCACGTAGGTGATGAGCATAAAGCTGACAACAATGTACCATGTCGCGATCATAGAGCCGGTTCCTCTCCACGGCCGGCAACCACTTCTTCGTCCGGACCGTGGCCGATTTCACGACCGACCAGAAAGAGAAAGAGGAGACCAAGTACAAAATAAAGACCAGTGAAGCCAATCAACGTGAAAATGGTGTCGCCGTTGCTCACCACTTTGCTATAGCCATCGCGCGTGTGAAACAGGCCGTAAATCAGCCAGGGTTGACGTCCCAGTTCGGCTGTCATCCACCCCAGGGTGTTGGCGATATAAGGAAAAGGAAACGCCAGCATCAACACCCAGAGCAGCCAGGTGCTGGATTCCAGTCGGTTGCGCCAATTCTGGAAACTGGCATAGGCCATCAGGAGGATGAATATCGTGCCTAGCATGATCATGAGGTGAAACGAATAATACAAAAGCTCGATGTTGTCGGGCCAGACCTCCTCGGGATATTCCTTCAGCCCATGCACATAACTTTGAAACGTGCCGTAGGCGAGAAAACTGAGGGCGCCGGGAACCTCGATGGGATTGTCGAGCCGCAGGGCCGCAATATTGGGTTGCCCGATCACAGCGACCCCCGCCATCGTGCCGCCCTCGAATTTGCCTTCCATGGCCGCGAGGGTGACCGGCTGGTACTGACCAACCATCTTGGCCTGCTGGTCGCCGGTCGGAAAGGCGACAAGAACAGATGCGATCAGCGCAATGAACGTTCCTGCGCGCAGATACAGGCGTGCCTGGAGCGGATGGAGTCCTCGCAAAGTATACAAGGCTCCTACGGCTGTGACCACGAACGAGCCGGTCACGAGCGCCGCCATTTGATTGTGGGCGAACTGCACCCAGGCCCAGCGATTTAACAAATAGGCGCTAAGATTAGCGATGCCAAGCACGCCATCAGCTTCAATTTGGTAACCTACCGGATGCTGCATAAAAGCATTCGTGACCAGAATGAAGTAGCCGGACAGCCAGCTCCCCAGCGCCACCGCTGTCGCCGCCATGAAATGATACCGTGGCCCCAGTCGCTGTTCGCCCCAGATCAACGCGCCGACGAATGCACTTTCCAAAAAGAAGGCGAACATGCCTTCCATCGCCAGCGTTTGTCCGATCACGCCGCCTGCGTACCGAGAAAAGTCCGCCCAGTTCGTCCCGAACTGAAACTCCATGGGAATGCCGGTGACGACGCCGACGGCAAAATTGAGGCCGAAAATTTTGGCCCAAAAGCGCACGGCTTGATTGTACTTTTCCTCACCCGTCCGCAGGGCGCGCCCTTTCCAATACACCAGGAACCACGCCAAGCCCATAGTGAGCTGCGGAAAGAGGTAATGATACGTCAGCGTGAAGCCGAACTGAAACCGGCTCCAAAACGCAGGATTAGAGAGATTCGAGTTCATTGGCATTCACTGAGAGTGATCTTGAATTTTCAGGTTTACAATATCTTCATTATCATAGGCGGAGATCGAGCGGGCCACGGTAGCCGCGGCCCCGCCTACGTGGAAGAACCAGCGCCCTACTTCCTGACCGGCGCCAATTTCCGCAAACGTGCCGTATTGCGCCGGCTGCAGGTTGATGGCTAATGCTTTATCGTGCGTGCTCGGATTGGGAGGATTCATCTGACATCTCCACAATTGCTTTAGTTTGGGTCCACTTCTCGCTCAATCCATTCACGGATGTATGCCGGGCAATTCGTGAGCGTGACGCCTTCTGCCTCGCAACCTGCGAGAAAACTCACTACATTGCGATCGACGAGTTTCACCTCTTGTAAATCCAGAACTATTTTCTGATCCACTGCTTCGGATTCCAACAGGTTCTGCAACTCGGCTAAGTGCGCCGCTTTAATTCGCCCACTCAGAGTAAAAACAACGCATTCTCCTTCCGCCGATCTTTCAATTTTAAACATCGATTTGGCATTCACCTCACGCCTTGGTTTGGCGCAAGACCAATGCCAAGCATAAGTGATTGAAACACTGGGACTCAGCGGGCGATAAAATCCCGACTTTTCGAAAATTTTCGAAACTTCGTCAGGGATTTCTACAGAGGAGAAACGGTTAGACGGTTTTGAAGCGATGCTTGTTGATCTTCAATGATCTGATCTTTGAATCCAGAGTTGATGGTGGAATGCCGAGCCTGGCTGCCGCGCCTAACAGTCCAGAGACGCGTCCTCTCGTTTCAGCCAAGGCCGCCTCAATCCTTTCTTTTTCTCGAGCCACCAGCTCTTCGGCGAGGGGCCTGCTCGGCGACTGCGTCCTCACCGACTCGTGAGAGAGCCAATTCTCCTCAACCACCAGGGTTTCGGTTTCACAGATAATCACAGACCGTTCGATGACGTTCTGCAATTCACGAATGTTGCCTGGCCAGGGGTAGGCCTGGAGTAACTCCAGGCTCTTCTTATTGATGCTTCGTATCTTCTTCCCTGCTTTGCTGGCATAGCGATCAATGAAGTACTTGACCAACAAGGGAATATCTTCTCGTCGTTCACGGAGGGGAGGAATGTCAATGGGAAATACGTTGAGCCGATAAAACAGATCACTGCGAAAAGCGCCGGTAGTCATGGCGGCTTTCAAGTCCCGATTGGTGGCGGCAATCACCCGCACGTTGGCCCGTATCGATTGCGCTCCACCCACCCGTTCGAATTCCCGCTCTTGCAGCACCCGCAACAAAGCATGCTGGGTGTCCGCAGAAAGATCGCCGATTTCATCGAGGAAGATCGTGCCCCCTTGAGCAAGCTCGAAGCGGCCTAGCCGCCGTTGGAGCGCGCCTGTGAATGCGCCCTTTTCGTGGCCGAAGAGTTCTGAAGCAATTAATGACTGCGGGATCGCGGCGCAATTGACGCTGACAAATGCGTGGGAGGACCGCCGCGACCGCTTGTGGATAGCGCGGGCGAGGAGTTCCTTGCCCGTGCCTGTTTCACCGGTGATGAGAACAGTCGAGTCGGTCGGCGCGACTTTTGTGATGCTCAAAAGCACCCCACGCAACGCACGAGAGGCGCCGACGATCTCTTCGAACATAGAGGTTTTATCAACCTCTTCCCGTAACGCGATGTTCTCCCGCTGGAGCCGGTCTTGCAGTCGCTGAATTTCGTCTTCCGCCCGTTTGCGGTCCTCAATATCAATACTCGCTCCATACCACTTGACGATCTCTCCGTGTTCATCGCGCTGGGCGATTTTGTGGTGCAGCATCCAGCGATATTGACCGTCGGCCCGCCGTACGCGGGCTTCATACAGGAAGGGCTCGCCGCTGGCCAACGACGCGCGCCACCTTTCCACCATTCCTTCGACGTCAGCGGGGTGAATGGCAACGGTCCATTTCCAGCCTTGTAAATGTTCTAATGAGAGACCCACATACCGTAGCCAGGTTTGATTGAAGAAATCGATGTCGCCGTCAGGCAAAGCGGTGTGAATGTGCGCGGGGGCCGAGTCCATGATGCGCTGCATCATTTCGGGGATCGAGTCAGTCATCTGCCGAAACCGCTCTTCACTATCCTGTAGCATCGCCTTTGTGCGCGTCCGTTCGAGTTCGATCCTTGCGTCCTGTTGTGCGATCCGGCGGGCTTCCTGTAGTGCGACGGCGGCTTGGTTCGTCGCCACCTGCAGCACAAGACGTTCGGTCTTGGTCGGAAACTCTGATCGCCGTGAGGCAGCGACGAATACGCCTACCCTGTCCTGGACTCCCAAATGGAATACGGCGATTGACGCCGTGTCCTCCCCTACGGGGTTGGCGATGCGAAGCCCCTCGCTGGGCGTCTCCGTGGCCAGCGAGGGTTCCAGCGTACGACCGACCTCATGCGTTTCCGCGTACTGAGTGCCCTTGTCCGCAGATCGCATCCATTCGTGAGGCGATTCGTTGGCAGGATCAACGATGCGCGCGTACGCAAAGTCGAGGTCCAGCATTGGGACCATTACATCAAGCAGCGTGGCTGTCACTCGCGAAGCATCATGCCCAGTCCACAGCGCGGGCAGCGCCAGAATGCTGGACAAGTTGTTGATACACGTCTTGAGGTGCTTTACCTCATCAACTGTCTGTTCCGTCTGCGTCCCGATTGAAATACTTATTGCTTCCTTCTTTACTTTGGCTAAGCGCTTTTTTCGCAGTTCCCGCAAAAACTCGTCAGGCGGGATGAAGAAAGGGTTCTCCTGCAGGGCGCCACCGATAATGATCATCGGATGGGTGCGCATGACGTCAACGATAATCTCCCCGCTAAACTTGGTGAGATCGTAGGTGCAGATGACCGGGTGGACTGGGCCGTCTTGGCGAAGCCATGCCTCGTTTGCCCTGGCTTCATACTCCAGCAGAGCCTCAATCCCCACCTGAGTCTCCAAGGCCCATTCCATCTGGGTGAGAAACCGAACGCGTGGGAATCCTTGCTGCTTGGCATCCTTCCTGACCTTCTGGAACAACGCGAGCGTTCCGCCCTGATCGAATTGGCCATCGCACAGATGTGTATCAGTCCAGTCCTGTACCTCGAACTGGCCACTCCGGTGTAGGGCGGTTACGTCGATTCCGGCCAATGCCAACCGCTGAAGGTGTTCGTCGCGTCGTTGGGGGTCGACCGTGTGGAAGGCCTTCTCGCCGCAGGCAAGGCCGTCCTTAATGAACGGAAGCAGTACGCGATACTCGTCATCAGGGTTGTTGAAAAACGCGCAGATATGAGCCCGATTGCCAAGTATTGAGCCACCGAGTTGAATCAGATGGCTCCTCTCTAGCGGGGCTTGCTCGTGAACCTTAACTCCATCATCGGTCGGATCCATAGAGGTTTTCCTTCTACAAGACTCAGGTCCGATTGAGACCTAATCCTGAAGAAGATGCCGCGTATTTTCAAGGACTGTGAGACGCCAAGTGAGATCTGGTTACTAACTAGGGGTGATGGCGTCGATGGCGACCTGCGGCACGGTGGCTCCTGTGGCGCGCCGGATGAGCGCGAGTTTGTTCGCGGCATTGTAGGCCGCGACCTTATAGCACTCGGCTAAGGTGGGATAATTGAAAACCGTCTTTAAAAAGTATTCGAGTCCGCCTCCTAAGCCTAAGACAGCTTGACCGACGTGGATTAGCTCGGTCGCGCCGCTGCCAATACAGTGGCAGCCGAGCAATCGACCGTCGTCCCGTTGAAAGAGCATTTTCAACAGGCCCGATTCATCCCCTAAGATCGGTCCGCGCGAAATCTCCTTGTAGCGAGCAACGCCGGTTTCATAAGGAATTTTGGCGCGCGTTAATTCCTCTTCCGTGGCCCCCACCATGGAGACTTCAGGAATGGCGTAAATCCCAATGGGAAAATGCGTGCTCATGACCTCGGCTTCGACGCCGAACATATAGCAGGCGGTGAGTCGTCCTTGCTCACTTGAGGTTGCCGCCAGCGACGGAAAGCCAATCACATCACCCGCCGCGAAAATATGCGGCGTCTCTGTACGATATCGTGCGTCTACCTTCAGCCGTCCGCGCTCATCCGCGGCGAGCCCGACGGCTCTCAAGTTTAATTCTTCGGTGGCGCCGACTCGACCAGCGGAACACAAAATGACATCCGCCACTAAATGTTTGCCGGAGGCAAGGTCAATGAGTCCTTGACGTTGTGAAGTCTGGACGATCTCTATACGCTCAACAGCATCCCCACAGCGAAAGGTGACATCGCTTTTGCGCAATTGGTGAATGAGTTCGTCCACAATTTCGGCGTCAAGAAATTCGAGCGGCCGTGGCCGTTGATCAATAACGGTCACATGGACGCCTAACGCCGCAAACATTGAAGCATACTCAATGCCAATGACTCCGGCGCCCACCACCGCCATGGTGCGCGGCATCTGTTCGAGCTCAAGAATATGATCGGAGGTGAGAATCGTCTGCTGATCCGGCTCTATCCCGGGCGATTTGCTGGGGCGGGTGCCTACGGCAATGAGAAAGTGGTCGCCCGTCAGTAGACGTTGACCCTCCAAGGATTCAACGCGAACGGTGTGAGGGTCTACAAAAGACGCACATCCATGTACGAGGGATACATCATTGCGCGCTAACGCATCGTGGACAATGTTGATTTCTTGTTGAATCACTCGCCCGACGTGTCCAATCAATTGCGGCATGGTAGGGCGCACCCGACCATTGCTCACCAAGGAGTTCGTGGCTTCCAGACCAGGCCGAGAGTACACGCGTCGGACCGCCTCACGAAAGGTTTTGGAAGGAATCGTGCCGGTATCGATACAGACGCCGCCCACGGAACGTTGCTTTTCGACCACGGCCACTTTCTTGCCCAGCTTTGCCGCTTGAATAGCTGCGCGTTGCCCAGCGGGGCCACTGCCAATACAGATGAGATCGTACTCGGCGGATCGTTGCATGATGTACTCCCAGGAGAGCGGGCGAAACTCTCCACCTTTATGCTTCTATTGTGACAAATAGATGACAAGAAGATGAAGAAGCTGTAAATCACTGAGCCGCTTTTCCTCGCCCCTAGCCGCTCGGCTCACTAAGTTCAACAATAGCAGATGTCATCGTACCTTCACAAAGGCGTCATCATTTTGTCACACAAAGATGCTGGAGTGCCTGCCTCCAATACACAACTCAGTGGGGTGCGAATGAAGATCAAATGCGTTAGTATAGTGGGTCTTTTCATCTTTTTCTGCGGCGTGCTGGCTGCACCTCCCGAATCGGCTGGCCAAAGCCTACGGCTAACGGGTTCAGGCGCGAGTTTTCCGTTTCCACTGTACGGGCAATGGTTCAAGGACTACAGCAAGGCTCATGATGGCGTCACGATCGACTATCAGGCCAAAGGCAGCGGTGCGGGAATCCGTGATTTCATCAGTAAAACGGTCGACTTCGCCGCCAGCGACGCAGCCATGACTGACGAAGAAATTGCCCAGGTGAAAGAAGGCGTCGTGCTTCTGCCGATGACGGCAGGAGAAATTGTGCTCGCCTATAATTTATCCGGTGTAAAAGACCTGAAACTACCGCGCGACGTGTATCCCAAAATCTTCCTGGGGGAAATCACCAAGTGGAATGATCCCGCGATTGCCAAGGCAAATCCAGAGGCGAAGCTGCCCGATACGGACATTACCGTAGTGCGTCGGGCGGACAGCAGCGGCACGACCTTTGTCTTTACGCAGCATTTGAGCGCCATCAGCGAGACGTGGAAGAAAGGACCGGGCACAGGAACCACAGTGAACTGGCCGAGCAGCGATAAGATAGTGGCGTCCCCGAAAAACGATGGCGTCACGGCCACCGTCAAGCAAACCCCTGGAGCCATCGGCTACCTCGAGTATGGCTTCGCTAAGCTTGCCAAAGTAGACATATCTTCATTGGAAAACAAAGCAGGAAAGTTTATTACTCCTTCCGAAGAAAGCGGCGCCGCTGCGTTGGCGAACGCTAAGATAAACGACGGCGACTTGCGAGTGTGGCTCCCTGATCCCGCCGGCGACACCTCCTACCCGATCGTTACCTATACCTGGATGCTGTTCTACAAAAAGTACGACGATGCGAAAAAGGCTGAGACACTGCGGGACGTTGTAAAGTACTGCCTGAGCGATGGGCAAAAAATCAGCAGCCGCATGGGCTATATCCCTTTGCCAGACAATGTTGTACAAACCGTTAGCACCGCTGCACAAACCATTCAGTAAGCTGAAGAAAGTGAGTCGTTGTTATGGCGTCGCTTCTCCTCGATTCAGAAGCGCTCTCAGACAAATCGATCTCTTCTCCGCCGTCCTCGTTTGATTTGTTCTTCGACCGCTTATTTCGGGGTCTTGCGTTGGCTTTCGCTTGGCTCACGATCATCTTGTTGTTGTACATTTTGTGGGAGATCGGCGGTAAAGCCGTTCCAGCGATCTTCAAATACGGTCCTGCATTTGTCAGTTCAACCACATGGGATGTACACACGAACCAATTTGGCGTCCTGCCACAGATATGGGGTACGCTGTACAGCTCGCTGCTGGCGTTGTTGATCGGAGGGGTGTTTGGCATCTCCATCGCCATTTTTCTCACCCAGGATTTTCTTCCTTCTCAGCTTGAGGTAGTGTTCAAAAATATCGTCGAACTGCTGGCCGCCATTCCCAGCGTCGTCTATGGGTTATGGGGTATCTTTGTAGTGATTCCGGTTCTGCGTCCTACCGCTGAATGGCTCCACTCTCACTTGAGCTGGATTCCTTTCTTTTCTACATCCTTGAGCGGCCCAGGCATGTTGCCCGCCGCTCTCGTGCTCGCCATCATGATCCTGCCGACCATTGCGGCTATCTCGCGTGACGCGCTGAGCGCCGTCCCGCCTAAGATCAGAGAGGCGGCGTATGGCATGGGCGCAACGCATTGGGAAGCGATTCTCAAAGTGATCGTGCCCACGGCTGCGACTGGCATTTTTGGCGCTCTAGTCCTCGGGTTTGGCCGCGCCTTGGGGGAAACAATGGCGCTCGCGATGCTGGTGGGCAATTCCAATCAGCTCAGCCTTTCGCTCTTTTCACCGGCCAATACGCTGGCGGCGCTGCTTGCGCTCAATTTTCCAGAAGCCGGAGAGATCGAAGTTCAGGTATTGATGTACGCTGCTGTGATACTCATGGCGATTACGTTGTTGGTGAACATCTGTGGCGCGGCGGTGCTCACCTACGCCACTGCTGGTGCGAGAGGAGCACGGAGATGAATCGCCACGACGCCCAAATCGTTGACTCCACCGAGACGCTACGGCTGGAGAAATCGTTTAGCGATTCACGCACCTTTTTAAGCGCCGGGCTCAGCATCACCACCGCTATTATGGCGGTGATCGCCTGCATCCCTTTGTTTTCCGTGCTGATCATGTTGATCTGGCGTGGTGGATCACGGCTCAGTTTGCAGTTATTCACCGAATTGCCCCCAACCGCTTTTGAAGAGGGTGGAGGATTCGGCAATGCTATTGTCGGCACGCTGATGATGGTCGGCATCGCCTCAGCGCTGAGCGTGCCGTTTGGCGTTCTTGCCGCGGTGTTCCTGGCGGAGCTTGGACCAGACAGTAAACTTGCAGAAATTGTGCGTTTCTGCGCGAAGACGCTGACCGGGCTTCCCTCTATCCTTGCAGGAGTTTTCGCCTACGCCGCTGTCGTCGTATTAACTGGCACGTATTCCGCCCCGGCGGGGGGCGTCGCCCTTTCCTTATTGATGCTGCCGACGGTGATACTGACGGCGGAGGAAGCCATGAAAATGGTGCCAGCCCGCATGAAAGAGGCCGCCTTCGGCATGGGCTGTACACACAGTCAAGTGGTGTCGAAAGTGGTATTACCCACTGCCCTGCCCGGTATGTTGACAGGAGTGATACTGGCGGTGGCTCGCGCCTCCGGGGAAACGGCGCCGCTGCTCTTCACCGCTCTCTTTAGCAACTATTGGCTCTTTGAAAAGGGCCGAGGGGTGGAGGTGATGCAGCCCACGGCGTCACTTGCAGTGTTGATTTACAACTTTTCAGGCATGCCGTTCGAAAATCAGATCGAACTAGCCTGGGCCGCCGCTCTGGTTCTAGTGTTACTTGTGTTGACCTTGAACATCACAGGTCAACTGGTCTCTCGGCGCAAAATGTGAATGGTCTCGCGCAACCATTAAGGAGAGCTTTGATGAGTGTAACCGTCCAGGCAAAAAGCCCTAACGGCGCCACTATGGACGCTGAGGCAAGCCACGTTGTCATCGATTGCAAGATCAACAATATATATTACAGCAAGTTCCGCGCTGTACGCGACAGTCATATCCCGATTGAAAAAGGAAAAATCACTGCCTTCATTGGCCCTTCTGGCTGTGGGAAAAGCACAGCTTTGCGTAGCCTGAATCGCATGAATGATTTGGTGCGGGGGTTTCGCTTGGAAGGGCATGTTCACTTCCGCGGGCAAGACATTTATGGCGCGAAAGTCGACCCGGTCGTCGTTCGTCGCTACATTGGCATGGTGTTCCAGCAACCCAATCCTTTTGCCATGAGTATTTTTGACAATGTTGCCTTCGGGCTGCGGCTCAACCGCTATAAAGGTGATATCCAGGAACGAGTCGAAAAGGCGCTCCAAGGCGCGGCTATCTGGGATGAAACGAAAGATAAACTCAAACAAAGCGGGTTATCGTTATCTGGCGGTCAGCAACAACGCCTCTGTATTGCGCGCGCCATCGCCACCGAGCCCGAGGTGCTGCTGATGGATGAACCCTGCTCGGCGCTTGATCCCATTGCCACCCGTCGCATTGAAGAACTGATGACAGAGCTCAAAAAGCGGTACACCATTGCTATCGTCACCCACAATCTACAGCAGGCGGTGCGGGTGGCGGACAAGACCGCCTTCATGTACGTCGACACCTCCGGCGGTGGGCGGACCGGATATCTCGTCGAGTATGGCGACACCAAGGAAATGTTCGACAATCCCAAGGAAGATTACACGAAGCAGTATCTTCGTGGCGAATTCAGCTGATGTGGAGGTGCGGAGACGTGTTGATGATTGCTCGTCGTAGTATTGTGTTGCTCTTAACGGTTGTTGCGTTATGCAGTCTCGGGGCCTCTTGCACTCGTGATAGCAATGGCGGCAATATACCCGCTGGCGCAGTTCAGCTCCAGGGGGCCGGAGCGACGTTTCCAGCGCCGCTCTATAAAAAATGGCAAGAAGAATATCAGAAACGGCATCTGGGAATTACGCTTGCGTATGACGCAGTTGGCAGCGGCGAAGGCGTCAAGCGGTTCACGGCTGGCGCGGTTGATTTCGGCGCCAGCGACGCCGCCATGACTGATGAACAGATGGCTGCGGTGCAGCGCGGTGTACAACTTGTACCTGCCACGGCCGGACTTGTCGTACTAGCGTACCATCTAGACGGCGTGCACGGCGATCTGAAACTCAAAAGAGACGTCTATGCCGATATTTTTCTCGGGAAAATCATTCGCTGGAATGATCCGCGGATCAAAGCGACAAATCCTGCGCTCAATCTTCCTGATACAGAGATTACTGTGGTAGTGCGGCAGGACAGCAGCGGGACGACATACGCGTTCACCAATCATCTTAGCGCTATAAGTGATGGGTGGCGCGATCGTGGTCCGGGGACCGGGACGCTTATCAACTGGCCTGGTACAGTCATGAAAGCGGTTGGCAATGAAGGAGTGGCTGGGCGGATCAAACTAAGCAACGGATCTATTGGCTATGTGGAGTATGGCTTTGCGGAACGCACGGGCGTATCCATGGCGTGGTTAGAAAACAATGCCGGACAATTCATCCAGCCATCCGGAGGGAGTGGGCTAGCGACCTTGCAGTATATGGCAAAGGCAATGCCAGAGAGTCTACGCCTGTTCTTTCCCGATCCCGCGGGGCAGTATTCGTATCCGATCGTCACGTATACCTGGTTGCTGTTGTACAAACAGTACGACGATTCGCAAAAACTTGCCGAACTGAAACAATATGTCCAATGGGGTTTGACGGTAGGACAAGAATTCAGCGAATCATTAGGTTTCATCCGTTTGCCGCCGGAAGTGGTCACGCTCGCAAAGAACGCCCTTGATAACGTAAAAACGAAATAAAACAGTAATCCTTAGCGAAAGGCAGCTCTTGTCTACGCCGCCTGTAAATGGAGACAAAAGCATGGATCTTTACGAGCAAGAAGAACTGCGGAACAAATACAGCACAATCGCGCGTGGACTTCTCACGATGAAAAACACTATTGAAGGGTTGGCGACGCTACGGGCTACAGGTGATCCGTTTTTCGACGACAACGAAGAGACCTGCCAGAAACTACTTGCTGTCGTAGCAAAAGCGGCGCAGATGGCCAGCCACAATGAAATCGAAGCACTCGTGGCGGAGTATGGGCCTGAGGCGCGTGATGTGTTGAGTTAAGCGTTCTGGCAAAACCTAGGATCGATTCCCCCTAATGTTCGGGTTAATACCTCATTCGTCTTGAGTCCTTCGACGAACTCAGGACAAGCTGTCTCGCACTAGCAGTGAAGTTGAGGGATGAAGCACCCGTCTAAACACTCGAAACCTGTTCCGGTTCAGAGTCTACGGGGTGGAATACTATATCCTATGGTGAAGTTCTACTCATAATATTTGCCCTGCCAAGGATGGCGCGATTGAGCATAACATCAGAAGCCCGGACAAGAGGCCGACCGCGGCTGAATCTGCCAGAGATCGCGCGATCTCTCCGGGACGTGCAACGAGAATTCCCCAAAATTAACGAGATACTGCGCTCGCGGCGAGATTCAATGACCGACGAGGTGGTCGAAAACATGCTGGCGGGGTATGCATTCATTGATCGGGCCATCGCGGAGGACATAGATCTGTTGACGCCTATGCACGCCGCTTGGCTGTTGGAGCTGAATTCCCTCGTTCTTTGTGGAGCGGACCCACAGGTGCGCAAGGAATACCACACCCATTTGGAGGAGACGGCGCGCCGGTTTTACCGGCAGGAAGAGTTCAACATCGATGACATTCTGCGTTGGTATGAAAAACATGCAAGCGAATCGCCCTGGAGGCGGGCGGCTGGTATTTATGTGCGGATTCTGAGCCAGCCGCAATTGTACATCGAAGGCAATCATCGCACCGGCGCCTTGATCATGAGTTATATTCTGGTGCGTGACGGCAGAGCGCCATTCGTGCTGAGCGTAGAGAATGCCAGAGAGTATTTTGATCCGTCAACAATCGTGAAAGAAATGAAGAAAACAACAACAACGTTACTTATGAAACTGCCTCGCATTAAGAAACGCTTTGCAGAATTCCTCAAGAATCAGGCGAACGAACAGTATCTCCGCACGGACGACTGACCGTGTCTGCTCTCATGGAGAGCAACTCGCGGAGGATAGAGTAAGCTCATGCGCGCCGAACTCAGAAAGTAGCTGTCCATGCCAAAGAAGACCCATCGACGAAAGCATCAAAGAGTCTTGGCGCGCCAGACGCGTTTCGGTGTTCCCCCGGAAAGGTTCATCGCTGAGCCGGCGTCGCCAGAAAGGTTAATTGCTGAGCCGGCGGCTCCACCGTCGCTCGTTCAGGTGCTGGCGTATGGAGCAGCAAATTTTACGGAACAGGCGGCTGAAAATCCCCAGCAAGTGCGAAGCTACCTTTATGACTGGCCTGTGACGTGGGTGAATGTGAACGGCTTGGGTGATGGGGCGGTCATTAAGGAACTCGGAGATATCTTTGGACTTCACTGGCTGGCGTTGGAAGACGTGCTGCGGACGGACCAACGAGCAAAAGTTGAACAGTATGGCGAGGACTGTTTCATTGTCGCGCGCATGAGCAGAATGCACGAACGAGTCGAAACAGAACAAATCAGCATTCTTCTCGGCCAACAGTTTGTTCTGACGTTCCAGGAATCTCCGGGGGACTGTCTGGAACCTGTGCGCGAGCGCCTGCGCAAAGGGCAACGCCAGCTCCGTCACGCAACAGCCGATTACTTAGTCTACGCCATCCTTGATGCGATCATTGATAATTACTTCCCTGTTTTAGAACAGTACGGTGAACGGTTGGAGATACTGGAAGACGACCTAATCGCTAACCCCACCACGGACGCCATCGCTCAAATCCACGATATTAAACGGGACCTGCTCCTGCTTCGTAGGGCCATCTGGCCGCAGCGGGAAGCGCTGGGTGCGTTGCTGCGCAATGACATGCAGCTCTTAACTCCGGAAACCCGACTTCATCTACGAGACTGCTATGATCAGAGCGTCCAGCTTATTGACTTTGTCGAAACGTATCGTCAGCTATGCGCCGATCTTACGGATATGTACCTCTCCAGCCTCAGCAATCGAACCAATGAGATCATGCGGGTCCTGACCGGGATTGCTACTATTTTTATTCCTTTGACCTTCATCGTCGGCGTCTACGGCATGAACTTCAATTCAGAGCGGTCGCCGTGGAACATGCCGGAACTCAACTGGTACTGGGGCTATCCCTTTTGTCTGGCGCTGATGACGCTGATAGCATTCTCTCAACTCGTGGTCTTCTGGCGTAGAGGCTGGATTGGGTTACCCAAGGTCTTATGGAGAAGAGCGGAAATAGAAAACGAGCCGACCGTACACCGCTCTTTTTTCAAAACTTAACATTCCGGTAACGGGATGGTAACACTTCGAGAACGAGCTGAACGCCCGCCCTTCGAGATAGTTTCTTACCAACCTGGCTCCACAAGAACCCTAGTTGGTAAGGATTCCCCCGAAAATCCCCTCGCCCCTTGGGGGAGAGGGTTAGGGTGAGGGGTAAAGAGAAGGAACCCCTCGTATTCTTTCCATGTTCAAGGGTGCATCGCAGATGCATGAACATTCCGGAGAAGGTGTGATTCAACGTCATCCAAGAAGGGGCTGAGGATATACAATCATGACCGAAAGTCAGTTTCTCAACCGCGAGCTGTCATGGCTAGAGTTCAACCACCGGGTGCTCGAAGAGGCGCGAGACGAGAGCGTTCCGCTTCTGGAGCGAGTGAAATTCCTCGCCATCTTTAGCTCCAATCTCGACGAATTTTTCATGGTTCGGGTGGCGCGGCTCAAGGCGCGCATTGCTCGAAGCGATGCTGAGGCCGGACCCGATGGGCTGACGCCAACCCAGACGTTGGCCGCCATTTCAACCCGCGTCCATCAACTGGTTGAGGACCAACATCAGGTGTTTTTGTATGATCTCCACGCCCGGCTCGCGGCCGAGGGCGTTCGCATCGACCTTGACCCCATCGACCTCGCGGCCGAGCAGGCGAGTTTTCTTGACGACTACTTCCGGCGCACCGTCTTTCCAGTGGTGACGCCGCTGGCTATCGATTCCGGCCACCCTTTTCCGTACCTGGCGAATCGCTCGCTCTGCCTCGTCGTGTCGCTGAAGCGCCTCGACAAGTCGCAGCTGCCCGACACGACCCTCTCAGTGGTGCACATCCCCGCCCAAGTGGTGCCGCGTTTCATCGCTCTGCCAGCGCCTGCCGGGCAATTCCACTTCATTATGCTTGAAGACCTCATCCAGCGCCACCTGCCACAACTCTACCCTGGGTACGAAATTCTCTCATGTCATGCGGTGCGGGTGACCCGCGGCGCCGACCGCCAACTCGCGGATGAGAACCCGAAGAACTTGTTGGCGAGCATCGAGCGTGGGGTGCGCCAACGGCGGATGGGGGCAGCCGTGCGCCTCCAGTACGACCACACGCTCCCCGTAGAGATTCTCGATCAATTTGTCCAAGAGTTGGAGCTGCACGCCAGTGAGCTGTACGCTGAAGGCGGGTTCGCGGCGTTCGCCGACTTGTTTCAGTTGTATAGCGCCGTAGATCTCCCCCAATTCAAAGATCGGCCCTTCACGCCGCGGCCGGTGCCTGCTTTTGAGAAGGCGCGGGACGTGTGGGAAGCTATTCGCACCGAAGACATCCTCGTCCATCACCCCTACCATTCCTTTGACGCGGTCACCAACTTCGTCGAAGCGGCCGCCACAGATCCCAATGTCATGGCGATCAAGATGACGCTTTATCGTGTCAGTCCCACCTCGCCGGTCGCCGCTGCACTCACCCGGGCGGCTGAGGCCGGGAAGGAGGTGGCGGTCTTGGTGGAACTACGAGCCCGCTTTGATGAGGAAGCCAATATCCGCTGGGCGCGGGCGCTGGAGGAAGTAGGGGCGCACGTTGTCTACGGCATCGTGGGCTACAAGACCCATTGCAAGGCCTGCCTGGTGGTGCGCCGAGAGGGTGAGGGCATCCGCCGATACTGCCATTTGGCGACGGGCAACTACAACGTACGGACGAGCGGCATCTATAGCGACCTGGGGCTGTTTACTTGTCGAGAGACGATCGGGGAAGACATCGCCCACCTCTTCAATCTCCTCACCGGCTACGCGCAGCCCCCGGGCTTCCACCATTTGCTGGTGGCTCCCCTTGATCTGCGCGAGGGCTTGATCGCCCGCATCCGCCGGGAAGTGGAGCATGCACGAGCTGGGAAGGAAGCCCGCTTGATCGCGAAGGTGAACAGTCTGGTCGATCCGCTCCTCATCGAAGAGTTGTATGCGGCGAGCCGGGCAGGGGTACAAATTGATCTCCTTGTCCGAGGGATCTGTTGTCTGCGGCCGGGGGTTCCAGGGCTGTCGGAGCGGATCCGGGTGCTCTCCATCATTGACCGGTACCTAGAGCACGCGCGGATTTACTATTTTCACAACGCCGGCGAACCGGAGTACTGGCTCTCCTCGGCGGACTGGATGCCGCGCAATTTAGACTTACGGGTCGAAGGAGCCTTCCCGGTGCTGGAGCCGCCACTGCGAGCGGCGGTGCAAGAAATTCTCGACGTGCAGCTGGCAGACACGGTCAAAGCGCGCCTGCTCTTGCCCGACGGGAGTTGTCGACGCCTGCTTGAGGATGGTAGCCCTCCCCTCCGCTCCCAGGAGCATTTCTATGCCGTGACCTACGCCGGGAGCGATAGTTCCCTCCAGTTCTCGGGGCTTCCCCTAGCCAAGATCGGCCCAGTTTCGTAGCTACTCGCTCCGCCCCATGCTTCGTACCAACCTCTCTACCAGTACCCGCATGACGTGCAGCGAAAAAAACGGCGTATCCGACACCATATAGAGAAAGCGCTGCTCATCAATCACCGCTAAGCGACAATTCGATCGGGCCACGACCGTGGCAGTGCGCGGTTGTGGTTTGATCAGCGCCATCTCACCCACGATTTCCCCCGGTCCTAAGACTTCTACCACTTCGTTTTGCACCCGCACCTCCACCTCGCCATCTAAAATCACATACATCACCTCGCCGGAAGTTCCTTCTGCAAAGAGGGTAGCGCCGGCCGGAAACTCTTGCGCGTGGGGGGTGTTTTCAAAAAGACTTCGTAGATTCATGCGTTCCTCCGTATGGTTGGGCTGACTTTCGTGATGCGCGGCCCGTTGAGATATCTAAAAATGGCGTATTCAGGGTAGGAAGCCACGCCAAAGACTTTTGGACTGTTCGTACCCATTGCTTAGCCCTTCATGCTTGGGGACCATCGCCCTCGTTCGCTTGGGTCTCCTGGCCGAACAAGCGTTCATGCACTTCCGTCGTCAGAGTTCCAATCCGCCGACTCAATTCTTCGACGCGCTGCGTCAGCTGGAGATTTTGCTCCAGCAGCGCGAGCATTTGGGCGGTTTGTTGAACCGCATGGTTTTGCTGCTCCGCGTTTGCCGCCGCCAGGGCCTCGCGGTGTTGGATGTCGGCCTCAGTATGCGCTTTGTCGCGGTCGGCCTGGCGGGTCTGGGCCAGAAGAATAAGGGGCGCGGCATAGGCGGCTTGGAGACTGAAGGCCAGGTTCAACAGGATAAAAGGATAGAGGTCAAACTGGGTTATCCCCGCCACATTGAGGACGATCCAAACCGCCACAATAACGGTCTGGGCGATCAGAAATGTGGGGGTGCCAAAGAACCGGGCGAAAGCTTCGGCTTTGACGCCAAACCAGTCATTTCCGAAGACCGAGGTCAGGTGCACGTGTGGGGCATGGAAGCGTAAAGCGTGGTGTGACAGGTGGAGGTTCACGAAGGACTCCTGCGATGACGATGTTGACATGATGAGTATAGCTCCTTATCGAGAGGCGTTTCTAAGCATAGGGTATCCGATAACGCCTCATCCCTCAATTTCTATCAGTATAACGGAGGAGGACGATGTTGAGCAGCAATTGCTCTTCCGTGGTGGTCTTAACTGCTTCGTTGTAACGCAGTCGGGTATTTTCGAGGGCAGGCGGACCAAAGGAGCAATCTCAGCCATTAGCGACCAAGCAAGAGTGACTGAGAGGACGCAAACGAACCAATGAGCTCTGGACGAGTGTATTCTACTTTTTCGCCAATAGAGGCTGTCCGTCATACGTGATCTCAGTGAGCGCCTGTTCCTCACGGGCGACTATTTCCTTGGGTAATGGCGCATAGTGCAAAGCAGGGGCCTCCTTTTGTCCATCATGTAACATCCACCATAGGAAATTCACCAGTTTCTGTCCTTGCTCTTTGTTGGATTGCTGTTTGTAGACGAGGACCCAGGTGAACGCGGTGATTGGATACGCTTCTGCTCCAGCCGCATCCGTGAGAGACATACGGAAATCGCGCGGCATATCTTGGGCGGACTCTGTGGCTGCGGCGCTGACGCTGGCCAGCGTTGGCTCAATAAACTTTCCCGATCGATTTTGCACCCAGGCGTAAGGGACATTCGTTTGCAGTGCATAGTTGAGTTCCACATAGCTTATCGCCCCTCTGGTGTTCTTGACCAGCCCCGCCACTCCTTCGCTCTGTTTCGCGGTGATGCCAGCCGGCCACGTCACCGCGGCCCCATGCCCCACCTTTTGTTTCCACTCCGGACTGACCTTACTGAGATAGTCAGTAAAGATCGCAGTCGTCCCGCTACCATCGCTGCGGTGCGCCACGGTAATGGCTTGATCCGGAAGGTGCAGAGTTGGATTGAGGGCGACCAGCTGGGCGTCATTCCAGTTGGTAATTTTTCCTAAGAAAATCTTCACGATTGTTTCCGGCGTCAGTTTCAGTCCACTTGCTCCCTGAGGCAAGTTGTAGATAAGCACAACTGCTCCGAGCGTGGTCGGGAAATGGAGGATCTCTCCCCCTTTCGCTGTCTTCATTTGCTCATCAGTCATTGGGGCGTCACTCGCTCCAAACGCTACGGTTTGCTCTACCAATCGTTTCATTCCCCCGCCGCTGCCAACCGCCTGGTAGTCAAAGTGGACACTCCCATCGACGCTCGCGTATTGCGTAAACCACTTCGCATAGAGCGGCGATGGAAAGGTCGCTCCGGCGCCGCTCAGGAGCATATCCGCGGTCGCAGGCGCCAACAAGGTTGCAATCATCACCAACGTCAGGGTCGCTGTGGGAAGTCTTCTGCTTCGAGGTTGGGGTATCTGTCCCGGCATAACGGATCTCCTTATGAACATGCTTCGAGCGTGCTCTGGTTAGTAGGCGCTGAACAAATGGCTAAATCCCCAGAAAAGAAAAGCGGCAAGCACGACCGAGGCTGGCAGCGTGAGGATCCATGCCAGCGCCAAGCTGCGAACCGTACTGAGTTGCACCCCTGACCGATTTGCGGCCATGGTCCCCGCCACTCCCGACGAGAGCACGTGGGTAGTGCTAACCGGCAGGCCGAATGCGTCGGCCGCCCCAATAGTCACCATCGCCGTGATTTCGGCCGCCGCACCTTGAGCGTAAGTGAGATGGTCTTTGCCTATTTTCTCTCCAACCGTCACGACAATCCGCTTCCACCCAACCATGGTCCCGAGCCCCAGGGCCAGTGCGACCGCCACTTTCACCCATCCTGGAATGAACTTCGTGGCTTTGTCGATGTGTTGTTTATAGTTACTCAATGTGGCCCAGTCGGCCGCGGCTATCTGCGGCTGACCGGTTTTTTGCATCAAGCGCATCGCCTCGCTTACCAAGTACATATCGTTGCGAAAATTGCGCACTCGCTCGGGCGGCACGTTGACCAGCGCTTTGTACTGCGCTACCTCATTGCTCAGATCATTCACCAACTCCCGTAACGCCAGGGTAGTGCCCGGCTTGAAGTTCCGTGACTCAATATATTCAGTCACATCTTCCGTTGGATCTCCTACGACTGCTCCAGGCTCGACATATTTATTCAGGGTTTGGACGGTCTGTTGCGACACCGCCACGAAGTCCTGGGTTTGTTCGACCGTCACTGCACGATTAAGCGCATACGCGGTGGGCACCACGCCCACGAGGATCAGCATGATCAGCCCCATGCCCTTCTGTCCGTCATTCGAGCCATGCGCGAAGCTCACGCCGGTACAGGTGAGAATGAGGAGCGACCGAATCCAGAACGGCGGCGGTTGCCCATTTACCGGCGCCTGGTACAGCCGCTGATCAGGAATCAATTTGCGGGCGAGCAGTAACAAAAGTCCTGCGAAAACGAAGCCTATCAGCGGTGAGATAAGCAAGGTCTTGCCGATGGTCATGGCTTGCGCCCAGTCGACGCCGCTGGTGCCGGTTTTGACCGCCATCAACTGGTTGGCGATGCCTACGCCAATAATAGAACCAATCAGTGTGTGTGAACTTGACGCCGGCAGGCCCAAATACCAGGTGCCGAGATTCCAGATAATAGCCGCGACGAGCAGCGCAAAGACCATGGCGAACCCAGCGCCTCCGCCTACTTTGAGAATAAGTTCCACAGGCAGCAATGAGATAATACCAAAGGCGACCGCGCCAGTGGACAGAACCACTCCCAAAAAGTTCCAGAACCCCGACCATACCACTGCGACATGGGGCTCAAGGGAATGCGTGTAAATGACCGTCGCCACGGCGTTCGCCGTATCATGAAAGCCATTAACAAATTCAAATCCTAAAGCGGTGAACAAAGCCACCCCAAGGAGAATGAGAGCGACGACCGACGTACGCGGTGCATTTGCGAGATCGCCCAAAAGGTTCGATCCCGCATAGAGCGCCCCAACAATGAGTACAATGGTAAATATGCCCAAGCCGATTTTCCCGGGGCTATAGCTAATCTTTGCTTCAAGAGCATTGGACGATACAGCATCGGACGATACAGTTGATTCCATTATCCGGCCTCCTTGGTACTGGGAAAAGCGCCATCGTGGACGCACGAGATGACAAAAACATGACAGGAGTATGAAAAAAACATGAAACGGACCGGAGTCTATTTGTCTATTCCGGTTCCAGTGGCAAGTGCGCACTAGTGTTGCGAGAGGACGGACGGCGTTAGGTGATCATGTCCCCCGTTCCGATTGACAATCACTATGCTCGCTATAGTCAAGACGCTGGCGTAGCCCATCCCTCGCCCTACATGTACGAATCACCCAACTTTTAGTGACGAAATGGAGGGTCTGTGGAGCAATTGCAACCAAGGCTAGAGAAGGCCGTGCGTGAAGGCAACTTCGCTAGCGTGCGGGATCAGCTAGATCATTTGCTGCCGTCGTGCTCGCTCTATTTGTCCCATTGATTATCTCTTCAGGAGGCAACTCCAGTTCGCAAGCCTCAGCGCTGATGATCCAGGCGCTGACCCTGGGCGTGGTCACGGTGTGGGAATGATGGCGGGTGATGCGCCGCGAGGTCCTCTCGGGGCTCGCCTTAGGGGCAATTCTCGGCGGCATTGGGTTCTTGCGTACCTCGATCTGGTCCATGTTCTCAGACCTCTACGGGCCGCATTGGTTGTTTGTCGCCCTGACCGTTGGGGCGGCGCTCGTCAGGATCGTGCTGTGGGGGACGCTCTTGGGCTCTATGTTGCCCTTCATTCTGCGACGGCTGGGGGTCGATCCGGCAACGTCCTCTGCTCCATTCGTAGCCACTCTTATCGATGTCACCGGGCTGGTTATTTATTTTAGCGTAGCGATGGTGATCTTGCGTGGGACACTCCTCATGAATATCCGCAAAAGGGCCAGTCGTCCTGAGGTCCGGACACTTTTGCTAAGGAAGCGAGTAGCAAGGAGTAATGCCTTATAAGAGAGTTGAGTTTGCTATGACATAACACTCTCTGACCCCTCGCTTGAACCACTCTATCAACACCATGTTGAGGGAAAAGTTGGTAGCGGGTGCTGGGCTGTCTAGGGGTGATGCGCAGCAAGCCCCAGGTCAAGTCCATCGGCTCCTGTAATCTGGGTTAAGCAGTAGACGCGACGCTTCGACGAGGTGATGGTTGGTTGTAGGCTCTGGGACACTCACTTCATGTTCGTCCAATGTCCGCCCTTCCAGCAAAGTATTACCTGTATGACATTAGCGCCCAGACCTCACCACTTCATGAGAAGTTCATCACAAATTCATGAGGAATTCATCTGCTGGCGTTGCTTTTGTGTATACTTCGGCAGTATGGGACCTCATTGGTTTATAGCGCAGTGGTGGAAACACGCAATACTAAAGTGGGTTTCTCTCAGCCAAAGGAGAAGAAGAGGAAGGCGAGCACGACAGCTTTCCCCGTGTGTGATTCTCCTGCTGCTGTGCTTTCCGTCTGCTATTCGTTCCCAAGTTGCCGCCACGGAAACCTGTCCTCGTGGGGCTCTCGGCAGCGCGGTGGTCGCCCCACAAGATCTCCGCAGTCAGAACGGCGTGCTGAGGGTGAACTTGGCGTTGCGGAGCTTCCGTGATGCGCAGGGATACTTCCGCTATTGCTACGTCGATGCCGAAGGCCATCAGGCTCCTACGCTTCGTCTGCAACCGGGCGATCTGCTCATTTTGCAGCTCACGAATGAACTCTCTTTTGTCCCGCAGTTGACAAGCGCACAGGAAACATCGTCTCCTGATGCATGTGTCGGAAGCCCTATGACCATAGCCTCGACCAATTTGCATTTCCATGGGTTGAGCATTCCTCCCAAGTGTCACCAAGATGAGACGATCAAGACCCTGATCCAGCCAGGTGATCCACCGTTCGAATATCGCCTGCAGATTCCCCGTACCCAACCCCCTGGTCTGTATTGGTACCATCCACATCCCCACGGGTACAGTGAAGCGCAGGTCCTTGGGGGTGCTTCCGGCGCACTGATTATCGAGGGCATAGAACGAGTGAACCCCTTGGTGGCCGCCTTACCAGAGCAAGTGTTCATCATTCGTGATCAGCCGGCGCCCAATTCCACACCCGACCCTAACAAGCCGGGCAAGGATCTCTCCATCAACTTTGTTCTCGTGCCTTATCCTTCCTACCTCCCCGCTCTCATCATGATGAAGCCGGCAGAGCGCCAATTTTGGCGCGTGCTGAATGCTTCAGCTGATACATATCTCGACTTACGACTGCTTTTTAATGGCAAACCGCAGCAGGTTGGTGTGGTGGCTCTGGACGGCGTTCCGCTCAGCTACGGCGATGGCGGTGCGCAGAATCGTCTGCTGTGGGAAAGTCATCTTGCCTTACCACCTGCTGCACGCGCGGAATTTATCGTGAATGGCCCGCCCACAGGGATACAGGCGAGCCTGGTGACGCAGCGCGTAGAAACAGGCCCCGTGTACGATGCTGATTCTCCCCGCCCGACGAGTTCCACTACCTCCACCGTCGGCCAAGGGGACGATGATAATACCCCTCCGCGGCCACTAGCAACTATCTTGACCTCGACCACTGCGTCCGAACCCTCTTTCGTGGTCCCCGCTTCTTCTGTACCGATTGAAGAGCGGTCCCTTCCTCCGCTTGCCCGCGTGACGTCAGTCCGCCAACGCACCTTATACTTCTCCGAAAAATCGCAGGACCCCAACGACCCCACCAGCCCAACTCTCTTCTACATTACAGAAGCAGGCCAGACGCCTACTCTCTTTAACCCTGCGTCCCCCATCCCTACCCTTACTGTGCGCCAAGGCGAGGTCGAAGACTGGGTGATCGAAAACCGGACCCAAGAAACGCATACGTTTCATATCCATCAAACGCACTTTCTCATCCTTGCCCGGCACGGAGTGCCAGTCGAAGAGCCGTATCTCCGAGACACCGTAAATGTGCCCTACTGGGACGGCTTTACTCCCCAATATCCCAGCATTAAGCTGCGCCTGGATTTTCGTGACCCAAACCTCGTGGGGACGTTTCCATATCACTGCCACATTCTCCAACATGAAGATGGTGGGATGATGGGGACGATTCGCGTCGAACCTGCTCTCCCTGTGTTGGAGCACTAGCTCTCCCCCTCTGTCCACGCTCCCCCCGTGCCTAGCACCCCTCCAAAGTAGACGCTGCTTTCTGCGCCTCTGTCATACAAACGTCATCTCTCGTTCATACTGGTGAGACACAGAGAGTGTAGCCCTCTCCCGTATGGCTTCAGGTGCGGAAGGGCAGCGGTCTCTTGCTTGCTGTAGGCACAGCTCCCTTCCGATGATGGACAACCTTTTATGTTTCCGTAAGGGAAGGAGGAGAAGCGATGACCCAGCAGTATCTGCGCGGAGTGGTCACGGGATTACTCTCTACCTGCCTGGTCCTTGGGGGCAGAGGTGAGGGAGGAGCGGCAACGCCGAACGAGGCGGACACCTACTCGACGACCACGCCGATCAAGCATGTGGTCGTGATTTTTCAGGAAAACGTGTCGTTTGACCATTATTTTGGAACGTATCCCTACGCGATGAATCCTGCCGGAGAACCGATGTTTCAAGCGGCTCCTGATACGCCTCGCGTGAACAACCTCTTAAGCGGTGGCCTCCTGGATGAGAATCCCAACTCCTCGCAGCCGTTTCGGCTGGACCGCTCACAGGCAGTGACATGCGATCAGGACCATGACTATGCTGACGAGCAGAAAGCTTTTAATCGTGGCTTGATGGACCGGTTCCCAGAAGAAGTTGGTGTGGGCTCCACGTCCACCTCTCCGTGTCCTGACTTTGGTCATGGTCCCGGGCTAGTGATGGGATATTATGATGGCAACACGGTTACTGCGCTGTGGAAGTATGCCCAGCGCTTCGCCATGAGCGACAATTCCTTCGGCACGACTTTTGGCCCGTCCACGCCGGGCGCACTCAATCTCATCGCGGGGAACACCGCTGGAGCAACCGTCATCAGCGGCAACCCGCAAGGGAATATTGCGGATGGCCTCACCAGCGGGGCGGTGATTGGGGATCCGCGGCCCTTTGGGGATGACTGCAATCCCACCAATAGCACCTATGTCACTATTAATGGCCAGAAGAACATTGGGGATTTACTCAACGCCAAGGGATTGACCTGGGGCTGGTTTCAAGGAGGGTTTGGGCGGACCAGCGTTACTCCCGCCGGCGCCGCGGTCTGCGGCGCCACCAGTACAGGATTGGCGACGACGCGAGCCGATTACATCCCTCACCACGAGCCTTTTCAATACTTTCCTCAGACGCAAAATCTCCATCACGCGCCGCCTAGTGATCCGAGCATGATCGGGAAGACTGACGATGCCAAGCATCAGTATGATTTGCAAGACTTCTGGACAGCGCTTGAGCAAGGCAACCTGCCGGCAGTCAGCTTTCTTAAAGCCAAAGCCATTGAGGACGGCCATGCCGCCTATTCCGACCCGCTCGATGAGCAGCGGTTTCTCGTGCAGACCATCAACCGCCTGCAGCAAAGTAACGAGTGGATCCGCACGGCGATTGTTATTGCGTATGACGATTCCGATGGGTGGTATGATCACGCCCAGGATCCAGTCATTAATCAATCGAATGTTGCGGACGACAACCTCACGGGTCCCGGGTCGTGCGGGGTGACGCCCCCAGGGAGTACGCCCGGCCGTTGCGGGTATGGGCCGCGGTTGCCGCTCCTCGTCATCTCGCCGTACGCCAGAGAGAATTACGTTGATCACCGCATCACGGATCAATCATCGATTCTGCGCTTTATCGAGGACAATTGGAGTCTGGAGAGGGTCGGCGGCGGTTCGGCGGATGTCAAAGCCGGCACTTTGGATGGGTTCTTTGATTTCGCTCACAACAAACACAAGAGGCTCCTCTTGGATCCCGACACGGGGCTACCGCTGTAAGGGAACTACGCTGCAGCTCTAGGGAAAAGCGGGGTCTTGTCGCAACTGTGCACTTGAGGAGGACCCCGCTATGCTTCTCTACCAATTGTGAGGTAGTGGGGGCGGCATGATCGACTTCGAAGAGTTTTATTCCAACAAAGGTGCATCATCTCTCATAGATAGTGAGAGAGTGATCACGTTTTGAGCCCCCTGTTTATCGGGCCACTAGCATCCTCCATGCTGGGGTACCACCATCCGTCGTAAGACCGGTCGCTCTGTTCAGGACCTCCGCCACGCTAGCGTGGAAACTACTTGTCTACACGGCTAAACGGATGAATCTCCTGACTAAAAACGGTTGCTCCGTCGATATTCTTCAGGCTCACTGTCATGACTGCGGTATGTTTGGTGATGTCGACTTGTCCAAAGAACTGGAGGCCAGCGAAGGGAGAAGAGTTTGGCGTTGCCGGTGTTTTCTGAAAAATTACTTGAGGACCAAAGGTATTGTCCAACAGATTGGGGCCGAAGGTCCCGGCGTTGAGCGGGCCGGCGACGAATTCCCAGAAAGGGTCAAAATCCTGAAACTGGGCTCCACGGGGATCGTAATAATGGGCCGCGCAGTAGTGTACATCGGCAGTGAGCCACACCACATTCCGAACCTTTTGGCGTTTGATGTAGCTGAGGATGTCTGCGATCTCAAATTCGCGGCCCAAGACCGGACCATCACCATTGGAGCTATTTTCAAAGCGATCACGACCCTCCGCATCCTTGCCGTCGAGAACCTGCAAGCCGAGAGGCATGTCGGCGGCGATCACTTTCCACACCGCTTTAGATTCACTCAGCCGTGTTTTCAACCAGGCGATCTGCGCCTCGCCTAAGTAGGCGGTGTCTGGGCCCGGCGCGGTTTGGCGATTGTAGCTGTTGCCAGCTCGGTAGCTGCGCATATCAAGGACAAACACATCCAAGAGTGGGCCATAGGGAATGTAACGATAGACCCTTTCACTTTCTTCCACACTAGCGTAGCGCATAGGCGCATATTCGAGAAATGCGCGGTTGCCGCGTGCAATCAGGAGCGGCACATTTTTCTCGGTGTAGCGAGGATCAGCTGTTATATCCTTTGAATCAGACCAGTTATTCATGACTTCGTGATCGTCCCATTGCCAAATCTGCGGCACTTCGGCGTTGAACCGGCGAATGTTCTCATCCAGCAAGTTGTATTTGTAGCGGCCGCGGAACTCGGCCAAAGTTTCGGCCACTTTGGTCACTTCGGGCGTGAGGATGTTACGCCACTCCTGCCCATTTTCGGCTATTACGGACTCAAGCATGGGGCCGTCAGCATAAATGTTGTCCCCACAGTGAATGAAAAAGTCGGGGCGAGTCTGACGCATAGCCTCGTAGATTTTCATTCCTCCGAAGGCTGGGTTGATTCCCCAGCCCTGACCCGCCGTATCTCCGCCCCACAGGAAGCGAACAGGACGATACTTCAGCGGTGCTGTATGAAAGGAGCCTTGCACTGCCTCGCTCATGATGCGGTCATTAGACAAGTCTTGGAACATCACGCGTACGAAAATTTCGCTATTGTTGGGTAGCCCCGTCAGGTCAACGCGGGCGACGTAATCGCTCGTTTCTAAAGCGTAGGGTCCGCGAACACGGATGGGGTTGGTGAAACTCTCGCTGACATCGTAGTCCACCCATAAGCGGGCGGCTCGATCCGAGCGGCTCCAGATGACTGCCCGATCAGCTAAAACATCCCCGATTTGTATGCCTTGTTCCAGTTGCGGCAGGGTGGAGGGTGACGCACTAGTGCTTGGTATTGCATGAGAGGTGCGTGTAGCGCTCCAGGGAAGAGCGGCGGCGCCCAAGAGCAGCCCTGAAGACTGTAAGAACTTCCGGCGTGAGAGTCGATTTTTGCATGCCATAACAGAACTCCTCAACAATATTCACAGAAATGATGAATGGACGAACCGGCGCAGATAGAACAGATAGCGCGGGTTCGATGGACCCGCGCTAATGTCTACAACGCACGGCGCGCAAGCGAATGCTCTATACTCTTTGAAGTGTTCGCCTTTCGCACTAGAGTAAATTGCATTTGTATATAGCCTATTCCTCACCACTCGACCCTCACCCTATCCCTCTCCCGACCAGAGCCTGTCCTGAGCTTGTCGAAGGAGAGAGGGCAGCACGAGCGCAGCGAGGGCAGATGAGGGTAACGTTTTCGAGGTAAATCTAATCTAGTGCATCTGTAGGAAACCTATTGGGGAATATCGTGCTCCTCGATGCGGTCAATGCAGGGGTAGGAGCTTGATTGGTCAAGCCCTTGCGTGGGTCTGATTCATCGGACCCCTACAGTAGTATTCCCCAACAGGTATACTGAAACTGCACTCGCAAATTATTTTATGCCCGTACAGTTGGCATAGAATGTCACGGTTGACGCCCAGTCGGTGAAAATGCCGAGGATGCCAACCTGTTTGGCCAACACATCAAGCGTCACCAGGATATCGCCATCGTTCTGCAGGGCGTCTAGCGTCGTTTGATAGTAAAATGACGGGCTTGCCGTGCCTTTGGTCGGCAGCACCTCTTCAACGATGCGGCCCGACCGCTCAAGCGTCCAGGTAATAATGTCGAGACGCGCAGTCTTAGCGTCGCGGGCGTATTGGGAAGGTGTGATTTGACCGCTCCCATCTACCGTTACCAGCGCCCACATCGGCGGCGCGACAATTCTCACGCCCTGAGCATAGTATGATTGCAGCTGGGCAAGCGTGGGGAGTTCGCTCGGGACATTGGCGTCATCGAGGAACACAGCCTGTTTGCCGAATTCCGGTTCGTTATTGATCCAGTAGAGAATGTCACCAAGGTTAAATGATTGTGCGAAGACGTCCTTCGGCGGAATCTGCGCCTCTTTGTATTCGTCGATCATCTTCTGAGCGTAGGCTTCCTGGCTGCCAAAAACCTGTTCGACCTGCAACTTAGCGCTGCGGTTGGGGCCCTTGAGCTCGGGCGTAAATTTGGAGCCCAACGATTTGATGAGCTGGATGCTCTCCTTATGACTCAGCACCGTCCCTCCGGTGGAGTAGAGGTCCGTCCGCCAGTTCGGGGTTCCGCTTTGGAATTCTTCCGGTGTTGTTGCGTTGGGATTGAAGCCGTCCATCTTGCCTTTGAGGGTCTCGAACTCGGCAAGGGTAAGGTCACTCGTGCAACACAAGGCCGAAGCCGGGATAAACTTACCTGAAGAATCGGTGTGGGCGGGCGAGAAGGCTTGAGTGCACTTCTCGGCCAGTTCCGGAACAAGAAGAATATTCGTTGTCGTGTGGAGATCACACTGATCATGCCGGCAGACTAGCTCTCCATCACTCGTGAATGTGACGTCGCACTCCTGGATGCCGGCGCCCATACGCGCCCCTGCCTCATGGCTCTCTTTGGTGTGCTCAGGAAACTGGAGATCGCCGCCGCCACGGTGGCCGATGGTGAAAGCGGTCTTGTGGAAAGAGTGGCGGCGATCCGCACACTGCTCAAGTTTTGTCTTGAGCGGGCCGTCGCTCATTTTTTCAACGAGGTAATATGGACGCGGTCCGAGTTGGACTTTCGGCCCCAATTCGGCGCTGTGAGCGGATAGGGGCGGGAAGAAAGCAGGCGAAGCAGCGAGCATCGCCGCCAAGCCAGATCGCATAAGATTGTGACGCATGACAACTTCCTCCTTGTCGTAGAGCGAAAATAAATTCGAGCAGGTCCGAAGGTTACGCGGCAATCATTTCTTGCTGGTGTCAAAATTGTTACCAATCGATGACAAAGAAGTATTTTCTTTGTAAATAAAGAAAATACTTAGAGCACTTGTTAAACGGGAGCGCGCATAGTACGGCGCGCGACCTGCCTTGGGTAGGGTGCATTCATGCACCAGGGAATGGTGCGCAAGCGCACCCTACGGCATGCGGGAACGAGACCTGGCGCCATCTGATTACCGAAGTTGAGTAGCAAAATTCATAAGTTTGCGAACGGAGGAGGGAGTTTTCACTCACGAGTGATTGCAGCAGTCGAGTTAGAGAAGAGTATGGCGTGACAAACCGAAAGTGATTCTTGTATCGCCGATGTTGTAATTGCGTGAGAACCTCTGTCACACAGTCTTCACAATCTCGTCATATTAGATTCACGAGTAGATGTTAGACCCGCCACTCAATCTGGCGCTTCATCTACAGTAAGGAGGAATTCATGAACATACTACGGGCCGTGCGGGGCCTCCGTTTCTCGATGTGGATAGTTGTCGCTGCGTTGAGTGGCGGCACGGCATTTGCCGCCCCATCCTCTGCGACTACATGTCGGCTCAATTCGGGTGGCAGAGCCATTGATCACGTCATTTACATTCAGTTCGACAATACCCATTTCCGACGCGACAATCCTCAAGTACCTTCGGACCTTGAGCAGATGCCGCACCTTCTCAATTTTATCCGTGACAACGGTACGCTACTCACAAACGATCACACGGTGTTGATCTCGCATACTGCGGGCGGGATCCTCTCGTCGCTGACTGGCGTCTACCCGGACCGGCACGGACAAACTGTGTCAAACAGTTATGTGCGCACCTCGAGCTCTGGCGGATTTTCGTTCCCGAGTTCGTTCAGCTATTGGACTGACCCGGTCTCAGCCACAGACACGCCGACAGTTCCGAACATGATCACGCCGAGCGGGACCAACGCCCCAGCCCCATGGGTCCCATACACCCGAGCAGGCTGTGATGTCGGAGCCATCGCCACTGCAAACATCGTACTCGAAAACACTGGAACTGGGCCCAATGGCGACATCACAAAGGTATTTGGGAATCCTTCATCACAACAAGCCGAGGCTGATGCGGCCCGGGCGCTGCCCAATACGCCTGAGAACGCCAAGGCGAAGGCAAAGCCCCAGACCGACTTCGTCGGCTTCGCTATCCACTGCGCACAAGGCTCTGCTCTCTGCACCTCGGGGCACGATGACATATTGCTAGCCGAGCCAATTGGCTACAGTGGGTTCAAGGGTTTGTTCGGCGCGCAGGAGATCAATCCTCTCTTAACCGGACAATCAGCGGATACGCCGCTGACTGATCTCCTCGGCAATCCGATCGTTGATCCCCTTGGTAACCCAGGTTTTCCTGGTTTCGACGGCATGTTCGCAGCAACCTCCTTGGCCTATGTCGCAGCGATGCAGGAGAAGGGCGTCCCAGTGACCTATGCGTATATCTCGGACGCGCACGATTTCCATGGCGTTTCCGGAAACCAGCATGTCGCCTTCGGTCCTGGCGATGCTGGCTACGTGCAACAATTGAAAGCTTACGATGATGCGTTCGCAGCCTTCTTCACGAGACTCGCTGCTGACGGCATAGACAAGAGCAACACGTTGTTCGTGTTTACCGTTGATGAAGGCGACCACTTTGTCGGCGTCGAGAAAACTAACTGTGACGGCGTCACGACGCCGTGCGTGTATGGGACGAACGAGGTCGGCGAGATCACCGTTAATATTGACACGCTGGTCGGCGAGCAATTTCCCTCGCTAGCGGCGCAGTTCCTCGGCTCGCAAGCCCTGAACGCTTTCACGGTGCACGGCGACGACGCGCCGCCGTTTTACCTGGCGGCGAAGGGGGTCGGACCGCTCAGCCAAACAGACTCGCTAACCCGTGAGTTCGAGCGCGATATCGCCAACCTAACGGCGGTGAATCCCTACTCAGGGGCCACGGACCGCTTGATGGTGCAGATGGCCGATCAGACCGAGATGAAAGCACTGCATATGTTCACGACCGGCGATCCGGCGCGGAACGCGACCTTTGTGCTCTTTGCAGATCCCAATTACTTCATTACGGACTTCCCGCCTTCCACTTGCAAGACTTGCATCAACCCTCTGTTTGCCTGGAACCATGGCGACATCCAGCCGGAAATCGCGAATACGTGGCTGGGGTTCGTCGGGCCGGGCGTCAAGCGACGCGGCGATTCACCCGTCTGGACCGATCACACCGACGTTCGGCCAACAATGCTGAAGCTGCTCGGACTTAGTGATCCCTACGAACTTGACGGACGCGTGGTGACTGAGGTGCTCGATACTAAGGCGGGTATTCGAATCCTCCCGGACCACCAGAAAGTCAAGGAGCTTGGGACTGTCTATAAGCAACTGAATGCTCCGTTCGGCGCGTTCGGTATGAATACTCTCATAGCCTCAACAAGCGCGGTTGCCGGCAACGATGCTACGTACTCGCGGATCGAAGCTCGCATCGCTGACCTGACCTCGCAACGCGATGCCTTGGCGGCGAAGATCCGCACGGCTCTGAACAAGGTTGCGTTCGGCAGCCAGCCGCTCGACAAGAAACAGGCGAAGGATTGGATTGATCAAGCGCTGAGCCTCCTCATGCAAGCGCGAGGCCTGGCCGGGGATAGTAACGGAAACTAGAACCTCTCCCTAACCCTCCGCCAGCCCAACATTCTGGATTCCCGCTTTCGCGGGAATGACGGACAATCAGACATGACCGCGTCATGCCCGCGCAGGCGGGCATCCAGGGGCAGGGTTTTGGGATGATCTGTAAACAATTCGTATGTTGGGGGATGGATGGAGGGATTATAGACTAACTGAATCACGTTATTTTTGTAGTCAAGATTATAACGCAAGGAAACGCACTACAACTTAGGAGAATTAGGAGAACATCCTGTGATAATGAAAAAGAATCTCGCTTCATTCTTATTGGCGTCGCTTGTTACGGCGCCTGCCGCTCATGCAGCAGTAGATCTGATCGCCATTGGCAGCATCAGCGGCACTTACGAAGACCTCTCGACCAAAACGGCCGACCCGCTCGAAAACGGTATTGCTGGCAACCGCCTCGGCGGTATGGGCTCAGGTCTCGCTTATGCCGGTGGAAACACCTTCCTTGCGCTCCCGGACCGTGGTCCGAATGCAAAACCGTACAATAGCCTGGTAGATGACACCGCATCCTATATCAACCGCTTTCACACCCTCAACCTGAGTCTGGCGCCGAGTGATCCCGGTTCAGCGTTGCCTTACACGCTCACCCCCTTCGTCACTTGTACAACTCTGCTCTCGAGCAAATTGCCATTGATCTACGGCGACGGCGTAGCGGTGGGCTTGAGCAACGGAGCCCCCGCGCTCAACAAAAAACACGTCCGCTATTTTACTGGACGATCGGACAACTTTGACCCCACAAAAATCTCAACGAATCCCAACAATGCCCGCTTCGATACTGAAAGCATACGCGTATCCAGTGATGGCGAGAGCGTTTTCATTTCTGATGAATATGGTCCCTATGTTTATGAGTTTGACCGCGCTACCGGTCAGCGCGTAAAGGTTTTTACACTGCCTGATAAGTTCGCCGTCTCAAACTTGAGCGCTCAGGGCGCCCTAGAAATTTCCAATAACACCATAGGGCGTGTTGCTAACAAAGGCATGGAAGGTCTTGCCATTACTCCTGATGGCAAAACCTTGGTCGGCATTATGCAGAGCCCGTTGCTCCAGGATGGCGGTACGGACGCTCCAATTACCAGAATTGTTACAATTGACATCAAGACCGGAGCGACCAAGGAATACGCCTATCAATTTAATAATATCGGAACCGAGAAGAAACCGAAGTACGGCACAGCCAGTGATATTGTGGCTATCAATGATCACGAATTTTTGGTGGACGAGCGCGATGGCAAGGGTCTGGGCGACAACTCCACTGCCGTCGTTAAGAAGCTATATAAGATCGATCTTACGGGCGCACAGGAAGTGAGCAATCTCAGCGGAGCAGCTAATCTCGCCGGTACGGCGGTTGGCAAGGTCTTGTTCCTCGATATAGTGGCTGTGCTCCATGATGTGCACGGAATCGACCCCAATGACATTCCGGCCAAGATTGAGGGTCTAGCTTTTGGACCTGACATCGTTATCAGCGGCGAGACTAAACACACTCTGTTCGTGGCAAACGACAACGACTTCATCGCGACTGTGACCGACACCAACCACCCGACAGGCATCGAAAATCCCAACAAGTTTTTCGTGTTTGCGGTTGACGCTACTGACTTGCCAGACTTCACTCCTCAGTCGATCAAAACGTTTTCTTCGGTCTGTCCTCGTTAGGCAAGGGGAGAGTCAAATGTGTCGAGGAACTAGAAAAATGCAGTAGGAACTCCTAAAAAGGGTTCCTATGCGTCGTTTGACTCTCAACAGCTCTCACTGGGGCGCCTTTACGCCGGTCGTGAAGGAGGACCGCCTTATCGAGGTGCAGCCCTTTTTTGATGATCCTCATCCCTCTGCGCTTCTGCGCTCGATTCCAGATGCTGTCCATCACCCGTGTCGAGTAGCGCAGCCAGCCGTGCGAGAAGGCTGGCTCAGAGATGGTCCGAGTAGAGCAAATGAAGGACGGGGCGGTGATCGGTTCGTGTCAGTCTCGTGGAAGCGCGCCCTGGAACTAGTAGAAGGTGAACTCAGGCGAGTGAGCACGAGCTATGGCAATGAGTCTATCTTTGCCGGCTCGTATGGTTGGTCCAGCGCTGGACGTTTCCATCATGCGAGAACTCAACTCCAGCGGTTTCTTGCTCAGATCGGTGGGTTCATCAGCACTCGTGAAACGTACAGTGACGCCGCCGGCACTGTGCTGCTGAGACGCATCGTAGGGAACGCCGGCGCCGTAGCCGGTGGGATGAGTTGGCAAAGTATCGTCAAGCACGCCAAGACGATGGTCATGTTCGGCGGCATCCCGCTCCGCAACACGCAAGTAGCGCCCGGCGGGGTTAGTCAACATATGACCCGACGTTGGCTGACCCAGGCTCAGGCGGCTGGCGTCAAATTCTACAATATCAGTCCAATGCGCGACGATGCCGCCGCATTTCTCAACGCCGAGTGGCTCGCGCCCCGACCTCACAGCGACACCGCTATCTTGCTCGCGCTTGCTCATACGTTGGTGCAAGAGGGGTTGCACGACAAAGACTTTTTGGATCGGTACTGTGTGGGATTTGAGCGCTTCCGAGACTACCTGTTCGGCGCCGCGGATGGAGTCGTCAAAAATGCGGACTGGGCTGCGCATCTCAGCGAAATTCCTGCTGACGCGATTCGTAGTTTGGCACGGCAGATGGCGCGCTCCCGCACGATGATCACAGCGAATTTGTCGTTGCAGCGCAGCGATCACGGAGAGCAGCCGTTCTGGGCGGTGGTCGCGCTCGCGTCAATACTCGGCCAGGTCGGGCTCCCAGGCGGTGGGTTCGGCTTCGGCTACGGCAGTGTGGAAGGACTTGCCGACGCGCGTCCCGCGGCCCCGACTCCCACCCTGTCGATTGGTCTCAACCCGGTGAAAAGTTTTATTCCGGTCGCGCGCATCGCCGATATGTTGCTCAACCCTGGCGAGCCTTTCCAATATAACGGTCTTAATCTCGTCTACCCTGCCATCAAATTGATCTATTGGAGCGGCGGGAACCCATTTCACCATCATCAAGATATCAATCGCTTGCTCCGCGCCTGGAAGCGACCGGAGACGATTATTATCCATGATCCGTGGTGGTCAGCGACAGCTCGACATGCGGACATCGTACTGCCTACCACGACTGCCTTGGAGCGCAACGATATCGGCGCCAGTTCCCGCGACCGTTTCATCATCGCTATGAAGCAGGCGATTCCGCCGGTCGGTCAAGCGCGTGATGACTTCACGATCTTCGCTGAGTTAGCGGATCGTTTTGGGGTGCGAGAGGCGTTTACCGAAGGTCGTACAGAGATGGAGTTTATACGTCACTTGTACGACTCGGCGCGCCAACAAGCGGCGCGTTGGGAGCTGCGCTGGCCAGAGTTCGATGAATTTTGGGCGCAAGGGTACTATGAGATTCCTCCGGCCTCTCGACCTCTCGACCAGTTTGCGGACTTTCGTGACGACCCGTTGAGCAATCCATTAGTGACGCCGTCGGGGCGCATCGAAATTTTTTCTGAAACCATCGCCGAATTCGGCTATGAAGATTGTCCCGGACATCCAACCTGGCTTGAACCGGCTGAGTGGTTGGGGAGCGAAAAGACGCAGCGCTATCCGTTACACTTGCTGACGACGCAACCCAGCACGCGACTGCATAGTCAAATGGATATGAGCCCTGTCAGTCAGCAGAGCAAGGTGGCTGGGCGTGAGCCGGTGCGCATCAATCCGGATGACGCGGCTCAACGCGGGATTTGTAATGGCGATGTTGTACGTGTGTTTAATGACCGGGGGGCGCTGCTGGCCGGAGCAGTGCTGAGCGACGAGCTACGGCCTGGCGTCATCCAGATCTCGACCGGGGCCTGGTATGATCCCCTGGAACCCGGAGTGATCGGCAGCGTTGACAAGCATGGCAACCCAAACGTCTTGACGTTGGACAAAGGAACTTCGCGACTGGCGCAAGGACCCAGCGCACAGACCACCTTAGTGGAGGTTGAGAAGTATGTCGGCGAACCGCCGCCAGTGACGGCTTTTGAGCCGCCGTTGCTCTGACAGGCAGAGGCCCCTACGTTCCTCATTTCGACGCATAGCAATTTCTTGGTAAAAGTATTCTCAGCTTTCCTTGGATTCCGGCTGGAGTTTATATTGAGCGCACCCGAAGGGCCGGAATGACAGCCCTGCCTCGCTCGTCATCCCCCGCAAATCCCCTCGCCCCTTGGGGGAGAGGGCTAGGGTGAGGGGTAAAGAGAAGAAACCCTTCGTACTCTTTTCATGTGCAAGGGTGCATCGTAGCTGCATGACCATTCCGGGCAAGGCCGCAGGCCGTGACCCGGAATCCAGGATTTTGTTAAGCGCCCAGTCGCCTTTCTTTTCTTACCATCCATCTTTGCTTTCCGTTATTTCCACGTAGGCGAGAATCCAGGATTTTTGTTGTGTAACGCTCATCCATACGAGAAAAGCTCTATATATAGGAATTCTCTGATATATGAGATTGACTATGACAGAATGATGATATAGGAATTCTCCGATATATTAAAAATCCTATAGAGAAAAGTGCGTATGGATTCATCAAGCGGCGATCCAAAATGGCCAAAGAAAATAATACCTTATGTGGGAACGGCTGTACAAGGCGATATGCGCTTCCCGCGCCCAGAGCTGGAAACTGAGTTCGATAGTGCGCTGATCCGCACGAACGGCGGGAAACTGTTCGGGCTACGTCGTACTGGTAAGTCGAGCGAAACTTTGGCGTGCGCTGAACGACTGCGGAAGCTTGGCTGGAAGGTCATCGAGGAAGATGCGCAAGGAAAAACCTCGGAAGCCGAACTGCTCTACGCGATCTTGGGGCAAATACAAACGCAAAGTTTTGGCGACCGCATCTTGCAAGCGGTGTTCAACGATAACGCTATTGCTTCGGGTGTGCGTGAGGCTTTGAAGCGATGGGGTTCGGCAACTGGAGACGTACAAGCCTATTTTGCCCCGATCTCAAGAGCGATTCAGCGCGCACTCCAGGCGACACCAGAAAAGATGGTGTTGATGATCGATGAGCTACCGTGGGTCTGTCGCAATATCCTCCAAGCAGACCAAGACGGCGGACGAAGCCGTGTCGACGTGCTGCTGGCGGCTTTGCGGGGCTGGCGAACAGCGGGAATGAAAATGCTTCTGCTAGGGTCCATTGGCTTGGTGGGTTTAGGGCGCGAATACCGACTGGACCTGAGTCATCTGAACGATCTAACACCGCTGTCCGTGCCGCCGCTCGAACCTGACGAGGCAGAGGCCTTTGTTCAGGCTCTTGCCGTCGGCGGTGATGTTCGTGGATGGACGGACGACCACACTCACGCCTTGCTTGATGAAAGTGTGGCCTTGTATGCCTCAATCTTGCAACGAGGATTTGAGAAAGTCACCATTGGCGGCAAAGCCGCTACTCTCGAACGGTTCCCGGATATCTTTGCCCTCAAAGTTCGACCTGATCTCGATGCAGCTTTCTTCCAGCAGTTTGATAATCGCGTGCGCCAGTACCGCGCGCTCAGCGACCCCCTCGCCCATATAGTCCCGCAATTACTCGAAACCGCTTTGACTACTTCGTCGCCAATTTCGCGCGATGAACTGATAAACAGTATGGACAAAGACACGGCGGAAGCAGATCTCACTGACGCCTTGAGTATCTTGCAAGAAGACGGATTCCTAACACCCCGCATTGAGAGGAGCGGTCGGCAAACATGGAGCGCCGCCTCGACTCTCGTCACCGCTTGGTGGACTCAACGACGTGGAGGAGCACGGTCATGACCCAGCCACGTATCGTCGAGACCTTCAATACTCACAGGATGTTACCGGAAGTCATGCGTGCACTGGCGACTGGGCGTGACGAAGAAATCCATCAGGTACTTACAGAAATTCGCCACGCAGCAGCCCATCCGGAGACGACGCCACAACATCTCATCATCTATGGTGAGCGGGGCTCCGGCAAATCGTTTCTCCTACGTATGGTGGAGCTGGAAGTCGAACACCTGGAACGCACGGAAAACCTTCCGATTACCTGCGTGCTGTTGCCGGAAGAGCAATACAATATCAAATCGCTGCCGCAATTGCTGGAGGCCATTGCTGCCAAGGTGCGCGGCGCGGACTGGTCTTTCTCCGCCTATACGTTCGACGTGCGCCCGGCGGCTGCGGCGTGGGACGCAGCAGTGAAAGCCTTGCACGAAGTACTGGACCAACGATTCGGCTCGGGGCGCGGGCTGGTGATCGCCATGATCGAGAATTTCGATGCCTTGGCCAAAACGCTTTTCGGAGCGGAACCTCCTGACAGCGAGAAAAAGAAAGTCTCGGCGATAGCCACTGAGCGCCGGGCCGCTGAAGAGCGCTTGCGCAAGTTCATGGGCCGGAAGGATTCGCGTTTCATGTTAATCGCCAGTGCTACCGGCACGGTCGATTTGGATTACGCACGTCCGCTGTTTCTCGTTTTCAAACCGGTCGATCTTACTATCTGGGATGGTGATGCCTGCATTGCGTATTTCAACCGGCGTCGGCAGCTTGCGGGCGCGGCTGAGCTGAGCCCCGACGAAACCTCCCGTGCGCGGGCCATTGCCGAGTTCATCGGTGGTAACCCGCGCCTGGCGCAACTGCTGGCCGAGGTGCTGGATGCTCCAGATGCTCGCACCATTGCGCAAACATTGGATGCGCTGAGCGATCATCTGGCCGACTACTATCGCCGCCGCCTGGATGACCTGCCTCCTAATGCCGCTGGACTTCTGGATGCGCTCATCCGCACCGGCGAGCCCTGTTCTCAATCAGAACTTGCCCAACGCGTTGGCGCCGGGGGACAACAACAAATTGCAGACGCTTTCAACTATCTGGGCCAGGGACGCTTGCTGTCTGCTGTGCGTGAACAAGATGGGCGAGGCACGCTCTACCGCGTACGAGACCGCCTCTTCGTGCATTTCTACCGGCGGCGCTATGGCGGGGTCGAGCAGTCCTATGGTCTAACACCCATTGTTGAATTGCTGGCCACTTTTTTCAGCGCGAAGGAACGAGAGGAGCTAGCGCGGCGGCATCTTGAAGCCGGTGAATTTGCCGAAGCGCGCTTGTTCCGTAACCTTGGAAGAATGCTGGACAGCAGCGCCAAAGGCTACGACGACTACCGCGACGGTCTCGTCACCGGAGCACCGAGGAAACTGTGGGAGTTGGCTGGTTTGACAGCGGAGGAAATAGAGCCCGCGCATGTGCAACTCCGCGATGATCCAGACCAGGCGTGCAAACGCTGGGGCGACGCGGCGAAATCAGCGTTGCCTCCTCTGCAACGCACAGTGGCGAAGTTACTGCAAGCTGTCGCCGCTTCGCGGTTGGATGACGACGCTTGGGTGCAGGAGCTGCTTGAGGAAGCGCTTGCGATAGCAGAAACGGATGTCACCACCGACGCTCGTATCCTTGCGGTTGATCAAATGGCAACTTTCTCTTGGTACCGTCTCAAGGATCAGAAGCGGGCACTGGAGAAGTGGCTGAGCCTTCGCGAGTGGGCTGATGCTGCTCAGCACGTCTACGCCAAGATCTGTGCGTACTCGCGCTGGTCATTTGGCGCGTCGTATGCTGGTCGTTACCAAGAAAGTGTCCGAGCGGCAGAGGCAGCGATCAACCTGGCGAGAGCGAGCAGGGATGAAGGTAACTTGATCCCTGCGCTTCGTCACAAAGCCTGGAGCCTGGGGCAGCTCAGGCAGCACGAAGCCGCCATTGTGGTCTGCGATGAAGCAATAGCGCTCGCCCAGCAAGTAGATGAGGTAGGCGAGCAGGCGACTGGGCTGCATTTTAAAGCCTGGAGCCTGGGGGAACTTGGTCAACACCAGGAGGCTCTTGCTGTCTGGGATAAGGTAATAGCGCTCGCCCAGCAGGTGGGTAACGTGGGCGAGCAAGCGGATTATCTTGGTCACAAAGCCTGGAGCCTGGGGCAGCTCAGGCAGCACGAAGCCGCCATTGCAGTCTGCGATGAAGCAATAGCGCTCGCCCAACAGGTGGGCGACGTCCATGAGGAGGCCCAAGATCTCCGCTACAAAGCCTGGAGCCTGGGGCGGCTCGGACGCGTCGAGGAGGCGCTCTTCGCACTTGATCGAGCTGTTTCATTGGCCAAGAAAACAAACGATCTAGACGAACTCTCACAAGCCTTGTTGCTCAAAAGTGATCTTCTTGAGAGTAAGGGACAGTTACAGGCAGCATTGGAGGCCATCCAAGAAGCCATATCGATGACCGATCAAGTGAATATACAAAAACGACAGGTGATACGTGCACAGTATTTTAGGATTGCAGCCAAAACGCCAGCACCAGACATAGTTGCAAGGCTTGCAGAAGGATTAAAGGAAACAAGGATTGATAACCTTTGGCAGGGCCACCTATATTTTATGATTTCGACGGTTGCTGTAACTAGAGCAGAGGCATGGTCTGCGCTTCGAGCTCTGGTACAAGATCACCGAGACTGGTTTGCAAATGCAGAGTCTTTTGACATGTTTGGCGGCGTTGGCGCAGTGTGGGTTGACTTCGTCAAAGCGCGGGGACGTGCAGAGACCTTTGCCCTCGTGGCTCGCGACCTGCCAGTGATTGCCGAGGTGATGAAGCAAATATCCCATGCCGCAACTGAAGAACCCGAGGATCGGTTACAAACACACCTAAGTGATTTAATAGCCGGACTAGTGTCACGCTGTGATGACGCTGGTTTCCTGCGCGATGTGGCAGACTTGGTAGTGGAGGTGTTCGGACAAGATATGCAACAAGAGGCTGGAGCCGAAGCATCACGACTACGCGCGTTTGCGGAGTTCCACGCCGCTGACGATAAAGAAAAGGTCCTGCAACGCTTCGATCCTGACCTCGCTAAAGCGATCCGCCGCATGTGGAACCTGCCTGAACCGGAAGATTTGCTGGCTCGTCGTGGTCGCCGGAAAGGGCGGTGAGGACGTATGAAACTTTGCTCAACAAGTCAACGTAGCGTGCGCCATGCGCACGAAGCAAAACCAGCGGCGCGGTAGACGTGCGCACAGCGCACGCTACCTCAGAAGTCATCCAGCGGTTTCCTCCCTCGCTATGCTTGGTTTCACCTCCGCGCGCCACTTCCACAGGGCAAAGACGGCTGGGTAGACAACCAACTCCAACACGAACGAAGTGAAAATCCCGCCGATCATGGGCGCGGCGATACGTTTCATCACATCCGCCCCGGTGCCGTGACTCCACATGATTGGCAACAATCCCATGAACATCACTCCTACGGTCATCACTTTGGGTCGCAGACGTTGCACGGCGCCAGCGATCACGGCTTGTTTAAGATCGTCCCAGCCTCGCAGGGCTCCCTTCTCCCGTCGCTCCTGGTAGGCGAGATCCAAATACAACAACATAAACATGCCGGTTTCAGCGTCAACGCCGAGCAGCGCAATCAGCCCTACCCACACTGCCACACTCATGTTGTAATCGAGCAGATAGAGTAGCCAGATCGCGCCCACAGCTGAGAAAGGTACTGCTACGAGGATAATGAGGGTCTTTGCGACTGATTTGGTATTTAGGTAGAGGAGTAAAAAGATGAGTAGGAGCGTGAACGGGACGACGACTTTCAGCGTTTCTTTCGCCCGGAGCTGATACTCGAACTGCCCTGCCCACAGCAAAGTATATCCGGGCGGCAATGGAACCCGCTCAGCCACGGTGCGCTTGGCTTCTTCCACGTAGCCGCCCAAGTCCCGGCCCACCACATCGACAAACACGAATCCCACTAATTGCCCTAGCTCATTGCGGATCATGGGGGGGCCCTGTGAGAAGCGCAAGTCAGCAAGTTGTCCCATGGGAATGCTTGCCCCGGTGGGAGTAGACACCAGCACCCGCTTGAGCATTTCGACGTCGTCGCGTAACTCGCGTGCATACCGCACATTGATGGGATAGCGCTCGCGGCCCTCCACCGTCTGCGCAATGTTCTTGCCGCCGATCGCGGTTTCGATGATGTCTTCCACGTCGTCGACCGTCAAACCGTAGCGCGCCGCTTCTTCTCGTTTGATACGGAAATCGAGATAGTAACCGCCAAGCGTGCGGTTATAGTAGACACTGCGCGTGCCGCGAAGCGGGGCCAGCACGGCCTCGATCTGCTGTCCGAGTTGCTCGATGCCGTTCAAATTGGGTCCGAGCACCTTGACGCCTAACACACTGCGAATGCCCGTCGCGAGCATTTCGGTGCGGGTCTGAATCGGCATCCACCAAATATTCGGCATCCCGGGCAGACGCAACCCTTTATCCATTTCTTCCAGCAGCGAGTCCCACGTCACCCCTGGTCGCCATGCTTCTTCGGGTTTAAGGGTGATCACCGTCTCAACCATGTTGAGCGGAGCCGGATCGGTCGGCGTCTTCGCGCGCCCGATTTTACCGAACACCCGCTCCACCTCAGGGAATCGCATGAGCATCTCCCCTTCGATCTGCAACGCCCGTCGGGCCTCGGTGGAAGAAATGCCGGGGAGGGCGGTCGGCATGTGCAGGATCGTGCCTTCATTAAGCGGCGGCATGAACTCTGAGCCGAGACGCTGGAAGATCGGGACCGTCGCCAGGACAATGAGAATAGCAGCGGCGATAATCACGCCTGGGATGCTCAGGACAACCTCCACGATCGGTTGGTACAGCCACATGAGCAGGCGGCTGATCGGATGACGCTCCTCGCTGTGAATCGCGCCGACGAGGACCGCGTTCACTACCCGGCAGAGCCACCGGGGGCGGAAGGTGAATGGATCAACACGGGTAAACAGTAAGCGGATCGCCGGGTCCAACGTGATGGCCAGCAGCGCGGCAATAGCCATGGAGAAGTTTTTGGTGAGCGCTAAGGGTCTGAATAACCGTCCCTCCTGCGCCTCTAAAGCGAACACCGGAATGAACGACACAGCGATGACCAGCAGGGCGAAGAAGCTTGGTCCACCGACCTCTTTCACCGCCGAGATCACAACCTCTCGGTAATTCCCTTTCCGCCCTTCGGCCTGCCAGTGCTCTAACTTCTTGTGAGTCTGTTCGACCACGACAATAGCGGCGTCCACCATGGCGCCAATCGCCACCGCGATTCCGCCTAACGACATGATATTGGCGGTGACCCTCATCATATCCATGGGAATGAACGAAAGAATAATCGCGATGGGAATCGTAATAATGGGAATAATGGCGCTGGGGATATGCCAGAGAAAAATGAGGATCACCACGCTCACGATCACCATCTCTTCGGTAAGCGTGCGCCGCAGCGTATCGATAGCCCGTAAGATCAGGTCCGAGCGGTCATAGGTCGGCACGATCTTCACGCCTGGTGGTAACGACGGTTCAATCTCTTTGAGCTTGTCCTTGACCGCCTGAATGACGTTGAGCGCATTCTCACCATAACGCATGACAACGATCCCCCCGACCACCTCGCCCTTATCATCCAACGTAGCGATGCCGCGGCGGAGATCCGGTCCCAGGGTCACCGTAGCCACATCACGAACTAGGACGGGGACGCCATTGCCGTTGGTTCCGACCGGAGTCGCTTCAATATCCGCGGGCGACTTAATGTAGCCCAACCCTCGCACCAGGTGTTCGGCGCCGGCAATTTCGATCTCTCGGCCGCCCACATCGTTATTGCTCATGCGAATGGCGTCGATCACCGTGCGCAGGGGGATGTGGTAGCCGAGCAGTCGGTTGGGATCAACGTTGACCTGGTACTGTTTGACGAAGCCTCCGACACTCGCCACCTCGGCCACGCCGGGCACGCTTTGCAGCCAATAGCGCAGCGACCAATCTTGGAACGAGCGCAAGTCGGCTAAGTTATGCTGCCTGCTCTCGTCCACGAGCGCATACTCATAGACCCAGCCTACCCCAGTTGCATCGGGACCCAGGGCTGGCGTGACGCCTTCGGGCAATTTCCCACTGATGCCTTGCATGTATTCTAGAACGCGGCTGCGCGCCCAATAAATGTCGGTCCCATCCTGGAAGATGACGTAGACAAAGGAGTCGCCAAACATAGACTGACCGCGTACGGCTTTCACCCGCGGCGCCGATAATAGTGACGAAACGATGGGATAGGTAATCTGATCTTCGACGAGCTGCGGGCTACGGCCGGGCCACTCGCTGAAGACGATGACTTGCGGGTCGGAGAGGTCGGGGATGGCGTCAAGGGGAACACGGAACACGGCTCGCACGCCCCAGGCCACGGCAAAGAAGACCAGGAGCAGGACGAGGAAACGGTTGCGCGCACTATAGTCGATGAGAGCATTGATCATGGGAGCATTCCTCGCCGGCGTCGGGTCGCTGTCATTGGCTCACGTTCACGGTGAAGCGCTCGCGCGCCTCCGCTTGCCCTGAACGCTGAATGCTAACGGTGACGCCCCACGGCCCAGCCATCGCGAAGCGGACCGGCGCTTCATATTCTCCGTTGCCAATGTGTTTTGCCCCTGCTTTGTCGATCATCATGCCCGGCATGTCCATCGTGTATTCGAGGTTGACAACGGCGTCCGTGACCGGCTTGCCGGCGGCGTCTTTCACCTGAATGCGCAGCATGTTCTCCCCAAGTTTCGCTGATTCTTGTGCGGTGGAGACTGTCACGCGCAGGGCGCCGATCTTCTTCTCCGTCGGCGTTGCCGGTGCGGTCTGGGCTCCCATCTCCATGGGACGGGCGCTTTCCATCTTCCAGTCTCCCATGCCGATGGCGCCCATCATGCTCATCATGCTGGTGGCGGACTGCAGCTTGCTCTCGGAGTCGAGGAGGAAGTTGCCGCTGGTCACCACTCGTTCACCTGCCGTGAGACCGTCAAGAACGACAAAGCGAGAATCGGCCTTTACTCCGAGCTTCACTTCGCGCGGAGCAAACACCCCCTGGCCTTGATCAACGAAAACCAGTTGTCTCAGTCCCGACTGTAAGACTGCACCCTCAGGGACGGTGAGGGTCGCGCCCAGGTTAATCGCGATCTCACTGTTGGCATACATGCCCGGCTTGAGTTTCCCCTGCGGATTGGCGAACTCCAAGCGCACTTTGTTGGTGCGAGTCTGGGTGTCGAGGTAAGGGTAAATGTAGGTGATCTTGCCGCTGAAAGTCTCTCCCGGGTAATAGGAGAGCGAGATGGCGGCCGTTTGGCCTTCTCGGACAAGCGGGACCTCATCCTCGTAGATGTCGGCATACAACCAGACGCTGGAAAGATCGGCGATGCGGTAGAGTTTCATCCCCGGTTCCACCCGCATGCCTTTCACTACTGCTTTCTCTATGACTGTCCCCGATGTGGGGGCATACAAAGTGAGAAAGGTTTGTGGAGCCCCGCGTTCCGCCAGTACCTTGAGTTGCTGAGGTGTTGAGTCCCACAACAGCAATCGCCGTCGAGCAGCTTCGACAAGTCCTTGACTGCCGTTGCGCGCTTCAGGCAGTGAACTCTGAGCAAGTTGGTCTCTGGTGCGAAGCGCGAGGAGATACTCTTCTTGGCTGGTGACTAGATCGGGACTGTACAGAGTGAGCAAGGGCTCACCTTTGCGTACACTCTTACCAGTATAATCGACGAAGAGGTCTTGCACCCAACCACTGACCTTGAAGGTCACGTCCGCCAGGCGACGTTCGTCGAAGTCCACCCGGGCGACCGCGCGGATGGTTTTTTGTAATGTTGTCTGTTCGACGGTTCCGTAGGTGACCCCGATCATCTGCCGCTGCTCGGGGGAGAGGCGGATGGCGGCCTGGGCGACGGTCGCTCCCTCTTTCGTTGTGGGCGTGTCTTGAGCCGGACCTTCTGGCGCCACCCCCTCTCTGGCGCCGGCTAGCGTACAGACAAAAAGTACAAAATAGACAAGTAATTGAGAAACTAATTGTGATTGCATTGTTACGACCTTGGCAATACGCAGCCCACAGCTCGCTCCAAATCGGCATACGCCTTTTCAAAGTCCGCGGCTGCATTTAAATGTTCTCGCTGTACTTGCTCAACCGCACGCAGACTTTCGAGGAGCGCCAGAAAATCTATCTGCCCGGTTTGATAGCTGAGACGGGACGACGCCAGCGCTTGCTCGGTCTGGGGGATATGAGTCTGTGAAAAAATGTTAACTAAGGCGACTGCGGTCTGTGCGCGGGTCAATAAGCTTTTCACTTCAGCCAGCGCCTTATCCTCGGCGGCGCGCAGCTCGGCTTTACTGGCCTGTAGTTGTGCTCTTGCTTCGGCGACGCCCGCGTCATACTTCTCGCGGTAGGCGAACGGGAGCGACGTCGAAAGCACGACGCCGACGCCATCGTTTCTCTTGTCGTTAAAGAAGCGCTCGATAACGACCTCGAAGTCAGGAAAGTATCCTTTCTGCGCCAAGGCAAGAGATGTGCTGTTTCGGTTGATCGCTACAACTTTAGCAACTATGCCCGGACGGTTTTGCAAAGTTAACTCTGTCAAATCGCTGAGCGTTTGACTCAGGGCGGGTCTGGGAGGAGTTTGCGGAACCCCAAGAGGAGTGTCTGGTGGACGGCTTACGAGTCCGTTTAACAGCGCGCGCGCCTCTTCAAGCCTGAAAGTTTCGGCGGTGACTTGGGTAAGGAGTCGAGTCAGTTCGACCTGAGCGCGGAGCACGTCGGGCTGCGAAGCCTGACCCACGGCGTACTTCTTTTCGGCGAGGGCGGCAAACTGGACCATGAGTTCTTTCTCGCGTGAGTAGATCTGGAGATTTTGCTGGACTTGCCAGAGGTTGTAGTACGCTTTCTTTACGTCGGCGCGTGTTGTCGCCTCCGCCATTCGCACCTCCTCTTTTGCGATTCTGGTCTCCTGCTCGGCGATCTCACCCCGTAACCGACGCTTACCGGGGAAGGGGAGCTTCTGTGAGAGTTTGAGGATGTTGTTATCAGTATGAGTGAGGTCCAAGTTCTCCGGAATGTTAAACCCCTCATAGGTGAGCATAGGATCGTCGAGGGCTGAGACCTGGACGGGCCTCTCTTGGGCTGCGCGTAGGTGCGCTTGGGCCGCCTGAATAGTAGGATTGTGCTCCTGGGCGTACGCGAGAACCGCTTCCAGTTTAAGAGAAGGTTCTTGTAAAGAGACGTCGTCTGTATCACTTGTTGTTTCAAGCGTAGCGAGATGGCGGCTGTCCTCGTCGGTGCCAGCACAGACAAGCACTGGTCTTACCAAGAAGAGCATACTCACTAAGCACAAGGCTTTCTTGCTCTTCCTGCTGCTCTCGGTTCTTTTTCCCATTGCGGTTTCCTTTCAGCTGCATTATTAAGTGCGGGCCGTAGGGGCGCCGGCGTCCACGACGCCACACGGAGTGACGCAGCGACACAAAAAGCGGCGAACGCCGCTCTTGAGAAAGCGAGGCTGTAGAAGCAAGGCGCTATGCCGAGAAAGAGCGGCGCTGTGACTTCACGAATGGAGAAAAAGGAACGAGGCTCACCTCAGAAGAGTACAGTGCAACGCGTACAGCCGTGGAGAGGTTGGTGGTCGCTCAGCAGGAAAAGAGCGCCATCCTGGCCACCACGACCTTTCATGCTCAGGAGCGAGCACGATAGAGGAAAGAAAAGCAGAAGCGGCAAAAAAAGAAACGGGTGAGGGGATGGAGGCGGGGATCGCCTGTGCTGTGCTGACGTGATGATGCTGACAGCATTCGGTGGCTGCGGCGTCGGCCATGATATGCTGGCAGCGCCCTTTGCAGCACGCTTCAGCCAGAGTAACGCTCCCGGTAATTCGCTGAAAGCAGGCAAAGCTTGTTCCTGTAAAGAAAGAAAGCAGCGCCAGGGCGACGACTCCCAGGGTCCAGCGATAAGGTTTGCGAAAACGCTTCATGGTGTAGATATTCGATGCCTACTGGAGCGGCGCCTCACTGTCAATACCGAGGCTTTCTTGCTGCATGTAGAGCCATAGGATTGATAAGCGCCCCAGGGAACTGTGATTGTTGACAAATACTGTTTCACTCTAAACTCTATTAAGATCACATCAAGATTCGGCTGTGGCCGGTCTCCTGACCGCGCCACGGCCTGCGATCGTTTTCTCCTCTCCCTTGAGGGGAGAGGACACAGGAGAGGGTGATTGCTGTAGACATCCCCTCACCCTAACCCTCTCCCCCAAGGGGCAGGGCCGGCGCATTAAGGAAAAAACCCAAGAATTTCGAGGATTTCTCCTGGTATTCCTATGAACAAAGCTGCATTTTGCCCAGTCCCACGTCCTTCCCCTGCTGTCCTAACGCCA
>JACXTT010000824.1_pt1 | contig 52635 bp, 43 predicted proteins | sample 9270951 | NCBI WGS metagenome assembly JACXTT01 (sample SAMN15532306, study PRJNA645909) | rock metagenome | isolation source: weathered quartz diorite | place: Puerto Rico | collected 2017-06-21
AGCAATCCTCGACGCGCGACGACGTAGGCGACGAGAAGTGCTATCGGCATGGCGAAGAGGAGTGAGATGCGTCCTACCCCGACCGCGAGAAAGCTGCCGGCGATGAGGGCAAGCGCCGCAGGCTTGCCGGCCAGCGGTCGGGCGAGCTTGATGGCGGTCGCGATGAACAACCCGGCGCCCGCCGCGCCGACGCCCGTGACCAGCGCCCTCACAATCGGTTCCGAGGCGTACTTCGAGTAGAGCATGGCGAATGTAATCACCCACACGAGTGGCAGCGCGTAGAGGCCGAGCGCAGCGACGATTGAGCCGGTAAGGCCAAACCATCGCTTGCCCAGCACGATCGAGGCGTTGCCAAGGTTCGGCCCCGGCAGGAACTGACAGAGGCCGATCGTCTCGGTGAAATCCTCCGGCGTGAGCCACTGCCGTTCTTCCACCATGACGCGGTGCGCCCACGGCAAGACGCCGCCGAAGGAGCGCGCACCAATCGAGAGAAAGCCGAAAAAGAGCTCGGCGAGATTGCGAGGCGGCGCCGTGCGATTCACAGATCTGCACCCCATGACACGCGCGCTGCACACCGCTCGCACCGATTAGCGATTGTCGTGCAAAGCGGCTTGCGTCTTGACGCTAACCTACGTGCCTTCAACAAGGAGGAGTTGACGCCGTGGTCAAGACGTGGGGGTGGTATGCGACGGCCGTTGGTGTCGCCGTTGCGGTGTGGCGTGGGTGCGCGTGGTGGAAGGTACGCACCAACCGCCGGATCAAGGTCGACGCCGTGAGCGAACACTGGATCGCCCAGCAGCGAGGTCGCGCTCCATTGACCTAGCCGGGCCCTTTCGCTTCGTATTTGCGAAGCAGCGCGCGCGCCATACGGATGTTGGCGTAGTCGATCATCTTGCCGTCTTTGCCGATGGCCCCGCGCCCACTCTTCGCGGCTTCATCGTACGCCTCGACGACCGACTTCGCATGCGCCACTTCATCGGCTGAAGGGCTGAAGATGCGATTGACGATCGGAACCTGGCTCGGGTGGATGCACTGCTTGCCGTCGAAGCCCATCACGCGCGCGATGCGCGCCGCGTGCTCCAATCCCGCGACGTCCCTGTAACCGGCGTACGGTCCGTCGATCGCGCGCAAGCCGTTCGCGCGGGCCGTCGCGACGACGGCATGCATCACGGCGTGCCACCGGTGGCCTGGGTACATTCGGTCGTTCTCGTCGAGCTCACCGATGTTCGCTACCGGCATCTGCATCGTCGCCGAGTAGTCGCCGGGGCCGAAGATGAGCGCCTGCAGGCGCGGTGACGCCTCGGCGATCTCGCGCAGCCAGACGAACCCTTTCGCGCTCTCGATCTGCACTTCGAGGCCAATCTGCCGCTCGAACCCCTTCGCCAGCTCGATTTGCGTCAGCAGCATGCAGACGAACCGGACGTCCTGCGGCAGGTTCGCCTTCGGCATCATCACGACGTCAATCCTGTCGCCGGCCGCTTCGACGACTTCGATCAGATCGCGATAGGCAAATGGCGTATCGAGGCCATTGATGCGGAACGCCTTGAGCTTGCGGCCGAAGTCGAGCTCGCGGAACGCGCGGACGACGTTCGCACGGCTTGCCGCCTTCTCATCCACCGCGACCGCATCCTCGAGATCGATGCAGACCGCGTCCGCGTCTGCGGCGGCCGCCTTTTCGATCATGTTCGGCCGTGACGCCGGCACGTACAGCATCGATCGTTCGAGACGATCGGTCGGAAACTGCGATTCAGCCATCTATTTCCTTAACCACGCGTGGTTCAAAAAGACCTCGGCATTCCAAGCACATGTTCCCCGATATACGAAAGAATCAAGTTCGTCGAAATCGGGGCGATCTGATAGAGCCTCGTCTCGCGGAATTTTCGTTCGACATCGTACTCGGCGGCAAAGCCGAACCCACCAAAGGTCTGCAGACAGGCGTTCGCCGCCTCCCACGACGCATCCGCCGCCAGCAGTTTGGCAATATTGGCTTCGGCCCCCGCGGGCTTGCCGGCATCGAACAGGCGCGCCGCTTCGAACCGCATGAGATCGGCGGCACGCACGTTCGCGTACGCGCGCGCGATCGGAAACTGCACGCCCTGGTTTCTGCCAATCGGCCGATCGAAAACGATCCGCTCCTTCGCGTACGTTCGCGCCTTGTCGATGAACCAGAAGCCGTCGCCGATGCATTCGGCAGCGATGAGAATGCGCTCCGCGTTCATGCCGTCGAGGATGTAGCGGAACCCGAGACCTTCCTGGCCAATCAAATTCTCCGCCGGCACCTCGAAGTCCTCGAAGAACACTTCGTTGGTTTCGTGGTTGACCATGTTGCGGATCGGCCGCACGTCCAGGCCTTTCTGATCCGCACCGCGGAGATCGACGAGGAAAATCGACATTCCCTCGGTCTTGTTCTTCACCTCGGGAAGCGGCGTGGTTCTCGCGAGCAGCAGCATCAGGTCGGAATGCTGTATCCGCGAGATCCAGACCTTCTGGCCGTTGACCATGTAGCGGTCGCCTTTGCGGACGGCCGTCGTACGCGTTTTCGTCGTGTCGGTGCCCGTCGTCGGCTCGGTCACGGCAAACGACTGCAGGCGCAATTCGCCCGACGCGATGCCTGGCAAATAGCGCTGCTTCTGCTCGTCCGAGCCGTGACGCAGCAACGCCCCCATGATGTACATCTGCGCGTGGCAGGCCCCGGAGTTGGCGCCGGATCGATTGATCTCCTCGAGGATCACGGACGCTTCGGTGACGTTCAGGCCGCCGCCGCCGTACTGTTCCGGAATCAACGCGGCAAGCCAACCTGCGTCGGTCAGCGCCTTGACGAACGCATCCGGATACCCGTTGCGCTCCTCGACTTCCTGCCAGTACTTGCTGTCGAACTGGCCGCACAACTCGCGGATGGCCTGACGATATTCCTGGTACTCGTGTGCTCTGGGATTGATGTCCGCCATCAGACGGTGGGCTCGTAGGTCGGGGCCGCCTTCGGTTGGTACGTAGGGGCCGCCTTCAGGCGGCCCAACGATGCAAACAGATCGGCCATGTCGGAACACCCCTCGATGGAATGAAGCGCGCTCAGAGTGGCCTGCGCAGTGGGCTCGCCGAACCGCGAGCCGACGAGCGCCGAAAATTTCTTCTCCAGCTCGTCGGTCGATACCGGGTTGTCGGGGTTGCCTCTCGGATGTTCGCTCGCCGCCCGTTCGGTTGCCCCATCCTTCAAGGAGATTGTGAGCCGCACAGGCCAGGCCGATGGGTACTTTGCCGTGAGATCGTCGGCGACCGTCACCGTGCCGCGTCCAAGCAGCTCCGCAATCGCGGATTCGCGAACTCCGTGAGGCCCAAATCGCTCCTCGTCGAACTGTTCGAGGCCGAGCGCCCCTTCGAGCAACGCGGCCGCGACACAATACGCGAGGCTGAACTTTGCCTGATACGGCGTGCGCGGGTTCATCTCCTTGACGATTTCGTAGCCCGGCCCGTATGTCTCGATTCTGACGCGACTGACCTGGCGCAGCACGTCGTTGCTGCTCCATCGTCTCCGCCCTCGCACATCCAACGCACCATCAACCGCGGTGTGCGTGTGCGCGCAGCAGGAATACAGCTTGTAGCCGTTCTCGCCGATCTTCCAGCGCGTGCCAAGGCCGTCAGTAATCCTCGAAGCATCGTAGTGCGGGGCGGACCTTCGAGGTCCGCCAGTCATGGCTCGAAGAAACCCCCGGTCTCCTTCAAGGATCCGAGTCGCACCCGTGAAACCGACGTGCGCAAGATCGGCGGCAAGCACGCCGTTCATCGCGGCTTTCCCCGGATGCAGATGCTTGCTCATCGCGCCGTCCGCATTGAACTCCCACAGCGCCGCGGCCTGCGTGCCGGCGCTCCCAAGCGCATCCACCATCTGATCGGCGCTCAGACCGATCAGCGAACCCGCAGCGGCGGCTGCACCAAAGGTCGCGACGGTTCCCGTTGGATGAAAGAAGTAGTAGTGACTCGGATTGACCGCCTCGCCGATGCGAAACGCGGCTTCGTAGCCGACCACGACCGCCGCCAGAAACGCTCGGCCGTCGGCGTGCTCGCGCTCCGCGACGGCGAGCGCCGCGGGGATGATCGGCGCTGCGGCATGGACTGTAGAACCGCGGTGAATGTCGTCGAGCTCCAGGATGTGTGATGCGACGCCGTTGGCGAACGCCGCGGCCGGCGCCGATGCGCGGCCGGCGCCGAACATCGTCGCTTCGCTCGACGTGCCGAAGGCGGCTGCGACCCTTTGTGCCAACCGCGCCGGTTTCTCGATCGAGCCCGCCAGTGCCGAGCCGAGCCAGTCAGTGACGGCTCGCCGCGTATGATCGATCACGTCCGCGGGTAAGTCGTCGTAGCGCACGTCCGCGAGCACCTCGGCGAGCAACTTCGAACTTCGACCTTCGACCTTCGAACTTCGACTAGACACCGAGATACTCCAGCCACTTCACGATGATGGCGAGGTAGACCGTCATGTAGACAACGCTAAGCGTGAAACCGAGCACCCAGAAATCGCGCCGCTTGATGTACCCGCTGCCGTAGTAGACCGCGTTCTGACCGGAGGCGTACGGCGTCAGGATGCCGATCATTCCAAGCGGGTAGGCCAGCAGCAGCGCCCATGCGATCGGTGAGACCACGGGAAGCTTGACCGCGACGGCCAGAAACAGCGGAAAGAGCGTCGCGGTGTGCGCGGTGATGCTGGCAAAGAAGTAGTGGAGGAAGAAGAACGTCAGCACGACGCCGGCGATAGTGGCGTAGCCACTGAGGCCAGACAACATCGGCACCAGCGACGCCGCCAGCCAGTCCAGGAACTTCGTCTCGGCAAGCCCGCTCGCCATTGCCACCAGCGTTGCGAACCAGATCAACGTGTTCCACGCCTGCGAGTGCCCGACGATGTCGTTCCACGAGACAACGCGGAAGATCACCATGCCGAGAATGACGAACGCGGAGACGATTGCCGGGTCGACGTAGGCGGCGCCGCCAATCCAGAAGCCGAGCGCCCCGAGCACGAGCAGCAGCATCGTGATCTCCTGCCGCGTCATCGCACCCATCGTCTTCAACTGCTCGCCCGCCCATCGCGGCGCCGCCGGCGCGTCTTTGATCTGCGGCGGGTAGATCAGATAGAGCAGCGCAGGTTGAACGAGCGTCAGGATGATCCCGACCGGCAGGAAGCCTTTGAACCAGAGCGTCCATGGAACAGTAACGCCGGTCGCCTTGGTGATCATCGCGATCGCCATCGTGTTCGGCGCCAGCGCGGTGATGAACATGCTGCTCGACACCGCACTCGCCGCCAACGTGGTGTACAGCAGATACGAGCCGACCTTCTTTGCCGAGGCGTCGTCCGGGTACGAGTCGTATAACTCGGGGATGTTCCGAACGACCGGATAAATGCTGCCGGCGGATCGCCCGGTTGCCGACGGCGTCACCGGCGCAAGCGTGAGATCGGCAAAGGTAATCGCGTACCCGAGTCCGAGCGTGCGGTTCCCCATCCTGCGAATGAGATGCAGGGCGATACGTCTGCCGAGACCTGTCTTCGAGTAGCCGCACGCAAACATGTACGCCGCGAAGACGAGCCACACCGTCGCATTCGAAAATCCGCTGAGCGCCCACGCGGTCGCCTGCGCAGGGACCGGGCGCACCAGACCGAGCGCTGTTGCGACACACACACCCAGCATGCCGATCGCTGCGCCCGGAATCGGTTCCGTGATGACGCCAGTGATCGTCGCAAGGAAGAGTGCGAAGAAGTGCCAGGCGTTCTCGCTGAGACCCTCAGGCGTCGGCACGAGCAGCACGGCACCGCCGACGACCAACGGCGCGATCGCTCGGATGAGGATCGACTGCCGCGAACGTGATGAGGTTGCGGATGCGGCGACTTCCCCGGCGACAGACTGGACATTCATCAGGCGCAAGATATTACAGTGATACGATTTCCCGCATGAAACAGCCGACTTTCGTGGTCGCTTTCGCCGCTGTTCTCATCGCGGCCGCCGTCGCGCAGGCACAGACGCCGCTCGCGCACCGCTTCATCCAGGTTGCGCCTGGCGTGTACTCGGCGATTGGCAACGGCACCATCGAAACACGCTCGTCCAACATGGTGATCGTCAACGCGGACGACGTGTTTCTCGTGGATACGAACATCACTCCCGAGGCGACACGGCGGCTGATCAATGACATCAAGACACTCACGGACAAACCCATTCGCTCCGTCGTGAACACCCATTGGCATTACGACCATACCAACGGCAACCAGGTGTTCGGACCCGAGGTCTCGCTCATCGGTCACGCGAACGAGCGCGCGGAGATTCTGGCCGGCGTGCTGAAGAATCGCATCGCGCTCGAGTTTCAGAACCTTCCTGGCCAGCTCGAGAACATGCGCAAACAAATCGGCGCCGAGACGGATCCCTCCAGGAAGAGACAGGCCGAGGATCGCCTCAAGGTTCAGGAAGCCTATCAGGAGCAGTTGAAAGAGACGGTTCCGACGCCACCGAATGTGACGTTCGACGATCACATGACCGTTTTTCGCGGCGACCGCGAGATTCGACTGCTCTATCTCGGTCGCGGACACAGCGACACCGATGTGATGGTGTACCTGCCGAAGGAAAAGATTGTCGCGACGGGCGATTTCTTCGAAGGTCCGGTGACGGGCGCGCTGAACTTCGGCTTTCACGACGAGTGGGCCAACAACCTCGAAAAGCTGAAGGCGCTCGACTTCGAAACCGTCGTCCCCGGACACGGTGAACCCTTCAAAGGCAAGGAGCAGATCGCATCTTTCCAGGCGTTCCTGCGCGACCTCTGGAATCAAACCAAGACGCTTCACGATCAGAAAGTTCCGGTTGCCGATGCCGCAAAGCGGATCGATCTGACCGCGCATCGCGAGCACTACCGCAACATCAATGGGCCTGGGTTCCAGGAAGCGACGATCGCACGCATCTATCAGGTGCTGGACCAGCGGGGTGGAACGCAGTAAATCCAAATCCCAAGTCCCACATCCCACATCCCAAATCCAAAGCGGTCCTGGCCGATCGAGACGTTGGGATTTGGGTTTTGGGATTTCGGTTTTGGGATTTGTTCTCGCGGCCGCAGGCTTCGCGGTCTTCTGGAACAGCCTTCCCGCGCCGTTCACCTTCGACGACGACCACGCCATCGTTGTCAACGAGCAGATTCGGCGTATCTCGACCTCGCTGTCACCGACCGAGCAGGGATCGCCGCTGGCCGGACGACCGCTCGTCAGCCTGACGTTTGCGATCAACTACGCGCTCGGCGAACTGAACGTCCGCGGCTATCGGCTCGTCAACATCACCATTCACGTCGTCAATGCTTTGCTGCTTCTTGCCGTAGCGGCGCGGACCCTTCGGGTCCGCGGCGTCGCGAATGCCCCCCAACTCGCATTCGCGATCGCTCTCATTTGGATGGTCCATCCGCTGGTCACGGAGCCTGTGGATTACGTCTCGCAGCGCACCGAGCTGATGATGGCGACGTTTTTTATGGCGACAGTGTATTTCGGCGGTTCTGGCGGGTCCGTCCGCACCCGGACCTCGAGTGCGGACGGAACCCGCCCTACCATGTCTGTGATTTGTTGTGCGCTGGGGATGGCGTGCAAAGAGACGATGGTTGTGGCGCCGATTGTTGTCCTCCTCTACGACTACGCATTCGCGTTCGGTTCCTTTCACGAGGTGCTTCGACGACGGGGCGGGTATTACGCGGCCCTCTGCGCGACGTGGCTCGTGCTCGTCGTCCTGCTCTGGTCCTCACCACGCGGCGATTCCGCCGGGTTTACCGGCGCGTCCGTTTCTCCGTGGACCTATCTGCTCAACCAGTCGGTGATGATCGTCCGGTATCTGCGGTTGGCGTTCTGGCCTCGCGGGTTGGTGATCGATTACGGCGAGCCGGCGTGCGTCACGTTCAGGGAGGTTGCGCCGTACGTGCTGGCCGTCGCAGCGCTGGTGGCAGGAACCGTCGTCGCGCTCGTCCGCAACTTGCCGGCCGGCTTTCTCGGCGCGTGGTTCTTTCTGACTCTTGCGCCGACGTCGAGCATCATGCCGATCTCGACGGAGGTGGGTGCCGAGCGGCGCACGTACCTACCTTTGATGGCAATCGTCGCGTTGGTCGTCGCAGGTGCGGCGCGGACCTTTCAGGTCCGCGAAAGCCGTTCGGCGGACCTGGAAGGTCCGCCCCGCTGGTGGATGATGGCTGCCGCTGTTGTCGCAGCTTTACTGTCTCTAGCAACGATTCAGCGCAACGCCGAATATCGTTCTGGCCTCACGCTCTGGCAAACCGTGCTCGAGCGCTGGCCGCCACACGCACGCGCGCATCGCAATCTCGCGGCGGAGCTGAAGCTGGCAAACCGGCGGGACGAAGAGATCGACCACCTTCGCGCAGCCGTGAACGATCTGCCCGAGCTTCGCAGCGTCCTCGGCCTCGAGCTGCTGGCTCTCGGACGGAATATGGAAGCGGCGGATGAACTGCGAATTTACCTTCGCGAGCATCCGCGCGACGCCGATGTGTGGAGCAATCTCGGCAATGCCCTCGACGGGCTGGGGCGCGGCGATGAGGCGCTCGACGCCTTCAGACATGCCGTTGACGTCGATCCGGACAACGGTCTCTCGCAGCGCAATCTGGCGCTTCAATACCTGCAGAAGAATGACTTCGACAATGCCGTGGCACACGCGCGCGAAGGTGTCCGTCTGACGCCGGGCGACGCGGACGCGCACAACCTTCTGGGGCTCGCACTGATCGGACAGCAGCAAATAGACGAGGCGGTTGCCGAATTCCGCGCCTCGTTGCGGCTGCGGCCGACCAATAATGACGCGTCCGGTTATCTCGAACGGACACTGAAGGCGATCGGACGATGACAGTCGCGATGGAGACGAAGTGCTGCATCGCCGGCGGTGGACCGGCAGGGATGATGCTCGGCGTCCTGCTCGCGCGCGCCGGCATTCCCGTCGTCGTCCTCGAGAAACACGCCGACTTCCTGAGGGACTTCCGCGGCGACACGGTGCATCCGTCGACGCTCGAGGTGATGTACGAGCTGGGCGTGCTGGACGAGTTCCTGGCGCGGCCGCACTCGGAGATGCGCGAGACGCGCGGCGTGATCGGCGACCAACGCGTGACCATTGCCGACTTCACGCACCTTCCTGTCCACGCGCCGTTCATCGCCATGGTGCCGCAGTGGGATTTCCTCGATTTTCTGGCGCAGTTTGGGCGCCGTTATCCCACCTTCGAACTGCTCATGCGCGCCGAAGCCTATGAGCTGATCGAGCGAGACGCGCGCATCTGCGGAGTGCGCGTGGCGATGCCCGACGGCGCGATGGACCTCTACGCCGACCTCGTTGTCGGCGCCGACGGACGAACGTCCACGATTCGCGATCTCGCGCGGCTGCCCGTGAAGGAGATCGGCGCCCCGATCGATGTGCTGTGGATGCGTCTGCCCAGGCACCCCGACGACGATCGGACCGCCGCGCTCGGCAATATCCGCAACGGCCGCGTGTTCGTCATGCTGGATCGCGGCGAGTACTGGCAGTGCGCGTACGTGATTCCCAAAGGCGGGTACGAGGAGTTACGGCAGCGCGGCATCGACGCGTTTCGCGCGTCGATTGTCGGCGTGGTCCCGTTTCTCGGCGACCGCGTTTCGGCGATCACGTCGTGGAGCGACGTGAAGCTGTTGACGGTGCGGATCGATCGTCTTCGACAGTGGCATCGGCCGGGGCTCTTGTGCATCGGCGACGCGGCGCACGCGATGTCGCCCATCGGCGGGGTCGGCATCAACCTCGCCATCCAGGATGCCGTGGCCGCGGCGAACCTGCTCTACAAACCGCTTCAACGCGGTGTCCCGACGGCGGCCGAGCTGCAGGCGGTTCAGCGGCGCCGGGAACTTCCAACCCGAATCACACAACGGATGCAGGTGATCGTGCAGAAGAATGTTCTTGTCCGGACGTTGCAGGCGAAGGGTCCGATCAAGGTCCCGCGTGCGGTGCGCCTCCTCGATCGGCATCCGGTGCTCCGCAGAATTCCCGCGCGCCTTGTGGGCATGGGTTTCCGCCCCGAGCATGTTCGAACGCCGGAAGCCTGAAGCCGGGAGCCCGGAGCCGTTAGGAAAAGCCAATCCAGCGGCCGCCCCATCCAACGGTCGACCACAGCAGGATTGACGTCGCGCCGACCACGCGCATCCAGACGGGATCTATTCCGGCGTCGCCGGCGAGCGCAACGCGGCGGCGGATGGTGAAGCTGAAGATGGTGGCGAGGGCGAGCGCGGTCATCTTCGTCCAGAACGCGAAGCTGTAATAGCACTTGATCGACTCGGCGAGAAACAGCGGAATGCCGGATGCGATCATGAAGAGCAGGCCGCCGATCAACCACGGCTGCGCGTCGCGCGCCAGCTCCGCCACTGGTTGACGTCTGAGTCCAAGCCCCAGCAGCCTGATGTCGACGAGCAGCACCGCGCCGCCGATGACGGCGAGCCCGACCAGGTGGAACGCTTCAATGAAGGGAAACAACCACACTGATTCGCGGATCGCTTCGCCAACGGATCCGGCTTCAAGCGCCTGGAAGTACGGCAACAACATGCGCGTTCTATCGCACGCAGCCCGCGACGAGATCGACGACCGCACGCTGCGGTTTGTCGCAGTCGAACCAGTTGTAGGCAATCATCCGGCCGGAAAAGATGATCGCGACCCAGAGCGCGAGCGACAACCCACCGGCCAGTTTGGCCGCGCGCGGCGTGACCGCAGCGGTATCCCACTCGGCGAGACGGCGGTACATCCCGCCGTTGTGAAAGACCCACGCATTGAGCGCCGCCGCAACGAGGAGGACGACCTTCAGACGAAAGAACACGTTGTGATACGTGCGCAGCGGGATGGCGAAAAACAGGAGCACGCCGCTGATGACCATCAGCACGAACGCAACTCTCGTCCACGGAAGAAGGCGTTCGGTAATCTGCGAGATGGGAACACGCTTCAGCGTGAAGCCCAGCAGCCGCAAATCCAGGAAGACCGCGAAGCCAACGAAGACGCAGAGCGTCCAGACGTGCACCGATTCGACGATCGAGTAGGCGTAGCGGGATTCGTGGAGGCCGACGCTCCACGGCGTGTCGGCCATCCACTGCATCAGGTTGTGCAGGATCACCGTTTCTCTTCCGGCGCGCCGGTGCCCGACGAGCCGAGGAAGAGCGTCTGCCCGCCGGGCAGGGTCAGGTTGCGTCCGTTGGCGCGATGCGAGCCGTCTTTGGCGCGATAGCCGTCGATGACGATGGCCGTACCCGGCTTGAGCGCGTCCTTCGTGAACCCGCGGCGGAACAACACGTTCGGCGTTCCCGCCTCGATGGCCCACGCTTCCTTGCGGCCATCCGGCATCGTCACGTCGACGTGAATCCAGGTATGCGGGTTGGTCCACTCCATCTTCGTGACGACAGCTTTCTCGAATTTGACCGGCTGTTTGGCGTCGAACTCGGCCGCGAACGCGTGATGCGCGCGCGCAGGCACCGCGCCCGCCGCGACAAACAGACTCACATACAGTGCGATGACCACTTTTCGCATAGAGTTCTCCGAAGTTAGTTGTCGCCTCCGCCCGTGGCGTTGTCCTGCGTTGCCGGATCGGGACCTTTACCCTCGCGGAACGCCTTCTCCGCCGCGCGGGTATTGAGCAGCATGCCCATTAATCCGTAATTGCCCTCGTGGCACCCGCCCTCGAGCACGAGCGTCGTCTTGTCATCGGTTTTCTCGAGTTCCTGCATCGCCGTCCACGGCCTGGTCCAGGTGGTCGGGTCCTCTGCAGTGAACTGCACCGACAGTGTGTTCGCATTCACGCGCTTGAACCTCAAGACGATGTGCAGATTGTCGCGCGCGCCACGGAAGTTCGTTTCGTCGCTGAAATTCGTCACGTCGACCACGAGCGTGTCGCCGTCCCAGTGGCCGACGGGATCGCCTCGATAGAGGCGAACGTTCGTCGGCAGGTGCGGACGATTCGTGATGGGAACGACCCACGAATAGCCTGAGCCCTGCCCAACGTCGTAGTAGATCGATACCGAATCGGGTGATTGCACCAGCTGCATGACGCCGCCGAACGTTCCGGTGCCCAGCACGACTGGAACACCGTCGCCGAAGCAACGCTCGGGACCTCCGCGGTCTTCAGGGCCGTCAGAGCGGTTGATGCGATCGAGGTTGTAGTCGGGTGATCGCTCGCTGCGGCGCGGCGAGATCGGTCCGGACCGGCCGCCCGAGGTGCCCTGCAGCAATGCGGCGAGAAACTCGCGCTTGTCCGCAATCCGCTTGGCTGTTTCGGGCGTCAACGGCGGCATGCGGCCATCCGGAGGATCAACCACCATTGACGTGCGGTAACTGAGCCTGGTCGGCTTATCGCCAAACCAGAACTCGTTGTACGCGCGCGCAACGTCTTTCTCGGTGCCGACGCCTGGCTTTCCTCCGACCTCCCGGCTGTCGCGACCGGGACGCTTGTTGCGCTCCTGCAGGTCGGCGAGCGCCTTCGCATGCTCCTCCTCGGTCATCGTCGCGCGCGTACCGAACTGCGCCGCGCGTTCGAACGGCACGAACGTGTTCGTGTTCCAGATGCCCTGCAGGTCGGGCGCGGCCGACGCCGTGCGCTGCCCTGCGGAGGCGCTATCACTGCGGAAGGTCCCAATCCTTCCCTGCGTGATCGCGATGATCGTCGCCGCCGCGACAAGCGTGAATGCCAGCAGAAAGCGAGCTGAGATCTTCATGTCAGCACCTCACCGTTCGTACTTCTTGTCGCCTTCGGGTACGCGCCGCGTGACATCGAGGACAATCGTGTCGCCTTCCCAGTGCTTGACAAGCTGGTTCTTGCGCAGATGTCCAAGGAAGGGTTCCTCGACAAACTCGAGGCATCGGAAGTCCATCAGCGTCGGGCTCTCTTCGAGCTGACGGTACAGCACCATGCTCATCTTCCATGGACGGGTGTAGACGTTTGGATCGGTGAGTGTCACCTCGTAGCGCAGTGCGTCGGCAGTAATAGGCGTCAACCGCTCGACGACATCCAACGCGTCGCTGTGAAAATCCCCTGACCGCGACAGCCAGGTGCGATCGTTGAAATTCGTCACGTGGATGACCAGCGTGTTGTCCTCCCAGTGCCCCACGGAATGACCCATCCACTTGTCGGCGGGCGGCTTGGGGGCGTCCTCGAGGAAGATCGTACGGCTCGCATTCGCATAGGCGAAGACCATCTGGATCTTGCCGGAGCTCTGGGTGATTTGAAATGGATACGGCATGTACATCGCGCGCGGGATGCCCGGCATATAGCAGCGCACCTCGGGATCGCGATCGAGCCAGTGCTCAGCGTTGTCACTCTTCTTCGCGGCCGCTTCCGGCGTGTACGGAATCTCGTTTCCCTCGACGACCCCCCGACCCGCCGGGACGAGACCGACCGAGCCGAGCGCGAGCACTGGAGCGGCGAGCACCGGGTGGTTCGCGTACACGCCCGGCTGCGACACGGCCGGCCGGACCGCATGCGCGAGCAGATCCCAGTTGGCGGTGTTCATCGCCTGCCATACCCCGTTCAGATTCGGCTTGCCGTCGGGCATCCTCCCGTCGTGCGTGGACGACTGCCCCGTCATGCGAATGCTGGCGACCGCGAACGCGATCGCGGCGACCCCGATCACCAGAAATGCGCCGCGCCAGATGGATCGAGTTTCCATGCCGCCTCCGTTGGAGGCGCGAATGATAACGCCGAAACCGGCTACAGGCTACGGGCTCCGGGCTACAGGTACGGACTTCGGGCTTCCGGTACCTGAAGCCCGGAGCCTGAAGCCCGAAGCCGGAAGTAACATTGCTCCACGTGTCTACGATTCTTCAGCGTGTTCCAGCAGGTCAGAAGGTCGGCATCGCGTTTTCCGGTGGGCTGGATACCAGCGCTGCGCTGCATTGGATGCGCGCCAAGGGCGCGATTCCGTACGCGTACACCGCCAACCTTGGCCAGCCGGACGAAACCGACTACGACAGCATTCCGCAGCGGGCGCTCGAATACGGCGCCGAAAAGGCGCGGCTGATCGACTGCCGCGCGCCGCTCGTCTCCGAAGGGTTGGCGGCGCTGCAAAGCGGCGCGTTTCACATCTCGACGGCCGGTCTCCCTTACTTCAACACGACACCCATCGGCCGCGCCGTCACCGGGACGATGCTCGTGGTCGCGATGAAGGAAGACGACGTCAACATCTGGGGCGACGGGAGCACCTTCAAGGGGAACGACATCGAGCGGTTCTATCGGTACGGGTTGCTGGCGAACCCCAGCTTGAAAATCTACAAGCCGTGGCTCGATCAGCAGTTCATCGACGAGCTGGGCGGCCGCAAGGAGATGTCCGAGTACATGGCGCGCGTCGGACTCGCCTATCGGATGACCACTGAGAAGGCGTACTCGACCGACTCGAACCTGCTCGGCGCGACGCACGAAGCGAAGGATCTCGAATACCTGAACAAGGGAATCAAGATCGTCGAACCGATCATGGGGATGGCGTTCTGGCGCGAGCAGGTGAGCATCAAATCCGAAACGGTCACGATCGCGTTCAATGAAGGGCAGCCTGTTGCGCTCAACGGCATGTCGTTTCGCGATCCGGTGAGCGTGATGCTCGAAGCCAACGCGATTGGCGGACGGCATGGGCTCGGGATGAGCGATCAAATCGAGAACCGCATCATCGAGGCGAAGAGCCGCGGCATTTATGAAGCGCCAGGGATGGCGCTGCTTTTCATCGGTTACGAACGGCTGGTCACGGGTATCCACAACGAAGACACCATCGAGCAGTACCGCGAAAACGGACGAAGGCTCGGCCGCCTGCTGTACCAAGGGCGCTGGTTCGACCCGCAGGCGATGATGCTGCGCGAGGAAGCGCAGCGCTGGGTCGCGCGGCTCGTCACCGGCGAGGTGACCGTGGAGCTGCGCCGCGGAAACGATTATTCGATTCTCGACACGACGAGCCCGAACCTCACCTACAAGCCGGAGCGCCTCACGATGGAAAAGGGTGAGTCAGCGTTCACGCCGCAGGATCGGATCGGGCAACTGACCATGAGGAACCTCGATATCACCGATACGCGCGACAAGCTGTTGACGTACGTGAAAGCCGGCGTGCTCGCGCCGTCACTAGGTAAAGAGTTGCCGCATCCGGCAAATGACGGCCGGGATTCGGGACTCGGGACTCGGGACTCGAAGAACGCGGCCACCGAATCGAATCCCGAACCCCGAACCCCGAATCCCGACACCAAGACACGCTAATGCGGAAGCTGACAATCATCATCGCCAGCGTGCGCGAGGGGCGCGGAGGCGAAGGCGTTGCGCGGTGGTTCATCGAGCGCGCGCGGCAACACGGCAAGTTCGAGGTGCAGGTCGCGGATCTGAAGGAGCTGAACCTGCCGATCCTCAACGAGCCGCACCATCCGCGGCTGAAGAAATATGTTTACGAGTCGACGAAGCAGTGGAGTGCGATCGTCGATGCCGCCGACGCATACGTCTTCGTGTCGGCGGAATACAACTACAGCACGCCGCCGTCGCTCGTGAATGCGCTCGACACCGTCTACCACGAATGGACGTACAAGCCGGTCGGGTTCGTGACCTACGGCGGTATATCGGGCGGCCTCCGTGCGATGCAGATGACGCGAATGATGGTGACGGGCTTCAAGATGATGCCGATGGTCGAAGCGGTCAACATCCCGTTCTTCACGCAATTCATCCAGGATGGCGTGTTCAAGGCCAACGAAACCCACGAGAAGTCCGTGAGTCCGATGCTTGATGAACTGCTTCGGTGGGCGGAGGCTCTGAAGACGCTCCGGTAGTCACAACAAGTAGTGACTAGAAACAGCGCGCTGCCTTATTGGACGGATCCGCGGTGGTGCCGCCAGGTTTGTCGCGGTAAACCTCGTGGCAGTGTAAGCACGCATCCGCGATCTGATTGCTCACGTCGCTGACCGCCTCCTGACTTCTCGACTGCGAGGCTTTGTACGCCGCCTTCCCCGCTTCTATCAGCTCCTGCGTGAACTTCTTCCAATCGTCACGGTCGGAGGGCACCGCCCGGCCGTTCTCGCATCGCCGTCCCGGGACGAGCAGCAGCGGCGCCGCATCTGCGATGCTCAACGCCGCGTAGTCGACGATCTCCCACGGTGAATAGATGCCGGCGCCCCATTGCGCCCACGAGAAGTTGTCGTTCGCCGATGGCTCGTACGGCTTGCCGTCCTTCTTCTCACCGGGGTCGTGTCCCTGCACCTCGAAGATCAGGTTCGAGCTCGGGAAGAAAATGCCGCGCATCAACTGCCCGAGGTTCGCGGCAGGCGGGAACGTGGGCGTCTCGTGCGACGCGACCGGCGCAACCGGTGTTGATGCCGCGGCACTGGCAGCGCCCGAGCGGGCGATGAATGCCGCGAGATCGCCCGCCTGCGCGGCCGTCAACGATCCCGGCTCGTCCTGCGGCATCGTCTTCTGAATCTTGTCAACGAGCGCCGGCTGGCTGCTCCACGTCTTCGCGAACTCGGGGCCCTTGAGGGGTGGCCCGACCAGACCCTCGAGCGCTTCCCCGTGACAAACGGCGCACCGCTCCTTGAAGAGCGCCTGGCCGCGTGTCGCATCTCCGTTCGCCTGGGCGTGCAACACGGCCGACGTCAGCACGATCAGCGCGACAAATGACATGAGGCGAGCCAGCATGGCCGGGATCGTAACACCGACCACCGTTCCGGCAACCGCGTCCACGGTGTAGTGGTAGCGTCCGGCAACAGAACCAATCGCAATGCCAATTGCGATCACGAGAAAGACAATGCCCGCAACAGGCTCGACGCGCGCCACCGCCAAAGCTGCGGCGATGGCAACCGCGACGTGGCCGCTTGGAAACGTGTTCCACCCATGGCTGAATCGATCGAGCACCTTGACATTCAGGCGTCGAACCCACGACGAAGATTCGTTAGGGCCGTTCGGGCCGTTCGGACCGTTCAAAGGGTTCGTTTTCGGAAGGTTCGCGCATTCTGAAGTACGCGAACGATTCGAACGATCCGAACGATCCGAACGCGTGGCGATGCGCGGTGGCCGGCTTACCAGCCACGGGAGCGAGATGTAAGAGACGTAACCCGCGGCGAGCACTGACGTCCAGAAACGATCGACGTCGGCGATCGAGCCGTTCAGATAAATGGTCAGAAACGCCGCCGGCACCACAGGAAAGCAGCAGAGATACGCGAACTCCCAGAACGATCCGAACGACGTGAACGGGCCGAACGATCCGAACGACCCGAACGACTCGGTCCTGATCAGCCACGCCTCGAACCGATGCGGCGAACGCGTCACGAGCAGCGCTGGCAGCCAGTAGCCAGCAATCAAGTAAAGGTGTCCCAGCCAGAGCCGCGCATCCACACCGAGCACGCGGGAGAGCGCCAGGATCGCGCCGGCAAAAATTCCGGCGGCGACGCCGACGCCGGGCCATCGCCGGAACGCGCCCGTCAAGGGTGAAAGCGCGGCGAGAACCCCGAAATACGCCGTGGCGACGAGTTCGAACGTAAACAGCGGCGTCCTCCGGCTGGTAAGGTGCCGGCCGACGGAAAACCGGCTCATTACGGATATACAATGTCCCGCGCACATCAGAGGGACTAGGGACTCGGGACTAGGGACTCGGGACTCGGGTTTTCAGGGACACTAGTCCCCAGCCCCCAGTCCCCAATCCCTTTAATGATCTGGAGGCTCCAATGAGGCGTGTTCAAGGCTGCCTGGCTGTCGTAGTGCTGCTCACGGCGATGCCCTTGTTTGCCCAGTCGAAGGCGAAGGTGCAGAACGTTCCCGAGATCCCGTACGACTCGGTGCCGAACGCCCTGAAGCTTCCCGACAATCTGTACCTGGGCGAAGGGATTGGCATCGCCACCAATTCGAAAGGGCATGTGTACGTCTATACGCGCAGTGCGCGGACACGCCTCTTCGAGTTCGATCAGAACGGGATGTTCGTCAAGGAGATCGGTCAGGATCTCTATGGCTTCCTGTTCGCCCACGCGGTGCGCGTGGACAAGGATGACAACATCTGGGCCGTGGACGAAGGAACGAACATGGTCGTCAAGTTCGATCCCAACGGCAAAGTCCTGATGCTGATCGGCCGCCGGCCGGAGGCGGTCGAGGGTCTCGAGGCGACGCCGCCGAATGGCACGCCGCCGCCCAACGCGCAGCCGTACGCGCTCGGCCGTCCCACCGACATCGGTTGGGATCCGCAGGGCAACATCTTCATCTCCGATGGCTACACCAACTCGCGCGTCGTCAAGTACGACAAGTTCGGCAAGTTCATCAAGTCGGTCGGAACGCGCGGCACCGCGCCGGGCCAGATGAATACGCCGCACGGTCTGCAGGTCGATTTAAAGGGCAACGTGTACGTCGCCGATCGCGGCAACGCCCGCATCCAGGTGTTCGACAACAACCTGATCCTGCGCGCGATCTACGACCACGTCGGCAACCCGTGGACGCTCTGCATCACCCCGGGTCCGCATCAGTACCTCTACTCGTCGAACTCGTATCCGGACAGCAACCCCGCCGCGGCCCGTGACATCACCGGCGAGGTCTACAAGATGGAGCTGGACGGAACCGTGATTGGAAAGTTCGGCAAGGCCGGAAAGCAGCTGAAGGAGTTCAGCACGATCCACGGCATGGATTGCCGCAACGAAAACGAGCTGTGGGTCTCGGAAATCACCGCGTGGCGCGCGCAGAAGATCATCCTGCATCCGGCGCAGACGCCGGCGCGGCCCACGTCTACTTCGGCGGCGCGGTAAAGGGGGGAACAGCCATGAAGCGAATACTCACCATTTCGTTTGTCGCGCTGCTGTTCCTCGCCGCCGGGCATGCGATCTCGGCGCAGCAACAGCAGTTCGGCGGCGCGCAGCTCGCGGTTCCCGAGATCCCGTTCGACTCGGTGCCGAACTTCCTGAAGCTGCCGGACAAGCTGTATCTCGGCGAGGTCACGGGCGTCGCGACCAACTCGAAGGGACACATCTTCGTATACACGCGCACCGGGACGACGACCGCCACGCTCGGCGGATCGCGCGTCTTCACGCATGACGGCTCGCGTCTGTTCGAGTTCGACGACAAGGGCACGTACGTCCGCGAGATCGGCGTCGGCATCTACGGTTTCGTGTTCGCGCACGTCGTGCGCGTCGACTCGCAGGACAACATCTGGGTGGTCGACGAGGCCGCGAACCTCGTCATGAAGTTCGATCCGAACGGCCGGATCCTGATGACGATCGGCCGCAAGCCGGAATCGATCAACATCCGCAATTACGAGCCACCTGCTCCGCCGGCCGGCGCGGCGCGCGCGGGCGGGCCCGCCGGAGGGCGCGAAGGTGGTGCGGGTGCAGGCGGACGCGGCGGCCAGGCGGCAGCACCGCCGGTTGTGGGTGCAGGCGTCGAGGGTGAGAGCTTCAATCGTCCGACCGACGTCGGCTGGGACCCGCAGGGCAATGTCTTCGTGTCCGACGGCTACGGCAATTCGCGCGTCGTGAAGTACGACAAGAACGGCGTCTTCCTCAAGATGGTTGGCCATCGGGGCACAGGGCCGCTCGAGTTCAACACGCCGCACGGGCTGGCGGTCGATGGGCAGGGGAACGTCTATGTTGCCGACCGCGCCAACAACCGCATCCAGGTGCTCGACAACAACCTGGGCTTCAAGGCGCAGTACCTGAATGTCGGCTCGCCGTGGACGGTGTGCGTCTCACCGGGCCCGCATCAGTACCTCTTCACGTCGAACTCGAACTACCCGAACGACTTCAACAACGGCGAAATCTACAAGATGGAGCTGGACGGGAAGATCGTCGGGCGGTTCGGCGAGGCGGGCAAGCAGATGAAGCAGTTCGGATCGGTGCACGAGATCGATTGCCGCGATCCAAACGGCATCATCGTCGGCGAGCTGACGAACTGGCGCGCCCAGAAGCTGCTGCTCAAGGCGCCGACGAATTCGACCAAGTAAGCCTCGTAACTCCCAACTGCCAACTCCCAACTTCCAAACAGCACGCTTTGGAGGTTGGAAGTTGGTAGTTGGGAGTTTTTGTTTTTCCGGAGGGATCCATGCGGACGACGGCATCGGTTCTCGCACTCATGCTTGCGATGGCGGGGCTCGCGGCGGCGCAGGAATTATCGGATTACATCAGCATCAAAGACGGATTCAAGATCACGTTCCCGGCTGAACCGAAAGTCACCGAGAACACCTGGACCTCGCAATACAGCTTCGTGCTTCCGTCCCGGATCTACACCCTCGACAAGGGCAAGGAGCACTACGCTGTCACGGTCGTGGATTACAGCGGCATCGAGCAGATGGGGATTGAAAAGGTCAAGACCTGTCCTCCCGGCGCGCCGCTGTGCCGCGGGACCGACATCGGCGGTGCGGGATTGTGGAAACACGACGTGCGGGGCGCAATCCAGTACGCGACATCCAAGCTGCTTCAGCGCGACGCGAAGCTCACCGATCTCACCTGGAGCCAGCACGATCTGGTCGAGGGAAACGACATCCAGCTGGTGAACAACGCCGACCAGTCGCGCACCTACGCCGTGGTCGCGATGCACGAGATGAAGCTGTATATCGTCGAAGCGACCGTTCCGAAAAACTACCCGCCCGCGACGCTGTTCCAGACCTCACTGGGGTGGGTGGACAAGAACGGCAAGGGCATTCGGTATCAGACGGTGTACAGCAACGAGTTTCACGGCATGCGGCAGTATCCCCCGCCGCCCCTGACCGGCGCGGCCGGCGGCCGCGGTGGCGGGGCGGCGCAGTAATTCTTACGCCGGTAAGGCGGGTGGGTCTTACCCGCCCTAGCTGCCCAACCCGCCCTACCCGCCTAAAAAGTTACGCGCAAGCCAAGCTGCATCCGGCGCGCGAGGATTCCGTCAGCTCCTCTTCCATACAACGGACTCGTTTCAACCAGCGTGTAGGTGTTGTAGTTTTCGTGGTTGAACAGGTTGAAGGAGTCAGCGAAGCCTTCGATCTTCGCGCGCCCGCCGAGCGGAAACGTTTTCGACACGCGAAGGTCGACGCGATGAATCGCCTCCCCGACGAAGCTGTTGCGCGGCACGATCGAACCGTCGGCACGCAGGCGGCTGCCGGTGGCGACGCCTACGCCGCGGCGATCGCCGCCGGAGGTCGGCGCAAACCGCGCACCCGATCCGTAGAAGTACAGCCCACTGACCAGAAATCCGTGCGGCAACTCGAAGATCCCGTTGAACACGGCGCGGTGGCGTTGATCTGACGTCGCGAGCCCGTACTCGCCGCCCAGATCTTTCACAACCGCGAACGGGACCGGTCCCATCGTGCACCACGACTCGGACGTCTCCCGCGTGCAGTCCACGGCGTACGGCTGCGGATCGTCATCCCACAAGCCCGCCAGGGTGTAGGTGACCGAGTACTGGTAGCGGCTGCTCATCCGCTTGTTAAACGAGGTTTCGAGGCCGCGGTAATTCGATCGCCCGGTGTTGACGGATACCTGCGTCAGGCCCCAGCCAGGAATCGGACGACGGGAAACGTCGGTGAACGGATAGTTGACGCCCGTTGCTGCGTTGTAGGCGAGATTCAGGTTGTTCAGCGTCAGCCGCTCGTGACGCGCGCCGTTGAAATTGAAATCCGACGTGAGCGCCATCGTCGATCCGATTTGACGCTGGAAGCCAACGGACGACGTCCAGCTGTACGGCATGCTCATGAACGGCGATGCGATCGCGGATCCCGTACTTTGATCGATGCCCGACCGGCGCAGCTGCCCGAGCGTCGGCAACGGACCGTTGAACGGATTGCTGGCGAAGTCGGCGCGGCCATCGTTGAAGACCTGCGCGACGAACGTCGTAGCGGCTGAGAGCGTGAACGAGGTCAGGTTGTCGATTACCTGACCGTAGTAACGCCCGACGCCGCCGCGAATCACCGTCCGATCGTTCAGCTTGAACGCGGCGCCCACACGCGGACCGAAGTCGTCCGTCTCATTGGCACGGCCACCTTTGAGGATGGGGTATACCTCTACGAAATTGGCGAACGAATTCGGCTGAAGGTCGTAGCGCAATCCGAGATTGAGCGTGAGGCGCCGCGTCGCCTGCCAGTCGTCCTGCACCCATCCGCCGACAGTGTGACGAATCGCGCGGCCGCCGAACTCGCCGACGCCGACCTGATACGAACGAATCAACGGGTTCAGCGCGTTCAGGTTCCAGGTGTCGGGATTGTTCCAGACCGGAATCAGCTGCTCGATGTTCGCGGGAGGTCGTGCCGTGGACGCGTCGTAGATACCGACGCAGGGGCGGCAGTTGTACAGATAGAAGACTGTGTAGAGATACTCGCCGCCGCTGTGCACGTCATGCCGGCCCGCGCGGTTGAATGAATACGTCCAGTCGTCGCGCAGCGAGACCACCTGCTGCCCGAGCGTCTGCGGCCAGTTCGTGTTGTTGTTGCCGAACTGATATCCGTTGAAGTTGATGCGCGGAGCGCCGTTGGTCACGCCGAACGGCGCCTGCGGATGATGCGCCCAGGTGACGACGCTCTTGTTGCGCTCGACGGCGCCGGTGAATCCAAACTTCAGCTCGTTGAGTCCGCGGGTGCCAATCACCTTCGAATGCGTCACGAACAGCGTGTCGGAGTTCGCCGACGAATATCCCTGTGACGAGGGGTGCGTCGTCGCGCCATTCAGCCCCGCGTAGGCCGGGTCAGTACGGATCCATTTGGTGGCGCGCAGCATCAGATGCTGCTGAGCGCCGATCTGGAAATCGAGCCGCGTGCCGCCGTTCCAGTCGGAAACCTTGCGCTCCTGATCGATGTTGAACGACGGGTACGGACTGTTGAAGGTAATCGTCGACGGCTCGCGTTCGCGCTCGTAGTAGACGAAGTAGTGCGCGCGATCCTTGCGAATCGGGCCGCCGTAGGTGCCGTTGACCCGCTGATTCGAATACGGAAGCACCCGGTTTTGTACGAAGTCGGGCGCGTTGAATCGCGAGTTGCGAAAGCTCGCCGAGACGCTGCCGCTGCTGGTGTTGGTGCCGGACTTGGTGACGGCATTGACGAGCACGCCGTTCGATCGCCCCTGCGATGCATCCCATCGGCTGGCGACGAACTGAAATTCGCCGACGGCTTCCTGCGACACGCGCGGGTTCGCGGCGTTGGCGCGGCCATTGTTGGTGACCTGCTGGCCGTCGATATTCAACTGGAAGTCGAAACGGTTGCGGGCGGTCGGCGTGTTCGGATCCGCGCCGTTCGAGCGGTTGCCTGGCGCGAGCAGCGACAGGTCGAGCCAGTTGCCGCCGTTGACGGGCAGATCTTTCGTCTGCCGCGGGTCGATATTGCCGGCCAGCGTCGACGAGGTTGTCTCAATCAGCGGCGCTTCTCCCGTCACGGTGACCGACTCCTGCACCGTTGACGGCATCAGCTGCACGTTGATGGTCAGTGTCTGCCCCACGAGCGCCTCGAACTGGCGCGCAACGCCGGCGAATCCCTGCAGCTCGAGCGTCAATCGGTACACCCCGACTCGGAGCGGAATGCGGTAGTTGCCGCGATCGTCGGTCACGGCGAAGAACGTGTTGCCGGTCGCCGTGTGAAGAGCCGTGACCGTCACGCCTGGCAGCACACCGCCAGTCGAATCGGTGACGGTGCCGTTCACCGTCGCGTCCTGTGCTCGGGCGATTGCCGGGAACAAAAAGAACGCCGCCAAGAGGAGCCAACACCGCCGGGTCATGGTCACCTCCGCGAGAATGTGAGCGAGGGGCGCAATTCTTTCAGGGTTTACGGAGCAACGCAATGCGGGGGCGAACCTCGTTCGAATCGTTCGAATCGTTCGGGTCGTTCGCTGGCTCCCCAGGAACGCTTCGAACGATCCGAACGAATCGAACGACCCGAACGACTTTCAAGCACCTATAGCGAGCGCAGGAATCTGACGAGGTTCTGCGCTTCGTCCGCGCTCAACGGAGCGCTGGCGCCAGCCGCACCATTGAAGTTCTTCATGACCTCCGTGGCCTCGTTCGAAGGGGTGCCCGCCGGGCCACCGTGCGCCTTGATGGCCTCGACGATATTCGTAAACTTGCCGTCGTGCATGAAGAACAGCCTCTGACCGACTCCCCAGAGCGGCGCGGTGCGGAACTGATCACCATTTGCTCCACCCTGTGAAATGCCATCGCCAGTGCCGATGTTGTGCAGCAGCAGGTCCGAAAACAGATTCGCGGTCTTGTTCGCGAGCGCGGCCGTGACGTGACTACCAGTGGTCATCGACTTGACGTGGCAGATATTGCAGCCGGCTTTGTTGAACGCAAGCTCACCAGCAGCGATCTGTGCCTGGGTGACGTTTGCGTACGAGGTGACCGCCACGGGCGGAGCGAGGAACCGCATGAAGTTTGCGAAGGCATTCACGTTGTCGATCACTTTCTGCGGTTGCGTGAGCTCGTAATTGACCGTGTCCTGAGGCGCAGGACGAACTCTGTAGCAAGCCTCGGGGTCCGGCATTCCCGCCTCACCGCGCTCATCCGGGAACAGTTCATTGGTGACCCCCTGCTCGACGTTGTAGGCCTCGCCGGCGAAGATCACGAGCGACTTGTTCTGTGCCTTCCAACCGAAGCGCGTGACCGTGCCGTCGTTGCCATTTCGATTGGCGCTTCCAAGAATGCCGAATGGCTTACCGCCATGAACGTTATCCAAGATGGTGGCATCCTCGATTGCCTCGATCAGGCCGAGTCCGAAGAGCGGGGTTGGAATACGAAATCTCAACTCTCCCGTGTGGCCGCCAAAGTTTGGCTGCGACGGGGCGCAATTTCCAGCTCCCTCGAGACCGGCGACGGTGAACAGGTCGTGCACACCCCCGTCGCTCGCGAAACGAACCTCGCGGACCGGACCGTTCTCGTTGATGATGCCCAGGGACGTCAGCGCGGTGACTTGATTTGGCGGCCCTATGATCACCTGCGGATTTTTCGACGGACTTGTTCCACCTGCCGCCGGGTGGGCGTGACAACTGACGCAACTGTTCGAGTTGAACCGCGGCCCGAGGCCTTCTTCGGTGTCCTCGGCGTTGCCGTCTACTGATTGGACCTCCTCGAATTCATTCAGGCCCGCGTCAAAGAATTTCGCCTCCTTCACCGTGAGGTTCGCAATCTGGCCGCCTGCTCCTCCCGCATTCCCCGCACGTGGTCCTGGATCGGTCGGATTGTTATCTGCCATCACCACGGTGGCAAACACGAACGCGAACGCACACAACACCATCGAGAGAGACCAACGTCTTGTTCCTGCTCCTTGTGAGGTCATAGTGGTTCCTCCCCCGCGGACCGGGCCGCGGGCACACGTGTGACAGCGAGCGTGAAAACGGGGGAATTTACGGGGGGAAAACCCGCCTACGCGTGCTACGGCGGGGAACCGAAGCTGGCGCGGAGGCGGAACGCGACGAGCGCTTTAGGGAGAAGGCGACTCTAGCCCACAGCTCATCCAAACGTCAAACGCCCAAAAAACTGGCCGTCTATTTTTTCTCGACGATCTGTCCCTGCATCGGACCCAGCACGCCAAGAAGTTGACCCTTCTCCGCCGGGCCGACCTTGAACTTGTCGAGGGCGCCGACCAGATCCTCAACGAGTGCGTTGAAATCCGCGGTGCTGATACCCATGCCGCGGTGCGCGGTCTTCATGTCCTTGCCGGTGTACTTGCAGGGTCCGCCCGACGCTTCGCAAATCTGGTCGACCAGTTTCATCTTGAACGACGCGAGCTGGGCGGGATTCGAGGCGGTCGCCGCGAAGAAGTGGTTGATACGGTTGTCAGCCGCCACTCGCCCGACGATGTTCTACCTGCCCGCCGAAGCGCCCAGCGCGAAGGCAGGACGTGGTATTTTTTACGCCCAACGGAGGATCAGATGCCGCGTACCAGAAAACCGGAGCTGACGATCGGAGCGTCCTGCCTGGCGCTCTTTGTCTCGATATTCCTCGTGACCGCGCGGGCACAGCAGCCCGCCGTGGCCATCGACAGCGACGACATCGGCGGCGTCGTCACGAGCACGAACGGTCCTGAGGCTGGCGTCTGGGTGATTGCGGAAACACGCGATCTGCAGGTGCGCTACATCAAGTCGGTCGTGACCGACGACCGAGGCAGGTTCGTCGTCCCGGATCTCCCGAAGGCGAACTACACCGTCTGGGCGCGCGGCTACGGACTGGTCGACGGTCCCAAAGTCACGACTGCGCCCGGCAAGCTCGTGAACCTCGCGGCAACGATTGCACCCAACGATACGGCGGCCGCCGAATACTACCCGGCGATCTACTGGTTCTCGATGCTGAAGATCCCGGGCGCCGCCGACTTCGGCGGCGAAGGACGGATCCCGAAGGGGATCACGCAGGCGGCCTGGTTGAACCAGATGAAAAACAACGGCTGCGTCGGCTGCCATCAACTCGGGCAGAAAGCCACACGGACGATTCCGCAGGCGTTCGGAAAGTTCAACTCGTCGTCTGCCGCGTGGCTGCGACGTGTGAGCTCGGGGCAGTCCGGGCAGCAGATGACGGAGCAGCTGCTCTCGCTCGGACCGCTTGGCGCACAGATGCTCGGCGACTGGACCGACCGCGTCGCGAAAGGCGAGCTGCCGCGGACCAAGCCGACCCGCCCGCAGGGAATCGAGCGAAACATCGTCGTCACGCTCGAAGGGCTGGGTGACGACAAGCATTACCTGCACGACATCATCTCGACCGACAAGCGGAAGCCGACCGTCAATGCGTACGGTCCGCTGTACGGCTCGCCCGAATACAGCACCGACACCCTGCCCGTCCTCGATCCCGTGAAGCACTCGATGACGACGTTCCACGCAACGGTGATCGATCCAAAGATGCCGCTCAGCCTTGGGCCAGGACACGCTGCAGGTCTGACTGCGATGGCGCCGTCGGCGTACTGGGGCGAGGAGCAGATCTGGGACACGCGCGTCAACAATCACAACTCGATGGTCGACGCGAAAGGGCGTGTGTGGCTCGCGGCGTCCACGCGCGGGCGCGAGAATCCGGCGTACTGTCTGCCGGGTTCCGATCATCCATCGGCGAAGGCCTTCCCGATCAAGGAATCGCTGCGCCAGGCGGCGGTGTGGGATGCGAAGGCGGGCAAGTACACACCGCTCAATCTCTGTTTCGGAACACACCATCCGGAATTCGGGTTCGACGCGAACGACACCATCTGGTTCAGCGGCGGCGGCAACGTCCTCGGATGGATCAACACGAAGATGTACGACCAGACCGGCGACATCGTGAAGTCGCAGGGATGGACAGCGTTCGTGCTCGACACGAACGGCAACGGGAAACGCGACGCGTACGTCGAGCCCGATCAGCCGGTGGACCCGACGAAGGACAAGCGGATGAACGTGGGGTTCTACGCCATCATGCCGCACCCCAAGGACGGATCGATCTGGGGTTCGTTTCGCGGCAATCCTGGCGCGGTCGTTCGCGTCGTGCTCGGAAGCAATCCGTCTGAAACCGCAATCTCCGAGGTCTATAACGTTCCCGCGCCGGGCTTCGGCGTCCGCGGCGGCGACATCGATTCGAAGGGCGTCGTGTGGGTATCACTCGCAAGCGGGCACCTGGCCAGCTTCGATCGCAGCAAGTGCAAAGGCCCGCTCAATGGACCGAAGGCGACCGGCGATCACTGTCCCGAGGGCTGGACTTTCCACAAGTACCCCGGCCCCGGCTTCGAGGGCATCGGCGACAACAGCGCCGAGGCGAGCTATTACAGCTGGGTGGATCAGCACAACACGTCCGGGCTCGGGGCAGACGTGCCGGTTTCGACGGGCAACGAGAATGACGGCCTGATCGCGCTCAAGGACGGCAAGATGATCGTGCTGCGCGTTCCATATCCGATGGGTTTCTACGCCAAGGGCCTCGATGGCCGCATCGACGACCCGAACGCGGGATGGAAAGGACGCGGGCTCTGGGCTGCTGCCGGCGATCGCACACCCTGGCTGAAAGAGGGCGGCAAGGGCTCGACTCCGTTCGCGGCGCACTTCCAGGTGCGGCCGGATCCGTTGGCGAAATAACCGTTCATCGTAGGGGCCGACCTCAAGGTCGGCCCCTACTGCGCGCTGGAGGCAACGATGCGGATTCGGATCATCGGACCACTGTTCCTGCTGGTGTCTGTCTCCTCGGTTACGGCGTTTGCGGCGCCATGCGATCAACTGGCAGCGCTCGCGCTGAAAGACGCCGCCATCACCTCTGCGCGGCTGGTTTCCGCAGGCGAGTTCGTGCCGCCGGCCACGACGGAAGGCAACGCCACCAACAGGAATGCATTCAAGAACCTTCCCGCGTTCTGCCGCGTCGCGGCGACGCTGAAGCCTTCGAGCGATTCCGATATCAAGGTTGAAGTCTGGCTTCCGGCGAGTGGATGGAACGGCAAGTTCCAGGCGGTGGGCAACGGGGGCTGGGCCGGCGTCATCAGCTACGTCGCCATGGCGGACGCGATACGCGCCGGGTATGCCACTGCGTCGACCGATACGGGGCATGTCGGCGGCCGCGGCACGTTTGCGCTCGATCATCCGGAGAAGTTGATCGACTTCTCCTGGCGATCGGAACACGAGATGACGGTGAAGGCCAAGGAGGTCGTCCGCAGCTTCTACGGCACCGCTCCCAGACTTTCCTACTGGAACGGTTGTTCGACGGGCGGCAGGCAGGGTTTGAAAGAGGCGCAGATGTTCCCTGATGACTACGACGGGATCATCGCCGGCGCGCCGGCGAATCGGACCGCGATCTCGTTGTGGATCGCCGATGCTGTGCTGAAAGATCCCGCCAGCTACATCCCACCATCGAAATATCCGGTCATTCATCGGGCGGCGCTCGCCGCATGCGACGAACGCGACGGCCTCAAGGACGGTCTCATCACCGATCCACGGACGTGCCACTTCGATCCAGGCGTGTTGCTGTGCAAGAACGGCGACGAACCTTCATGCCTGACCGCGCCGCAGGTCAAGGCGGCGAAGCAGATCTATTCGCCCGCGAAAAACCCACGCACGGGCAAAGAGCTGTTTTCGTCGTTCGTCGCCGGAACGGAACTCGGGTGGGGCGTGCAGGCGCTCGGCCCCGAGCCGTCGGCGAACATCTACGACCAATACAAGTACGTTGTCTTCAAGGATCCAAAGTGGGATTGGAAGACGTTCAACTTCGACACCGACGTGGAGCGCGGCGATCGACCGGAAAATCTGATCATGAACGCGACCAATCCGGACATGAAACGGTTCTTTTCACACGGCGGGAAGCTGCTGCTGTATCACGGCTGGAGCGATCCAAACGTTCCGACACTCAATACGATCAAGTACTACAACGCCGTCGTCGACATGATGGGCGGAGCCGAGAAGGCATCGAGCAGCGTTCGCTTCTTCCTCGAGCCCGGCATGGGCCATTGCGGCGGTGGCGAAGGCCCAAACGTCTTCGACAAGATGGGTGCGCTCGAGCAATGGGTCGAGCACGGGCAAGCGCCGGACAAGATGATCGCGTCGCACAGTAGCGAAGGAAAGGTCGACCGCACGCGGCCCTTGTGCCCGTACCCGCAGGTAGCGAAGTACAAGGGAAGCGGCAGCATCGACGATGCCGCTAACTTCCTGTGCACCGCGCCCTAGAGTTAGTGATCCGGGCGTTGGTCGTCACGAGCGTCAGAGACTCAGAGGCACAGAGCTATCACGCGTTCGTTCCCGCTCGTAGCGCGCACGCTTTACATTTCGATCATGGGCCGTCGAATCAGTCAGCGGGAGCTGCGCAATGAGAGCAGTCGAATCGTAGGCGCGGTTGAAAAGGGCCATTCTTTCACCATCACTCGCAACGGTGTACCGGTTTGCTACTTGGTCCCACTGAGGCCGCGAGCGTTCGTCGCAGCCGAGTCGGTCGTCGCCACGTTCAAGAGCGCGCCACGCATCGGCCGCACGCGTTTCCGGAAAGACCTTCAAGCACGGTGCGCGCACAGGTAAGGAGGCCGCGCAGCAATAGAAGGTTTGATTGATCGGGCCAATCATGCCGATAAACCTGTTACGATTCGGCGAATGACCCGAGTTGCTGACCAGGCTCAGGACGTCCGTTTGAGGCCCGCCTACACGACCAACGAGGTGGCGAGATACGTCCGTCTGCCGGGCGGACTCTGTTCGACTGGAGCTTCGGGCGTCGCGGAGCGAAACCCCTAATCAAGGTCGCCGATCCGGATCGCCATCTCCTGTCGTTCATCAATCTCGCCGAGTTGCACGTGCTCGATGCGTTGCGACGTGTTCATAACGTGCACATGTCGAAGATTCGACGGACCATCCAATACCTCGGCACGAAATTCCACACGGAGCACCCGCTCGTCCATCAAGAGATGTGGACCGACGGTTTGAATGTGTTCATCGATTACTACGGCGAGCTGACAAACGCGTCTCAAGAAGGCCAACTCGCAATGCGCCATGTGCTTGGGGCGCATTTGGAGCGCATCGAGCGCGATGTTCATGGCGTGATCCGGCTCTTCCCCTTGACTCGAAAGAGGGCGGTGCTCGAAGCGAACAAGGTTGCCCTTGAGAAAGTGAGCCACGAACCCAGGGTGATCGCCATCGATCCGAACGTAGCGTTCGGCCGACCAATCATTCAAGGCTCTCGCATCCCTACCGTCGAAATCGCGGAGCGCTTCAAAGCTGGCGAGTCGGTGACGGATCTCGCGAATGACTTCAAGCGGCGCGTCGAGGAAATCGAAGAAGCAGTCCGTATCGAATTCGACCTCGACGCCGCCTGAAAACGACGTCGTCTTCTTCATTGACGAATGCCTCGGCACCGTCAAGGTGCCGCAGGCACTCACCGCTGCTGGCGCGACGGTCAAGATCCTATCCGATATCTTTTCCACAGGAACCAAGGACACCGATTGGCTCAGCGCGCTCGCCAAACACGACTGGATAGTTCTGACGAAGGACAAGAACATCCGTCGTCACCCACAGGAAACTCAGGCCTTCATAGATGCGAACCTTCGCGTGTTCGTTGTGACGGCTACAGATCTCACGGGCGACGAAACGGGTGCGGTCATCGTGAAGGCACTTCCGGGTGATTTCCCGAATCACCTTAGCGGCGGCGCAGAGACGCAGAGCTAGCGACCGTTCTCTGAGTCTCTGCGTCTCTGAAGCTAAGAAATCCGCCCCTAGTAGATTTTGCCGCCCTTCATCACGAACTTCACGCGGTGGAGGGTCGAGATGTCGCGGGTCGGATCGCCGTCGAACGCGGCGAGGTCGGCCAGCAGTCCAGGCTTGATCGCACCGATGCGGTCGTCCATCCGCAGCACGCGCGCCGCGGTTGACGTCGCGCTCTTCAGCGCATCGACCGGCGTCATCCCATAGTTGACCATCAGCTCCAGCTCGCGGGCGTTGTCGCCGTGCGTGAAGACGCCCACGTCGCTGCCGCTGAGAATCGTGACGCCTGCAGCCAATGCCGCCTTGAAGCTCGCACGCTTGCGGACGACCGCCTCCGGTTCGGGCTGCCCCTTCTTCCACCCGGCGTACTGTTCGTACGCATCCACCGCAGAGAGCGTGGGACAGAGCGCAACGCGACGCTCGGCCATCAATTTGAAAATCTCCGGCGTGCCGGCGTCGCCGTGTTCGATCGTGTCCACGCCGGCCATGATGGCGTTCCGCATTCCCTCGACGCTCTGGGCATGGGCCGCGACGGGTGTGCCGCTCGCGTGCGCGGCACGGACACCCGCAGTGAGGGACTCGAGGGTAAACGTCGGGCGCGCCGCCGCAACAGGACCCCACCGGTAGTCCGCATAGAACTTGATCCAGTTGGCGCCCTTCCCAATCTGGCTGCTGACGACACGCGTGATCGATTCAATGCCGTCAGCTTCTTCGGCGCCTTGCGGCGCGTTCCACTCGGGGACGAATTTCGGGTCGTACGCGCCGGTCGCGACGATCGCTCGCGTCGAGGCGAGCACACGAGGTCCGGGAATGACTCCCTGGTCAATCGCATCCCTCAATCCAACGTCGGCATAACCACCGCCCTCGGTGCCGAGATCGCGAATGGTCGTGAACCCTGCCATCAGCGTCGCGCGGAGGTGATTCACCGCTCGAGCGGTTCTCAGCGCGAGTGGTTCGTGCGCGACCTGAAACTCCCACGCGGCCTCGTTGTACGGGTGCAGCAGAACATGTGAATGGCCTTCGACGAGTCCGGGGGTCAGCGTGAAGCCGGCAAGATCGACAACGCGCGCGTTGCCGACGTTGATGCTGGCTGCGGGTCCGGCCGCGTCGATGCGATCTGCGACGACGCGCACTGCCCACCCCTCGTGCATCGCCGCACCGTCGAACACCCGTGCTGGACGCAGCACGACAGCTGTCGTGTCGGCGGCCTGTCCGTGAACACGGATGCCGCCGACCACAGCAACAACCAGCACAGCTGGACCGACGAGCCAACGCGCTGACATGGAGGCGGATTGTAACCTTTTGTTCCTCAGCGGGTATTCTCCACGTGGGGCATCGTTGAAACTCTTTCTCCTCGCGAATCGTAGCGGACGTATGCGAGTTGCGATCGCCGCTCCCGCGATGCTGTCAGCCATCTTGATTGGCGCGCTCGCATCGACCGCGGCATCGCAGACTCCGCCACCTCTCGAACTGCACGGCGAACGGGCGGTGAGCGCTCCGAAACTTGACGGCGTGCTCGACGATGCGGTGTGGGCGCGGGAACCGATGCCGCTCGAGGGATGGGCTTCGTACAATCCGCTTCGCGGCGAGCCTGCCCGGCAGCGCACCAGCGTCTGGATCGCGTACGACGACGAGGCGCTCTACTTCGCCTTCCACTGCTTTGACGACGAGCCATCGAAGATTCGCACCAACATCACGCGGCGTGACAACGCATGGAACGACGACTGGATCGGCGTCAGCCTGGACTCGACGCATGCGGGTCAGGTTGCGTATCACATGTTCGTCAACCCGAGCGGGATTCAGATCGACGCGCTGAATACCGGCAACAACGAGGATTCCGCTGCCGACTGGGTCTGGCAGAGCGCCGGACGCGTCGACGCCGAGGGCTATTCCGTCGAGATGCGCGTGCCGCTTCAGAGCATCCGCTTCCGCGGCGGAGTCGATGTGCGGATGGGCGTACTGTTCTTCCGCCACAACAGCCGGATGGGTGTGTCCTGGTCGTGGCCGGCGATGGCCCCAGGCCAATGGGTGTTCGAGACGCACGCTCCGCTGATGTTTTCGGACCTCCGCCAGCCTCGTGTGCTGGAAGTCATCCCGAGCGTCACCGCCTCGGCGAACCAGACACGAGAGCTTCCACAACCATGGCCCGGCGTCGCGACGAAAGGTGACCTTGGCGCGAGCGTCAAGTACGGCATCACATCGACGATTACGCTCGATGCTACGGTGAACCCGGATTTCAGCCAGGTGGAAAGCGATCAGTTCCAGGTCGAAGTCAATCAACGCTTTCCGCTGTTTTTCGCTGAAAAGCGCCCGTTCTTCATGGAAGGACTCGGCCTGTTCAATCTCGCGGGCACCAACGGTGACGCCAGCATGCGCACCGCCGTCCACACCCGTCGCATCGTCGATCCGAGCGCCGGGGTGAAGCTCACGGGTACCGCAGGCCGTCAGACGTTTGCGCTGCTTTCTGCGCTCGACGCTTCACCCGCCGGCGACACCGACAAGCTGTTCACCATCGGACGCGTGATGCGCAACTACGGAAGCGGCCAGTACGTTGGCGCGCTGATCACCGACACGGAGTTCGGGCGCGAACACAACCGTGTGGCCGCGGCGGACGTGTCGCTGCGTCACAGCGCACATTTCAGTTGGAACGCATCGCTCTTGCGCTCCGACACGCGGACTCCCGAGGGAGATTTGCTACAGGGGAATGGCGGCCAGGCGAAATACGAATACAGCACGCAACGCGTATTGGTACTCGGTCAGGCGGAACACTACGATCGCGGCTTCCGCATGGATACGGCGTTCATCAATCGCGTGGGCCTCTCGCGGGGGTGGCAGTACGAGGAAGTGAACTTCTACCCGCGAGCGCAGTACGGCTGGATCAAACGCATCGCGCCGTTTCTGTGGAACACGGTGGCTGAGGACCGCATGCAGGGTGGCGATGAGGCGATCTCGATGCCCGGACTGCGGTTCAACTTCGTGCGCCAGGGGAATCTCCGGCTCGATATGTCCCGCGGTCACGAGACATTTGCAGGACAGCGCTTCGCCACGGGCCGCCTCCATGCCGACGGCCGCGCACAGATTACGCGATGGCTGAACGTCAGCGGCACGCTGGAACGAGCCGATGCTGTTTTCTATGACCCGGCGGATCCGTTTGCCGGCACGCAGTTCACACGTAACGCCACTGTGGAATGGCAGCCGAACGCGAGGCTGGCGCACAACCTTTCGTACAACTACGTGCGATTCGAGCGCTCGGCTGGTGAAAAGGTTTTCACCGTACACATTGTCAATCTGCGCAACACGTATCAGTTCACGCCGCGCTTCTTCATCCGCGCCATCGCACAATTCGACAGCGCGAAGCATCGTGTGCTCGGCGACTTCCTCGCATCCTACGAGTTGATGCCGGGCACGGTCGCCCACGCCGGCTACGGCTCGATCCTCGAGAGCATCAACAGCGGCCGATACACGGCAACGGCCCGCGCCCTTTTCTTCAAGGTCTCGTATCTCGCACGTCTTTGAATGCGATTGTTCCAGGACGAATCACTTCCGCGCGCCGTGCAGCACAGTGCAGTCCGCGTGAAGTGATTCGGGTCGTGTGATTTGGCGGCCGTCCTGCAGGTGCCGGAACCTGGAAGCCGGATTGCGATGCGTTGGGCCAACCGTTATGCATGTATCCGCGTCCTCCAACAGTCGGTTGACACCCACGCGAGAGACTGCCACCCCGCCGCGTAAACCGCTGATTCTCGTCGTCGAGGATCACGATAGCGCGCGCACGGCCCTGACAAAGCTGCTGTCGTCGACCGGCTACGATGTCGCTGAAGCCCCGAACGGGAGCGACGCGCTGGCACAGCTCGCCAAAGGTCCTCGTCCCGACTTGATCGTGCTCGACCTGATGATGCCGGTGATGGACGGCTGGGAATTCATGAAGCACCAGCGCCGCGACTGGCATCTCTGCACCATCCCGACGATCGTCGTCAGCGGTGTTCCTTCACACGATCCGCGATGCCTCGAAATGCCGGTGGTGCGGCTGCTGTCGAAGCCGTACACGAGCGACCAGCTGATGGCCGCGATCGATGCCGAGATATCGACGCGCCAGGCGCCTGACCCGCCGATCACGCTGCGCGCAACACCGCGACCAGCGCCTGTACCGCTTCGCCGTATTCGTATCTGAGCACGGCGCTGCTCACGCGCTCGATCGTCAGGCCCGCATCACGCGCGGCATCGTGGATATGCGCCTCGCTGTGAACATAGCGTCCTGAATCTGTCAGCCGAAAGCTGTTTCCCGCGTCTCGTTCCACGGTGAACGCCACCCGGCCCCCGGAGCGCAGCCGCGCCGCCGCGGGCAGCAGGACCTGGCGGAGATCACCGAAGTAGATGAAGGTGTCGGCCGCGGCGATCAGGTCGAACTCACGATCGCGGCTCCTCGAGAGCCACTCGGTGATTTCGGCAACCTCCAGCACGTCGTACCACCCGGTCGCCTTCGCGTGCTCGACCATATCGGGCGATAGATCGATACCGACCAGCCGCCGCGCACGCGATCGCAGCGGCTTCCCGACCAGACCCGTTCCAGAGCCCAGCTCCAGCACGTCGAGCGCCGCGCCGGTGGAACCGAATGTCGCGTCGAGCGCCGAGGCGAGCAATTCGGGCCCGCAGTACTCGAGATCGTTGCGCATGTTGCGTTCGTAGAATTCGGCGAATCGCGCATACAGCTGCACGATGCACTCGTCCGGCGCGCGCGGCGGCGGTGGCGCGTCACGCAGCGACACGACGATGTGTTCGACTTCCGCATCGCCCGGCGACAGTTCCAGGTATCGCTCAAATGCTTCTCTCGCATCCTCCCGGCGCCCGACGATGTGCGCGATCTCGCCGAGCGCAGACCATTCGTCCGGATCGTCCGGTGTCTGCATCGTGGCGTAGTGCTGGCAGACGAAGGCGGCGCGAACGGCACCATCGCTGCGAAGGCGTGAAGCGAGTGTCGAAAAGTAATCTGGTGGTGGCGTTGCGGCGACTGGCGCGTCCGGCTCAGTCGTCACCAGCAGACCGTTCTCGAGCGCACCATGGATCCATCGCGCGCAGCCCGCGCTGGCGTCGTCAGCGACAAACGGCGCGACGTCCGCGAGAATCGCCTCCGCGGTTCGCGTGCCGTCGCACAGCTCGACGATCAGCGCAGCGGTCGCGTTGAGACGGTGCAGCCGGTGATGTGCGGCATCGTAGGCGAGGTAACCATCTTCGGCCGGTGCAAGGGCAACGAGAGGATTTCGGAGGAGACGGGCGTTGGTTTCCATGGAGAGCCGCCGGAGACGCGGAACCCCACGTCCCCGGCAACCGTTGAAGAATGACTCGAACTATGAACGTTTCCTACTGATCGCCTTTGCCCTTGCCTTTCCCCTTGCCCTTGCCTTTGCCTTTCCCCTTACCCTTGCCATCACCTTTGCCGTCGCCGTCCCCCTCGTCCTCGCCTTTGCCTTTGCCCTTGCCCTTGCCTCCACCATCCTGCGGCGCGGCAGTGAGGACGGTCGACGCGGGGATAGCCAGCAGCACTGCACCGCCGCCGATGATGCGTTTCAGGAAACGGCGCCGGGTTGCATCGACCCGATCGAGCAGTATGTCCTTGCTCACCTCTGATTCACCTCCTTTAGGAACGGATGGTAGCGCGACTGCGGAAGCCTTTACTACGAGTAATATGGGCGGTCGACCACGAACCAACACCGGGAGCTCCTATGACTGACGGCATGCGCGCCGCGGCGATTGTTGTCGCCTCCGGGCTTATTCTGGCGGCGCTGTCGGCCCGGGTCGAGGGCCAGGGACGGGGAGGCGCCCCGCCAAACGCGCCGCCAACGCCGAGGGCAGCGTCGCTGTTCGACATCACCGGCTACTGGGTCTCGCTCGTCACGGAAGACTGGAGATACCGCCAGTTCACCCCCGCGAAGGGCGACTACGTCGCGGTACCGGTGAACCCTGAGGGCAAAAAGGTCGCCGACGCGTGGGACCCCGCCGGGGATGAAGCCGCCGGCGAGCCATGCAAGGCGTACGGTGCCGGCGGATTGATGCGCATCCCGACACGCCTCCATGTCACCTGGCAGGACGACAACACCCTGAAGCTCGAGACCGACGCAGGCACGCAGACGCGGACTTTCACGTTCGGCAGGACGCCGACAGGCGCCGGGACACTGCAAGGGTCGTCGGTCGCATCGTGGGATCAGCCCCGCGCCATCTTCGCTTCGCCGATCCCGAACCGCGGCGGCCCGCAGCTGCGCGGCGGGTCGCTCAAGGTGGTGACGACCAGCATGAAGCCGGGTTATCTACGGAAGAATGGCGTGCCCTACAGCGCGAACGCCGTGATGACGGAATACTTCGACCGGCTCGACATTCCCGACGGTGACTCGCTGCTTGTCGTCACCACTGAGATCGTCGACCCCGAATATTTGACCACGCCGTACTGGACCAGTCCGCATTTCAAACGTGTGGACGCAAGCGGCTGGCATCCGACCGCATGTACCGCGCGTTGAGGAGAACGATGACTTCCCGGCTATTAGGATTTGGGATTTGTGTTTTGGGATTCGGGATCTACTGCGCACGCGTCGTCGCGCAGGTTCCTGCAGCAGACGCACCATCAGGTCCCGCGATCGACATCTCTGGTTACTGGACGCCGACGATGAATGAGGACGGAATGGAGCGGGGTCCCGGCTCCGAACTGCACGACTACGGCGGCTTCCCGTTGAACGAGGCCGGACGCCTGTGGGCGCTTTCCTACGATCCATCGCGGGTGACGCTGCGCCATCATCAATGCGATGCCTATGTCACGCCGTATCAGATGCGCGCCACAGGCAACTTCCGTGCATGGGAGGAGCGCGATCCGCATACGCAACGACTCGTCGCGATCCACTGGTGGGCACAGGTCACCGAAGGGCATCGAGTGATCTGGATGGATGGCCGCCCGCATCCACCGGCCTGGGCGCCGCACACGTTCCGAGGCTTCTCCACCGGCAAGTACGTCGGCAACGCGCTCGTCGTCTCGACAACGCACCTGAAACAGGGATGGCTGCGGCGCAACGGCACGCCGGAAAGCGATCAGGCGACGGTCACCGAGTTCTTCGTGAGGCACGGCGACCACCTCACGAACACGACAGTGGTCATCGATCCCGTGTTCCTCACCGAGCCAATGGTCCGCAGCAACGACTATTACCGCGCGCCGGTCGATCACGGCACCTGGCTCTACGCGTGCGACGACGGCGAACAGATCGTCGGCCGCGCCCCCGATGTGGTACCGCATTACGACTTCGGCAAGCAGCCGTACGCGCGTGAATACTCCGAACGCCACAAGCTGCCACTCGGCGTCGCGTGGACGGGTGCGGCGTCGATGTATCCCGGGTACGCGGATACAGCGAAAAACATGACCGATGCCCAGGGCATCGCACTGTTGTCACCGGCGGCAGGCCGTCCGAACGAAGTCAGCAAGGCGATCGATCCCGAACCGCGCGACGGCGAGATCCACGTTTTGCCGATTCGCGAGAATGTCTACATGCTCACCGGCGACAGCGGCAACATCGTCGTCCAGACCGGCGATCAGGGCGCCTTCGTCGTGGACTCGGGCACCGGCAGGCTCTCGGAGAAGGTGATCGCTGCTATCGACAAGCTCAGCGAACGTCCGATTCAGTTCATCGCGAACACGAGCTTCCTGCCCGATCGCACGGGTGGCAATTCGAAATTGGGCGCCGCCGGCATGGATCCGAGTCTTCCCGGCTCCTTTTTCGTGAACTCGGCACCGCGCGCGGTGACGGGTTTGTTCGCCGACCCCAACCGCCACGCGACGATCATCGCGCACAACAACGTGACCACGCGGATGCAGGACGCGAAGATTGCAGAGGATGCGCTGCCGGGCGACACGTACCTCGAGGAGCGACGACGCAAGGCACACAACGGCGACAGCATCGAGCTGTTCTACGAGCCGAATGCCGTCACCGACGGCGACAGCATCGTCGTGTTCCGCCGCGCCGATGTCATCGTCGCGGGCAACATCCTCGACCTGACGCGATACCCGATGATCGATCTGAAGAACGGCGGCAGCGTCGAAGGTGAGATCAAGGCGCTCAACGACATTCTCAATCGCACCAACTACGAGCACGAAGGCGAGGGTGGCACCTACGTCGTCCCGGGCCACGGTTTCCTCGCCGACGAGCACGAGGTGGTTGAGTACCGCGACATGGTGGTTATCGTCCGCGATCGCGTGAAAGCGATGATCGGCGGGGGCGCGACGCTCGCGCAGGTGAAGGCGGCGCGAGTGACCGCCGACTACGACACGCGGTACGGCGCGAACACCGGTCTGTGGACGAGCGAGATGTTCGTCGAAGCCGTGTACAACAGTCTGAAGCCCGCGCCGAAAACGAATTGATCGGACGGTCCTTTAACCACGAAGATCACGAGATTCACGACCTTCGTTTTCTTCGCGACCTTCGTGGTTTAGACAGGATCAAACTACGCTGCGATCGGGATCGATCAGAAACGCCCAGATGAGTGCCCCGACGCCCATCACCGCCGCGCTCACGAGAAACGGCGCAACCCAGTAGCCGCCCCCGAACAGCGAACCGTACACAATCGCGGTGAATGACGCGGCGAGCGCGCCCGCCATGTTCATCACGCCGGTCACAGTGCCGCTGAAGCGGCCCCCGACGTCCATCGGCACGGCCCACGCGGGGCCAATCACCCATTCGAGGAAGAAGAACGACGTGGCGAGCAGCAGGATCGAGAGCGTCGTATCGCTCACCATCGCCGCCGGGATGACGAACGCGCCGGCGAGGAGGAATCCGGGTACCGCGACACCGCGGCGCGCGAGCTTGGCGTTGCGCGTCTTCTTGAGAATCACGTCGGACAGCGAGCCGCCGACGACGTCGCCGAGCATGCCGGCGACGAGCGGGATCGAACCCCAGAGCCCGAGCGCGGCAACCGAGAGGCCGCGGTGCTCGCGCAGGTATGTCGGATACCAGGTGAGATAGAAGTTCGTGCCGAAGAAGAAGCAGCAGTACCCGAGCGCGATCCACCACATGTTCGGCGTCGTCAGGATGCGCCGCCAGGGCGTCGCCTGCTTCGAGATGCTGAGTGGCTTGATCTGCCCGTCTTCGGCGACGCCGCGGATTTCAGCGAGCTCCGAGCGGTTCACGCGCGGGTGATCCTCCGGACGCTCGCGGTAGAACCACCAGAAGGCGACGACCCACACGAACCCGATCGCGCCAAACACGAAGAACATCACTCGCCAGCCGTACGCGAGCAGCAGGCTTCCGGCCGTGATCGGTGTGATCGCGACCGCAAACCGGCTGAAGAAGTGCGTGACACCCTGGATGCGGCCGCGCTCGGACGGGGCGAACCACAGCTGCATGCCGCGGCTCGCCACCGGAAACGCGCCCGCTTCAGCGATGCCGAGCAGAAACCGCGCAGCGAAGAGCGATCCCAGTCCAATCGCGGCGCCGGTGAGAATCGCGCACGCGGACGTGGCGGCGATGAGCGCGGTAAGTACCCGCTTGGGACCGAGCCGATCGCCGAGCCAGCCGATCGGAATCTGGCCGATCGCATATGCCCAGGTGAACGCGGCGAGGACGAGCCCCATCTGACCGAGGCTCAGTCCGAAGTCGCGCCGCATTTCGGGTTGTGCAACCGAGATGATGCCGCGATCCAGGTAGCAAATCAGGTACATCAGGCTGAAGAGGACGAGCATCCACCAGCGCGTGCGCGTCGCGCCGGCGGCACTGGCCGGGACAGTCCGCGGCGAAGTGGTCTCGGCGACGGCTCTCATCCCGAAATCGTGGCGAGTGCGGGTGCTTCTTTGTGCGTCAGCTCCACGGGCTTGTTCGTCTCGACCGAAAGATCCGCGGCCTGATAGACGAGCATTACCATCCGCGCGTGCTCGGCGGTGACGAGTGGCTGCTTGCCGGTCGCGACGCATTCGAGAAAGTGGAGCGTCTCGGCCTCCATCGGTCCCGCATAGACATGATTCACCTTCTCGCCGGGCATCGACGAAATGGGGAACCGGATTCCGTCCTTCATCGTCGAGACGTAGACATCGCGATGTGTGTCGTCGACCATCACCGCGCCTTCGGTGCCGACGAATTCAATCCACGTGGACGCGAAATTCGGATACGCCGGCGGCAGCACCCATCCGCCGCCTACCGTGAACAGGGTGCCGTCGTCCATCGTGACGATCATCCAGACGCAATCGGGCGCGTTGTACTGCGCCTTCATGATTTTGGCGGCCTCCTGCGCGTAGACACGGATCGGTTTTCGCGGCGCCAAACACCACAGGACGAAATCGATGTCGTGCGTTGATTCCATCGCCGCGGGCGACAGCCGGACGCGGCCGCTGATCTTCTTGCCCAGGTTGCGCGTGATGTGGCGGCTCACCAGCGCGCTCACCGGCTCGCCAATCGTGCCGTCTTCGAGCGACCGCTTGACGTAGGCAAACTTCGGGTTGAACCGCTGCGAGTAGCCAATCGTGAAGAGCAGTTTGCGCTCTCGCGAGATCTGGATCAGCTCGTCGGCCTCGGACAGCTCCAACGCAATCGGCTTCTCGAGGAACACGTGCTTGCTCGCGAGCATCGCTTCCTTGGCGATCGGAAAGTGCGTCGGCTCCGGCGTCGTCGAAATCATCACCGCGTCGATCTCGGGATTCTCGATTAGCTGGCGATAGTCAGTAGTGGCTGTGACCGGCCGCGTCTGGGCTGCGACTTCTTTGAGGCGATCGTCTCTGATTTCGGCGATGTGGAGCTCCTTCACCCACGGGCTCGCGGCGGCCGCCACGGCACGAATGCCGCCGCACCATCCGGTCCCGATTACCGCCACGTTGATCTGTTTCATCTGCCCTCGCAGCCGTAGGGGCCGACCTTAAGGTCGGCCCTACATTGGCGCGGAGTCTAGCGGTCTTGGCGGATCCAATGCAACGAGGTCACGTTGACAGCCACGGCCGGTCCGCATACATTCCCGCGCATGCTGAAGCCGCAAGCGCCTCGAATTCACGCGTCACTGGCCGTCTTCCTGCTGCTCACGTTCGCCGCGCCGGTTGCCTTCGCACAGGGCACATGGAAGAACGTCGCACCGTTTCCTGAGCCGCGCGAGGAACTGCTTGGCTCTGCCGCAGGCGGAAAGCTGTACGTCTTTGCCGGACTGATTCCACTCTGGAAGCCGGCCGGCGTCGTCTACGAGTACGACCCGGCAGGCGACAAGTGGACGAAGAAGAAGCCGATGGCGCTGCCGGCGCATCACGTCGCGCTCGCCAGCTACAACAACAAGATTTACGCGTTCGGCGGTTTCGTGTACCCGACGAGCGGTAGTGCCGCGTGGGTGCCGATTGACAACGCCTGGGAATACGACCCCGCGGCCGACTCGTGGAAGGCGCTCGCGCCGATGCCGATCAAGCGCGGCGCGGCATCTGCCGCCACGGTCGGCGACAGAATCTACGTGATTGGCGGCGCGACCACGCAGCCTTGGGCGAAGGAGAACTTCCTGAGCCCCGCCACGCCGCAGCGAGGTCTCGGCACCGTCCAGGCCTACGACCCGAAGACCAACACGTGGAAGGAGCTGGCCTCGATGCCGACACCGCGCAACCATGCGGCCATCGGCGCCGTGAACGGCAAGATCTATGTGATTGGCGGACGTGTGGGCGCGGCGTTCATCGGGCTCGCATCCGACACATCGCTCGTCGAGGTCTACGATCCCGCGACCGACACCTGGGGCACGCCAGGGAACCGCATGCCGACGACGCGCAGCGCGCTCGCCTATGGTGTGTATAACAACAGGATTTACGTCGCGGGCGGTGAGTTCCAGGATCCAACGCAGCAGACCGTGTTTCGCACCTTCGAGGAGTACGACCCCGCGAGCAACACGTGGTCGGTGCTGCCGCCGATGGCGATCGCACGCCACGGTGTAGCCGCCGCCGTCATCGGGAATCGTTTTTATGCGGTAAGCGGCGACGTGCAGTCATCGGGAACAGGCGTTGAAGTGTCGACGCCCGTCGTCTCCGCATTCGAGTTCACTCGTTAAGTGGAAAAGTTAAAAAGTGGAAAAGTGGAAAAGTAAGTTCAAAGTACGCCTGACGTACTTCGAACTTTGGACTTCGAAACTTACTTTTCCACTTTTCAACTTCTTCCACTTTTCCACTCAACGGCGAAGGATCTTGAGCGCGTTCTCGCGTTCGATGCCGCTCAACTCCGCAGCGGTGAAGCCGCAGCGCTGCAGATTGCGGACGATGTTGGCCGGACCGTTGGCCCCGCCGAACGGATAGTCCGTGCCGTAGACGATCTGCGAGGAGCCAACCAGCGTCCTGAGTCCCTGCATCGTCACCGGATTCGCGGACCCGGCCGTGTCGAAATAGAACTTGCGGAGCTGCGCGAGACGCGAATCCGCTGGCGGATTGGCGAGTGCATCGGGATCACCAAGATTGAAGCGGCCGATCAAACCGAGCAGCGTTCCGCCGCCGTGCGACCAGATGAAGGTGACATTCGAGTATCGCTTCGCCGCGCTCGGTGCTCCGCGCCCCTGAATCCCGTCAGCGAGCACGCTGTAGAGGGATCGCCCCGTATCGGTGTTCCATTCGACCGTCCCTGGCTGTGTGTTCGGCAGCAGGCTGTGACAGCACGCCCCGTCAGTCGGATGCGTGTACACGATCGCACGGCGACGGTTCAACTCCTCGAAGACCGGCTGAAACCGCACGTCTCCGAGCCACATGTCTCCGTAGCTGGTGACCAGGCCGACGCCATCCGCCTTGAGCGTGTCGAAGGCGTACTCGATCTCACGAAGGCTCGCGTCGACATCGCGCAGCGGCAATGTCGCGAACAGGCCGAAGCGCCCTTTGTAGTCCGCCACCATGCGCGCGGCGAACTCGTTCATGTCGCGCGCAAGCGCGACTGCCGTCTGCCGCTCACCGTCGTAGTCGTCGGTGAACCAGACGCCGGGGTTGGTGACCGAGAGATACGCAGTCTGAATGCCTGTCTTGTCCATCGCCTCGATGGACTGCGACGGCTTGTAGTCCTGGAAGGTCTCCCATCCCTGCCGCTTGGTCTCCGTAAGGCGGCGGCTCCAGCGTGGCGATGCGAAGTGGTGGTGCAGGTCGATGCGTACCCGTGACTCGGTTTGCGCGCCCGCCAGCGTCGCCGCGCCAAGGGCGCCAAGGGCCGCAAGAAACTCACGCCGGCGCAGGATTGCGTCCAAACGCGCGCAGTCTATCGCGAAAACGTTTTGACAGCGCGTGGAACGAGGGGTATACCTCTCGATGCATGAAGCGTTATCTCGTCGTTCTGCTCGCGGCCGCTGCGGCGGCGTTCGCGAGGCCCGCGCTCGCGCATCATTCCTTCTCCGCGACCTATCTCGAGACGCAGACACAGACCATCGAAGGCGAAATCGTTCAGTTCGTCTTCCGCAACCCGCACTCGTTCGTGCACGTCAACGTCAAGGAAAAGGACGGCAGCATCACCGTCTACAACGTCGAGTGGGGCGGAACCGGGCAGTTGAACACGACAGGCGTCACGCGCGAAACGCTCAAGCCCGGCGATGTCGTTGTCATCACCGGGGCACCGGGACGCAATGCCGCCGACCATCGCATCAGAATGGTCACGCTGAAGCGGCCGAAAGACGGCTTCACCTGGGGCCAGGCACCTGGACAAACCGTCGATTAACCGCCGAGCTCGAAATCTTTCCACGCATTGCCGACAATGCGGATACGGTGCCTTCACGCCCGCGCCTCCGCGTCGTCGCGATCGCTCTCGCAATCGTCTGCCTGACCGCGATACCAGCACGAGCGCAGCGCTCGTCTGAGGCCGGATACCTCACGTCCGTCAACACCATGCTCGCAGGTCTTGCGCCGGAGACATCCTCGTGATCGCCGAACGCCATCAGCTGGTCTTCCACGTCGTCCCACAACCCTCCCGAATCGGCTGGTTCACCGAGGTCTACACCCATCGGGTCACCGGGCAGCCATTGATGCGGCCTGCCGATGCGAGCGCCTCGGTCACACCAGCCGTGGACGTGGCGATCAGCTCGCTCCAACCGATGCCCGCGTTCGCGGCGGAATGGTGGGCCGCCGACAATGTCCCGCTCGATGTGCCGATCTCCGTGCGAGTGGAACCCGATCATTCTGTCGGCGGTGATGTTGGCGCGCGAGGGCTGGCAGGCTACTTCGGACTCGTCGGTGAGCTCCTGTCATCGACATAGCGGCTGATGTCGCCATGGAGTGTCGGCTGATACTCGGCGCAGGCTCTTATTCATCACGAAGGTCACGAAGAGCGCTGGTGTCTCTACCGCCACTGTCTCGCGCGTGCTCTCGAACGCCGCCGTCTCGGCGACCACGCAGTACGACCGGGGACGCGAGGAGCGCTACGCGCAGATGCTGCAAGCGAAGGTGGTGACAGGACGGGACGAACTCGTCCTTATCTCCCGTAGAGAAACATCTCTTTGCCGCTGTCCATCACGATCTTCTGCAGGCGCAGAACGGGCTGGCCATCGGTGAAGCGGTAACCGCTCGCGGTGATCACGTCGCCGGGTTTCAGGGTCGTCTTGTCCCACCCGTTCGCCGCCATGCGGTTCGTGCTGGGGCCACCGACGCGCCACCTCTCGGTCTTGCCGTTGGCCTGGACGTCGAGCCCCATCATGACGTGCGGGTTGCCCCACTGATAGTCGGTTACCGTGCCCTTGACCGTGATCTCTTTGGAAAAATCGACGGGCCAGGAGTGATGTGCGAATGACGGAGCGGCGGCGAGAAGAGCGCCAACCGCGGACAGTGCAAAAATTTGTCGCCTGGTGATCACGCTACACCTCCAGCGATACTGCGAGCCACGAGCGAGGGAGACAGAGGAGAAGGTTACATCGATCGGAACTTTCGAACAAAATCCTCCCGGCAGGGCGACTTCGAGGCGTAGACGATAAGAAACTGGCCTGAATTCCGCCGGAGGGCCGTTTGCAATTGCGGTCCGGCGATGCGAGGGAACGGCACGGTCAGCGGCGCCGAACGAATGTAAATTCCTCAGCACCGGGGACCGGTTGCTCTTCTCTCGCCCTACTCCACCCAAGCGGCGGCAGAATTCGTAAAGGAATTCGCCGCCGCTATCCCTGTACGGCTACCATCTGCCGGATGAAGATTGCCCCGATAGCGATCACGCTGGCGGTCGTCGCGTCCGTTCCCGTGGCGACCGTCGTCGCGCAACGCGCGGTGGGACCCGCCCGGTCGAACGCAGGCAACGCGGATCCGGCGGCGCGGCCGACTCCGAGGCTGGCCGACGGCCATCCGAATCTCAATGGCTTCTGGGCCATCGGCCGCGGACCCGATACGCCTGTCGGCAGCGGCTTCGGCGAGCGCGACCCGAACATCAAACGTGGCGAGGCGCGCAACGCCGCCGCGCAGTACGCCGATCCGAACCAGCCACCCTACAAAGCCGAGCTGCTGGCGAAGGTCCAGGATCTCGCGAAGAACGAAAGCAAGGTCGACACGGCGTTTTTCTGCAAGCCTGGCGGCGTGCCGCGCATCGGACCGCCACATGCGATCGTCCAGACGCCCGGCATGCCCGTCGTCTTTCTTTATCAGGTGAACTCGGGCAACACGTTTCGGCTCGTGCCGACCGATGGACGTCCGCACGATCCAAACGCGGATCTTCTCTACTACGGTGACTCGATCGGCCGCTGGGGCGACACGCTGGTCGTCGACTCGATCGGGTTCAACGACGAAACGTGGCTTGGCATCTACGGATGGTTCCACAGCGACAAGCTGCACGTCGTCGAACGTCTCTCGCGCGTCGGCGACACGCTCCGCTATCAGGCCACCATCGAAGATCCCGAGGTGTTCTCACATCCGTGGACGATGAACCCGTGGGTGTCCGTCAGGACGACGAAGGAGCTGCTCGTCGAGAATCCTCCGTGCGTCGAGTTGGACATCGATCACGTCACGAGCTTCGACGAGAAGACGAAGCCGCAGCCCTGACCTCAGTTGACGAGCCTCAATACCCCGAGGATGTTTGAATAGTCGTCGGTCCAGACGCGCATCCGCTCGGGCGCGGTGACCGGCTTCCACGTTGGATCTGAAGCGAGCAGACCGACAGCCCCGGCGTCCGCTGACGTAACTACCCAGTCGGAGCCGGACTTGCCCTTTCGAGCTTCAGCCTCGTCCACACCTTGCTCCTGCTCGACGCTCGACAAACCCCGCTCCTGAACGAGCCGTGCCACCGCGGGACCGAGCCGCAGGTATCTGTTCGAGACATGGAAGATCAACAAGCCGCCGGGTTTGAGGTGTCCGAGATAGATGTTCAACGCTTCGCGCGTCAGCAAGTGCATCGGAATCGAGTCCGAGCTGAACGCATCGAGCACAATCGCGTCAAAGCGCCTGTCGAACCGCGCCAGCGACAATCGCGCGTCCCCGAGAACCACTTCGCAACGGGAGCCACACGACTCCAGGAAGTGAAAGTAGCGGGGGTCGCGCGCGATTCGTTCAACGGCAGGATCGATTTCGAAAAAGACCCACCGCTGCGACGGGCCGGCGTACGCACCAAGCGATCCGACACCCAGTCCAACCACACCAATGTCAACCGCGTCGCGCAACCGTGGCAATCGCTCGAATGCCTGTCCGAACGGACCCGAGCGGTGGTAATAGACCAGCGGTTCATTACGCGTGGAACGATCGACGGCCTCGAGTCCATGGACAGTTGTGCCGTGATACAGCGCATGGAATTGCCCGCCTTCGCCGAAGCTGACGCGGTAGGTCCCGAAGAACGTCCGCTCCGCTTCGAGAAGGGGCGAGTATGCGCGCTGCGTGACCGCTGACGCCAGCAGCATCGCCGCGATCATCATGGCGAATCGCGTCGCGCGGCGCGCCTGAGTGAACACCACGAGGCCGACCGCGCCGAGCGCGGCCACGCGCAACCGCGAGGAGTCGACGTTGTTGCCCAGCAGCGCAACGTTCACCGCCACGGCGGCAGCAGCGATGGCGGCGGTGTATGCCAGGTCGCGCATGTTCGGCCAGTTGCGAGCGTAGAGCGCTGGAACCGCGCACGCGGCGGCAAGAACAAGCGGATATTCCACAACGCTGTTAAAGACAGACGGCGCGATCAAGGTGTTGAACAGACCGCCCATCATGCCGCCGAACGACACGAGGAGATAGAACTCGGTCAGCTGCTGCCTCGGTGGCCGCGCCGCTGCCAGACGTCCATGGCACATCAGCGCGACGGCCGTGAACATCACGAGATGGAGCGGCACGTCGTACTCGATCCGCAAGACCGCACTCGACGCCATGAAGACTGCCACCGTCGTCGCCAGAAGCGGAACCCGGCGTTCCGCCGTTGCGGCGGCACCGCGAGCGCGCTGTCCGAACGCGATGATGAATGTGGCGAGGTACAACGCCAACGGAAGCACCCATATCAGCGGCACCGCGGCGATATCCGTGGAAATGTACGTGGTGACGCCCAGCATCAGGCTCGAAGGGACAAACGCCAGCGTGATCCATCGAATGCGTTGGGCTGACGAAATAACCGTCTGCACCCCGGGCCGGCTGAAGCCGGCCCCTACGTCCCGATGGGGCGTGTCGCCGGCGACCGACGGGAGCTGACGATATCGGCGACTGATGACAGCACACGTCCCAACAAGGATGGCCAGGAGGACAAACGCTACCGCCCAGATCTGCGCCTGCGGCTGCAGGCCGAGCGTCGGCTCGATGACCGTCGGGTAGGCCAGCAGGGCCAACAGGCTGCCAGCGTTGCTGGCCGCGTACAGGAAGTACGGGTCTTCCGCGCCGCGAAGGTGGGTCCGCGAGAACCAGGCTTGAAGCGCGGGTGCACTCATCGACAGCGCAATCGTCGGAAGCGCGGCGACGCGCATCAGTTCGGCCAGCAGCCACATCGCCGGATGGTCGTCAGGCGCGGGTACGCGCGTGAACGACAGGGGGAGGAAGATCATCGCGCCGGCGATGAGTGCCGGGTACAACCACGCGACCCACCGGGGCAGATCCGCACGTGTGGAGAGGTGGGCGGCGAAATAGCCCGCGAGCAGCGCTGCCTGGAAGAACACCACGCACGTGTTCCACACCATCGGCGTCCCTCCGAGCTTCGGGAGCATGCTCTTGGCCACCATCGGTTCGAGCACGAAGAGCAGAAAGGCGCTCACAAACAGCGCGAATGTGAATACGGCGGCGGCAACCCGTTGCGCCGGCACGGTTCCGGAATCGACGGCAACGACACCAGGACCGACCATGGGCTCGTCCGTTACGACGTCATCCCTCGCCGTGGACACATGCATGCAATTGTTATCGGAAGCATCAGCCCGTTGCTACGCAGTAGCGCGCGCACACGATTTCCGGTTTGGTCCGCCTGCAGGCGGACCCACGCAGCGCGAACGGTCCGAGGCAGATTTCTTGCGCTTCTCCACGACAGACAGCGCTCGCACGAGCGCTGCCTGATGGGGAGGTTCCCATGAAGCGAATCGACCGAATATTGATCGGCCTGTCTATCGCGATACTGCTGACCGCTCCGGTTGCAGCGCAGAAGGTCAGCCACGACGTGGGCGACGCGGACTTCACGGGTATGAGGACGTTCGCGTTCAAGAACGCCCCTGTTAACGACAGCACAACCGATCAAACCGCATACGACAGCCCGCTCGTCACCGAGCGAACCAACGCAGCCATCGCCGCACAGCTCGAGGCTCGCGGTCTGAAACAAGACAACGCACATCCAGACATCTATGTGACGACGCGGCGAGTTTTCAAGACCGAGACCACCGTGTACAGCAGTCCGTATTGGTACGGCGATCCGTTTTGGGGGGGCGGCCTGGGCTACGCCTATGGCTGGAGATATGACCCGTACTATACGGGTTGGGGCCCGTTGTACGCCGGCGCATGGAACTGGGTTGACGAGAGAACCATCGGAACGCTGGTTGTCGACGTGGAGAACGCGAGAACAGGTCAGCTGATGTGGCGAGGTCTCGCCGAGAAGCACGTGCACGAGCACGCTTCGCCGGAGGACCGCATCAAGCGGGTGAACAAAGAAGTGACGAAGATGTTCGAGAAGTTCCCAAGGTGACTGATCGGAAGAACGTCGTCATTGCAGGGGCCTCCGGCGTCGTCGGTGCGCGTGCGCTACACCACCTTCTCGCGCGTGATGACGTCGGTGGTGTGGTGGCCCTCGGACGACGAGCGTTGCCGGCGCAGCACGAGAAGCTTGTGTCGAGGATCGCCGATTTTGGAAGCAAAACAGCCATCGCATCCGAGATCCCGGATGGGACCGCGGTGGCTATGTGCTGCCTCGGAACGACGCTGAAACGAGCGGGATCGAAAGACGCCTTTCGCGCCGTCGACCACGATGCGGTCGTCGCGTTTGCTGACGGCGCTCGAGCAAAGGGGGCGCGCCGCTTCGTGCTTGTGAGCTCCATCGGCGCCGATCCACGGTCGCGAAACTTCTATCTGCGGACGAAGGGTGAAACCGAGAAGGCGCTGGAACGACTCGGCTACCCGCAGCTGATGGTGCTGCGGCCTTCATTTATTGACGATGAAGGTACGCGCGGCGAGTACCGCATGGCCGAACGACTGACGCTGCCGATTGCCCGGATCGTCTTTTCTGTGTTGGGGAAAACCAGTCGATATGCACCAGTCCGCGCCGACGTCATTGCCAAGGCAGTGGTCCGTCTCGCGCTGGACGACATCGACTCGCCGCGTGTACGCATCGTCGAGAGCGAACAACTGCACGCGCTCGGAAAGTGAATGCGCGGCTACAGGTCCATCAGCCAGATGTCACCGGTGAAGTCGCCGAGCACAAGAATGATCTGGTCCGGGGTCGCGATTGAGGCTGTCCCCGGAAGGTAGGCAGGCATCGTCATCTCTATTGAGGCATACACTTCAATCGGTTCACGGTCCGCCGGTCTTGACGTGGGATCGAAATGGCGCCCGCGGATCGCGTTGCGTACCATCGGGTTGGTGCCCATGGGCATGTAATAGATGAAACGGCCATCCGCAGACCAGAACGGATGACTTGCGTGGTGATCGACGATCACCCAGTCGGACTCGACGATCGGCAGTCCGCGAAACTGAGTGACGAACACACTGGCTGGTTCGCCCGGACGCGAGGCGTCGAAGGCGATCCACCGGCGATCCGGCGATAACCTCGGATTCCTGATCGACTGCTCGGCGCTCTGCAGCAACTCCCGCTGCTTTCCGGTTTCGGTGTCGATGACGGCGATCGAATTCAGCCGCGCGAAACGCTCGATCACCAGAGCGCGTTCGTCGACCCATTCCCGCGGCCGACCGCCGCAGTCGTCTCCCAGCTTTTTCCAGCTCTTGTCGGCCAGAGAGGCGATGAAAATCGGCCGTGGCGCCTGCTCGCCACCCGGCATCCTCGTGCCGTATGCGAGAAGGTCACCTCCGGGTGAGATCGCCGGATATCCCTTGTCGCCCTCAGGTGCCTCATTGAGCATTCGCTCCGAGCTGATCTCGAGGTTTCGCAGAAACACCTCGCCGCGTGCCAGGCGATAGGAAAAATATGCGAGTGTTCGAAAGTCCTCCGTCAGAGTTAAGTAGCCCAGAGGGAACGGCCCTCTTGTCATGCGGCGTAACGGACCGTGCGCGACTCCGGTCATCACATCTACCTGGACGGACCAGAGATTCGAGTCTGCACGGCTGCTGACAAACGCTACACGACCGCCGCCGACGCTCGGAAGCCACGCCGACTCGATACCCACCGACAGTTGCTCCGCGGTTCCGGCCGGTTGAAAGGTCGGTCGAGTGAGGCGCTGCCGGTAGAGACAAACCCCGTGTGGCGGACCAGCGGCCGAGAACACGATTGAGTCCTCGACCCACGCCACGCCGGTTGGTATCGTGAACATTCGTCGTTCCCGGAACAGCCGGACCAGGCCGGTGTTTGTCGGCGAACCGCCGTCCACCGGCACGATCCACCAATCAGGCTCGACGGCCGCGCCGCGCCGAGCGTGGACGAGCACGGCACCGCTGCCCGGTGCCCACGTCGCACACGCCACATCGACCAGGTCGGGCGCGACCGTTCGAAAACCAATGCCATCGCGAGCGGCCACGCGTATCCCGATCGCATTGCGCGGGACACACGCAAGCCATCGCCCGTCGGGAGAGATTTGGCCGCAACTTGCCTCCCGCTGCAGAAGCCGGGGTTCCCCGCCGAGGGTCGGAACCTCATAGACGTTCTGACCGGCGTGGTCCGTCGCGGTAAAGACGATGCGGGTGTCGTCAGGCGAGAACGAGAGACGCGAGTACTCGCGCTCGCCGCTGGTCAAGCGCAGCGCCGCTCCGCCAATTTGCTGAATCCAGATTTGAGGCGTCGTGCCGTCCTGCCCGCCATCGGACACATACGCGATCAGGCGCGCGTCGGACGACAGCGCGGGCCACGACGTCATCGACGACGTGTGCGTGATGCGCTCGAGACGTGGCGAGACGTGCGCGTCATCTGAACCCACGTCCTCGGACGGCTGGGCGGCAAGCGTCACGCGCCGGCTTTCCCACCAGGCCGCCAACTCTTCTCGTTTCCCGTACACGTTCCCACGTTTGTCGTGAACGAGACGGTGAACGGGTAATCCCTCCTCCCGCTCCCATCGCTGCACGGTCCGGACGCCTCGACCCAAGTAGGCC
>JACXTT010000825.1_pt1 | contig 52628 bp, 45 predicted proteins | sample 9270951 | NCBI WGS metagenome assembly JACXTT01 (sample SAMN15532306, study PRJNA645909) | rock metagenome | isolation source: weathered quartz diorite | place: Puerto Rico | collected 2017-06-21
CAGCCTGGTGAGAAAGTGTCTATGAAAGCAGGTCTGTACCAACCAGATGAATTCAAGGATAACTGTGGTTTCGGCCTGATTGCCCATATGCAGGGCGAGCCCAGTCATCACCTGTTGCAGACGGCCATTGAGGCCCTGACCTGCATGACCCACCGCGGTGGGATCAACGCCGACGGCAAGACCGGTGACGGTTGCGGCCTTCTGATCCAGAAGCCGGACCAGTTCCTGCGTACTGTCGCCAAAGCGACATTGGGTAGCGATTTGCCCAAGCAATATGCGGTGGGCATGGTGTTCTTCAACCAGGACCCGGTCAAAGCCGAAGCCGCCCGCGAACACATGAATCGCGAAATCCTCGCGGCCGGCCTGCAACTGGTGGGCTGGCGCAAGGTGCCGATCGATACCAGCGTCCTCGGCCGCCTGGCCCTGGAGCGCCTGCCGCAGATCGAGCAGGTGTTCGTCGGCGGCGAGGGCCTGAGTGACCAGGCCTTCGCCATCAAGCTGTTCAGTGCCCGTCGTCGCTCGTCGGTGGCCAACGCCGCCGACACCGATCACTACATCTGCAGCTTTTCCCACAAGACCATCATCTACAAAGGCCTGATGATGCCGGCGGACCTGACCGCCTTCTATCCAGACCTCAGCGACCCGAGCCTGAAAACCGCGATCTGCGTGTTCCACCAGCGCTTCTCCACCAACACCCTGCCGAAATGGCCGTTGGCGCAACCGTTCCGCTTCCTGGCGCACAACGGCGAGATCAACACCATCACCGGCAACCGCAACTGGGCCCAGGCCCGGCGCACCAAGTTCGCCAACGACCTGATCCCCGATCTCGACGAGTTGGGCCCGCTGGTCAACCGCGTCGGTTCCGACTCCTCGAGCATGGACAACATGCTGGAGCTGATGGTGACCGGCGGTATCGACCTGTTCCGTGGCGTGCGCATGCTGATTCCGCCGGCGTGGCAGAACGTCGACACCATGGACGCCGACCTGCGTGCGTTCTACGAATACAACTCCATGCACATGGAACCGTGGGACGGCCCGGCGGGCGTGGTGATGACCGAAGGTCGCCACGCGGTCTGCCTGCTCGACCGCAACGGCCTGCGTCCGGCTCGCTGGGTGACTACCAAGAACGGCTATATCACCCTGGCGTCGGAAATCGGCGTGTGGAACTACCAGCCGGAAGATGTCATCGCCAAGGGCCGTGTCGGCCCTGGGCAGATCTTTGCCGTGGACACCGAAACCGGCCAGATCCTCGACACCGACTCCATCGACAATCGCCTGAAGTCGCGTCATCCGTACAAGCAGTGGCTGCGCAAGAACGCCTTGCGCATCCAGGCGACCATGGAGGACAACGACCACGGTTCGGCGTTCTACAACGTCGAGCAGCTCAAGCAGTACATGAAGATGTACCAGGTCACGTTCGAGGAGCGCGACCAGGTGCTGCGCCCATTGGGCGAGCAGGGCTACGAGGCGGTCGGCTCCATGGGCGACGACACGCCGATGGCGGTCCTGTCCCAGCGCGTGCGCACCCCGTACGACTATTTCCGCCAGCAGTTCGCCCAGGTGACCAACCCACCGATCGACCCGCTGCGTGAAGCCATCGTCATGTCGCTGGAGATCTGCCTCGGTGCCGAGCGCAACATCTTCGAAGAATCGCCGGAGCACGCCTCGCGGGTGATCCTCAGCTCGCCGGTGATCTCCCCGGCCAAGTGGCGCTCGCTGATCAATCTCGAGCGTCCGGGTTTCGAGCGCCAGGTCATCGACCTGAACTACGACGAGAGCGTCGGGCTGGAAGCGGCGGTGCGCAACATCGCCGACCAGGCCGAAGAAGCCGTGCGTGCCGGGCGGACCCAGATCGTCCTGAGCGACCGCCATATCGCCCCGGGCAAGCTGCCGGTGCATGCGTCCCTGGCGACCGGTGCCGTGCACCACCGCCTGACCGAGAAAGGCCTGCGCTGCGACAGCAACATCCTGGTGGAAACCGCGACCGCTCGCGATCCGCACCACTTTGCCGTGCTGATCGGTTTCGGTGCGTCGGCGGTTTATCCGTTCCTCGCCTATGAAGTGCTGGGCGACCTGATCCGTACCGGCGAAGTGCTGGGCGACCTGTACGAAGTCTTCAAGAACTACCGCAAGGGCATCACCAAGGGCCTGCTGAAGATCCTCTCGAAAATGGGGATCTCCACCATCGCTTCCTATCGCGGTGCGCAACTGTTCGAAGCCATCGGCCTGTCCGAGGAAGTGGTCAACCTGAGCTTCCGCGGTGTGCCGAGCCGGATCAAGGGCGCTCGTTTTGTCGACCTCGAAGCCGAACAGAAACTGCTGGCGACCGAAGCCTGGAGCGCGCGCAAGCCGATCCAGCAGGGCGGCCTGCTGAAGTTCGTCTACGGCGGCGAATACCACGCCTACAACCCGGACGTGGTCAACACCCTGCAAGCCGCCGTGCAGCAGGGCGACTACGCCAAGTTCAAGGAATACACCGCGCTGGTGGACAACCGTCCGGTGTCGATGATCCGCGACCTGTTCCAGGTGAAAACCCTGGAGACGCCGCTTTCGATCAGCGAAATCGAACCGCTGGAGTCGATCCTCAAGCGCTTCGACTCGGCGGGTATTTCCCTTGGCGCCTTGTCGCCGGAAGCCCACGAAGCCCTGGCCGAAGCCATGAACCGCCTGGGCGCGCGTTCCAACTCCGGCGAAGGCGGTGAAGACCCGGCTCGCTACGGCACCATCAAGAGCTCGAAAATCAAGCAGGTGGCCACCGGCCGTTTCGGTGTGACCCCGGAATACCTGGTCAACGCCGAAGTGCTGCAGATCAAGGTGGCCCAGGGCGCCAAGCCCGGCGAGGGCGGCCAGTTGCCCGGCGGCAAGGTCAACGGCCTGATCGCCAAGCTGCGCTATGCGGTACCGGGCGTGACCCTGATCTCGCCACCTCCGCACCACGACATCTACTCCATCGAAGACTTGTCGCAGCTGATCTTCGACCTGAAACAGGTCAACCCGCAGGCGCTGGTTTCGGTGAAGCTGGTGGCGGAAGCCGGGGTCGGCACCATCGCCGCCGGCGTGGCGAAAGCCTATGCCGACCTGATCACCATTTCCGGTTATGACGGCGGCACCGGTGCATCACCGCTGACCTCGATCAAGTACGCCGGCGCGCCGTGGGAACTCGGCTTGGCCGAAACCCACCAGACCCTGCGCGGCAACGACCTGCGCGGCAAGGTTCGGGTGCAGACCGACGGCGGCCTGAAAACCGGCCTCGACGTGATCAAGGCGGCCATCCTCGGCGCCGAGAGCTTCGGCTTCGGCACCGCGCCGATGATCGCCCTGGGCTGCAAGTACCTGCGCATCTGCCACCTGAACAACTGCGCCACCGGCGTGGCGACCCAGAACGAGAAGCTGCGCAAGGACCACTACATCGGGACCGTCGACATGGTGGTGAACTTCTTCACCTACGTCGCCGAGGAAACCCGCGAGTGGCTGGCCAAGCTCGGCGTGCGCAGCCTCGAGGAACTGATCGGGCGTACCGACCTGCTGCAAGTCCTCGAAGGCGAAACCGCCAAGCAGAATCACCTGGACCTGACGCCGCTGTTGGGCAGCGATCATGTTCCGGCGGACAAGCCGCAGTTCTGCCAGGTCGACCGCAACCCGCCGTTCGACCAGGGCCTGCTGGCCGAGAAGATGGTCGAGATGGCCAAGCCGGCCATCAACGACTTGAGCGGTGCCGATTTCGCCCTGGATATCTGCAACTGCGACCGTTCCATCGGTGCGCGGGTCTCCGGTGAAATTGCCCGTGTCCACGGCAACCAGGGTATGGCGAAAGCACCGATCACCTTCCGCTTCAAGGGCACCGCTGGCCAGAGCTTCGGCGTCTGGAACGCCGGTGGCCTGGACATGTACCTGGAAGGCGACGCCAACGACTACGTGGGCAAGGGCATGACCGGCGGCAAGCTGGTCATCGTTCCGCCCAAGGGCAGTGCCTACAAGACCCAGGACAGTGCCATTATCGGCAACACCTGCCTGTACGGCGCCACCGGTGGCAAGCTGTTCGCCGCCGGCACCGCGGGCGAGCGTTTCGCCGTGCGTAACTCCGGGGCCCACACTGTGGTGGAAGGCACTGGCGATCACTGCTGCGAGTACATGACCGGCGGTTTCGTCTGTGTACTGGGCAAGACCGGGTACAACTTCGGTTCGGGCATGACCGGCGGTTTCGCCTACGTGCTGGACCAGGACAATACCTTTGTCGACAAGGTGAACCACGAGTTGGTGGAGATCCAGCGGATCAGCGGCGAAGCGATGGAAGCCTATCGCAGCCACCTGCAACGCGTGCTGGACGAGTACGTCGAGGAGACCGACAGTGAGTGGGGCCGCAACCTCGCTGAGAACCTGGACGACTATCTGCGTCGGTTCTGGTTGGTCAAGCCCAAGGCGGCCAGCTTGAAGTCGTTGCTTTCCAGCACCCGTGCCAACCCGCAGTGATGCGCCTGAAGAGTTTGATGAGGTTTTTGTAATGGCTGAACGTCTGAGTAACGACTTCCAGTTCATCGATGTCGGGCGCAAGGATCCGAAGAAGAAACTGTTGCGTCAGCGCAAGAAAGAGTTCGTGGAAATCTACGAGCCTTTCAAACCCCAGCAGTCGGCCGACCAGGCCCACCGCTGCCTGGGTTGCGGTAACCCGTACTGCGAATGGAAATGCCCGGTCCACAACTTCATCCCCAACTGGCTGAAGCTGGTGGCCGAGGGCAATATCCTCGCTGCCGCCGAGTTGTCCCACCAGACCAACACCCTGCCGGAAGTCTGCGGCCGGGTGTGCCCGCAGGACCGCCTGTGCGAGGGTGCCTGCACCCTCAACGACGGTTTCGGCGCGGTGACCATCGGTTCGGTGGAGAAGTACATCACCGACACCGCGTTCGCCATGGGCTGGCGTCCGGACATGTCCAAGGTCAAGCCGACCGGCAAGCGTGTCGCGATCATCGGCGCGGGCCCGGCGGGCCTGGGCTGTGCCGACGTGCTGGTGCGCGGCGGGGTGACGCCGGTGGTGTTCGACAAGAACCCGGAAATCGGTGGCCTGCTGACCTTCGGCATCCCCGAGTTCAAGCTGGAAAAGACCGTGTTGAGCAATCGTCGCGAAGTCTTCAGCGGCATGGGCATCGAGTTCCGTCTCAACACCGAGGTGGGCAAGGACGTGACCATGGAGCAGTTGCTCGCCGAATACGATGCCGTGTTCATGGGCATGGGCACCTACACCTACATGAAGGGCGGCTTTGCCGGCGAGGACCTGCCGGGGGTGTATGACGCCCTGGACTTCCTGATCGCCAACGTCAACCGCAACCTGGGCTTTGAAAAGTCGCCGGAAGATTTCGTCGACATGAAGGGCAAGAAGGTCGTGGTGCTCGGTGGTGGCGACACGGCGATGGACTGCAACCGCACGTCGATCCGCCAGGGCGCCAAGTCGGTGACCTGTGCCTATCGTCGTGACGAGGCGAACATGCCCGGCTCGCGCAAAGAGGTGAAGAACGCCAAGGAAGAGGGCGTGAAATTCCACTACAACCGCCAGCCGATCGCGATTATCGGTGAAGACAAGGTCGAAGGCGTGAAGGTGGTCGAGACCCGTCTCGGCGAACCGGATGCCCGTGGCCGTCGCAGCCCCGAGCCGATCCCGGGCTCCGAGGAGATCATCCCGGCCGACGCCGTGGTCATCGCCTTCGGTTTCCGTCCGAGCCCGGCGCCGTGGTTCGAGCAGTTCAGCATCCAGACCGACAGCCAGGGCCGCGTGGTGGCTCCGGAGCAGGGTCAGTTCAAGCACCAGACCAGCAATCCGAAGATTTTTGCCGGTGGCGACATGGTGCGCGGTTCCGACCTGGTGGTGACGGCGATCTTCGAAGGGCGCAATGCCGCCGAAGGGATCCTGGATTACTTGGGTCTCTGATCCATGTCCGCGACAAATTGACCCTATAGACAAAAGGCACGGCTCTTGCCGTGCCTTTTGCGTCGCGCTCTGAGAAAATGCCCGCACTTTTTTTCCGGATGCCGACATGACTGCCCTGAAGAACGACCGTTTCCTTCGCGCCCTGCTCAAGCAACCCGTAGACGTCACCCCCGTGTGGATGATGCGTCAGGCCGGTCGCTACCTGCCGGAATACCGCGCCAGTCGCGCCAAGGCCGGCGATTTCATGAGCCTGTGCATGAACCCGTCGTTCGCCTGTGAAGTCACCCTGCAGCCCCTGGATCGCTACCCGGGCCTGGACGCCGCGATCCTGTTCTCCGACATCCTGACCATCCCCGATGCCATGGGCCAGGGCCTGTATTTCGAAACCGGCGAAGGTCCGCGCTTCAAGAAAGTCATCAGCACCCTGGCCGATATCGAGGCCCTGCCGATCCCCGATCCGCAGAAGGACCTGGGTTACGTCATGGACGCGGTCAGCACCATCCGCCGTGAGCTCAATGGTCGAGTGCCGCTGATCGGCTTCTCCGGCAGCCCCTGGACCCTGGCCACCTACATGGTCGAAGGCGGTTCGTCGAAAGACTTCCGCAAGACCAAGGCCATGCTCTACGACAACCCCCAGGCCCTGCACCTGCTGCTGGACAAACTGGCGCAGTCGGTCACCTCCTACCTCAACGGCCAGATCCTTGCCGGTGCCCAGGCCGTGCAGATCTTCGACACCTGGGGCGGCAACCTGTCGGCGGCGGCCTACCAGGAGTTTTCCCTGGCCTATATGCGCAAGATCGTCGGCGGCCTGATCCGCGAGCACGAAGGGCGCAAGGTCCCGGTGATCCTGTTCACCAAGAACGGTGGCCTGTGGCTGGAAAGCATCGCCGAGGCCGGGGCCGATGCCCTGGGCCTGGACTGGACCTGCGACCTGGGCGAAGCCCGTCGCCGCGTCGGTCATCAGGTCGCCTTGCAGGGCAACATGGACCCAACCGTGCTCTATGCCAAGCCCGAGGCCATCCGTGCCGAAGTGGCGCGGATTCTCGCCAGCTACGGTGAAGGTTCCGGCCATGTGTTCAACCTCGGCCACGGCATCACGCCGGAAGTCGACCCGGAACATGCCGGTGCGTTTATCAACGCCGTGCACGAGTTTTCCGCGCAGTACCATCGCTGATTTTTTCCCGCGTCCTCAATGACCCCGCCTCGGCGGGGTTTTTGCGTTTAACCCTTCGCGTTTTCCTTTTCTTGATGCTACTGGCTCATGGCTCGCCACATATTCGGCTCGCTGGCCGGATAACTGCCGGGTTATCGAAGCGTCCGTAAAGCCTTCCTCTGTGGGATGTCGGAGTATTCTTTTTCTGGACGTTAATACGGAGACATTTGCTCGATGTCTTTGGGGGTTGTTGCGTCTAGTTACAAAGTCCTAGGCAAAACTTAAGCACTTGTGTGAATAAGTGAAGTGCAGAGCTGTCGCGCGTCTTCACAGGACCTTTCCTACATATAAAAAAATCTAAGTTCGTACAATGCGTACTCCGAAATTCACTTTGTGGAGAGGGCGCTCAAGACTCCGGGTTTCCGATAAGCGAGATTTTTGGAGATTATCGTTGAGGCGATGCTGGCGTTTGTCCGGCGGGAGAGAGTGCCTTTCCCAGAGCGACTTTGTAAGTAATTCAAGAACTGATGCTTGTGTAAAAGTGACGCCTTTGATGGGGCGTGGAACTTTCACGGTTGATCTTTGCGGTCAGGACGGCGGCATGGATTGATTGAACACCGATGGAAGTAAAAAGGGTGCCGTTCATCTTGGAGGGATGTCGGGTAACCCGATAAATGATAAGTCTGGAGTTGAATCGAATGAAAAGAAAGATGTCGGCACTTGGCAAGGCGTCGGGGTGTGTCTCTTCCCTGGCGGTGATTGCGACCCTGGTCGCTTCGCAGCATGTCGCCGCGCACGGATACCTGAATGATCCGCCGTCCCGGGCCTTTGCTTGCCAGAAGGGCTTGAACAGGGATTGCGGTCAAGCGCAGTACGAGCCGCAAAGTGTCGGTGAAACCACCAAGGGTTTCCCCAATGGCGGTGTGGCTGATGGCAAGATTGCCAGTGGCGCGATAGCAGCCTTCTCCGCCATGGATATCCAGTCGGCCAGCCGCTGGTACAAGACCGAAATCCTCGATCGTACGATCAACTTCGACTGGTACTACAGGGCGACTCATCCGGCGACCAAGTATGAGTACTTCATTACCAAGAACGGCTGGAACCCCAACCTGCCCCTGGCGCGCTCGTCGTTCGACCTGACCCCGTTCTGCTTCGTCGACGCCGGCGGGCGCTTGCCCACCGACCAGCCCCAGGGCAGCGACGGCGCGGCGCGCGAGAAGCACGAGTGCCAGATCCCGGCCGACAAGAGCGGGCATCATGTGATTCTGGGTATGTGGACCGTGGATGACACGCCAGGCGCGTTCCACAACGTGGTGGACGTCAATATCGTGGCCGAGGAACAGGCCCCGGATGGTTGGAAAGCCGTCGGTAACATCACACCGACCCAGCCCCTGCTGCCCGGCGACAAGGTCAAGGCCCGGGCCATGACCGGCGAGGGTGAAAGCGCCAACTACAGCGTTGAAATCAGCATCGCCGACAGCGAGGAAGGTAAGCCGGAGAACTGGTCATTCAAGCTGGCCGATAAGGTTAACCAGAGCCAGACGCTGGTCCGTGCCGGTATCCGGGGTGAAGAGGGGACCATCGAAGCGGTCAAGGGTGTGAACAAGCTGTTCGCCAAGGACGAAAGCGGTGTGAATCGCTACGAGCTTGATGTGCTGATGCAGGAAGATGCTGCTGCCGATATGAAGATCTCGGCTATCGGTAGCGATCTTGAACTCAAGGAGGGGCGTTTGGCGATGCCTTTCCCGGTGCTCACCAACCGTGAAATGGATATCGAGGCCACGCTCTTCGATGCCGCCAACAAGGCAGTGGGCACCCTGACACAACGGGTGGAGGCCGGCAGCACTTGGCTGAACATGAACGTGCGTAGCGAGCCGGGTACCCACCAGCTCAAGTTGATCGGCGTGACCGTCGATGGCCGTACCACCCGTCAGGACCTGGCGTCCGTGGCTCTCGGTGGCGAGGGCGGCAGCCAGGATTACGACTTCGTCTATCCGGAAGGTATCGCCGGTTATCAGACCGGTACCAAGGTCCTGTCGGAGGGTAACGTCTACGAATGCCTGCCGTTCCCCGCAGGTGCCTGGTGCAAGATCAACAGCCACCATTATGTACCCGGTGTCGGACCGAGCTGGCGAGATGCCTGGATCGCTAAATAACCCCTAGCGTTCAGCGCCGGGCTGCTGCAGCCCGGCGTGTCCTGTTTATCGGCGATTGTTGTCTGGTTTTGGGTGAGCGCAATTGTTTTACTCTAGAACACAAGTTTTTCTCCACTGGTTATCTGTCGCCGTTATTTTATGGGCGTTGATCAGCGGCTTTTATGTGGCGCTGTTTGATATTTCGCCGGCGCTCAAGGAGACAATAAGTTTTTTTAATGTTTCCATCACGGCATTGTTTATTCCGTTTTTTATTGTCAGGATTTTTCTTTCTTTTTCTCAGGGGGAACAGGCTGAGCGAACGCTCGCACAGTGGACGGCTTTTTGGGTTCACAAGTGCATTTACCTGGTGACGAGCCTGGTCTTGGTGACAGGGGGCATGATGATGGACAGGGCGATCAATATCTTTGATGTTCTCTTCATACCCGCGCCGATTGAAAGTACAGAACTCGTTACTGTTTTCAAAAAGGCCCATGATGTTTCCTGCGTTGTCCTGGCTGTTCTGGTTGTTTTGCATATTGGTGCGGTCGTCCGTCATGAAGTCGCCGGTCATCGAATACTCCGGCGGATGTTGTGGTGAGTGGACGAATCCTCAGGGACGCAATGGGCCTCTTGAGCCTGGCGTTGTGTGTGCTGCCGCTGGGTTATGCCGCGCTGTCGTTGTGGGGCGAACGAGTTTTCCGTCAGACGTTGCCGGCAGCTCCCACGGTGCAGGTTCTCAGCCGGTCGATGGCCGCCGAGCGTGCGCCGCTCAATCACGCCGCGGTTGCCACGGTGATGGGGCTGGTGGCTCAGGGTGCTCTGGCCCGCAGCGCCGAACCCTTGAAGCTACGGGCCAGCTTTGTCTCCAGTTCGGGCGATTCCCGCGCCCTGCTGGCGGGGGCTGATGGCCAACGGATCTACCGGGTGGGGGAAAGCCTGCCGGGTGGCAGCGTCCTGCGTCGGATCGAGATCGGCCGGGTGTTGCTCTGGCGCAATGGCCGCGAAGAGCTGTTGTCGCTGGAGTTGCCGGGCCGTACCACCTTGCAGGCGATCAAGGGCAGCGCCCCTGGCGCCACCGCACCCGCGTCTTCCCTTTATCTTCGACCGACGGTCACGCAGCGTCAGAGTGAGTAAATGAACAGATCCTTCGAACCCGGCCGGCGCTGCCTGAGGCTCTTGAGCCTGATCGTCACCTTGTTGTTGCCGTCGGGTGTGCTGGCCGATGAGGCGCAATGGCAACTGGCAATGAGCGATGCCGAGTTGCGCGATGTGGTGCGGGAAATGTCCTCGATTCTCGGTACCACGGTGGTGCTCGACCCTCGGGTGCAGGGGCGGATCACCGTCCTGTCCGAGCAGGCCCTGGACCGCGAAGGGGTGCGCCGGTTGTTCTATTCGGTGCTCGATGCGCATAACTTCACGGTGATCGATGAAGGCGACCGCATTCTCATAGCACCCGTGGCCGATGCCCGCACCCGCGCCAGCAGCGCCGACAGTGCCAGCGCCCAGACCGGCCAGTTCGTCACGGAAGTGGTGGCGCTCGGCAGCAGTGTCGCGGCCGACATCGCCGGGCTGGTTCGGCCCCTGGTCTCGGTCAACGGTTATGTCGGCCCGTCGGCGTCGGCCAATGCCCTGGTCATCACCGACAGCGCGGCGAATGTCCGGCGGATCGCGAAGATCGTCCGGCAGTTGGACCTTGGGCAGAAGAATGCCCATGACGTCGTCCAGTTGCGTCACGGGCTGGCGAATGAGTTGGCGCGAATCATGGAGCAATCCCTGGGCCGGCAAGGGGCCGAATCGGGGAGCCAGGTCATTGCCGATTCGCGCAACAACCGCCTGCTGATCATCGGCACTCAAGACGTGCGCAAGCGTCTGGGCGACCTGGCCCGCTCCCTCGATACCCCGGCGGCGACCGTGGCCGACAATGCCCGGGTGATCCGCCTGCGTCACAGCGATGCCAAGCAGTTGGCCGAGGTGCTGGATGCCATGGGCCAGGGACTTGGTCAGGAAGTCGGCGCTGTTGCCAGCCGGGATTCCACCTCCGCCAAGGCCGTGGTCAAGGCCGACGAAAGCCAGAACGCGCTGGTGCTGATCGCCGAGCCGAGCCAGGTCCGCACCCTGGAAAACATTGTTCGCCAGCTCGATCAGCCGCGTTCGCAGGTATTGATCCATGCGGCGATTGTCGAGATTTCCGGGGATATCAGCGAGGCCCTCGGGGTGCAGTGGGGTGGCAAGTCCGGTAGTGCCCAGGGCGGGGTCACCTTTGTCGGAACCGATATTGCCCTGCCGGGCTTCACGGGGACTGAAACCAAACTGCCCGATGGTGCCGTGTTGCGCGTCGGCAATGATCGCTTCGGCATGCTGGTGTCCGCCTTGGCGAGCAACACCCGTAACAACGTGCTGTCCACGCCCAGCCTGTTGACCCTGGACAACCAGGAAGCGGAGATCCTGGTGGGGCAGAACGTGCCGTTCAAGAGCGGTTCCTACCAGACTTCCGGCACGGGCACCGATAAGCCCTACACCACGGTTACGCGGCATGATATCGGGATCAAGCTGAAGATCCGCCCGCATATCAATGAAGGGTCGACCCTGCGCTTGCAGGTCGAGCAGGAAAACTCCGAGCTGACCAAGAGCACGGAGATTGCCGATGACTTGATCACCAACAAGCGCGCCCTGAAGAGCACCATCCTCGCCGACGACGGCGAGATCATCGTGATCGGTGGGCTGATCAAGGACAGCGTTCGTGTCCAGGAAAGCGGCGTGCCGCTGCTGCGCGACATTCCGTACCTGGGGGCTTTGTTCCGCTGGAGCAGCGAGAAACACGAAAAGACCAACCTGATGGTGTTCCTGCGTCCGACCATCGTCCGTTCCAGGGAGGATATCGCCGAGGTCAGCGAACATCGCTACAACAGCCTGCGCCAGCTCAGCCAGCCCGCCGCCGGGAAGAGCAACTCACTGTTGCTGCCGCGCGAGGCCCGCGAGCTGTTCGATGGTCATGACCGCGAGCCGGCGATAGACCTGCGGCAGAAGGCCGGGGCGCCATGAAACCGCGCCTGCCGTTCGGGTTTGCCCGCCGCTACGGGGTCTTGCTGGAGCAGCAAGGCGAGGGCGTGTGCCTGTCGATCCGCGCGGACACACCGTTGACCGCCGTGTCCGAGGCTCGGCGCCTGATCGCCGGCGAAGCGCCGTTGCAGGTGCTCGACGAGCCGCTGTTCGCCGCGCGCCTCGCCGCGGCCTACAGCGATGGCCATGGCGTGGCGCAGCAGGTGGCCCAGGGCCTGGACAACGAGCTCGACCTGATGAGCCTGGCCGATCAATTGCCGCAGACTGCCGACCTGCTGGAGCAGGAGGGCGATGCGCCGATCATTCGCCTGATCAACGCGCTGCTCGGCGAGGCCGTGCGCGAGAAAGCCTCGGATGTGCACCTGGAAACCTTCGAGCACAGCCTGTCGGTGCGCATGCGCATCGACGGCCAACTGCGTGAAGTGCTCAAGCCGAGACGTGAACTGGCGAACCTGCTGGTGTCGCGGATCAAGGTCATGGCCCGGCTGGACATCGCCGAGAAGCGCGTGCCCCAGGACGGGCGGATCGCCTTGCGACTGGCCGGGCATGAAGTCGATGTACGGGTCTCCACCTTGCCCTCGGCCCACGGTGAACGGGTGGTCTTGCGCCTGCTCGACAAGCAGGCCGGTCGTCTCGACCTGCAGCGCCTGGGCATGCCGGCGCAAACCCTCGAGCGCTTCCAACGCATTCTCGGCAAGCCCCACGGCATCTTCCTGGTCACCGGTCCCACCGGCTCGGGCAAGACCACCAGCCTATACGCGGCGCTGAGCAGCCTCAACGACCAGACCCGCAATATCCTCACCGTCGAAGACCCCATCGAGTATCACTTGCCGGGCATCGGCCAGACGCCGGTCAATCCCAAGGTCGAGATGACCTTCGCCCGGGGCTTGCGGGCGATCCTGCGGCAGGACCCGGACGTGGTCATGGTCGGTGAGATCCGCGACCGCGAGACCGCCGAGATCGCCGTGCAGGCTTCGCTGACCGGGCACCTGGTGCTGTCGACCCTGCACACCAACAGCGCGGTGGGCGCGGTCACCCGGTTGCTGGACATGGGCGTGGACGCCTATCTGCTGGCGTCGTCCCTGGTGGGAGTGCTGGCCCAGCGCCTGGTGCGCACGCTGTGCGACGAGTGCAAGAGCGCCTATGTGGCTGACGCGGCCACTTGCCAGCGTCTGGGCGTAGAGCCGAGCAGGCCGCCCAGGCTGTTCCGGGCCATGGGCTGTGAACACTGCCAGCAAGGTTATCGCGGGCGTATCGGGCTCTACGAACTGATTGGCATCACCCCGGCCTTGGCGGTGCTTATCCACAACGGCGCCAGCGAGCCCGAACTGGTTCGCGAAGCCCGCATGGCATCGCGCAGCCTGTTCCAGGACGGTCAGCGGCTGGTCCTCGAAGGCCATACCAGCCTCGACGAACTGTTGCGCGTCACCCAGGAGGACTGAGGATGCCGGCTTTCGATTATCAGGCCCAGGATGCCAACGGTCGCCGCTGTCGCGGCCAGCAGGAGGCCGACAGTCCGCGTCATGCCCGCCAGTTGCTGCGTGAGCGCGGCCTGTTGCCCACGCAGCTGAAAAGCGTTCGCGGCCACACGGGGACGGGCAACGGCGCCAACCGCTCGGCCAGCTTGAAGGCCAGTGAACTGGCCTTGCTGACGTTGCAACTCTCGACCCTGATCCAGGCCGGCTTGCCGTTGGAAGAGGCCTTGCGGGCGGTGGCGGCGCAGAGCGAAAAGCGTCGGGTCAGCAACCTGCTGGCGGCGGTGCGTGGCCGGGTCATGGAAGGTTATGACCTGGCATCGGCGCTCGCCGGCTTTCCCAAGGCTTTCCCGGACATGTTCCGCGCGAGCATCGCCGCCGGCGAACGCTCCGGGTACCTGGGGCCGGTGCTTGAGCAGCTTGCGGAGTACACCGAGGCTCGCCAGCAGGCCCGGCAGAAGATCCAGATGGCGCTGGTCTATCCGCTGATCCTGCTGTTCGCCTCACTGGCCATCGTTGCGGGCCTGCTCGGTTATGTAGTGCCGGATGTGGTGAAGGTCTTTATCAACAACGGCCAGGCCTTGCCCCTGTTGACCCGGGGCCTGATCGCCCTGAGCAATGCCCTGCAGCGTTATGGCTGGCTGCTGTTGCTGGGGTTGGCGGGTCTGGCCTTGCTCGTGCGCTGGGCATTGGCTCGCCCCGCCGTACGTTGGCGCTGGCATGCCCGGCTGCTGCGGGCGCCGCTGATCGGCGGTGTCCTCAAGGCCATGGAGGCCTCGCGTTTTGCCAGCACCCTGGCGCTGCTCGGCAAGAGCGCCGTGCCCCTGGTGGATGCCCTGGAAATCGCCGCGGCGGTGATCGGCAACCTGCCGATTCGCGCGCGCATGGGCGAGGTCGCGCGCTCGGTGCGCGAGGGCGGGACCCTGACCCGTGGCCTGGAGCGCAGCGGCGATATCCCGCCGCTGATGCTGCACATGATCGCCAGCGGCGAACGCGCGGGCGAACTCGACAGCATGCTTGCCCGCGCCGCCGAGCAGCAGGAGAAGACCCTGGCGGCGCGTATCGCGCTGGTGGTGAGCCTGTTCGAGCCGGCGATGCTGGTGATCATGGGCGCCATCGTGTTGTTGATCGTCATGGCGATTCTGTTGCCGATTCTTAGCCTCAACCAACTGGTGAACTGATCTTATGAGAACCTCTGGAACACAGCGACAGCGTGGTTTTACCCTGATCGAAATCATGGTCGTGGTAGTGATTATCGGTGTGCTCGGGGCGATGGTGCTGCCGCAGTTCATGAGCCGCCCGGACCAGGCCAAGGTCACCGCGGCCCGCGCCGATATCAAGGCCGTCGGCACCGCGCTGGAAATGTACCGGCTCGACAATTTCCAGTATCCCTCGACCCAGCAGGGGCTGGAGGCGCTGGTCCAACGGCCGCTGGGCGTGCCGGAACCGAGGAACTGGAACCCCCAGGGCTACTTGAAAAAACTGCCGGTCGATCCCTGGGGCACGCCTTACCAATACCTGAGCCCGGGCACTCGCACCCAGGGTTACGACCTGTACTCCTTTGGCTCCGACGGTGTGTCCGGCGGCGAAGATTTTGCCGCCGATATCGGCAACTGGAGCGATTGATCCATGCCCGGACGTTCGCGTGGTTTCACCCTGCTGGAGTTGCTGGTGTCCATGGTGGTGATCGGCGTACTGGCCGGCATGATCGCCATGGGCATGAACCCCAGCCCTGCACGCCAGGCCCGCCAGGAGGCCGGTGCCCTGGTGCATCTGCTGCAACAGTTGCGCGAATACGCCGTGGTCAACAGTCAGGAATATGGCTTGCGGATCGGTGCCGAGGGCTATCAGGTGATGGTCTTCGAACGGCCCGACTGGCGGCCGGCGGGGGCCTCCTATCGATTGCCCGACGGTCTGTATTTTCGCCTGGAGCTGGAAGGTCGCCCGCTGAAATTGGGCGACCGGGTGAACCAGCCGCAGTTGCTGGTGTTGAGCAGCGATGAAATGAGTGCCTTTACCCTGCATTACGACTCCGCGCAGCGGCGCTGGGTGAGTGTGTCCGGTGACGGCCTGGGCGATCCGGCCATCGATGAAAGCTGAGTCGGGTTTTACCTTGCTCGAGGTGATGATCGCCCTGGTGATCTTTGCCTTGCTGGCGGCTTCCGTGCTGTCCGCCAGCCAGTTCGTGTTGCAGCAGAGCGGCACGTTGCAGGAGCGCCTGTTCGCCACCTGGCTGGCGGACAATCAGTTGAGTGAACTGCGCTTGAAGGTCTCGCCGGCCCAGGGGCGACAAGCGTTTCGCCAGCGCTTCGAGCAGCGCGAATGGCGCCTGGAACAGGTGGTCACGTCGACGTCCGATCCGCGTTTGCTCAAGGTCGAGATCGCGGTGCGGCTGGATAACGGCGGGCCGGTGTTGCACCGCGCCAATGCCTGGGTACAGGCCCGGGATGAATAGGCAGGTCGGTTTTACCCTGGTCGAACTGGTCATTGCCCTGGCGATTTTCAGCCTGATCGGCCTGGCCAGTTATCGCTTGTACGAAGGGGTGCTGATGACCCAGGCCCGGGTCAGCGAACATGAACAGGGATTGCGCAGCCTGCAACGGATGTTGGCGGTGCTGGAGCGCGATGTCCTGCAGGCCACCATTCCGAAAGAGGGGCAGGCCGTGACACTGAGGGCGGGGCAGTTGAACCTGCAACGCGGCAACGGGCGCAATCCGCTGGATGAACCCCGCAGTGAGCGCCAGGAGATTGCCTATCGCCTGGAAGAAGGCACCTTGTGGCGCTACCGCCGCAGCCTTGATCTGCCCGAGCTTCACAAGCTGCCCGTACTCAAGGACGTGCGCGCCTTGCAGTGGCGGCTGTATGCGCAAAAGGTCGGCTGGCGCAGTGACTGGCCATCGACGCCGGGCCGTTCCTCCGGGCATCCACGCGCGCTGGAAATTACCTTGTCCGCTGGCCGCTTCGAGCAGATCCGCCGCGTGATCCTGCTGCCGGAGGGCGCATGAGTGGCGCTGACCAGCGCGGTGTGGCGTTGATCAGCGTGCTGCTGATCATGACCCTGGCCCTGTTCGTGGTCGGCGGCCTGTTGCGCGGTCATACGCAGGCCTTGCAGAGCGGCGCGCAGCATATGCATCAGGTACAGCTTCGGCAGTGGGCCATCGGCGCGGAGAGCTGGGCGCGGGAGTTGTTGCAGCCGCCTGATCTGCTTGCGGCGAAGACAACCCATCTGGCCCAGCCCTGGGCGCGCCCGTCGCTGCCGTTCGACCTACCGGGTGTCGAGGTGCGGCTCGAGATCGAAGACCTGGCCGCGCGGTTCAACCTGACCCGTCTGCTGCTGCCCGGCAAGGCCGATGAAATCAGCCTGGAACGTTGGGCCCGGCTGCTGGAGTCGCTGGAGATCCCCGCGCTCGACCTGGCGCCGCTGCGTGGCACCGAGGTCAGCGACACCAGCCAGTTGCGCCTGCTGCCTGGTGTCGATCAGGAGCTTTTGCAACGCCTGCAACCCTTCGTCGCGTTGCTGCCGGCCGAGGCGACGTTGAACGTCAATACCGCCTCGGCAACGCTGTTGGCGATGCTGGAAGGCATGACGGCGGCCGATGCCCGAGCCTTTGTCGCCCAGCGCCCGCTGGAAGGTTATGCCGATGCCCATGCCTTTACCCGCGCGCCGGGGCTGGATGGGTTGGGCATCGCCAGTCATGGCCTGGGTGTCGACAGCCGCTGGTTCCGGGTCACGGTCGAGGTCAGCGCGGGGGCGGCGCGACTGCGGTTGGTCAGCGACCTCGAACGGCCTCGCGACGGCCTCCGTCTGCGGGTCCTGCAACGCCGCTTCCTGGCCCCGACTCAAGGTGAAACCCCGTTATGAGCAACTGGCTTTATCTCACTCCCGAAGGCCTGGTGGCTGGCGATGCGACCTGGCCGGTGGGTTGCTGGCAGGCGGGCGGCGAGCTGCGCAGCACAACCCTGGCCGAGGCGATGACGCTGATGCAGGGACAACCTGTAGGGGTGATCCTGCCCATGGAAATCTGTAGCGGCTTGCGCAGCGAGCCCTGGCCCGGTAGACGCAAGCCCACGGTGCAGGCCTTGGCCTATGCCGTCGAAGAGCGGCTGGCCGAGGAGCTTGATGGGCTGCATATCGCGGTCGGCGTGGCGGCCAAGGATTCGCGCTACCCGCTGCTGGCGATTAACAAGGAGCGCTTCAAGGCGATCCTGGCGCTGTTGCAGGCCTCGGGGCTGCAGGTGGCCAGCGTCAAGGTGGATGCCGATATGTTGCCGGACGATCAGGCCTATGGCGTGTGGTGGGCCGGGCGATGGTTATTGGGTGGGGTTATCGAGGCACGGCTCGCGCTGTCGCCCGGGGATCTGGAGGTATTGCGCCCGCGCTTGCCGGACTCGCTGTGCTGGATGGGCGCTGATCGACAGCGGGATATCGCGGCATTGCTGATTGCCGGTCATTCGCGTGCCCTGGACTTGCTGCAAGGCGAGTTTCGTCAGGTGCGGGCGCGTTGGCCGTGGGGGGCGCTGGCGGTGTCGGCACTGGCGCTATTCGTGGTGTCCTGGGGGTTCACCCTGGCGCGTGCTCATTATCTGGAAAGCGCTGCCGCGCAGTTGTACGAGCAAAGCGTGCAGCGTTTCCAGAGTCTTTATCCCGAGCAGACCCGCATTGTCGACCTGGCGGCCCAGCTCAAGGCCTTGCAGGGCCAGACCGACCAGCCGGGCAGCCAGATGGGCCGTCTGGTGCAGCTTGTCGAACAGGTGGTCGGTGGCAGCAGTGTTGAAGTTCAGCGTATTGAATACCGGGCCGGCACGGGCTGGACGCTGTTGCTGACGGCAGGCAGCTTCAGCGAGCTTGAGCGCTTGCGCGAACGCGGTCAGGGCAGCGGTTTGCCGATCAGGCTGGGCAGCGCCAGCAAGGATCGCGAACGGGTGCAGGCGGTGCTGATGTTGGAGGAGAAGAGCGGATGATCAGGTCACTGGCTTTACCGGCGGTGCTGACGCAGGGGTGGCAGAGCTTGGGGCCTCGGGATCGACGGATGCTGGGCGGACTGGGGATTTTCCTGCTGCTGGTGACCTTGTTCAGCGGTCTGTGGCAACCGGCGCAACAGCGTCTGGAGCGGGGCGAGCGGTTGTATCAGCAGCGGCTGTTGCTGGCAGCGCAAGTCCAGCGTGCCGAGCCCGTGCGCCAGCGTTCCAGCCCATCCCGCTCCCTGTCGACCCGGCTGAGTGAAACGGTGGCGGCGGCGGGGCTGGAGTTGCAGCAACTGGACCAGGACGGCCAGTCGCTACGGGTCACCCTCAGCGGCAATGCACTGGCCTTGCTGCAATGGCTGGACAAGGCCGAGCAGGAGGGGGCGGTGTTGCAGTCATTAAGCCTGGAAAAGCGCGACAAGCTGTTGGTGGCGCAGGTTGTGTGGCGTGCTGATTAAGGGGCTGTTTCCCGGCGGATCAAGCCTTATATCCAGGCCTGCGCCAACCTTGTGACTAGGCTTTTACATTACCCGGCAACACCGCCAACCGCGCCAGCTTCAACGCCACCAGCAAGGCCACCACCAGCAGCGCGCCGATAAACAGGCCGATGCCGTTCCAGCCGCCGTAGTGCCAGAACACCCCGCCGAGGGTCCCGGCCACGCTGGAGCCGACGTAGTAGCAGAACAGATAGAGCGACGAGGCTTGGCCCTTGGCTTTCAGCGCCCGCCGGCCGATCCAGCTACTGGCCACCGAATGGGCGGCGAAGAAGCCGAAGGTGAACAGCAGGATGCCGAGCACCACCACCGGCAGCGGCGTCACCAGGGTCAGGGCGATGCCCACCAGCATCATCAGGATCATGCCCCAGAGCACCTTGCGCCGCCCCAGTTTGTCGGCCAGCGCGCCGATCTGCGCCGAGCTGTAGATACCCGACAGGTAGACGATCGACAACAGGCCGACGAAGGCCTGGCTCATTCCGTAGGGTTCAGCCAGCAGGCGGTAGCCGATGTAGTTGAACAGGGTGACGAAGCTGCCCATCAGCAGGAAGGCTTCGAGGAACAGCCACGGCAGGCCGGCGTCGCGAAAGTGCACGGTGAAGCCGTCGATCAGGCTGCGGGTATTGAACTGGCTGGCGCGGAAGTTGCGCGACGGCGGCAGGATCTTCCAGAACACCGTCGCCGCGATCAGCGCCAGGACGCCGATCACCAGCATCGCCGTGTGCCAGCTGACGAAGTCGATCAGCACACCGGTGATCAGGCGTCCGCTCATCCCGCCGATGGCGTTGCCGCCGATGTACAGGCCCATCGCCAGACCGATGTGCTGGGGATGAATCTCCTCGCTCAGGTAGGTCATCCCGACCGCCGCCAGGCCGCTGAGGGAGAGCCCCACCAGGGCCCGCATCACCAGCACGCCCTGCCAGTTGGGCATCATCGCGCCAAGGATGGTGAACAGCGCAGCGCCGAACAATGCCACCACCATCACCGGCTTGCGCCCGAGGCTGTCGGAGATCGGTCCAGTGATCAGCAGGCCGATGGCGAGCAGGGCGGTGGACACCGACAGGATCAGGCTGCTCTGGGCGGCGTTGATCCCGTACTCCTTGGACAGCACCGGCATCATCGGCTGTACGCAGTACAACAGGGCAAAGGTCGCAAAGCCGCCGGAGAACAGCGCCAGCACCGTCCGCATGAACGCCGGGGTGCCTTTTTCGATGTAGGTTTCGTTGAGTGGGGCGACAACCACATCCGGCGCAGCGGGGGGAATCTCGTGGGCGAGGGGGGCGACAGCAGTTTTCACGGGGACCTCGGGGAAGAGCAGCCGGTCAGGCAATGGAAAAAGCATATAGCTGGCTAACTATTACTTCCAATATATTATTCGACCTGTTTGATAGGTTTTACGACTTGATGAGGTGTTCATGGAATTGCGGCATTTGCGCTACTTCATCGCGGTGGCCGAAGAACTGCATTTTGGCCGCGCGGCAGAGCTGTTGGGGATTTCCCAGCCGCCGTTGAGCCAGCAGATCCAGGCGCTGGAGCAGGAGCTGGGGGCACGGCTGTTCGAGCGGACCAATCGTCGGGTCGAGCTGAGCGAGGCGGGGCGCCTGTTCCTCGAAGAGGCGCGGTTGGTGCTGGCGCAGGTGGACAAGGCGGCGGATGTGGCGCGGCGGGCGCAGTTGGGGGAATTGGGGGAACTGAAGATCGGGTTTACCTCGTCGGCGCCCTTCAACTCGACCATTCCCCAGGCGATCTTTGCCTTTCGCCAGGCGTTTCCGGCGGTGCACCTGAACCTGCGGGAGATGAGCAGCAAGAGTGTCGCCGATGGCTTGATGGATGAGTCCATCGAAGTGGGCTTGATGCGGCCTTTGTCGTTGCCGGAGGCCTTGAGTGTCGTGGAGCTGATGCGTGAGCCGTTGGTGGCGGTGCTCAGTGCCAAGCATCCGTTGGCGGCTGGCAGTGAGGCTGGGATACATCTGTCCGAGCTGGCGCTGGAGCCTTTCGTGTTTTTCCCGCGCAGTTACGGCAGCGGCTTGTATGCGCAGTTGCTGACCTTGGCGCGGCAGGCCGGGTTCAGCCCGCACTTTGCCCAGGAGGCGGGCGAGGCGATGACCATTATCGGCTTGGTGGCGGCAGGGTTGGGCGTGTCGGTGTTGCCGGCGTCTTATCAGCGGATTCGGATCGAGGGCGTGGTTTATCGACCTTTGCTTGATCCGGATGCGGAGTCGGCGGTGTGGTTGGTCCAGCGCAAGGACCAGAAGTCGCCGATGGCCAAGGCGTTTATCGAGTTGTTGACGCGTCGGACGACGGCTCAGGTTTGATTCTGTTGGGTCCAAGAGAGATTTCAGACAGAGGGAGCTTATTCGGCTGATCTACTTGGTGTAGCCTGTGGGCGACACTTGGCCGCATGATTGAAATTATTCGAAGTGCGATATTTTCCGAGTGGCTCAGCGGCATGTCCGATAGCCGTGCGCGGGTTCGCGTGCAGGTTCGGATTGATCGTATGGCCGAGGGTAACTTTGGTGACGTGAAGTCGGTGGGTGATGGGCTGAGTGAGGTCCGAATCGACTATGGGCCTGGTTATCGGGTGTATTTCACGTATCAAGGCCGTCATTTGGTGATCCTCCTTTGTGGCGGAGATAAAAGCAGTCAGCGCCGCGATATCAAGCAAGCCTCTCTGATTGCCAAGTCTTGGAAGGAACAAAAAGCATGACCGAGCAATTTGCAAAATGGGATTCGGCCGAATATCTCAAGACCGAAGAGGATATGGCTAACTACCTTGATGCCTGTATGGAGGAAGCTGGTGACGATCCGGCCTTTATTGCCAAGGCCCTGGGCACCCTCGCCAGGGCGCGTGGTATGACGCAGGTGGCCCGTGAGTCAGGTCTGTCCCGCGAAAGTCTTTATCGCGCACTGTCTGGGGAAGGAAATCCTGAGTTCGGCACCATTTTGAAAGTGGTCAAGGCGTTGGGCTTGAAGCTTCACGCATCGACTTGAGAGCATCGCGAGCAAGCGAACACCGATCGGTAGCGCCTACGGGGGAAGTGCGTCGGGTAGCAAACCCCTGAACAACGCGGGCACTGTAGGGGCAAGCTTGCTCGCGATGGCGTCCTCAAGAGCGCCACAGAGCACAGCCGAAGCCGCAGGCCCGTGGTCTGCCAGCGATTGCAATGCTGAATGTCGCACCGCAATCGCCGGCAAGCCAGCTCCTACATGGGATCGTGTTCAGATCAACGGGCAGATGTCAGCTTACTGAATCGTCGTCAGATCACCCTGAAACATTGTTACCGGGAAATCGGCTGCGACTCCCCAACGCCAATCGCACGCGCCGTCGGCTGGTCATGATGGGCACGCAGCTCGGCCAGGATGTCCTGGTCCAACAGCGTGACCCAGCGGATGTAGTTCCTGTGGATCTTGCCGTCCTGGTAACCCATGCCGCTGCTGTTGCGATAGGCGATGGCATAGCCGCTGGCGCTGTAGTTGATGTCGATCTCGACGTGGAATTTCTCGCGCACGGTGATCTCGGCCTGGACCTGGCTCGGGTTCACGCGCTGCACGCTCCATTTGCGCTTGGTCAGGGCGGTGACAATCGCTTGTTGCACCTCCTCCTGGCTGGCCTGCACCTGCGGCGCGAGGGTGCGGGTCGGGGTGACGATGGGTTTGCTGGTACAGCCCGCCGCCATCAGCAGGGCCAGGGTGACAAGTGCAGCGCGAAGCAGGGAAGACATTCCGTTTTCTCCAGAGGATTTCAATCAGTCAGCGCCAGCGCCGGAACACCAGGGAGGTGTTCACGCCGCCAAAGGCAAAGTTGTTGTTCATCACATACTCGTTGCTCATCTGCCGGAACTCGCCGCGCAGGTAATCCAGCTCGCCGCACTGCGGGTCGACCTGGTCGAGGTTCAAGGTAGGGACGTAGCTGTCACGGTTCATCATCTCGATGCTGAACCAGGATTCCAGTGCGCCGCAGGCACCCAGGGTATGGCCGAAGAAGCTCTTCTGCGAACTGATGGGCATGCGGCTGCCGAACAGGCTGGTGGTGGCCAGGGTTTCGGCGATATCGCCCTGTTCGGTGGCGGTGCCATGGCCGTTCACATAGCCGATGACGTCCGGGCTCAGGCCGGCATCTTCCAGGGCCAGTTCCATGGCCCGGCGCATGGTGGCCTGCTCCGGCCGGGTGGCGTGCTGGCCGTCGGCGTTGCTGCCGAAACCGACGATTTCCGCGTGAATATGCGCGCCGCGAGCCAGGGCATGTTCCAGTTCTTCGAGCACCAGCATGCCGGCGCCCTCGCCGATCACCAGGCCGTCACGACCGCTGTCGTACGGACGCGGACTGCTCTGCGGCGCATCGTTTTTCAGGCTGGTGGCGTAGAGCGCGTCGAACACCATGGCTTCGGTGGGACACAGCTCTTCGGCACCGCCGGCGAGCATCAGCGGCAGACGCCCGAACTTGATCGCCTCGTAGGCATAGCCGATACCCTGGCTGCCGCTGGTGCAGGCGCTGGAGGTGGGGATCAGGCGCCCGGTCAGGCCGAAGAAGATGCTGATATTCGCCGCCGTGGTGTGCGGCATCATGCGCACGTAGGAGTTGGCGTTGAGCCCCTCGGCCACGGAGTGGATCAACATCATGCCGAAGGCCTTGATCTCGTCGGTGCTGCCGGTGGACGAGCCGCAGGCCACGCCCATGCGCCCGTCGCGGATGATCGGGTTGCCCAGCAGGCCGGCATCGGCCAGGGCCATTTCCGCCGCGCCGACGGCGAAGCGCGAGACCCGGCCCATGCTGCGCAGTTGCTTGCGGGTCCAGTGCGACGGCACCGCATACTCATCGATAGGCCCGGCCAGGCGCGTGTTCAGCTCGGTGAAGCGCTCCCACTCGGCCATGTAGCGGATGCCGCTGCGGTTGGCGCGGAAGTTGGCCTCGATGCTGGCCCAGTCGCTGCCCAGGGAGGTGATACCGGCCATACCGGTGACGACGACGCGCTTCATCAGCACAAGCCTCCGTTGACCGCCAGCACTTGCCGGGTGATGTAGGCCGCTTCCGCGGACATCAGGAAGTTCACCGCACCGGCGACTTCTTCCGGGGTGCCCATGCGTTGCGCGGGGATCATTTTCAGCAACTCTTCCACCGGCACGTCTTCATCGAGCATGGCGGTGTCGATCAGGCCCGGAGCGACGCAGTTGACGGTGATCTTGCGTTTGCCCAGCTCGATCGCCAAAGCCTTGGCGGCGCCGATCAGGCCGGCCTTCGAGGCACTGTAGTTGACCTGCCCGCGGTTGCCGATCAGCCCGGACACCGAAGTGATGCAGACGATGCGCCCAGGGGCGCGCCGGCGGATCATCGGCATCATCACCGGGTGCAGGACGTTGTAGAAACCGTCGAGGTTGGTGCGCAGGACCTGGTCCCAGTCTTCTTCGGACAAGGCCGGAAACGCGCCGTCACGGGTCAGGCCGGCGTTGAGCACCACGCCGTAGTAGGCGCCATGCGCTTCGACATCGGCTTCAAGACGGGTGCGACAGGCTTCACGGTCGGACACATCGAATTGCAGCACCCGCGCCTGGCGGCCCAGCGCCTGGATTTCGGCTTGCACGGCCTCGGCCTCGGCGCGGCCGCTGCGACAATGCAGCACCAGGTCAAAACCGGCCCGGGCCAGGCGCAGGGCGATGGCGCGGCCGATACCACGGCTGGAGCCGGTGACCAGGATGGATTCAGTCATGAGGACTCCTGTGATTCGGATAGGTAAGCGGCGGCCTGGGGCGGACGGAACACGTTCAGGCGCGCGGTGGCATGGATGTCGGGACCGGTCAGGTGGCATTCGAACACGCCCATGCCGTTGTCGTCTTCCAGCGAGCGCAGGGCATGGATGGTCAGTTCGCTGCCGACGGGAAAGTGTTCCACATTGCACTCGAACTTGCGCGTGCCGAGCAGGAAGCCGAGCTCTACCGGTCGACCCTCGTCACGGGCATGGCAACCGGCATAGGCGGCGACGCTCTGGGCCATCAGTTCGATACCGACCCAGGCCGGCAGGCTGCCGTCTTCGCGGTTGAACAGGCCGTCCGGGCGCACGGTGAGGCGAGTGTGGACCTGTTCGTCGTCGAAGGACAGGACCTGATCGATCAGGATCATGTCCCCGGCATGGGGCAGCAATTCGGCGAGAGGCCAATCGATCATGGGGCGTCTCCGATAATCAGGCTGACGTTGTTGCCGCCGAAGGCAAAGGAGTTGCTCATCAGGCGGCGCAGTGGTTGGACGGCGAGGTGGTCGCCCGGCCTGACCCAGTTCAGGGGCGGCAGCGCCGGGTCGGCCTGGCCGTCCCAGACGTGCGGCGGCAGGGCGCCGGACGGGTTGTCGGCACTCAGGCTCAACCAGCAGAACGCCGCTTCCAGGGCACCGGCGGCGCCCAGGGTGTGGCCGGTCATGGGCTTGGTCGAAGAGCACGGCAGGTTCGTCGGGAACAGGCTGGACACGGCCAGGCTCTCCATGGCGTCATTGTGCTGGGTCGCGGTGCCGTGCAGGTTCAGGTAGCCGATGTCCTGCGGTTGCAGGCCAGCCTGCTTCAGGGCCTTGTCCATGGCTTGCACGGCGCCCCGGCCGGTCGGGTCGGGGGCGGAAATATGGTGGGCGTCGCTACTGGCGCCCGCGCCGAGCAGGGCAATGGCATGGCCATCGTCGGCACGTCTGGTCATCAGGAACAGCACCGCCGCTTCGCCGATATTGATGCCGCTGCGGTTCACCGAAAACGGATTACAGCGTTGCGCCGACACCGCTTCCAGCGCGCTGAAGCCCCTGAGCGTCAGCGTGCACAGGCTGTCGACGCCGCCGCACAGCACGGCGTCGCACAGACCCAGGTCGAGCAGGCGTCGGGCACTCATCAGCGCCCGGGCGCTGGAGGTGCAGGCGGTGGAGATCACGTAGGCCGGGCCGCGCAGTTGCAACCAGTCGGCGAGGAAGTTCGCCGGGGCTCCCAGTTCCTGCTGCTGGTAGTCGTAGCCCGCGGGGAAGTATCCATGCTGCTGGTAGCTGGCGATGCCGCGGCTGGCTTCGTCGATGCCCGAGGTGCTGGTGCCCAGGACGATGCCGATGCGTTCGCGGCCATAGGTGTCGATGGCACGCTGGATCGGCTCGGCGATTTGCCGCGTGGCTTCCATCAGCAGTTGATTGTTGCGACTGGCCTGGGCGCTCAGTTCAGCGGGAATCGCTATCAGCTTTCCACGCACGGCGGCTACCGGCAGGCTGCGTTCCAGTAGCCAGCCGCTTTCCGCGCGCATGCCCGAGCAGTCGCCGGCAAACAGCTTGCGTGCCACGCTCTGCTTGTCGCGGCCCAGGGCGCAGACCAGGCCGAGGGCGTTCAGGTAGGCGGTCATGGGGCGGTCTCGCTCAACGGACTGATCCGGTACTGCAGACTGTCCGGCAGCCTCAGGGTGAACTCCAGCGCCCGGCGATAGTTGACCTGCCAGCGGTCGCCCAGGGCACGCGCCTGCGGTTGCTGTCGGGCGGCCGGGTAGTTGGCGGACAATTCGCCTGCCGGCGTCAGGGCAAAGAGTAACGCGGCGAACAGTTCACGCGCTTGCGGATTGGGCGGCAACAGGCCGTCGGCCTGCCAGTCACCGTCCAGCAGGCGCTGGCGGGCCAGGGGAATGCCCAGCGGGTCCATCAGCGACCAGCGCAGGCCATTCGTCTCGCGCTGGATCACCAGCAGCCAGTCCTGGCGCTGCCCGGCCTGTTCGCGCTCGATATGCAATTGCAGCGGCAGGGCCAGGGTCGGTGTCTGCACGGGCAGCGGTGCGCGGTTGGCGCAGGCGCTCAGCAGCAGGAGACAACCCAGCAACAGGGCGCGGATCATTCGACGGGCCCGCCAAGCGGTTTGCGGGCGACCACGTTGACCAGGGTTTCCTCACGCCGGCCCACCGGCGGCGGGTTCTTCAGGCGCAGGCGTTCGAGCAGCCCGAAGTCCTTGGCCCGGCTCCACCACAGGTAAGGATAGGAGACGTTTCGCGGGGTGAACTCGAAACCCTGGTCGCGGATCATCTCCAGGTACTGTGCCGCGCTTTTCTGCACATGCATCGGGTGGCGGAACAGCCAGCGAATCACCCAGGTGTCGATATAGGCTTCGGTGGACTCGGCGAACAGCAGGTAGCCGCCCGGCTTGAGCACCCGATAGAACTCGGCGAGGGCGCGGTCCTGTTGCACCAGGTGGTGGAAGGTCTGGTGGCAGAACAGGATATCGACGCTTTGCGAGGGCACCTCGAGGGTCGCGCAGTCACTGCCGATCAGTTCGACTTCCAGGCCACGACGCTGTGCCTCTTCAGCACTGAGTTTCAGGCTGTAGGGGTCGGCGTCGAGGCCGATCAATCGCGCCGGGGCGAAGACCTGCTGCAGATACTGGAAGGACCTGCCCTGGCCGCAACCGGCGTCGAGCACCACCGGGTTGGCCGGCGGGGCGTCGCCGAACAGGCCGCGCAGATCGTTGATCGCCACCCGCAGGACGTGGTGCTGCCAGGTGTGGCTGCGCAGGAACCAGAAACCGAAACGGGTTTCCGCGACGTAGGTGTCGCTCAGGTACGGATTGCTCATTTTGGGGTGCTCGCGCAGATTTCAGACAGCATCCGCAGACGGCGCCGGGGTTCACTGACAAAGGGGTTACGCTCGTCCCAGGCATAGCCGGCGAGGATCGCACTGATCATCGCGCGGATTTCCGGTGAGCTGCCGGGATGGAAGATCACATCCTGGAAGGTCCCGGCGTACCAGCCTTCGACGTAGCAGCGGAAGGTTTCGACACCACGCTTGAGCGGTTCGGCGAACTGGCTCTGCCAGTCGACGCTTTCGCCTTGCAGCTGGCGGTGCAACAGGCCGGCGGCCATGCTTGCCGAACGCATGGCGATGGTCACGCCGGAGGAAAACACCGGGTCGAGGAATTCCGCGGCGTTGCCCAGCAGGGCGAAGCCCGGTCCGTGCAGGGTCTTCACGTTGGCCGAGTAGCCGGCGATGCTCCGCGCCGGGGTGTCCCACACGGCGTTTTCCATCACGGCTTGCAGGCTCGGGGTCTCGGCGACGAAGCCCTTGAGGCAGGCATCCAGGTCGTCGGTGCGCCCGGCAAAGTGTTCGGCGGCGGCCACCACGCCGATCGAGCAGCGACCGTTGCTGAACGGGATGGTCCAGAACCAGATATCGCGCTGTTGTGGATGGGTGGTGATGAGGATCTTTTCCCGCTCGAAAGCGGGATGCACGATGCGGTCTTCGACGTGGCTGAAGACCGCCTGGCGCAGCGGGAAATTCGACGGTGCTTCCAGGTCGAGCAGGCGCGGCAGCACCCGGCCGTAGCCACTGGCATCGAGGACGAAGCGCGCTTCGATCAGGTACTCGCTGCCGTCTTCGCGACGGGCCTTGAGCTGCGGCTGCGGGCGCTCGAAATCAACGCTGACAATCTCTTCGCCGTAGCGGATTTCCACGCCCTGCAGGGCCGCCTGGTCCGCCAGCAGCTTGTCGAAATCGGCGCGCTGGACCTGGAAGGTGGTCGGCTTGCCGTTGCTGAAGGTCTTGCCGAAATCGAAGGTGCTGTAGTGTTCGCCCCAGGCGAAGGCCGCCCCGTTCTTCACCTGGAAACCGGCGGCGTTGACGGCGTCGAGCATGCCGGCCTCTTCGACGAAGTCCAGGCAGTGCGACAGCAGGCTTTCGCCGATGGAAAAGCGTGGGAAGTGCTGGCGCTCGACGATCAGCACGTCGTGGCCGTTGCGCTTGAGCAAGGCGGCGGCGATGGCGCCGGAAGGACCCGCACCGATCACCACGACTTCGCGACGTTCCATTTCAATCATTGGCACACAGGCTCCTTGCGGGGTCGGCTGTCTTCAAAGGGATAGGCTGGGTATCGCCATGGGCGGCCGACGTGATCGGCTGATCCTCCCGTGGCGGCTGCCCCGGCGTCGTGGTGTGGTCGACCCGACGCGCGGCCCAGGGCGCGAGCAGGAAGCTGAAGGCCAGCCCCAGGCTGACTGCCAGGCCGAAGTTGCTCACCGCCGGCGTGCTGGAAATCGCCAGCAGGCCGAACGACAGCCAGGTGGTCAGGGCCGCCAGCAAGGTGCCCAGCAGGCTGACGGCGGCCCCGCCGATCTGCTCGCGCATCAGGATCGCATAGTCGACGCTGATGGCGGTCACCAGCAGCAGGCCGAACAGGCTGAACAGCGTCAGCGGTTGGCCGAGCCAGCCGAGGCTGGCCAGGCTGCACAGGGCCGCCAGCAGCGGCAGGGCGATGATTCGCAGGGCACCGCCGAGGCCGAACGGGAGGATCAGCAGCAGCACGATCAGCGCGCAGGAGGCCAGTTTCAGTTCGGCGGCGCTGACCTGGGTGGCGGCGAAGACCTGGTTCAGTTCGCCCAACCGATCCACCAGTTGCACGCCCGGCAGCCCCTCGGTTTGAGCGCGCAGCAGGTCGGCGTTGTTCAGGCCGCGCAGGCTGACCATGCCCGCCACGCCGTCGGCCTGCGGGCCGAGCCAGAGCAGGCGCCAGGGTTCGGACAGCGGGCCTTTGAGGGCGCTGTCGATATCCTGGATCGGCAAGGCTTGCAGCTGGGTCAGTTCATTTTGCAAGGCGCTGGCCGGGACACCGAGGTCGAGCAGGGGTTGCCAGAACCCCGGCAGTTGTTTGAGCGAGTCCTGCAGTTGTTGCTGTTCGCGGGGCAGGCTGACCACCTGGTCCAGCGACTGATAGCCCTGGAGTTTGCCCTGGCTCACCAGTCGCTCGAGACGCTCGCCGAGGGCGGCCTGGCGCTCCAGCAACTGCTGTTGGTCGGCGGCGTGTACCAGGAAGAACTGGCTGGTCGGCTGGTAGCCGGTGATCCGTGCAACCGCCTGGGCCTCTGCCTGCAATGCCGGCGGTGCGGCGACCCATTGGCGGATATCGTTCTTGCTGGTCAGGTGCCACAGGCCACCGCCACAGAACAGTACCAGCAGCGCCAGCAGCAGGCGGTTGCCGACCTTGCGCAGCAGGGTCTCACGCACCCTCAGCAAGACTTCGCAGACCCGCAGTGGCCATTGCGCCGGGCGCAGCTCGGTGCCCTTGAGCAGCGCCGGCAGCAGGCACACGGCAGTCAGGTAGGCGCCGAGCAAGCCGGCGGCGGAGAATACGGCGATCTGGGTCAGGGCTTGAAACGGGGTCCAGGCCAGGGCCAGGTAGCCGATGCAACTGGTGGCCAGGCTCAGGCTCAGCCCGGGCAGGGTGATGCGCAGGGCCGGCCAGCTGTGCCAGGGCTTCAGGCTCCAGCTCTTGGACAGGTAATGCAGTGGATAGTCGACGGCCACGCCGATCAGGCTGGCCCCCAGCACCAGGGTCATCACGTGCAGATGGCCGAACAGCGTCACGCAGGCCACCGTGCCGAACAGCATGCCCACCAGCACCGGGACGAAAGCCAGCAACACCCGCCAGCGACGGAAGGCCAGCAACAGCAGCAAGAGGATGCCGAAGGTGGCGCCACCGCCGACCCAGGTGATCTCCCGGGTGGCCTGTTGCTGGCCGCTGGCAGCAAACAGCAGGCCGCTGGCGGCGAGCAGTTGCGCGTCGTCTTGCGCGGCTTCTGTGCGGCTTTGCTTGAGCAGTTCGGCGACTTGCACCGGCAGCTTCATGTCGAAGGCATTGCCCCGGGTCCGGGCCCGCAACAGCACCCAGTTCTTGCCGTCGGCCTCGGCGATCAGCGCGCCGCTGCCGATATCGAATTGCACCGCGCCGGGTCTTGGCCGACTGTCCTGGATACGTCCGGTCAGGCCGAGCCAGTCGTCCTGGCTCGGCACCAGGCTGACCCCGGCAAAGGGATCGAACAGGGCCTGGACCCGCTGCTGGATAAACGCCGCCGGGTGTTCGATCAGCTGTTGCCGGTCGGCGCGGGCTAGCATCGCCAGTCGGCTGGCCAGCAGTTGTTCGCGCAAGGCCGGCAGGTCGGCCTGCAAGCTCCACTGCACGGTTTCGAACAGCCCGCTGGCCTGCCAGCGCTCACCCAGGCGTTGGGCCAGGGCAATGGCTTTCTGCCGATCGGCCTGGCCCACCAGCACCAGCATTTCCCGGTTCAACGGTTCCTGCATGCGCTGTTCGGCCTTGAGCTCCAGGGCATTGGGTGTCGAGCCTGGCACCAGTTCCATGAGGTCGGCCGACAGCGGCGCGCCATGCCGCCATTGCCAGCCGGCGAGCGCCAGCACTGCCAGCAGCAGGATCAGGAACAGGCGCGGCAGCAGGCGTTCACTCGGCAAAGTCATGTTGCTCCGCGTCGCTCAGGGGCAGGGCGGCGTTGCTGTCCTGCATGCGCAGCACCGTGCTGTCGCCCTGGGTTTCCAGCAGTTCGATGCGCTGCACCAGCTCGCCACCGTCGATATTGATCCGGGTGAAGATCTGCTTGAGCAGCACCGAGCGCGGAATCAGGGTCAGTTGCCAGTGCTGGGCGTCGCCTTGCAGTTGCAGTTCGAAATCCCGTTGCAGGCCAGTGCTGTCGCCTTGCAGTACGGCGATGAACAGGCGGTTCTGCTCGGCTCCGGCGCTTTTGTTCGGGACCATTTGCCAGCCGCTCGGGTCGCGTCGGGCGATGCCCTTGGCGCTGATGCGGTAGTCCTGCTGCAACGGCGTCTTGAGCAGCCAGAGCAGGCCATGGTCCTTGGCGAGGACGAAGGTGCCCTTGCTGGTCAGCGGTTGCGGCAAGGCGCGCAGGTGCTTTTCCTGGATGAAGCCGCCGTGGATCACCGAAGGCTTGGCCAATTGCTCGCTCAGTTGTTGCAGGTCGAAGGCCGAGGCGTGGGCGGGCAGGCCCAGGCAGAGCAGCAGGTATAACCACGGCACGGACCTTGTAGGAGCAAGCTTGCTCGCGATGAGGCCCGCAAGACTGGCGGCGATCTTGCGGACGCTATCGCTGGCAAGCCAGCTCCTACAGGGGTTGTGTCGTACCTGGGGCAGGGTGTTCATGCCAGCACCTTCTCGACGGCAGCGACGAAGACCTTGGGCGAGGCCAGCTGCATTTCCTTGCTCTGCATATCCACTGCCACTTGCACGCTGCTGGCGCGGGTCAGGCGTTCGCCGCTGGCCAGGTCGGTGATCAGGTAGTTGACCTTCAAGCGGTTCTCCCACTCCACCAGGTTGGCCCGCACATTGATCTTCTGGCCGAACACCGCCCCACGCACATAGCGCAGTTGCAGGTCGATCACCGGCCACGCGTAGCCGGACTCGAGCATCTGCGTGTAGTTGTGGCCGATATGGTCCAGCAGCGCGCAGCGGGCGACTTCCAGGTACTTCACGTAATGGCCGTGCCAGACCACGTGCATGGTGTCGACGTCGAAGAACGGCACCAGGATCTCGGTATCGACATGCAGCACGCCACGGCTACGCATGCAGCCTCCAGTGTTGCTCGGCGATACGTTGCAGGCACAGGCGCAGTTCACCTTCGAGGGCACGGTCTTCGATCACCGGGGCAAAGTCTTTTGCCAGGGCTTCGTGCATTGCCGCCAGGGCCGGTGGCAGCGGTCGCGCATCGCTGGCCTGGCTACGCAGCCAGACGCCCTGGTTGGCGGCGAGCAAAGTGGCGGCGGCGACCTGTTCAGTCAGCTCCAGCACCCGGATCGCATCGCGAGCGGCAATCGTGCCCATGCTCACCTTGTCCTGGTTGTGGCATTCGGTGGAACGCGAGAACACGCTGGCCGGCATGGTGTTTTTCAGGGCTTCGGCGGTCCAGGCGCTGGCGCCGATCTGCACGGCCTTGAAACCGTGGTTGAGCATCGCGCGCTCGGCGCTGGCGCCGGAGAGGTTGCTCGGCAGGCCGTGGTTGTAGCGCACGTCCACCAGCAGGGCGAGCTGGCGATCGAGCAGGTCGGCGACGTTGGCCACCAGGGTCTTGAGGCTGTCCATGGCGAAGGCGATATGCCCGCCGTAGAAGTGCCCGCCGTGGAGCACGCGCTCTTCTTCGGCGTCGATGATCGGGTTGTCGTTGGCGCTGTTCAGTTCGGTCTCGATGAACGAACGCAACCAGCCCAGGCTGTCGGCCAGCACGCCGAGGACATGCGGCGCGCAACGCAGCGAGTAGCGATCCTGCAAGCGGTGCAGCGGTGCGGTCGGTGCGTCGATGGCCAGGTCCTTGCGCAGCCAGGCGGCGACTTGCATCTGCCCTGGGTGCGGCTTGGCGGCGAACAGGCGTTCGTCGAAATGTTCCGGGTTGCCTTGCAGCGCCACCACGTTGAGGGCGGTGATGCGGGTCGCCAGTTGCAGCAGGTAGTCGGCGCGGGCAAAAGCCAGGCAGGCCAGGCCGGTCATCACCGCGGTGCCGTTCATCAGTGCCAGGGCTTCCTTGGGCCTCAGCACCAGCGGCTCCCAGCCGAGCTCCCGGTGCACGTCGCAGGCTTGGCGGCGTTCGCCGCGAAACAGCACCTCGCGCTCGCCGGAGAGGGTCGCGGCCACGTAGGACAGCGGCGTCAGGTCGCCGCTGGCACCGACCGAGCCCTCTTCGGGAATCAGCGGCAGGATGTCCAGGTCGAGGAAGGCCTGCAGGCGCTCCAGCAGTTCCACGCGCACGCCGGACACGCCATGGCACAGCGACTGCAAGCGCGCCGCCAGCACGGCGCGGGTCGCCTGTGGGTCGAGCAACTGGCCCAGGCCGCAGCCGTGGAAGGTGTAGAGGTGCCGCGGCAGCGCCTCGACGTGGTGCAGCGGCACCGCCACCACGCAGGAGTCGCCGTAGCCGGTGGTGACGCCGTAGATCACGCCTTCCTTGTCCAGCAGCGAGTCAAGGAACTGCGCGCCCTTGGCAATGCGCTGGCGGAACGCCGGGTCGCCTTGCAGTTGCGTCGGCACCTGACGGTTGGCCAGGGCCAGCACGTCTTCGATGCACAGCGGGAGTTCGCCGAAGGTGACCGGCTCAAGCGGATGCGTTGTCATCGGATTTCCAGAAAGGGTAGAAATTGAACCATTGGTGCGGTGCCTGCAGGCAGTACTGGCCCAGGCGCTCGGCGTAGCGGGCGGCCCAATGGGCGATCACCTGTTCGCGGTCGTTGCGTTTCCATTGCACCGCCTCGGTGAAGGGTTCCAGCGTGATGCGGTAGCGGCCCCGGAGTTTCAAGCAGAACAACAGGTTGACCGGGCATTTCAGCAAACCGGCCAGCAGCCACGGACCCTGGGGAAACGCGGCGCCGTGGCCGAGGAAATCCACCCGTACGTGGCGTGCGCCCTGCAGCGGGACGCGGTCGCCGGCAATCGCCAGCCACTCGCCGCGCTCCAGGCGCTGGCTCAGTTGCAGCATCGTCGCCGGGTCCAGTTCGCTGACCTGGATCAGCCGCAGGTTGGTCGCCCCGGCCTCGCCCAACAGGCGGTTGAAACGCTCGGCGTGCTTGGTGTGCACCAGCACGTTCATGGTGACCTGTTCGCCCAGTTCGGCGAGGGCGCGGCAGACTTCCAGGTTGCCCAGGTGGGCGCCCACCAGCATCTGCCCGCGTGTACCGCGCAACTGATCGCGCAGCAGGGCCGGGTCGACGATCTCGATCTGTTCGAGGCGCAGCTTGCCGTTCCAGACGTCGAGCTTGTCCAGCAGCGAATCGGCAAAGGCCATGAACTGCCTGAAGACGTTCATCCGGGTCGGCCGCAGGGTGCCTTGACCGCTCCAGTCGGCCAGGCGCTGCTGGTATTGCCAGGCACTCTGCCGGGCGCCGCGACCGAACAGGAAAAAGTACAGGACGATGCCGTGCAGCACCGGGCTGAGCATTCGGCGGCCGAGGACCTTGACGCCGAAGGCGGTGAGTTTCATCAGCCAGAAGCTGCCGCGCTCCTGATGGTCGGCCCAGTGTTTTTGCGGGCCGCTCATGTCCGCCACCGTCGCCAGAGGATGCTCGGCAGGCGCACCAGCATGCCGAAGAACATCCGCGTGTGCATGCTGGAAATCAGCGCGTTGTCGTGGAACAGGCGAAAGTGCGAGAGGCCGTCCCGGGGATAATGAACCTTGACCGGCAGCCAGCGCATGGACTGGTTGCGCCAGGCCAGGCGCACGAGGATTTCCGAGTCGAAGTCCATGCGTTTGCCCAGCTTCGCCGAGCCGATCAGAGCCAGTACCGGCGGCAGCGGATAGATCCGGAAGCCGCACATGGAATCGCGGATCTGCAACGACAGGCTGTTGATCCAGACCCAGACGTGGGTCAGGTAGCGGGCATAGAGCCGGCCCTTGGGCACGCTCTCGTCGTATTGCGGGTAGCCGCAGATCAGCGCGTCGGGGTGGTTGCGCGAGGCGTCGAGGAAGCTCGCAACGTCGCTCAGGTCGTGCTGGCCATCGGCGTCCACCTGCAGGGCGTGGCTGAAACCCAGGCGCGCGGCTTCCCGGAACCCGAGCATGACCGCGCTGCCCTTGCCCTGGTTGACGGGCAGTTTCAGCAGGACGACCTGATCGTGTTCGGCGAGTTGTTCCAGCACCGCGGCGCAGGCCGGGCTGCTGCCGTCGTCCACCAGCACGCAGGGCAGACCGACGCGCAGCAGGGCTTTGACCACCGCGGGGACGGCGGCTTCGTGGTTGTAGACCGGGACAATGGCGCAGGGCTTATGCATGGGCGGCCTCCAGCACGATGCGCCCGCTGGAGCAGGCGGCGGTCGCATTGCGGAAGGCGAAATGGAGTTTGCTGCGCTCGCGGTCGAAGCGCAGGCTCAGTTCGAGCCGGTCGCCCGGGCGCACCAGTTGCTGGAATTTCAGCACTTCCATACCGGCGAATTTCGCTGGCAGGTCGAGCAATTGCCGGCCCAGCTCCAGTGCCCAATCCACCTGCACTACCCCCGGCAACACCGGCGTCACCGGGAAGTGTCCGCTGAAATAGGCCAGGTCCGGCGGTACCGCCAGGTGCAACAGCCATTCATCGTCGTCTTCCTGTCGGGCCAGTACCTCGGGGCCTTTGGGGCGCGGGGCGCGGAGCAAGGCTTCGACGTCCGCCTGGGGCAGTTTGCCCTGGGTATTGAGCGGCAGCTGGCGCAGCAGACGCCAGCGGCGTGGCAAGGCCAAGGCTTCGCAGTGTTGCAGCAGGTGCTGGCGCAGGCCACCGGTCAATGCGCGCCGCCCCTGGTTGCGCAAGGCATGCAGGCCCGCCTCGCTGAGTACCAGCAAGGCCCCCAGGTACGCACGATTTTCCTGGACCACGGCCAGGCGCGCCTCGGCGACCCAGACATGTTCCACCAGGGCCTTTTCCAGCATCGGCAGCGAGATGCGTTTTTCTTCCAGCTTGACGATGCGGTCCAGTCGTCCCAGCAGTTCGAAACGGCCATCGGCTTGGAAGCGCACCGCGTCCGCGGTGTGCTCGACATGGCCGACGGGCAAGTAAGGCGAGGCCACGCACAGGGCGCCGTCGCTGTCCTGGCTCAACTGCACATCGGCGAACGGCTGCCACAGCGGGTCGCCCTGGCGCCAGGCGATGCCGCCGGTTTCCGAACTGCCGAAGATTTCCGTCGGCCATTGCCGCAAGCGTTGCTGCAGGCTGGACGCGGCTTCAGGCGGGAGTGCGCCGCCCGAGGAAAACACCCGACGCACCTGGCTCAAGGCCGGCCAGTCGAGGTTGTCGCCCATGCGTTTGAGCAGCGCCGGACTGGCGACCCAGGCGAACTGCGGGTGTTCACGGCTGGCGCGTTGCAGGTCTTCGGGGAAGGCCAGTTGCTTGCGCACGAAGGTGCGGCCGGCGCACAGCGGCCAGAGCACGCGGAACAGCAAACCGTAGATATGCTGGGTGGCGACGCTGCCGATAAGGCAGGCCTGGCCGAGGTCGGCGCCCCAGAGCTGCTCCAGGGCCAGGACTTCATTGGCCAGTTGGCGCAGGCTTTTGTCGATGCGCTTGGGTTCGCCGCTGGAGCCGGAGGTACACAGGCTCAGGTGGCAGTTGTCCAGGTCGAGTTCGGCGCCGTCCAGGGGCTCGGCGTAAAGCGCCTCGAGACCGGCGCTGTCGGTCAGCCACAGGTCGACGTCCGCCGCCCAGCGTTGGCGGGTCTGCTCTTGCAGGTCGGCGGGCAGCAGTACCCGAACGCCGGCACGCCAGGCGCCAAGCAGGGCAATCGCCAGCTCCCCGGCATCTTCCAGGTGCACGGCGATGTGTTGCACATTACGCGCCTGCAAGCCAGCCGCCAGCCGCAACGCCTGCTGCGACAGCCCGGCATGGTCCAGCTGCGGGTCCAGGGTGACCGCACGCGGTTCGTGCGACTTGAGCAACAACTGCTCAAGGTTTATCCAGTTCATGCGCGGCCTCTTACCCGTTGTCGTACCAGCCACTCGATGGCAAACAGCAAACCGATCAGCCCATAGGAGATCAGGCCGGTCCACAGCGCCCACCAACTCAGCGGCGCCCAAAGGGTCAACGCGGCGGCGATCAGGCCGTTGCAGAGAAAGAACAGGCTCCAGATCCGGGTCACCTGTCTCGTATAGTCAATCGCCACGTCCGGCAGTTGCGGCTCCGTCAAGCGGGCCAGTCGCTCGATCATCGGCGGGCCGAATTTCAGGCTCAGGCCGAACAGGACGAACATGAAGGTGCTGATCAGCACCGGATACCAGCGCAGCAGCAGGGGGCTGTTGAACAACGCCAACAAGCCGCAGAACGCGATGGCGCACAGGGCCATCCACAGGCTACCGGGTCGCCGTTCGCCGGTCAGGGCCCGGGCCAGCCACAGGCCGCCGAGCAACAGCCCGAACTGCCAGGGGGCGAAATGCTCCATGCCGAAATACACCGCAAAGGGGTACAGCAGGCCCGCCAGGAGCAGGCCGAGGCCGATCAGGCGCTTCATGCGGTCGGTTGCACCAGGCGAAAGACTGCCTCGACCACATCGTTGACGGTACGCACCGACTTGAATTCCTCGGCGGCGATTTTCTTGCCGGTCTGACGCTTGATATGGTCGATCAGGTCCACGGCATCGATGCTGTCGATTTCCAGGTCCTGGTACAGGTTGCTGTCCAGGGTGACGCGTGCGGGTTCCAGTTCGAAGAGTTCGACCAGGGCGGCGCGCAGGGTGTTGAAGATGTCGTCACGGGTTTGCATGGTACGGCCTCACGCTGCCTGTTTTGCCGTGACGAAAGCCGCAAGGCTGGCCACGTTGGAGAAATGGTCGCGGGTGTCCTTGGCGTCCGCATCGATCTTGATGCCGTAGCGTTTCTGGATCGCCAGGCCGAGTTCGAGGGCGTCCACCGAGTCCAGGCCCAGGCCTTCGCCGAAGAACAGGGGTTGCTCGTTGCCGATGTCTTGCGCGCTGATATCTTCCAGGCCCAGGGCCTCGATGATCAGTTCCTTGATCTCAAGAAGCAGGGCGGGGGTTGGATCGCTCATCTGAGGCGAGCTCCTTAATGAAGTAATGGTGCAGATAATCGTTGAGTTTGCGCGAGGCCTGCGGCGCTGGGCCTTGCTCGGCAAAGCTTTGTGGGTCTATATCGGCACCGACGCGGAAACTGAAGTGCACGCGGCGTCGGGGAATCCGATACCAGGGTTCGGCCTTGGTCAGGGTGGTAGGGCTGACCTTGATCACCACCGGTGTGATGATTCTCGCACCGCGCAGGGCAATCGCGGCGGCGCCGCGATGAAAGGCCGGTGCCGCGCCTGGCGTGGTCCGGGTGCCCTCGGGGAACACGATCAGGGTCTGGCCGTCTCGCAGGGCGCTGGCGGCGGCGTCGAGCATGTCGATGCTGCCGTCGTTGCTGATGTATTCGGCGGAGCGCACGGGCCCGCGGGTGAAGGGGTTTTGCCAGAGGCTCTGCTTGACCACGCAGTTGGCATGGCGCACCAGGCCGATGAGGAACACCACGTCGATCAGCGACGGGTGGTTGGCGATGATCATCTGGCCGGGCCGCCCGAGCTTTTCCGCACCGATGACTTCATAGGTCAGTACACCGATGCGGGCCATGAAGCGGATAAACAGCCAGAACAGCCGGCTGACCGTTTGTCGTGCGCGCAGGCGTTGACGTTCGGCATCGCCCGGCAGGCAGCTGAGCAAGGGCATGACCACCAGGCGCAGGCACAGGCCGCCCAGCCCGAAAAGGGCAAAGCTCAGGGCGGTGGCCAGCAGGCGCCAGTAATAGGCGTCGCGAGGCTTGCTCATGGTTGGCGCTGCCAATTCCATACCCGGTTTTTCCATACGTGTCGGCAGGTGGTGTGTTGGCCCAACAGGGTACGCAATAGATCGAGGGCATGGGGCCACTGGGGCTGGCGGGGCTCGTCCTGGCCGCTTTCGAGGGACAGCTGCCACTCGTCGCCCGGCGTCAGCAGCAGGCCGAGGGCATAGGGGAATGGCACATCGTCGATCCAGCGACGGTAGGCCTCGGGCGGTTGCTCCTCGGCGATTACCAGCAAGACCGCGGGTGCGCCTTCGTTGAGCAGCGCGGCAGCTTCGAGGATGCCATGCTCCAGGCCGTCGCCGTTGGCGGCCAAGGCGGTCATTTCGCAGGTCGAGCCGCGCAGGATCGACCACAGGCCGATCACGGCGTTGTGCACCGAGAGGCTGAACTGGGTGGGTGACAACGGCTGGTCGGTGGCCAGGTCGCAGAGGATGTCGAAGGTGCGCGGGGTTTCGCCGTGCCGGGAGATGAACACCAGCGGCAGTTGCGGGTGGTCCTCGGCCAGCGGCCAGCCGACGCTGAACGCCATGCGCGCCAGGCGACTGAGACGGCGGCGCTGCATGGCCGGCAGGAAGGACACATCCGGTGCCGCATCGCTGGGCGTGGGGACACAGGGCTGGCGGCTCCAGGCCTGCCAGTCGTCCGCACTTTCCAGGCCCGGAGCCCAGGCGCGCCATTGGGCGATGTTGAACTTGATCACTGAATGTCTTCCCGCCCCTGCGGGCTTCCTTGAACGCTGTGGTTGATCCCTGAACCCCTACCAACCCTGGCGTGGCGCTATAGCCGAGTGGCGCGCATTATCCCGGTGCGCAAGGCCTGTAGCAAATTTTTGGTTACATTTTGCACGATTAAATCGACGAAATGCGAACGAGTGGATGTCAACTGGCTATTATTCGTATCTTTTTTGATACGTCTGTCAGCGATTTCGTGATTCCCGGGGAAATTATCCGCCCTGGGTGAAGTTATTGCGATGGGCGGTGTCGTACTCGCCCCAGCAAGGTGGCGCGGCAACGGTCATGCCCTCTACACTCGGTCATTCATTGAAACACGGAGGTCTTGTCATGCGGCGTGTGGTGTTCAATCAGAAAGGCGGGGTCGGCAAGTCGAGCATTGCCTGCAACTTGGCGGCGGTCAGCGCCAGCGAGGGCTATCGGACCCTGCTCGTGGACCTCGATGCCCAGGCCAATTCCACGCAATACCTCACCGGGCTGACCGGCGAGGAGATTCCCATGGGCATCGCCGATTTCTTCAAGCAGATCCTGTCGTCCGGGCCGTTCTCGAAGAAAAACCAGGTGGATATCTACGAGACGCCCTTCGACAACCTGCACGTGATCACCGCTACGGCCGAACTGGCGGATCTGCAGCCCAAGCTCGAGGCCAAGCACAAGATCAACAAGCTGCGCAAACTGCTGGATGAGCTGTCGGAAGATTACGACCGGATTTACCTGGATACACCGCCGGCGCTGAATTTCTATGCGGTTTCTGCGTTGATCGCCGCCGATCGCGTGCTGATTCCCTTTGATTGCGACAGCTTTTCCCGGCAGGCACTGTATGGCCTGCTGGCCGAGATCGAAGAGTTGAAGGAAGACCACAACGAAGACCTGCAAGTGGAGGGGATCGTGGTCAACCAGTTCCAGGCCCGGGCGAGTTTGCCGCAACAGATGCTCGACGGCCTGATCGCCGAGGGGTTGCCGGTATTGCCGGTGTATCTCGCCAGTTCGGTGAAGATGCGCGAGTCCCATGAAGCGAACCAGCCGCTGATCCACTTCGACCCGCGGCACAAGTTGACCCAACAGTTCGTCGACCTGCACGCGCTGCTGGAGCGCAACGCCTAACCCGCCTTCGCGCTGGCTCCTGCCGGCTGCTCGGCCTTCAGATACCTTGGCTGCGCAGCCAGGCCATCAACTGCGGTAGCGGAAACGCGCCGCTCTGGCGTGCGACTTCCTGGCCATTTCGGAACAGGATCAGGCTGGGAATCGAACGAATCCCCAGCTGTGCCGACAGTTGCTGATTGGCCTCGCTGTCGAGCTTGGCCAGGCGGCACTTGCCGGCCAACTGGGCCGCTGCCTGTTCGAACACCGGCGCAAAGGATTTGCACGGTCCGCACCAGTCCGCCCACACGTCCACCAGCAAGGGCAGGTCGCCCTTGATCTGGCTGGCGTAGTCGCCTTGTTTCAATTCGAACGGTTTGTCCAGCAGGACCGCGGCCTTGCAGCGCCCGCATTTCGGCTGGTCGCCCAGGCGCTCGGCGGGGATGCGGTTGAGGCCGTTGCAATGGGGGCAGGGGATCAGTAGTGGCTCGGACATGAGGGGGCTCCAGAGAAGTGGTCAATGCTCTCTATCTGGAGCCGTATGCAGGCTTTATCAAGGTTTCAGGAGGGCTTGTCGCATGCCCTCACATTTTTTGCCTCCGGCGTTCGACCACAGATCTGAGCCGGCTCACGACGAGCAACTGATCTCCAGATGCTTGCCCCATTCCGGTGGTCGTTCGGCGTAGCGGTCCATGCCCGCTTGTTCCTCGAACGGTTTGCTCAGTACCGCGTGAAGGCGCCGCACTTCTTCGTAGTCGCCACGTTCGGCCGCGTCGATGGCGTTTTGCGCCAGGTAGTTGCGCAAGATGTAAAGCGGGTTGACCGCGTGCATTCGCGCCTTGCGCCGGGATTCATCCTGATCCGGTTCGCGGGCGACCCGCGCCTGGTAGCGTTCGGCCCAGGCGTCGAAGCCCTTGATGTCGATAAAGTCGTTGCGCAGTCGCGCCGTGGACAGGGCGGCTGGCTCATCCCCCAGGCGCCGGAAGAACAAGCTGTAGTCGACGCCACCGACCTGCATCAGTTGCAGCAGACTTTCCACCAGCTTCTGGTCGTCGTCTTCGGCACAGGTCAAGCCGAGGCGGCGGCGCATCAGGTCGAAGTAGTGGGCCTGGTACAGCGGCAGGAACAGCCCCAGCGTTTCACGCAGCGCCTCGACACTGATGAACGGCGTCAGGGCCTGGGCCAGTGCACTGAGGTTCCACTGGCCGATGGGCACCTGGTTGCTGAATGAGTAGCGGCCCTGGTCGTCGGAGTGGTTGCAGATGAAATTCGCGTCGAAGTCGTCGAGAAAGGCGAACGGACCGAAGTCGAAGGTGATGCCCAGGATCGACATGTTATCGGTGTTCATCACGCCATGGCAGAAGCCGTAGGCCTGCCACTTGGCGATCAGTTCGGCATTGCGCTCGACAATCTCGCGGAACATCGCCAGGTAAGGTTCCGGCTGTTCCAGGCACTCGGGGAAATGCATCGCCAGTACGTGCTCGCCGAGCTGCTTTTGCTGCTCCGGTTGCCGGGTGTAGTAGAAATACTCGAAATGGCCGAAGCGCACATGGCTGGGCGCCATGCGCAGGAGCATGGCGCCACGCTCCTGTTTCTCGCGCCAGACCGGTGTGTCGGAGCCGATCACGCACAGTGCACGACTGCTGGGAATGCCCAGCGCCTGCAGGGCTTCGGAGGCGAGGAACTCGCGGATCGACGAGCGCAACACCGCCCGTCCGTCGCCCATGCGCGAATAAGGCGTTTGCCCGGCGCCCTTGAGGTGCAGGTCCCAATGCTCGCCCGCGCTGTTGTAGACCTCGCCCAGCAACAGCCCGCGACCGTCGCCCAGGCGTGGGTTGTAGGAGCCGAACTGATGCCCCGAATAGACCATCGCCCGTGGCTCGGCTTCGGCCCAGAGCTTGTGGCCGCCGAACAGCTCGGCGAACACCGGTTCCTCGGCAATGGCCGGGTCCAGGTCGAGCAGCGCCATGGCCGCCGGACTCGCTACCACCAGGCGCGGGTTGTCGAGGGGTTCGGGCAGGACATGGGTGGAAAACGCATCGCCCAGGCGGGCGAAGCGGTTATCGAAGGTCAGTTCGTCGAGGGCTTTCAACGGCCGGCTCCAGGAGAATGTCCGAGTATTCTGCTGGGATTAGCCGGCAGACACCAGCGGCGGCATGCAAATGGCATGATCGCCGCACTTGTGGCGTATCAGGCGAGGTTGTCCGACGGTGGCAATGGCTGAGGTTTGGCCGGCGCCTTTGGCCCAGGTGTCTCGCCGTCCACCGGCACCAGCTTGTATTCCTGGCCCTGCAGGTTCTTGAGGTAGACCTCCATCTGCCGGAACGAAATGTGGATGTGCTCTTTCTTGAACTCGCGATTGATGAAGCGGTTGACCTCGTCGATCACCGGGTTGCGGTCGCCCAGGTCGCGTACGTGCATGCGCAGTTCGTGATCCAGGCTGCTTTCGCCGAAGTTCAGGAAGTACACGTGGGGTTCGGGGTCCTTGAGCACCCGCGGATTGTCCTGGGCGGCCTTGAGCAGCAGCTCCTTGACCCGGTCCAGGTCCGAGCCGTAGTCCACGCCGAGCTTGAGGGTCACGCGGGTGACGGTGTCGGTCAGCGACCAGTTGATCAGTTGCCCGGTGATGAAGGTCTTGTTCGGGACGATGATGTCCTTGCGGTCGAAGTCGGTGATGGTGGTGGCGCGGATGCGGATCTTGCTGACCGTGCCCGACAGGGTGCCGATGGTGATGGTGTCGCCGATCCGCACCGGACGCTCGAACAGGATCATGATGCCGGAGATGAAGTTGGCGAAGATTTCCTGCATGCCGAAACCCAGGCCGACCGACAGCGCCGCCACCAGCCATTGCAACTTGTCCCAGCTCACGCCCAGGGTCGAGAGGGTCGAGACGAAGCCGATGCCGGCGATGACGTAGGACAGCAAGGTGGTGGTGGCGTAGGCGCTGCCCTGGGCCAGCTCGAGCTTGGACAGTACCAGCACTTCCAGCAGGCCTGGCAGGTTGCGCGCCAGGGCGAAGGTGATACCGATGATCGCCAGCGCGCCGATGACATTGCCGATGCTGATCGGCACCATGCTCATGGTTGCGCCGGTGCCGCTGGTGTATTCGTAGAGGGTGATGTTGTCCAGGTAGGAGAACACGCTGATCAGGTCCGCCCAGACCCAGTACAGCGCCGCGACGAAGCCACCGAGCAGGGCCAGGCGGATCAGGCGCATGGATTGTTCGTTGACCTGTTCGATGTCCAGGGTCGGTTCTTCGATCATCGGCTCGCCGTCGCCAGCTTCCTTGGCTGCCTGGCGTTTGCTCAGGGCGCGCTGGTAGGCCAGGCGCCGGGCCGCCACTGCCAGACCGCGAGCGAAGGTCGCCTCGATCACCAGCCACAACATCAACAGGTACAAGGTCTCGATCAGCCGGTCGCTGAGTTTCAGCGCGGTGTAGTAGTAGCCGAAGCACACGGCGATAAACAGCGCGATGGGCATGGCGGTGAAGAGCACGCCGATCAGTTTGCGGAACAGCGAGGCGCTGCCGTGGTTCGGGGTACCCAGCAGCAGGCGACTGAGCAGCCAGGCCATCAGGCTGTAGCAGGCGAGGACCACGGCGATACCCAGCACGTCGTCAGCCAGCGAGGCCGGTTGCAGCTCGGCCACGGAGACGATGGCCACCAGCGCCAGGACCACGATGCCGAGTCGGCGAACCCAGCCCCGGAGAAATTCGACCTGGGGTTTTTCCCAGCGGAAATGCAGCTCTGCCACGCCGCCCGGCGCGAGAATCCGGTAGGCGGTGTAGAACACCAGCCAGGCCAGGGATATCTGCAGCAGCGCGGCGCCGAGGCTGGCGTTCTGGCCACGGGCGTCGATCTGCAGGGCATAGCCGCACAGGGCCAGTGCCAGGGCGATCGGCATCGCCAGCGCGACGTTGACCAGGAGCGCCAGCGGTGTGTGCCACTGGCTGTCGCGTTTGAAGTGGCCGATGTCCTTGTGCACCTTGCTCAGTCGCGCATACAGCGACTTGCGTCGCCACAGCAGGGCGCCGATCAACAGCAGCAAGGGCAGGAACAACAGCGGGCGCTGTACCAGGCCGTCGGTCAGCTCACTGAAGCTGGAGGCCCAGGGCAGGGTGGTCACCTGTTTTTGCAGGCGTGCCGGGACGCTGGAGATCCATTCCAGGTCCAGGGGCTTGTTGCTCGGGATCCAGAACATCTGCTCGTCCAGTGTCGCGCGCAGGCTCTGGGCGGTGCTGAGCAGTTGCTTCTGGTTCAGTTGCAGGGTGATGGACTCGTTGAGCAGGGCACTCAGTTCGCGGTTCAGGCGCTCCAGCAGGTCGCTGCGGGTGACGGCCAGGTCCAGCAGCGTCTTGCGCAGTTGCGCGTTGACCTGCTCCGGAGGTTGGCTCGCCAGCAGGTTGTCCACATAGGTGGCCGGGCTGCTGATCAGTTCCCGCTGCTGGTTGACCTCGAACTGGTAGAGACGGATATCGGCGATTTCATCGGCCAGGTCCTTGTCCACCTGCAGGCGCGGCAGCGCCTGTTTCTGCTTGTAGAGAATCTTCGACAGCAGCAGGCTGCCCTTGAGCACGCTGATCTGTTCGTCCAGGGCCTGGTCGCTCTGGGTCACGCTGTCGAGCTGCTGCTTGGTCTGCAGGTTCTGCTGAGTCAGCTCGTTGAGGCGGTCGGTGCTCTTGAGCAGGTAGTCGGAGAGCCTGAGGTTGGTGGCGCTTTCGGTGGCCAGCACGCTGCTGTCGCCGGCCTTCTGCGCTTCGATGGATTGCTGGGTGACGGTCTGCTGGGACTGGGCCAGGCGCTTCTGGTTGATCAGCGACTGCATGTCCTGGATTTCCTGTTCCAGGCGCGCGGTTTTTTCCATCAGCAGGTCGTGCTGGCTGTTGCCCAGGTCCTGCAACTGGCTGTTGCCGGCTAGTTCCTGGCGGCGCAGCAGGATCAACGCGTTGATCGAGGCCAGTTCGGCGTTCAGCTGGTTACGCTGGTCGGCGTTGAGGGTCTTGCCGTTGTCCTTGCCCAGTTTGAGGATGCTGTTGATCTGCTGGATACGGGTCTGGCTGTTGCTGATTTCCGACTGTGCGCGCTCGGGGCGGGTCTGGGCGGTGATGATCAGGCTGTTGGCATCGGCCAGGGCTTTTTGCAGATCGCCTTGTTGGGCGGTGCGCTCGGTGAGCAGTTGTTCGAGCTGCGGGACCGATTGGTTGGCATAGCGCTGGGCCACCGGTACCACCTTGGTGACCTTCAGGCGAGCCAGTTCGCGCTGGTTTTCGACGGTCTGGCGCGGCGCATCGGCGACTTGCTGCTTGGTCGCGGTCAGGCGCTTTTCGGAGTCGTCCTGGCTAGACAGCCAGGTCAGCGTCTGCTGCAGCACGAGTTGCAGGGCTTTCTGATCGGCGTCGGGCAGCTTGCGCTCGGCGATCTTGTCCAGGCTTTGCTGGACCGATGCACGGGTGGGCGGTTCGGCCGCTTGCAGGGCGCCGACGGAAAGACTCAGGCCCAACAAGGCCATGACTAGAAAAGTGCGCAAGAAAGACATAAGTACCGGTCAAGCAGCGTAAAGAAAGTGGGCAGTTTAGAGGAAGAGACCCGGACCGGGGCGACTTCCTTCGGGGAATCTGACGCCGACTTTGCCGATCTTGTTCCCGTCCATGACGGCGACGGTCCAGAGTGTGTTGTTCCATTCCACCTGGTCGCCGACGATTGGCGCCCCTCCGACCTTGTGGGCGATGAAGCTGCCCAGGGGGGTATTTGGGTCCACGCCTTCGAGCTTCAGGCCGTAGAGCGCCGAGACCGCGCCCAGCTGGGCGTCGCCTTCGAGCACGAAGTCGCCGAAGAAGCGCAGGTCGAGCCCGCGCTGCGGCGCCTGGCTGAAGAGCTTGCCGAGGGCCGGCAGGTTGTGTTCGTGGCCGATCACACAGAGCAGGTCATCGACTTCCAGGGTGGTACTACCCGACGGGTGGAGCAGTTGCTGGCCGCGGAACAGTGCAGCGATACGGGTGCCTTCGGGCATTTTCAGCTCGCGCAGGGCGGCGCCGATGCACCATTTTTCGGCCCCCAGGCGATAGACGAACAGCTCCCATTCGCTGGTGACGTGCACTTCCAGGGCGGACCGGGAGATCGGTGCGGGCTCCGGCGGGACCGTGACTTTCAGCAGCTTGGCCACCCACGGCAGGCTGGTGCCCTGCACCAGCAGCGAGACCAGCACGATAAAGAACGCCAGGTTGAAGTACAGCTGCGCATGGGGCAGGCCGGCCATCAGCGGGAACACCGCGAGAATGATCGGGACCGCGCCGCGCAGGCCGACCCAGGAAATAAACGCCTTTTCCCGGCCATGGAAGGCCCTGAACGGCAACAGGCCGAGCAACACCGACAGCGGTCGGGCGAACAGGATCATCCACAGGGCCAGGCCCAGGGCCGGCAGGGCGATGGGCAGCAGGTCATGGGGCGTGACCAGCAGGCCGAGCACCAGGAACATGCCGATCTGCGCCAGCCAGGCCATGCCATCGAGCATGTGCAGGATGCCGTGGCGGCTGCGCACCGGGCGGTTGCCAATCACCAGGCCGCACAGGTACACGGCGAGGAAGCCGCTGCTGTGCAGGGCGTTGGCCAGGGCGAAGACCACCAGGCCGCCACTGATCACCAGGATCGGATACAGGCCGTTGGCCAGGTTGATCCGGTTGACCAGTTGCAGCATCAGCCAGCCGCCGGCCAGGCCGATAATGCCGCCGATGCCGAACTCGCGAATCAGGTGGCCGAGCAGGCTCCAGTGCAGGCCGGTCTGGCCGCTGGCGAGCATGTCGATCAGGGTCACGGTGAGAAACACCGCCATCGGGTCGTTACTGCCCGACTCGATTTCCAGGCTGGCGGTCACCCGTTCGTTCAGGCCCTTGCCGCCCAGCAGCGAGAACACCGCGGCGGCGTCCGTCGAACCGACGATGGCGCCGATCAGCAGGCCCTGGATGATGTTCAGGTTGAACAGCCAGGCGGCGGCCATGCCGGTCAGGCCGGTGGTGATCAGTACCCCGACGGTGGCCAGCGACAGCGCCGGCCAGAGCGCCACGCGGAAACTTGCGACCCGCGTGCGCAGGCCACCGTCGAGCAGGATCACGGCGAGGGCGAGGTTGCCCACCAGGTAGGCGGTGGGGTAGTTGTCGAAGATGATGCCGCCGCCGTCGACGCCGGCGGTCATACCCACGGCGAGGATGATCACCAGGATCGGGATGCCGAGGCGCGAGGACAGCGAGCTCACCAGGATGCTAGCGCCTACCAGCAACGCGCCGATCAAGAACAGGCTGTTGATGGTCGTTGCATTCAAAGGCAGTACTCCAGGCAAGCAGGAAAGGCTGGGCGCAGGCTGATCCATGCAGCCTGCGTGCCAGCGATTCTAACCTGTTGAAATGTACCGCTGTCAAAAGCTTTAGAACCACTCCTCCCGCATCGACAGGCAGGTATCGTCACGGGTTTCGAGGATTGCCAGTTCATGATGGCAGCTCGGTACTTCCCAGGTGAGGAAGTAGCGCGCGGCCTGCAGCTTGCCCTTGTAGAAGGGCAGGTCCGCCGGATTGCCCTTGGCCAGCCCCTCTTCGGCCCGGACCGCCTGTTCCAGCCAGCGCCAGCCGATGACCGTATGCCCGAAAGCCTTGAGATAGAGCGCCGAGTTGGCGAGGCTGCTGTTGACCTTGCCCTGGGCCAGGTCGCTCAGCAGGCCGAGGGTCACGCTTTGCAGGCGCGCCACCAGCGCCTCCAGCGGTTGGCGCAAGGCATCCAGGGAGGTATGCGCGGTGGCGCGTTTCGCCGTGTCGGCGATCAATCGAATCAACTGCTTCAGCCCGGCCCCGCCGTTCTGCGCCAGCTTGCGCCCCAGCAGGTCGAGGGACTGGATGCCATGGGTGCCTTCGTGAATCGGGTTCAGCCGGTTGTCGCGGTAGTACTGCTCCACCGGGTATTCGCGGGTATAGCCGTGGCCGCCGAGGATCTGGATCGCCAGCTCGTTGGCCTTCAGGCAGAACTCCGACGGCCAGGACTTGACGATGGGGGTCAGCAGGTCGAGCAGCTCATGGGCCTGCCGACGTTCCTCTTCGGAGGTCAGGGTGGTGGTGTCATCGAACAGCCGCGCGGCGTACAGGCCGAGGTCGAAGGCGCCTTCGACGTAGGCCTTCTGGGTCAGCAGCATGCGCTTGACGTCGGCGTGCTGGACAATCGAAACCGGCGCGGTGGTCGGGTCCTTGCTGTCGGGCAGGCGGCCCTGCGGGCGTTCCCGCGCATATTCCAGGGAGTACAGGTAACCGGCATAGCCGAGCATCACCGCGCCCATGCCGACGCCGATCCGTGCTTCGTTCATCATCTGGAACATGTAGCTCAGGCCGTGGTGCGGCTTGCCCACCAGATAGCCGACACAGTTGCCGTTATCGCCGAAGTTCAGCGCGGTGGAGGTGGTGCCGCGCCAGCCCATCTTGTGGAACAGCCCGGCCAGCAGCACATCGTTGCGCGGGCCGAGGCTGCCGTCGTCGTTGACCAGGAACTTGGGCACGATAAACAGCGAGATGCCTTTTACCCCGGGCGGGGCGTCCGGCAGCTTCGCCAGGACCATGTGCACGATGTTTTCCGACAGCGGGTGGTCGCCGCCGGAAATGAAGATCTTGTTGCCCTTGAGCCGGTAGCTGCCGTCGGCGGCAGGTTCCGCGCGGGTGCGGATATCGGACAGCGAAGACCCGGCGTGGGGTTCGGTCAGGGCCATGGTGCCGAAGAAGCGCCCGTCGATCATCGGTTGCAGGAAGCGGCGCTTTTGCTCGTCGCTGCCGAAGCTTTCGATCAGGTTCGCCGCGCCCATGGTCAGGAACGGGTAGGACGTCGAGGCAGCGTTGGCCGACTGGAAGTGGGCGAAGCAGGCCTGGGACAGCAGGGTCGGCAGCTGCATGCCACCGGCTTCGAAGCTGCGCGCGGCGTTGAGAAAGCCCGCTTCGAGGAAGGCATCGACGGCCGGCTTCACTTCCGGGATCAGGATGGCTTCACCGTTTTCGTAGCGCGGTTCGTTTTCGTCGTTCTTGCGGTTGTGCGGGGCGAAGAACTTTTCGGCGATGGTGCGGGCGGTGCCGATGGCGGCGTCGAAGGTTTCCCGGGAGTGCTCGGCGAATCGCTCACGCTGGGTCAGGCCCTCGGCATCGAGGACTTCGTACAGCTCGAAAGCCAGATTGCGGGAACTGAGCAGCATCTCGGACATGGTGGCCTACCTGTTGGGAAGTGGGCCGAGTCTAGGTGGCTGAATAAGCGGTGCCTAGCAAGATTGATGTGGGTGATGGAGGGGCAGAATTCAGGGAGGTGTGGTGCCTGGGCTGGCTCCAATGTCTGTAGGGGCGAGCTTGCTCGCGATGGACGTCAACGATGACGCTGGGTACCTGATACCCCGCGGTGTCCTGACTACCATCGCGAGCAAGCTCGCTCCTACAGTTGCTCTCAACCGATCGTCATCAGGCTGGCATTACCGCCCGCCGCCGCGGTGTTGACGCTCAACGCCCGCTCGATCACCAGGCGTTCCAGCGCAATGCCGGTTTCGCCCTGGGACAGGCCGTGCACCCCGACAATCGCGCCGTTACGCCGGGCCACCTGCTGGCAGACGCCACGCAACTGGTCGGAATGACCGTGGTGCAGTACCGCATCGAACACCACCTCGTCCTTGCTCCAGTCGGCCACGCGGCGGATGCGCGCCTGCACTTCTTTCGGCAGGCGTGCGTACAGCGCCTTGCCCGCTTCGCCCTCCGGCCAGACCGCCGCGCCGCCCACGGCCAATACCGCTGCCAGTTGCGTCAGCAGGTCGCCTTCGATCTCCGCCAGGCACAGCACGTGCTCGCGCGGCAGGATCGCGTAGCTGTTGCGCTCGCCGGTCGGGCCGCTGAGTACACGGGTAATACCGCTCTGCGACTGCGCCGCGAAGGTCACGCACAGCGCGCTCAGCTCCGCCAGCTTCTGGCTGTCGGCCCAGGCCTGCAGCGCGTTGAGCGGCTTGAGCAGCGCTTCGCGCAGGCGAACATCCGGTGCGACCTGTGCGTCGCCGCGGGCGAAGGACTGTTCGATGGCATCCGTCGGGCGAGTCGACAGCAGGCGATACAGGTACAGCGGCCCGCCGGCTTTCGGCCCGGTGCCCGACAGCCCTTCGCCGCCGAACGGTTGCACGCCGACCACGGCGCCGACGATGTTGCGGTTCACATAGACGTTACCCGCGTGGACAGTATCGATCACCTTGGCAATGGTCTCGTCGATACGGGTATGCACGCCGAGGGTCAGGCCGTAGCCGGAGGCATTGATCTGCGCGATCAACTGGTCGATGTCCTTGCGCTTGTAGCGCACCACGTGCAGCACCGGGCCGAAGATCTCCCTCTGCAACTCGTCGAGGCTTTCCAGTTCGATCAATGTCGGCATGACGAAGGTGCCACGCTTGCATTCCTCGCCCTCGGCGATGGCCACCTGATAGACCGTGCGACCCTTGTCGCGCATGGCCTGGATATGTTTTTCGATGCCGGCCTTGGCCTCGGCATCGATCACCGGGCCGATATCCACCGACAGGCGTTCCGGGTTGCCCAGGCGGCATTCGGCCATGGCGCCCTTGAGCATTTCGATCACGCGGTCGGCGGAGTCTTCCTGCAGGCACAGGACGCGCAGGGCCGAGCAACGTTGGCCGGCGCTGTCGAAGGCCGAAGACACGACATCGATCACCACCTGTTCGGTCAGCGCCGAGGAGTCGACGATCATCGCGTTCTGCCCGCCGGTTTCGGCGATCAGCGGAATCGGCCGGCCCTGGCTGTCCAGGCGCCCGGCGACATTGCGTTGCAGCAGGCGCGCCACCTCGGTGGAGCCGGTGAACATCACGCCCTTGACCCGCTCGTCACCCACCAGGCGCGCGCCGACGGTTTCACCACGGCCTGGCAGCAGTTGCACCACGCCCTCCGGAATCCCGGCCTCAAGCAGCAGGCGCACGGCCTGGGCGGCGATCAGTGGGGTCTGCTCGGCGGGCTTGGCGAGTACCGGGTTGCCGGCGGCCAGTGCTGCCGCCACCTGGCCGCTGAAGATCGCCAGCGGGAAGTTCCACGGGCTGATGCACACCACCGGGCCCAGCGGGCGGTGGGCATCGTTGCTGAAATCGTTGCGGGCCTGCACCGCGTAGTAGCGCAGGAAGTCCACGGCCTCACGCACTTCGGCGATGGCATTGGCGAAGGTCTTGCCGGCTTCGCGGACCAGCAGGCCCATCAGCGGCTGGATCTCGCCTTCCATCAGGTCGGCGGCGCGTTCCAGGATCGCCGCGCGTTCGGTCGGCGGGGTGGCCTGCCAGATCGGGGCGGCGTTCAGCGCGCACTGCACGGCATTGTCGGCGTCTTCGGTCGTGGCCTCCTGGACATAGCCCACCAGGTCACGATGGTCCGACGGGTTGAGCACCGCCGCCGGGGGCTCGTTGCTGGCAACGCAGCCCAGCAGCGGCACGGCTTTCCAGTCGTTGTGGGCGCTGGCCAGCAGCGCGCAGGAGAGCGATGCCAGGCGATGTTCGTTGGCCATGTCGATGCCGGCGG
>JACXTT010000826.1_pt1 | contig 52618 bp, 58 predicted proteins | sample 9270951 | NCBI WGS metagenome assembly JACXTT01 (sample SAMN15532306, study PRJNA645909) | rock metagenome | isolation source: weathered quartz diorite | place: Puerto Rico | collected 2017-06-21
CGCCGCGGGCTTCACCGATGTCAACCTCGACCTTATCTACGGCGCCCACAGCGAGTCGCTCGAGTCGTGGACGCGAACGCTCGACGAGGCGATCGCCTTGGGACCCGAGCACCTCTCCTGCTACGCGCTCACGATCGAGCCCGCCACTGCGCTCGGCCGCAAGGTCGCCGCCGGCCTCGTCCCTGCCCCGGACCCCGACGTCCAGGCAGAGATGTACGACCTCGCCTGCGCGTCACTCGCCGACGCGGGTTTCGAGCACTACGAGGTCTCGAACTGGGCCAAGCCCGGCCATCACTGCGTACACAATCTGGGGTACTGGGAGGGCCGGCCGTATCTCGGGCTCGGCGCCGGTGCGCATTCGTTCCGCGGCGATCGCCGTTGGTGGAACGTGCGCCCGCCGCAGGAGTACCTGGAACTCGTCGCCTCGGGGCGTCTCCCGACCGGCGGGGAGGAGCACCTCTCGCACGACGAGCGGCAACTGGAGCGCCTACTGCTCGGCCTGCGAACCGCCGACGGCGTCCCGAAGGAATGGCTCGACCCGACCCGCGCGGATCAGTTCGTCGCCGACGGCCTCGCCGTTCGGCGCAACGGCCACCTGGCCCTGACCGAGCGCGGCATGCTCCTCGCGAACGAGCTCGTCCTGGCCCTTTGATCTGTGGCGCCGGGTTTCCGCGCCGTCGTCCTGTATCGTGGTCGGCAGGTCTAGCACTCCAAACGCGAGAGTGCTAACCCGTGGAGGATCCGATGGCCCGGCAGACCCAGCTCAGCGAGCGCAAGGCGGCGATCCTTCGCGCGCTCGTTCGCCACTACATCCACACCGGCGAGCCGGTCGGAAGCGAGGCGCTCGCGACCGAGTCCGGATTGTCGGTGAGCTCCGCCACGATCCGAAACGAGCTGGCAGCGCTGGAGGAGCTCGGCTATCTCACGCAGCCGCACACGTCCGCCGGCCGGGCGCCGACCGATCTCGCGTACCGCTACTACGTCGACCTGCTGCCGGCGCGCGGCCGGTTGCGGGACTCGGAGCGTCGGGCGATCGTGCACTTCTTCGACGAGGCGCTCGAGGACATCGACGCGATCCTTCGCGGGACGACGCATCTGCTGTCGAACCTGACGCGCTACGCGTCGCTCGCGCTCGCCCCGAGCCCGCGACAGGAGGCGATCGCGCGAGCCGAGCTGGTGAGCGTGGGGTCGGGGACGCTGCTGCTCCTGGTGTTCGAGAGCAGCCGGGTCGAGAAGCGGGTGATGGAGCTGTCCGCTGACGTGACGACGGAAGACGTCGAGCGCGTGTCGTCGGAGATCGCCGCAGGGTTCCGCGGCGAGACGGTCGCGGGAGCGCGGGCCGTGGCGGAGGCGCGGGGGCGAACGGCGCCGCAGCCGGATCGGGGGGCGTATGCGAAGCTGGCCGACGCGCTCGCCGCCGTCGAGGAGGCCGTCGAGGCAGAGCACGTCTTCATGGGGGGCGTGACCACGATCGCGGCGCACGAGTCCTTTCAGGAGCGGGAGACGCTTCGACAGATCTACGAGACGCTCGAGCGCGAGTCGGCGATGCTTCGTCTCCTGCGCGAGGCGGCGGCGACGCCCGTGGCGGTCATGATCGGCCGCGAGAACCCGCTGCCGGAGATGTGGGAGGCGAGTGTGATCGCCGCGACCTACGGCGCGGCGGGCGGGGCGGTCGGCACGATCGGCGTCGTCGGCCCGACGCGGATGGATTACGCGGCGGCGATGTCGGCCGTGCGCGCGGTGGCCGAGCGGCTCTCCGCGGCCGTCGAGGCCTTGCGGGCCTAGGCATGGCGGAGATCCCGGACCTCTACCGGATCCTCGGCGTTCCCCGCGGCGCGCCAGACGAGGAGATCAAGCGGCGCTACCGTCAGCTGGCCCGCGAGCTGCACCCCGACGTCAACAAGGACCCGGACGCGGAGCGCCGCTTCAAGGAGATCACGGCCGCGTACCAGACGCTCTCGGACCCCACGCGGCGGCGCCAGTACGACCTGTTCGGCGCGAGCGGCGCGACGATCGGTTCGGACTTCTTCCCCTTCGGCGACGCGGGGGGGATCTTCGACGTGTTCTTCGGCGGCGCGTTCGGCCGCGGCGCCGGGCGGCGACGAACGCGGACCCAGCGCGGCGGCGACCTCTATGTTGAGCTGACGCTCGACTTCGAGGACTCGGTCTTCGGAGTCCAGCGGGAGCTCGAGCTGGACACGCTCGAATCGTGCAGTCGTTGCTCGGGGAGCGGGTGCGAGCCCGGCACGCATCCCTCGCGCTGCACGCGGTGCGGCGGCGCCGGGGAGGTGCAGGACGTCGCCCGGAGCATCTTCGGGACCGTTATGACGGCGAAGGCGTGCACGATCTGCGACGGGACCGGCGAGGAGATCGCGGCCCCGTGCTCGGAGTGTCGGGGACAGGGCCGGGTGCCCGCGCGACGGACGACGACGATCGACGTCCCGGCGGGCGTGGCCGACGGGATGGAGCTTCGCGTGACGGGGACGGGGCAGGAGGGTCGGCAGGGCGGCGGCCCCGGCGACCTCTACGTTGCGCTCCGGGTTCGACCGCACGCGGTCTTCGGGCGCGACGGCGAGAACCTGGTGTGCGCGCTCCCGATCCCCATGACGCTCGCCGCGATGGGCGGAGACGTCGAGGTCCCGACGCTCGACGGGATCGAACGGATCCGCGTGGAGCCGGGCACCGAATCCGGCACGGTGGTTCGCCTCCGAGGCAAGGGCGTGCCGCACGTCGGCCGTCGCGGGCGCGGGGACCTCTACGTCCGGGTCGAGGTCGAAACGCCGTCCGCGAGGTCGAAGGAGGAACGTGCGCTCCTGGAGCGGCTGGCGGAGCTCCGCGGCGAAACACGGCGCAAGGGGACGCCGGTCACGGGTCAGCCCCGCAAGCTGCGCGACCGGTGACGGCCCCGCACTTCTTCGTCGACCGGCTGGAAGGCGCGGCATCGGTCCTGCTCTCGGCGGCCGACTCGGCGCACGCCCTCCGCTCGCTCCGGCTCCGGGTCGGTGAGGAGGTCACGCTCTCCGACGGGGCGGGGACACTGGCGCGCGGGACGCTCGGGGGAGAGGACGGCGGACGCGCGGCGGTCACCATTCTGAGCCTGACCTCGGTCCAACGTCCGAAGCCGCTGGTCTCCGTGGCGCTGGCGCCTCCGAAGGGCGACCGCCTGGGCTGGGCGGTCCAGAAGCTCGCCGAACTCGGCGTTGACGAGCTGCTGCTCGTGCCCACCGAGCGCTCGGTCCGTTCGTGGGCGGCGGATCGCGCGGATCGGGTCGTGGAGCGACAGCGCGCGGTGGCTCGGGAGGCGGCGATGCAGTCGCGCGCTCCCTTCGCGATGGACGTCGGGGTCGCGTCGACGCTCGACGAAGCCCTCTGCCAGCCCGGTCGCCCGGCCGTGATGCTCTCCGAAGGATCTGCTCGGCCGCTCTCGGAGGCGCTCCCCGAGGCGCCTGAGGCCATCCGCATCCTGGTCGGGCCCGAGGGTGGCTTCAGCGAGGCCGAGGTTGCGAGCGCCGAATCGAACGGCGTCACGGTCGCCTCGCTCGGCCCTGCCATCCTTCGGACCGAGACCGCAGCCGTCGTCGGCGCCGCGCTGGTGCTGGCCCGGTATGGCAGACTCGGCTAGATTCAGATGGTGACCGGCACGGCGAGCGAGTGCCTCTTCTGCAGGATCGGGGCGAAGGAGGTCCCGGCCGACATCGTGCACGCCACCGACCAGGTCGTCGCCTTCCGGGACATCAACCCGAGGGCGCCCACGCACATCGTGATCATCCCGCGCGAGCACCTCGACTCCCTCGCCGAGGTGAGCCGCGAGCACGCGGGGCTCCTCGCCGAGATGGTCGAGGCGGCGTCGCACCTCGCGAAGGCCGAGGGCATCGACCGCTCCGGTTGGCGCCTGGTCGCGAACGTGGGCGCCGACGGCGGGCAGACCGTCGCGCACCTGCACTTCCACCTGCTGGGGGGACGAGCCATGCGGTGGCCGCCGGGCTGATGGCCGAATCCGCGCAGGTCAAGATCCTGGTCCCCGGCCGCCAGCCCATGGTCGCCTTGCTGGGCCAGGGGGACGAGTTGCTCAAGCTCGTCGAGTCGGCGTTCGCGTCGCGCATCCTGGTGCGCGGCAACGAGATCACGATCACGGGCGAGGACGCCGAAGCCGAGAAGGTCGCGTTCCTGTTCGAGGAGTTGCTCTCGATCCTGGGACAGGGGCAGACCCTGACCGCCGAGTCCGTCGGCCAGACGATCGACATGGTGAAGGAGGAGAACGGCCGCCCTTCGCAGGTGTTCGGGGACGTGGTGCTCACGACGCGTGGCCACACGCTGGCGCCCAAGACGCTCGGGCAGAAGCGCTACGTGGACGCGATCCGGCGCTCGACGGTGACGTTCGCGATCGGGCCGGCGGGGACGGGCAAGACCTACCTTGCCGTCGCCACCGCGGTCAAGGCGCTGCAGGACCGCGACGTCTCGCGGATCATCCTGACGCGCCCGGCCGTCGAGGCGGGGGAGCGCCTGGGGTTCCTTCCGGGGACGCTCTACGAGAAGATCGACCCGTACCTGAAGCCACTCTACGATGCGCTGTTCGACATGATGGACGCCGAGGCGTTCCAGCGCCTGGTGGCGCGCGGCACGATCGAGGTGGCGCCGCTCGCCTACATGCGCGGCCGCACGCTGAACGACTCGTTCATCATCCTGGACGAGGCGCAGAACACCACCCCCGAGCAGATGAAGATGTTCCTCACGCGCTTCGGGTTCGGCTCGCGTGTCGTCGTCAACGGCGACATCACCCAGATCGACCTCCCGACCGGTCAGCGCTCGGGCCTCGTCGTCATCGAGGAGATCCTCTCCGGGATCGAGGACATCTCCTTCGTCCACCTGGGTGCAAAGGACGTGGTCCGTCACAAGATCGTGCAGGACATCGTGGAGGCGTATCGCGCCTACGGCGAGCGGGGAGCCCGCGGCGCGGCCGGGGAGTGAGCGGCGGTCCCTCGTCCATGAGCGTCCTCGTGTCGAACCGGCAGGATTCCCCCGTCGACGAAGCCGCCCTCGCCGCGCTCGCGGAGCGCACGCTCGCCGCTGAGGGGCGCCCGGACGTCGAGCTGTCGGTCTCCTTCGTCGGCGAGGAGGAGATGGCCGACCTGCACGTCCGCTACCTGGACGAACCGGGCCCGACCGACGTGCTGTCGTTCCCGATGGACGAGGACGGGCTCCTGGGTGACGTCGTCGTCTGCCCGGCCGAGGCGGCGCGCAACAACCCCAACCTCCCGGCCGAGCTTCGTCTGCTCGTCGTGCACGGGGTCCTGCACCTGCTCGGTTACGACCACGAGGCCGACGACGAGCGGCGCGCGATGTGGGCGAAGCAGGATGCCTACGTCGGGAGTGCGACGTGACCTCCGTCGATTGGTGGGAGCTGGTCGCGGTCATCGCGCTCGTCGCGGCGGCGGCGCTCCTCGCCTCCGCGGAGGTCTCGATCACGCGGATGTCGCGCTTCCGCGCCTACCACTTCCAGGAGGAGGGCAAGCGCGGCGCGAACGCCATGGTTCGGATCGCCGAGAACCCGGCGCGCTACCTCAACGTGGTGCTGCTGCTCACCCTCCTCACCCAGCTGGGCGGCACGACGCTCGCCGGCGTCGTCGCGATCCGGCACCTGCACCACCTGGGCGAGCTCATCGCGACGGGTGCGATGACGCTCATCCTGTTCGTCTTCGCCGAGGTGAGCCCGAAGACGTTCACCGTCCAACACACCGACCGCGTCGCGCTCCGCATCGCGCCGTTCATCGTCGCGCTCGCCGCCGCCGTCGGCCCCATCGCGGCCGGCCTCATCAAGCTCTCCAATGTCCTCCTCCCTGGCGCGGGCCTGCCCCAGGGTCCGTTCGTGACCGAGCAGGAGATTCGCGCCATGGCCGAGGTCGCCTCGGAGGACAAGTCGATCGAGGAGGGCGAGGCGGACCTCATCCATTCGATCTTCGAGTTCGGCGACACCCTGGTCCGCGAGGTGATGGTTCCTCGCCCCGACATGGTCGCGGCGCCCATCGCGAGCGGCGTGCAGGAGGTCCTGGACCTGATGCTCAAGCACGGCTACTCGCGCATCCCCGTGTACGGCGAGACGATCGACCAGATCGAGGGCGTCGTCTACGCGAAGGACCTCCTGCGGCACCTGCACGCCGGCAAGGACACGGTCCCGATCGACAAGATCATGCGGGAGGCCTACTTCGTCCCTGATTCGAAGAAGGTCTCCGACCTGCTGCGCGAGATGCAGCAGCGCCGCGTCCACATCGCGATCGTGCTGGATGAGTACGGGTCGACCGCGGGGCTCGTGACGATCGAGGACCTGCTCGAGGAGATCGTGGGCGAGATCGCCGACGAGTACGACCGCGAGGAGCCCGAAATCGAGACCGTCGACCCCGACACGTTCCGCGTGGCCGGCCGCATGTCGATCGACGACGTGAACGACCTGCTCGAGGCCGACCTCCCCCATGACGAATGGGACACCGTCGGGGGGCTGATGTACGGCCTGCTCGGGTCGGTGCCCACGCAGGGCGAGACCGTCACCTACGAGAACCTCACGTTCACGGCGGAGAAGGTGCAGGGCCGCCGCATCGCCAAGGTGCTGATCGTGCGCACCCCCGTCGTGCAATCGGAGAACGGCAGTGGCTGACCCCATCGAGCGGCTGCTCGACCTCGCCCGCCAGGCGCGCGGTCGCGCCTACGCGCCGTACAGCAACTTCTTCGTGGGATCCGCCGTCTCGACCGACGCGGGGACGTTCAGCGGCGCGAACGTCGAGAACGCGTCCTACGGGCTCTCGATCTGCGCCGAACGCGTCGCCGCCTCGCAGGCGGTGGCCTCGGGCGCGCGCCACATCGACGCGGCGGTCGTGACCAGCTCCGCACCGAGCCCGACACCGCCGTGCGGCGCGTGCCGCCAGTTCCTGTACGAGTTCAACCCGCAGATGACAGTGGTGTCGGAGAGCCGGACCGGCGAGCGCCAACGGTGGATCCTGGCCGATCTCCTCCTGGACGGCTTCGGCCCCGACGACCTCGAGGGTTCGTGACCGAACCACGTGTGACGATTGCGTTTCGAACGGTACTCGGCGAGCACCCTTGACGCGCCCGCGTCGTACGGTGTGTGATGAGACCGGGTCGACGATGGCGGTTCGGAGTGGCCGGCACGGCGCTTGCCGCGATCGGGGCGCTGGTCTACCTGCTCGCCGATCCCCTTCCTGCCCATCACGCCCACGCCCAGCCGATCCACGGATCGGGAAGCCCGAGCTCGCTCGCCGCCCCGTACCGGACGACCGGCCCAAGCATCGTCCTGATCCTGACCGACGACCAGCGCTGGGACACGCTGTGGGCGATGCCGACCGTGCAGCGCGACCTGATCGCCCACGGGGTTCGGTTCGCCAACGCGTTCCTGGTCAATTCGCTCTGCTGCCCGAGCCGGACGACCATCCTGACGGGTGAGTACTCCCACACCACGGGCGTCTACTCGGACGCCGGCCCGTACGGGGGCTTCCATGCCTTTCACGACCGGTCCACGATCGCCACGTGGCTCCGGTCGGACGGGTACCACACGGCGCTCTTCGGCAAGTATCTGAACGAGTATCGCGGGACCTACATCCCGCCCGGATGGGACCGGTGGTTCGCCTACCAGCAGCCGCCCGGCTACTTCGACTACCGCGTGAACGATCAGGGTGTCCTTCGATCCTATGGCTCGAGTCCCGCTGACTACTCCACGGACGTCCTTGCCCGTCAGGCAACCACGTTCATCCGAAGCACGCCCGGGCCACTCTTCGTCTACTTCGCGCCATTCGCTCCCCACTTCCCGGGGACGCCGCCTCCCCGGTACGCGAGCGCGTTCAGCACGCTCCCGCCGTTCCGGCCGCCCAACTACGACGAGGCGAACGTATCGGACAAGCCGGCCTACGTTCGGGAGCGGCCACGGTTCACGCCCCAGTTGGTGAGCCTGATCGACGGCCTTCGCCGCGACCAGTACCGGGCCCTCCTGGGGGTCGACGACGCGGTCCGCCAGATCGTCGCGGCGCTGCAGGACACGGGCCGCTTGCACTCGACGCTGATCGCGTTCATGTCGGACAACGGACAGACGTGGGGCGAGCACCGGTTCCCGCTCGACAAGCAGGTCCCATATGAGGAGAGCATCCGGACGCCTCTGGTGGTTCGGTACGACCCGCTCGTCCACCATCCCCGGCGGGATGCGCATCTGGTCCTGAATCTGGACCTGGCGCAGACGTTCGCCGGCGTCGCCGGCGTCCCCGCGCCGGGGGCCGAAGGGATGAGCCTGTTGCCGCTCCTCGTCCAGCCGACCTTGCCGTGGCGCTCCGACTTCCTGATCGAGCACTTGGTGGCCAACGGCATCCCGACCTACTGCGCCGTGCGCAACTCCAGCTACATCTACGTCGACTACTCGACGGGCGAGCGAGAGCTGTACGACCTGCGGTTGGACCCGTACGAGCTGGTGAACCGGGCGTACGATCCGGCCTACGCCTCGATCGAGGCGGCCCTGCGGGTCCGCCTTCTGCAGCTCTGCAACCCACCGCCACCCGGCTACACGCCGGGCTGACCGCGCGTCAGATGCCCGTACAGGCCTGGGACATCGACGCCAGGTCCTGATCGAGTGACGGGGCCTGGCCGCCGGTCGCCAGCACGGTGGCGTCGGCGTAGAGGGCGACGGCGCGGGCTCGAAGGATCGGCATGCTCGACGTGGATGCGTCGTTGTAGACCTCGGCGATCTTCGCCCGCAGGGCCGGGGTTGCGAGCGACGCGCGTTCCCGCATGAGGTCGCGGAAGGCCACGCAGGCCGTCTTCGCGGGCTGGTCGGCGGTGCCGAGGGCCGTGACCGGGGGCGCGCTCTTCGAGCAGGAGGCAAGGATCGCGATGCCGAGCAAGGCGGCGGCGCCGAGGCGTCTCATGACTGAGGGTTCGACCGGCGGGGGTTCGGGGTTGAGCCGGGGACTACCATTGGAGCCCAGATGGCGACCGACATCGAGCGGGTCTCGGAGCGTTTCTCCGCCGCTTCCGTCGGCGCCTTGGTCGGACGGGTGCCGTCGGTCGACGCGGTCGGGCTGGAGGAGCGTGCTGCGTCGCTCGCCAAGCGGTCGATCAAGCGCGAGTCGAAGCTCTGGGCTCTGGACCTGGCCATCCGGTGCATGGACCTGACGACGTTGGAGGGTTCCGACACGCCGGGCAAGATCGTCGCGATGTGCTCGAAGGCGGTTCGCCCCGATCCCTCCGATCCCTCGATCCCCTCGGTGGCGGCGGTGTGCTTGTATCCGGCCCTGGTTCCCGTGGCCGCCGGGCAACTGAAGGGGACCGGGGTGCACGTGGCGAGCGTGGCGGGGGCGTTCCCGAGCGGGTTGGGGCCGTTGCCCGAGCGGCTGGACGAGATCCGCGCCGCGGTCGAGATGGGCGCCGACGAGATCGACATCGTGCTGAACCGCTCGGCGTTCCTCGCTGGCCGGTACCGGCAGGCGTTCGAGGAGATCGGCGCGTCGAAGGAGGCCTGCGGCGAGGCGCACCTGAAGACGATCCTGGAGATCGGCGAGCTGGGTTCGTACGACGTGATCCGGAGGGCGTCGGTGCTCGCGATGGCCGCGGGCACGGATTTCATCAAGAGCTCGACCGGCAAGATCGGCGTCGGGGCCACGCTCCCGGGTGCGCTCTGCATGATGGAGGCGGCGCGCGACTACTTCCACCAGACGGGGCGGCGGGTCGGCGTGAAGGTGGCGGGCGGCGTGCGGCAGGCGAAGCAGGCGATCCAGTACCTGGTGTTGCTGTACGAGACGTTGGGCGCGGACTGGATGACGCCGGAGCGGTTCCGGATCGGCGCCTCGACGCTGCTCAACGACCTTCTGATGCAGATCCAGAAGGAACGCACCGGCGACTATCAGGGGCCGGACTACTTCACGATCGACTAGGGTGCGGGCGATGGGCGACGAGATCGAACGGCGGGGCGAAGGCGCGGTGACCCCGACGGTGCCGTGGGAGTACGCGGCGGCCCCGGAATCGAAGGAGATCGTTCGGATCCAGGACCGGTACGGCCTGTTCATCGAGGGCCGGTTCGTCGGCCCGCTCTCCGGCCGAACGTTCGAAACGATCAATCCCGCGACCGAGGAGACGCTCGCGGTGATCTCGGAGGCCGGGCCCGAGGACGTGGATCTGGCGGTTCGCGCGGCCGAGAAGGCGTGGGAGTCGTCGTGGCGCGATCTGCCGGGCCGGGAGCGGGCCAAATACCTGTACCGGATCGCGCGGTCGCTGCAGGAGCGAAGCCGCGAGTTCGCGGTCCTGGAGAGCCTGAACGGCGGCAAGCCGATCAAGGAGTCGCGCGACGTCGACCTTCCGCTTGCGGCGGCGCACTTCTTCTATTACGCGGGGTGGGCGGACAAGCTGGGGTTCGCGTTCCCGAACCGCGAGGCGCGCCCTCTGGGCGTCGCGGGCCAGGTCATCCCGTGGAACTTCCCCGTCCTGATGGCGGCGTGGAAGGTCGCGCCGGCGCTGGCGACGGGGAACACGGTCGTGCTGAAGCCCGCCGAGACCACGCCGCTCACGGCGCTGCTCCTCGCCGAGGTGATCCAGGAGGCGGACCTCCCGCCGGGCGTCGTGAACATCGTGACGGGGGCGGGTGCGACCGGCGCCGCCGTCGTGAACCACCCGGGCGTCGCGAAGGTCGCGTTCACGGGCTCGACCGAGGTGGGAAAGATCATCCGGCGCGCCATGGCCGGGTCCGGAAAGCGCCTGACGCTCGAGCTGGGCGGCAAGGCCGCGAACATCGTCTTCGAGGACGCGCCGATCGACCAGGCGATCGAGGGGATCGTGAACGGGATCTATTTCAACCAGGGCCACGTGTGCTGCGCGGGATCCCGCCTCCTCGTGCAGGAGTCGGTGTTCGAGCCGGTGCTGGACAAGCTGAAGGAGCGGCTGGGGACACTTCGAGTCGGCGATCCGCTCGACAAGAACACCGACGTCGGCGCCATCAACTCGGCCGCGCAGCTCGCGAAGATCCAGGAGCTCGTCGAGTCGGGCGTCGAGGAGGGCGCGGAGATCTACCAGCCGGAATGCCACCTCCCCGAGCGCGGGTTCTGGTTCCGCCCGACCCTCTTCACCGGCGTGAGCCAGTCACACCGCATCGCGCGCGAGGAGATCTTCGGTCCGGTGCTCTCGATCCTCACGTTCCGCACGCCCGAGGAGGCCCTCGAGAAGGCGAACAACACGCCGTACGGCCTCTCGGCGGGCGTCTGGACGGAGAAGGGCTCGCGGATCCTCTGGATGACCGAGCGCCTTCGGGCCGGCGTGATCTGGGCGAACACGTTCAATCGCTTCGACCCGTCGTCGCCGTTCGGCGGCTACAAGGAGAGCGGGTTCGGGCGCGAGGGCGGCCTGCACGGCTTGGAGCCCTATCTGGACCTGGTGCCGCGATGATGGACCGCCTCGACGTGCGCAAGACCTACAAGCTCTACATCGGGGGCGCGTTCCCGCGTTCGGAGTCGGGACGCTCCTACCCCGTGTTCGGCGCCGAACGGCAACTTCTCGCGCGACCCGCGCGCGCGTCCCGCAAGGATCTCCGCGATGCGGTCCGCGCCGCGCGCGAGGCATGGAGGGGCTGGTCGAAGCAGACCGCCTACCACCGCGGGCAGGTGCTGTACCGGGTGGCCGAGTTGATGGAGGGCCGTCGGGCGCAGTTCGTCGAGGAGCTTCGCGAAGCCGGCGCGCCCGAGCCCGAGCGCGAGGTGGACGCGTCGATCGATCGCTGGGTCTGGTACGCGGGATGGTCGGACAAGGTGCATCACGTGCTGGGCACCGTGAACCCTGTGGCCGGGCCGTACTTCAACTTCACGTTCCCCGAGTCGATGGGGGTCGTGGGGATCGTCGCGCCCGAGTCGCCGGCGCTCCTCGGCTGGGTGTCACGAGTGGCCCCGGCGGTGGTATCCGGCAACGGGGTGGTCGTCGTCGCGAGCGAATCGAAACCCCTGCCGGCGGTCACGCTCTCCGAGGTGCTCGCGACCTCCGACGTGCCGGGTGGCGTCATCAACGTGCTGACCGGGTTCACGCGGGAGCTCACCCCGTGGCTCGCCTCGCACATGGACGTGAACGCGATCGACCTGACGGGCGTCCCCGAGGACCTGCTCGACGAGGTCGAGGCGATGACCGCCGGCAATGTGAAGCGAACGGTCCGCGCCAGGGTCGAGGACTGGTTCGACGACACGGTCGCGCAGAGCCCCTACGCCATCACCGCCCTCATGGAGATGAAGACGGTCTGGCACCCGATGGGCGCCTGAGTCTGGAGGACGAACCGATGGAAGACGAGAAGGTGGGGATCTCGGCGCTCGAGGCCATGCCGCTCTTCGCCGACGTCACCCGGCACGATCTCGAGAACATCCTCAAGCTGGGCGAGCTCCGTTCCTTCGCTCCGGGCGAGACCATCGTGGAGCGGGGCGACCCGGGCGACGCCCTCTACGTCATCATCCGGGGCTCCGCCAGGGTCGAGATCGGCGGCCGGTTCCACGACATGAAGCCGGGCGAGTTCTTCGGGGAGATGGGCGTCATCACCGGGAAGAAGCGGATGGCCACGGTGAAGGCCGCCGGGAACCTCGATGCCCTGAGGGTCGGAGCCAGGGAGTTGGAGAACTTCCTGCTGCACGAGCCGAAGGTCACCCTCGCGATGATGCGGAGCCTCGTCGAGCGGCTGCGCGAGGTCCAGGAGCGGATCGACGCCTGGGCGGGGGTCTGGTAGTTCGCGTTCCAGAGGGTTCGCTGTGAAGATTTCGTCGCGGGGGCGAGGGCGAACCGGAGCGGGCCCGAGCGCCAGGGGTACCATTCTCCAACCATGCCCCTCTACAAGGAACAGGGCATCGTCCTGCGCTCGATCAAGCTGGGCGAGGCCGACAAGATCGTCTCCATCCTGACCCAGGGCTCGGGCAAGATCCGCGCCGTCGCCAAGGGCATCCGCCGCACCAACAGCAAGTTCGGCGCGCGACTGGAGCCGCTCACCCACGTCTCCCTGCTCCTGTACCAGGGCCGCAACCTGGACACCGTGACCCAGGCCGAGATCATCAGCCCGTTCCGGCGCATCCGGGGCGATTTCGAGCTCATCGCCGCCGCGGAGACCATGCTCGAGGCCACCGACAAGGTGGCCGAGGAGCACGAACGCAACGTCCGGCTGTTCCTGCTCCTGCTCTCGGGCCTTCGTGCGCTGGACGAGCGCCCCCTCGACCCCGAGGCCGTCGCGGAGAGCTACCTCCTCAAGCTGCTCTCGCTCTCCGGCTTCCACCCGAGCTTCTCCGCCTGCGCGGTCTGCGGCACGCCGGGCCCGCACGAATGGTTCTCGGCCGGCCAGGGGGGCATCGTGTGCCAGGCCGACGCGGAACACGACGCCGGCAGGGTCGCCGAGCCGGGGGTGCGGTGGCTGGACGCGCTCGCGCGGGTCGACCTGATGGCCTCGGGCGACATGACGCCCGACCTGCAGACCCGCCGGGAGGCCCGGGCGATGCTGTTCGGCTTCGTCGAATACCACCTGGAGCGGCGCATCCGAAGCCTGGCGCTCCTCGCGCGATGAGCTACCTCTCCGACCTCGACCTGGAGCGGCTGCCCCGCCACGTGGCGATCGTCATGGACGGCAACGGCCGGTGGGCGAAGCAGCGGGGCCTCGCGCGCACCGAGGGACACGCCGCCGGCGAGGAGGCGCTCTTCGACGTCGTGGACGGCGCGCTCGACATCGGCCTGGAGTGGCTCACCGTCTACGCGTTCTCGACGGAGAACTGGAAGCGCCCGCCAGCGGAAGTTCGGTACCTCATGTATTTCAACCGCCGCCTGCTCCAACGGCGGCGGGACGAGCTGCACGAGCGAGGGACGCGCATCCGCTTCGCCGGCCGCGTGTCGGACTGGCGCGTGCCCCGGTCGGTCCTTCGCGAGATGGAGGAGGCCACCGCGCTCACGAGGGGCAACCGCCGGATGACGCTCACGATCGCGTTCAACTACGGCGGGCAGACCGAGATCGTCGACGCCGTGAAGGCGCTCCTCGAGGACCACGACCGCGGGAGGTTGAAGGGCCAGCGGATCACGCCCGAATCGATCGCCTCTCGCCTGTACTTCCCCGACATGCCCGAGGCGGACTTGCTGATCCGTACCGGTGGGGAGATGCGGATCTCGAACTTCATGCTGTGGCGGGCCGCGTACTCGGAGCTGTGGTTCACCCCCGTCTACTGGCCCGACTTCGGCCGCGACAACCTCTACGAGGCCATCCGCGACTACCAGAAGCGGGACCGTCGCTTCGGCCGCATCGAAGATCAGTAGCTCCCAGCTGCTCGATCGCTATCATGGCGGCACGCCAGCGGCCGCAGCCAGCGGCCGGGAGAGGAGATTCGCCGTGGCCGACCTCATGGAATCCGTGACCTCGCTCGCCAAGCGGCGAGGGTTCGCCTTCCCGTCGAGCGAGATCTACGGCGGCCTGCGGTCCTCGTGGGACTACGGCCCACTCGGTGTCGAGCTTCGCAACAACATCCGCCGAGCCTGGTGGCGTTCGATGGTCCAGCTGCGGGACGACGTGGTCGGGCTCGAGGCGGCCATCCTCATGTCGCCGCGCGTGTGGGAGGCGAGCGGCCACGTGGCGGGGTTCTCGGATCCGCTCGTCGAGTGCCTCAACTGCCACCAGCGGTTCCGCCAGGACCAGCTCTCCGGTCCGGCATGCCCGAACTGCGGCGAGCGGGAATTCACCGAACCGCGCCAGTTCAACCTCATGTTCAGGACGCACATGGGGCCGGTCGAGGAGGACGCGGCGGTCGTGTACCTGCGTCCCGAGACGGCGCAGGGGATGTTCGTCGACTTCCGCACGATCCAGCAGGTGAGCCGGATGAAGGTCCCCTTCGGGATCGCGCAGATCGGCAAGGCCTTCCGCAACGAGATCACGCCGTCGAACTTCATCTTCCGAACGCGGGAGTTCGAGCTGATGGAGGTGGAGCACTTCGTCGAGCCGGGAACCGACGAACGGTGGTTCGAGTACTGGAAGGAGGAGCGTCTGCGGTGGTTCCTGGCGCTCGGCGTGCGCCCGGAGAACCTCCGGATCCGGCCCCACGCGCCGGACGAGCTCGCGCACTACGCGAAGGCCGCCGCCGACATCGAGTACCAGTTCCCGTTCGGCTGGTCCGAGCTCGAGGGCATCGCGAACCGAACGGACTTCGACCTGGCGAGGCATCAGGAGGCCTCGGGCGAGGACCTGACCTACTTCGACCAGGATGGCGACCGGCGCTACCTGCCGTTCGTGGTCGAGCCCGCGCTCGGGGTCGACCGGGCGTTCCTGACCTTCCTGCTCGATGCGTATCGCGTGGATGAGGCGAGGAGCGCGAAGGGCGAGATGGAGAAACGCACGGTGCTCGCGCTCCACCGCGACCTGGCGCCGATCAAGGTGGCCGTGCTCCCGCTCTCGCGGAACGAGGCGCTCGTGCCCGAGGCGCGCCATGTGCACGACGTCGTGAAGGGCCGGTGGATGACCGCCTACGACGACGCGGGCGCGATCGGCCGGCGGTATCGGCGGCAGGACGAGGTCGGCACGCCCTTCTGCGTGACGGTGGACTTCGAGACGATCACCGACCGCCGGGTAACGGTGCGCGAGCGCGACACGATGACGCAGGATCGGATCCCGATCGACGTCCTGGCGGGGTATCTGCAGGATCGGCTGGCCTCGTGAGCGACGTCGCCACGCCCGCGGAGCGCCGCCGGGCGGCCAAGCGACCCCGGCGCCGTCTGACGCCCTTCGGGGCGATCATCGCCGCGTTGGTGCTGCTCCTCGCCGCTGCCGGGACCATCGTGTTCGCCCAGCTCGAGGCGAACGGGACCGCCCCGTGGGTCTCGACCACCCTCTCGGCCGCGGCGTTCGTGACGACGGCGCTCGCGCTTGCGCTGCGGCGCAGGCCATAGACTGGACGACACGACCGACGCCGGTGTCTGGAGGCTTGCGCGATGACCCCTGAGGGTGCCACGAAGTACGTCTACGACTTCCACGAGGGCAGCAAGGACATGAAGGACCTCCTCGGCGGGAAGGGGGCGAACCTCGCCGAGATGACGAACATCGGGCTCCCCGTCCCACCCGGCTTCACCATCACCACGGAGGCCTGCCTCGCGTCCCTGGACCGCGGGCGGTTCCCCGACGGCCTGATGGACGAGGTCGGCGGGCATCTGGGCGCGCTCGAGGGTTCGATGGGCAAGCGACTGGGAGATGCCGACGACCCGCTCCTCGTGTCCGTGCGCTCGGGCGCAAAGTTCTCGATGCCCGGCATGATGGACACCGTCCTCAACCTCGGGCTCAACGATCGCTCCGTGCAGGGCCTCGCGGCGCAGTCGAACGACGAGCGGTTCGCCTGGGACTCCTACCGGCGGTTCGTGCAGATGTTCGGCAAGATCGTGCTGGACATCCCCGCCGATCGGTTCGAGGAGCGCCTGGACGCCGCGAAGGAGAGCAAGGGGGCGGACGCGAAGGACACCGACCTCGACGCGAACGAGCTCCGCGCCCTCACCGACGAGTTCAAGGCGATCGTCCGGGAGGAGACAGGGGAGGACTTCCCCGAGGATCCGGGGCAGCAGCTCGAGAAGGCGATCGACGCGGTCTTCCGGTCGTGGAACGGTGCCCGGGCGATCGCCTACCGCCGGCAGAACAAGATCTCCGATTCGCTCGGGACGGCCGTGAACGTGGTCGCGATGGTGTTCGGCAATCGGGGCGAGGACTCGGGGACCGGGGTGGCGTTCACGCGCGACCCCGCGACCGGGGAGCGGACGCCGTACGGTGACTACCTCCCGAACGCGCAGGGCGAGGACGTCGTGGCCGGCATCCGCAACACGCTGCGGCTGGACGAGCTCGCCCAGATCGACCCGATCTCGTACGCGGAGCTCCGCCGCGGGATGGACATCCTGGAGCGCCACTACCGCGACATGTGCGACATCGAGTTCACGATCGAGCGCGGAAAGCTCTGGTTCCTGCAGACGCGAGTCGGCAAGCGCACGGCGTTCGCCGAATGGGTCATGGCGCACGACATGGTGGGGGAGGGGCTCATCTCCCTCGACGAGGGGTTGCTCCGACTGGATGCCAATCGCCTCGAGCAACTGTTGAAGCCCGTGATCAAGCGAGAACAGAAGGAGTCGAGACAGCCGGCAACGAGGGGCCTGAACGCATCGCCCGGCGCTGCCGTGGGACGCGTCGTGTTCACGGCCGATTCGGCGGTGGAGTGGGCCGGCCGGGGCGAACGGGTGATCCTCGTTCGCCGGGAAACGACGCCGGATGACTATCACGGGATGATCAAGTCCCAGGGGATCCTGACATCTGCCGGCGGCACGAACTCGCATGCCGCGGTCGTTGCTCGAGGAGAAGGCATCCCCGCCGTCTGCGGGGCCGACGCCATCAGGATCGAGCGCGGGAAGAGCTTCTTCTCCGTCAACGGCACGAACGTTCACGAAGGCACCTGGGTCACCATCGACGGGACCGACGGGACCGTCTACCTCGAGCAACTCGAAACCGAGCCCTCGATTCTCGATCGGGCCATCCGGGGAGACGAGGAGGCTCGCGCCAGTCGGATCTGGCAAGCCTTCGAACCCTTGATGCGGCGAGCGGATTCGGCGCGTCGCCTGGGAGTGCGGGCCAATGCCGACACACCCACGCAAGCGGCCAACGCTCGCGCCCGCGGCGCGCAGGGCATTGGCCTGTGCCGCACGGAGCACATGTTCCTGGGGGAGGAGCGCGTCGCCGCGGTGCGCACCATGATCTTCGCCGACACGCCCGAGGAGGAGCAGGCCGCCTACCAGGTGCTGCTGCCGCTGCAGCGGGGCGACTTCGTCGGCATCTTCGAGGCGATGGACGGGCTCCCCGTGACGGTTCGACTCCTGGACCCGCCGCTGCACGAGTTCCTCCCGAACCAGGTCGACATGGCGGTCGCGGTGGCCAGAGCGGAGGAATCGGGCGCCGTGGAGGTGATCGTCCGCGACGAGAAGATCCCGCTCCCCGAGGCCCGGCGCATCCTGCGCAAGGTCGAGGAGCTGCACGAGGACAACCCGATGCTGGGGCTCCGAGGGCTCCGGCTCGGGATCGTGAAGCCGGGCCTCTACGCGATGCAGGTGCGCGCGATCGTGGAAGCGGCGTGCGACCGCGTCGAGGCGGGCGGGCACCCGGACGTCGAGATCATGATCCCGCTCACCGCCACGCGCGAGGAGCTCCGACAGCTGCGCGAGGAGCTCGAGCCCGTCGCGACGGAGGTGCTGCAGGCGAGAGGGATCGAGTTGCCGATCCTGTTCGGCACGATGGTCGAGCTTCCGCGCGCGTGCGTCGTCGCCGGAGAGATCGCCGAGGTCGCCGACTTCTTCTCGTTCGGCACGAACGACCTCACCCAGACGGTGTTCGGCTTCTCGCGCGACGACATCGGGAAGTTCCTCGCGATGTACGAGGAGCGAAAGCTCGTGCCCGCGAACCCCTTCGTCACGATCGACCGGCCTGGGGTCGGGGAGCTGATGCGCACGGCCGTGCAAGCCGGCCGGGCGGCGAGGTCCGACCTCCACCTCGGCATCTGTGGCGAGCACGGGGGCGATCCCGCCTCCGTGGTCTTCTGCCACGAGATCGGGCTCGACTACGTGTCGTGCTCGCCGTTTCGCGTGGAGACCGCACGACTCGCCGCCGGGCAGGCGGCGCTGGGCTCGGCCGAGCAAGGCTCGGCGTGACGCGGCCCGAAATCACCCGGACGAACGTCTGGTTCCCCCCGGCCGGGTGATGCGAACACACGTTCGCCCGGCGTAGGATCCGCCTCAGTCCGGCCGTTCCTTCCCTCGGGACCTGGACGACCTTCCGCCCTTCCCGCTCGGATCGTCGGTCCTTCCCGAGGAGGTATGGGGCGATGCTTCGTTGGAGGGTGTTGGGTGGCCTCACGGCGGCCCTGCTGGGGTTGATCTCCCCGGCGCTCGCCGTCGGCGCCGGAGCCCGAGGCGCGGCTGGACGGCTGGAGCCCCGCTCTGCGGGGTCGCTCGAGATCTACTACAGCTCGCCGGTCCTCGCTCTGGCCGGTGAGCGGGTGCTGATGCCGGTGCAGATCGTGTGCACACGGCCCGACGGAGGAGCCTGCGCGGCCTCGGTCACGCTGTCGACGCGAGTCGGGGCGGAGGGATGGCGCTCGACGTCGGCCGCGGCGACGCCCGAGGTCACGTTCGATCTGAGCGCGCCGAGCGCGCGAGCGGTGGCCGCCGACGAGTCGGGATCGGTGCACTTCGTGATCCGCGCGCGCGACGGGTCGGGCCGCACGGCGACCCTGCCACGATCGGGCGAATCCGCGCCGCTCTCGTTCTTCGTGACGACGAGGATCCCCGTACGGCAGATCCCCTCGATCCCGTTCGGGCGGACACGTCCGGGCACGACCGTGCTCTCGCTCCCGTGGGGCTCTGGCTCGAAGCGCGCTGGGCTCTCGCCGGGCCGGGAGTCGGCGAGCCTCGGACCGGGTTCGTTCGACGTCGACCGGCGCGGCCGTATCTACCTGCTGGACCCCGAACAACGCCGCATGGCCGTCTTCGCGTCCGGCCGGCTCATCCGGCAGACCGCGCTCCCGCTCGGTGCCGATGCCCAGGTGGCGGCGGGCTCGAACGGAGCCGCGAGCGTCCTCGGTCGGTCGGGAGGCGCGCTCGCGCTCCGCACGGTCGACCGATTCGGGGCGCCGGGTGGCCCGCACGCGGTCCAGGGCGCGATGGTCGACGCGGTCCGAACGGTCGCCGGCCGGGCCTTCGGGCTGCTCTTGCCGATCGACGCGTGGGTCGGGCTGGGCGTCGCATCGCCACCACTCGCCGGCATGCCTCTTGCCGACGGTGGTCAGCTCGTGCGGATCGCCCGTCCCGATGGGATGCGACTGGCGAGCGTGGCCCCCGACGGGCATATCGCGAACGCCGTCGAGCTGCATGCGATCGCGCGCCTCGGCGAGGTTCCGCTCGCGGAGCCCGACGGCGGGGGCGGTTGCTGGATCGTCGTGCACCTCTGGCGCGAGCTGCCGGCGGCCGACCAGTACCAGGTCCTGCACGTCGTCGGGACGCGAGTGGTCGCGTCGTTCGCCGTCGCGGATCGCGCCTTCACCGATACGCCACCGCTCTCACGTTTTCGGATGGGCGGCGATGGCGCCCTCTACCAGATCGTGAGCAGCGCGGCCGGGATCCGGATCGTCCGGTTCGACCTGAAGGAGGAGCGATGAAACGACGGCTCGCATGGCTGACGATCCCCCTCGTCGCAGGCGGCATCCTCTCGGTGGCGGGGCCGGCCCGGCCGGCGCTCGCGTCCTTCGTCTCGGGATGCTCGGTCGACCAGTACACCGACTACAACGTGCGCCGGCTCGACGCGCAGGCCTACGCGGCGGTCGCGATCGACGAGGGCTACGAATGGGGTGGAGGATGCTGGAACACGAACAACAAGGACGACACGCCAGGGCAGCCCGACTCGAGCGGTGAGGGGCCCGATTGCTCCGGGCTCGTGTACAAGACCTGGGAGCTTCGCGACAAGGCGAACGACATCGGGTTCACCTACTACCAGGCGATGCAGAACATCCACGGCGCGTTCACGAGCTACGACTTCCACTCGCCGGTGGCCTCGGATCCGTTCATCGCGATCTCGAAGTCGGGCATGCAGTACATGGACGCGTTCGCGAAGAACGGCCACGTGGCGCTGCTCTGGACCGGGCCGGGCACCGCCGCCGGGACCGACTACGTGCTCGAGGCATACTCGGACGCGGACGGGGTCCTCGTCGCGTCGCGCTCTTACCGAACCGACGCCAACTACACGGGCGCCAAGCGGGAGGGTTGGACGCCGGACTGCTGGCCGAACTGCCAAGGTGGCCCCTCGGGCCTCGTGATGGTGCCGTGAAACGAAGGGCTGCCGCTCCTGCGCTCGTCGGCGCGCTCGTGGCGGTCGTCGCGGTGGGGTGCACCCAAGCACCCCACCGCACCCCGCCGGGGCGGGCCACGACCGAGCCGCCGCCCTCGAGCGTGCCGGTCGTCCGACTCCCGCCCATCGAGCTTCGCGCGTACCTGAGCGAGCGACCCGTTCGCTGGGAGGCCGTCACGACCATCCCCTTCGGGACCGGCGCGTCGAGCCTCGCGTTCCAGCCGGCGCACGAGTCCCCGACCGTCGAGCCGAGCTCCTTTGCCATCGCCGGGGACGGAACCATCTGGATCCTGGACGCCGGCAACGCGCGCCTCGTGCACTTCTCGAAGGCCGGGCACTTCCTGGGTGCGGTCACCGGCCTCTCGCTGCACGCGCGAGACCTGGCGATCGCCGGCGACGCGATCTGGGTGATCGACCGCGAGCAGGGGTTCCTGGCCGCGGTCGCCCCGACCGGTGCGCTCACCCGCACGGCGTTCGCCGAGGGCAATCACGTCGTCCGTCTGCTCCAGCTGGTGCCCGATGGTGCGCGGCTCGTGGCGCACGTCGACGCGGAGCCGTACGCGAGCATCCTCGAGACCGGGACGGAGCGGTTCGGAGTCCTCGTCACGTCAGATGCGGGCCGGGTCGAGCTCCTCCCCGGCATCCCGGCCGGGGACGGGCGATGGATCCGGGTCGTCGACCGGGGGCTCGACGACCCGCACGAGCTCGACCTGGAGTACGTGTCCGCGTCGGCGGCGCAGGCCCAGCCCTTCGTGCTGCACCTGTTCACGGGGGGCGCACCCGCCGGACGGCGGATCCCGTCCGTGTCGGGGCCAGTCGAGTTCGCCTCGGCGGGAGCGCAGGTCTACCTCACCATGGCGGTCGCACCCGACCGCCCGAGGGACGCTCACCTTGGGGGCGGCCGGTGGCTGCTCCGAGTGGGCACCGACGCCTCGGCACTCGTGTGGGAGCGCCTTCCACAAGCGAGCATCGACGACAGCGAGCAGCTCCGGCACCTGACCGTCGGCCCCGACGGCCATCTCTACCTGATGATCCTCACGCCGGAGGGGGCGCAGATCCTCCGACGCGGTTGAGAATCGCTCGGCGCCTAAGATTCGGCGGTGGGCTTCCTCCGACGCCACCCGATCCTGCTGGCCATCGCGGCCGTCGTCCTGGTCGTGCTGGGGGCGCTCGGAGCGACCGCCGTCGCCGTCTGGCGCGCGGCTCACATGGACGAGGCGAGCCGCGTCGATCGCGCGGATCTGATCGCGGTGCTCGGGGCCGCCGAATACGACGGTCGTCCCTCGCCGACCCTGCAGGGACGACTGGAGCATGCCGCGCTCCTCTACCGGAAGGGGTTCGCGCCGCTCGTCCTGGTCCTGGGAGGCAAGCGCCTGGGAGACGTCACGACCGAGGCCGATGCCGGGCGAGCATGGCTGATCGGCGACGGGCTGCCGGCCGATCGCGTCATCGCCGAGCCACAGGGGAACGACACGCTCCAGAGCCTCCGCGCAGCGGCGGCCTTCATGCGCGCGAACCACCTCACCTCGGTCTTCCTGGTCTCGGACCCGTGGCACAACCTCCGCGCGCGACGGATGGCACGCGACCTCGGCCTGCAGGCCTACGTGTCCGCCACGTGGCAGTCTGCGGCGAAGAGCCGGGGCACGCGGTTCCGCGGCTACCTACGTGAAACGTTCGCGTATCTCTACTACAGGGTCCTCGGTCGCTAACCTTAGGATGCCCAGGAGAGATGGGAGGACTTCGTGGCACACGATGACCCGGGCGACTTCCTCGCGCAGTATCACGAAGCCCTCGGTGAGTTCATGCGGGGGAACCACGAGCCCGCCAGGGATCTTTGGTCGCCGCGAGACGACATCACGCTGGGGAATCCTTTCGGTCCATTCGTCCAAGGCATGACAGAGGTCGAGGACGCCATGAAGCGTGCGGCCTCGAACTATCGAGACAGTCGCGCGATTGCGTTCGACGCCGTCGCTCGGTGCGTCGAGGACGACCTCGCGTTCATCGCGGAGGTGGAGCACATGGAGTCCAAGATCGGCGGCCGAGACGACCTCTCGGCGGTGAGCCTTCGGGTCACCTCAGTCCTCTGCCGCGAAGACGGGCGGTGGAAGCTCCTTCATCGGCGCGCCGACCCCATCTCCTCAGACAGCGGAGTCCGTCCTCGGCAGGAGCTGATCCGTCGGCACGTGCGCCTACCGCAGCCTCGGGGCGCTGAGGGCGTGTCGGGCGCGAGTGCTACGGTAGCCCGGTGACGGCCCGGGACCAGCGCGTTCGCGAACGAACGGAGGAGATCGAGCGCCGGGTGCTGTCCGCACGGGCGACGCTCGCCGCCTCGAGCAAGGGCCGCGAGCAGCCCGAGGAGCCCGATGCCCTTCGAACGGTGTTCCAGCAGGACCGCGACCGCATCGTGCACTCGAAGGCCTTCCGGCGCCTCAAGCACAAGACGCAGGTCTTCGTCTCGCCCGAGGGCGACCACTACCGGGTCCGGCTGACCCACACGTTGGAGGTCGCCCAGATCGCACGGACGGCGGCGCGCGCCCTCCGTTTGAACGAAGACCTGACGGAGGCGATCGCGCTCGGCCACGATCTCGGCCACACGCCGTTCGGCCATCTGGGCGAGGAGGCGCTGAGCCCGTTCCTCGACCGGCCCTTCCGCCACAACGAGCAGAGCCTGCGGGTCGTCGACCACCTCGAACGAGAAGGCCGCGGCTTGAACCTCACGTGGGAGGTCCGCGACGGCATCGTCAACCACACCTGGTCGATGCCGCTGCCGGCGACGCTCGAGGCACAGGTGGCGCGGTTCGCGGACCGGATCGCCTACGTGAACCACGACATCGACGACGCGCTTCGAGCCGGCATCGTGGAGCCGGCGGAGCTCCCCGCCCAGGCCATCGGGGTGCTGGGGGCGGGACACGGGGATCGGATCGAGACGCTCGTCGCCGACCTCGTCTCGGTGAGCGAGGGGGACGACGAGGTCGGCCTGTCCCCCCCCGTCCTGGCCGCCCTGGACGAGCTCCGGGGCTTCCTGTTCGACCGCGTCTACCTGCGGGCCGAGGCGAGCTCCGAGCAGCGCAAGGCCATCGAGCTGGTCAGGTCGCTCTTCGCGTATTACCTTGATCACCCGGAGGGAATCCCGCCGGAGTACGTCTCGACCGGAAGCGACCTACCCACGCAGGTCGCCGACTACATCGCCGGGATGACCGACCGGTTCGCGCTTCGAACGTACGAGCAGCTCTTCCTTCCCCAGGGGTGGCTTCTGTAGTCATGGCGGGGAGGATCCGGCAGGAGGACGTGGACGTGGTCCTCGCGCGCACGGACATCGTGCAGGTCATCTCGCAGTATCTGCAGCTCAAGAAGAGCGGACGGGACTCCCTCACCGGCCTCTGCCCGTTCCACGCCGAGAAGACGCCGTCCCTCTCGGTGAGCCCGTCGAAGCAGGCGTTCTACTGCTTCGGCTGCAGCGTCGGCGGCGGCGTCGTCACGTTCCTCATGAAGATCGAAAACCTCTCCTTCGCGGAGGCGGTCGAGAAGCTCGCGGCTGGAGCGGGGATCGCGCTGCGGTACGAGGGCCAGTCCTCCCAGGGTCGGCGCGCCGAGGGCCGTCGGCAGGTCCTGCACAAGGCGCTCGCCGATGCCGCCGCCCTGTATCACCGCATGCTCGTGGACGGCCGCGAGGGCGCCGACGCCCGCACGTATCTCGCGGAGCGCGGAATCACCACCGAGAGCGTGGCCCGCTTCGGCATCGGCTACGCACCCGGCTACCCGGACTTCCTGCTGAAGCGCCTGGCTCGTTCCCACGCCCCGGAGCTGCTGCTGGAGGCCGGCCTCGTTTCGCGCGACTCCTCGGGGGGCCTGCGGGACCGCTTCCGCGGCCGCGTGATGTTCCCGATCCAGGACCTCGCCGGAAACGCGGTCGGCTTCGGCGGCAGGCTCCTGGGCGGCGAGCAGTCGCCAACAAACGTCGCGAAGTATGTGAACTCACCGGACGGGCCCGTGTATCACAAGGGCACGCTGCTCTACAACATCAATCGCGCGAAGGCCGACATCATCCGCCTGGGCCGGGCCTTCCTTGTCGAGGGGTACACCGACGTCGTGGCGCTCGACCAGGCGGGCGTTCACACCGCGGTCGCGACCTGTGGGACCGCGCTCGGCGAGGACCACATCCGCCAGCTCGCCCGGTTCACGGAGCGCATCGTGCTGGCCTTCGATTCCGACGAGGCGGGCGCGCGCGCCGCGGAGCGCGCGTTCGAGTTCCACGAGCGGTACCCCGTGCACCTGTCGGTCCTCATCCTCCCCTCCGGGCAGGATCCCGCGGACTTCGCCGCTTCGAGCGGCGGGGAGGCGTTCCTCGAGCTCGCCGACGCGGGCCTGCCGCTCGTGCACTACATGATCGAACGAACGCTCCGCGGCAGGGATCTCTCCGATGCCGAAGGACGATCGCGCGCCGTACGCGCGGGCCTCGAGATCGTGAGCCAGCTCGCGGACGCCGTCGCCCGCGACGACTACGTGCGGATGCTCGCCGACCGGGTGCTGGTCGGGCACATGGGAGATCCCGAGCACGCGGTCCGGCTCGAGCTCGAGCGCATGCGCACGCGGGTGGCGCCGGGCGCGGGAAACGGCGGCGCTACCCGCGCACCCCGCACACGCAGCGCGCCCGACGAGGAGGTCGAATGGGAAGCGCTCAAGCTCCTGGTGCAGTCGCCGGAGCTTTGCGGCCCCTGGCGTGACCGCCTCGACGCGAGCCGGTTCGAGAAGCCGACGCACCGCAAGGCCTTCGAGGCTCTCCAGGAGATGGAACGGGCGGGCGCGTCCGCGCCCGGCGGGCTCGTCACCCGGGCCCAGGAGCTGAAGGGCGAGCAGGTGGCCCGGCTGATCGCCGCCCTCGCCGTGGAGACACCTCGATCCGAGTCAGAGCCGACCCGCGCGTACGCCGAGCAGGTCTTCCTTCGGCTCGAGGAGTTCGCGCTCAAGCGGCAGGCTGACCTCGTGCGCCGCGATCTCGAGCGGGTGAATCCCTTGAAGTCGCCCGAGGAGCACGAGCGGCTGTTCGAACGGCTCGTCCGGCTCGAGGGCGAGCGCCGCCGCCTGCGCGTCGCCGCTGAGGGCGTGCAGTCGTCGTGACGCCTCGCTCGCTCGCAGCCGCGGCGGCAGGCCCCGTGTTCTCAGCCCAGTGGCTGCGGAACCAGGGCGTCGTGATCGTGGTCGCCGTGGCTGCGGCGACGGCGCTCTCCCTCGTCGCGCGCTTCGGCGTGCGCCGCGTGGGCAGGCGCATGGGGGCGCGCTCCGGGTGGGCGGGTGCCTTCGGCGGTAAGCGCGTGAGGACGGTGACGAGCAGCCTGTTGAACGTCGCGCTCGCGATCATCTGGGCGATCACGTTGCTGGTCGTCCTCGACCAGTTCGGGGTGAGTCTCGCGCCGCTCTTCGCGGCGGCTGGAATCGCGGGCCTCGCGTTCGGGTTCGGCGCTCAGACGCTCGTCCGAGACGGCCTCTCGGGCTTCTTCATCCTCCTCGAGAACCAGTTCGACCTCGGGGACACCATCGATGCGCTCACGACCGCGGGGATGATCTCCGGCCGCATCGAGGCGTTCACGTTCCGCGTGACGTCGATCCGCGCGTTCGACGGGACGCTGCACTACGTGCCCAACGGAAACATCCAGGTGGTGAGCAACAGGTCCAAGGGTTGGGCGAGGGCCATCGTGGATGTGCGCGTCGCGCCGGACGAGGACATCGAGCGGGTCCGTCACGTGCTGAGCGAGCTGTTCGAGGAGCTGCGGAGGGACGGCGGCGTCTCGGAGTCGTTGAAGGGCGGTCCGGACGTGCTCGGCGTCGAGATGATCGCCGTCGACGGCCTGGTGCTCCGGATCGTCGCCGACACGCGGCCGTCCGCGCGCGTCGATGTCGAGCGAGCCCTCCGTGAGCGGATCGCTGCGCGTTTCGCCGAGCGGGGGGTCAGGGTGCCCGCCGGCCCGGCGCTCGCATCGCCTCCGGCGACTTGAACACGCGGAAGAGGACGGCGAACGCGGGCACGAGCAGCGCGCCGCCGATCACGTAGCCGAAGAACACCGCGCGCAGGGTCGCGACCGGAGCAGCCGCCCCCGCGATCGAGACGTCGGGCACGACGAGCGAAGGCCACAGCGACGCGCCGAAGCCCACCACGACAGCGGCGACGGCGATCGCCGCGGCAAGCCGCGCGACCTGGTACCGGCGGGCGGCCAGCGCGGCGAGCGAGCCCGCGCCAGCGAGCCCCGAGATCCCCACCGCCACCCAACCGCGCCGGAGCATCCCGCGCCAGAGGACTGGGGCGTCGGCCCGAGCGACCACCAGCCCCGCCGCGGCGAGCGCCCCCGCCACGATCGCGGTGACGATCGCACGCCGACGGAAGACCTCCTCGAGGTCGGCCTGGCCCCGCCCATGCGCCTCCACGATGAGGTACGCGGCCGCGAGGTACGAGCACATCGCGACCACGAGCAGTCCCACGACGATCGAGAGCGGCGACGTCCACGCGGAGATCGCCCCGGCGGCGACGACCCCTCCCCGGACCCGGATGCGCCCGGTCCCGGCCGCCGCCGCGGCCGCGCCGAGGAAGAACGGGGTGACGAGCGACGCGATGCCGAACACGCGACCCCAGGCCCGCTGCCACGATCCGGGTCCGGCGTGCGCGAACGCGAACCCCGAGCCGCGGAAGACGATCCCGAGCCCGGCCAGCAGGAGCGGCAGGTACAGGCCCACGCCGATCGCCGACACGGCCGGGGGAAACGCGGCGAGGAGCCCGGCCAGGACGAAGATCAGCCAGACGTGGTTCACCTCCCACACGGGCCCGATCGCCTCGGCGACGAGCGTGCGCTGGCGCTCGCGCGTCGGACCCGAGGCCAGCAGATCCCACATCCCCCCGCCGAAGTCGGCTCCGCCCAGCAGCAGGTAGAGCGTCATGCCGAGGCCGATGAAGGCAAGGACTCCCAGCCGGAGCGCTGCTGCGCTCACGCGGCCGACCCTCGGCGCGCAAGCCGGACGAGCAGCCAGGCCGTCGACGCGGCGAGGAGCAGGTACACGGCGACGATGACGACGAGCCAGAGCCAGATGCCCGTGCGCGTGGTCGCCGCATCCACGGTTCGCATGTAGTTGTAGACCACCCAGGGCTGCCGGCCGATCTCGGTCACCATCCACCCGCACTCGAGCGCGACGAGCGCCGCCGGGGCAGAGAGCATCACGACCCCGAGGTACCGCGGCTCGTCCGGCAGCCTTCGACGCCGCCACCACACCGCGAGCGTCCAGAGCGCCAGGCCGAAGAGCCCGATCCCGATCGCCACCATGAGGTCGAAGGGGAGATGGACGAGGTTGAGGTCGGCCGGCCGGTCGGCCGGTGGATACGACGAGAGCCCCCTCACCGTGCCGCCGACGTGCCCGGTCACGAGCCAGGAGAGGAGCCCAGGGATGTGCACGCCGCCGACCGTCTCCTCACGATCGGCGAGCACGATCCCGCCAAGCGTCTCCGGGGCGTGCGTCTGCGTCCGCCAGAGCCCCTCCATCGCGGCGAGCTTCGCCGGCTGATCGCGCGCGACCTGCACCGCGAGCCGGTCCCCGGCCAGGATCTGCAGCGGGGTGAAGGCGAGCCCGATGACGAGCCCGACGGCCATCCCGCGGCGCGCGTAGCCGCTCGCCCGGTCCCGACGCAGCCGCCGCGCGTAGATCGCAGCCAGCGAGAAGCCCATCACCATGTAGGCGGCGAAGACCATGTGCGTCGCCTCGAGCGGCAGGGACGGGTTCGCGATCGCCCGCCAGGGGCTCACGTTCGCGAGCGCGCCCGTCGCGGTGACCGTGAACCCGACCGGCGTCTGCATCCACCCGTTGGCCGCCATGACGAACACGGACGCGAGCAGCCCCGAAGCCGAGATCGCGACGCCGGCCCACCAGTGCGCCCACGGCGAGAGGCGATCCCACCCGTACAGGTAGATGCCGAGGAAGATCGCCTCCAGGAAGAAGCAGAACGCCTCGAGCATGAACGGAAACCCGAAGAGGGATCCCCAGCGCCCCATCATCCGGGGCCAGAACAGCGGCAGGGAGATCGAGAGGATCGTCCCCGACACCGCGCCAACCGCGAACAGGATCGCGAAGCCCCGCGACCAGGTGCGCGCGAGGGCCATCCACGCTCTGTCGCCCGTGCGGTTCGCTCGATATTCGGCGATCGACATCGCGGCGGGGAGCCCGATCCCGAACGCGACGAAGAAGATGTGGAAGATGAACGAGACCGCCATCTGGGTGCGGGCGGCATCCAGCGGCGAGAAGGCGATCAGCACGACGGGACCAGCTTAGGACAGCTCTGGTCAGGACCGGACGATCGGGTTGTGCCATCCGCCCTGGGCGTCGAGGAGGCGCTCCGCCTCCTTCGGGCCCCACGTCCCGGTCGCGTACTCGTGCACCGCCTCGTGGTCGGTGAGGACCGGGTCGATCACGCGCCAGGCCGCCAGCACGGAGTCCTCCCGCGCGAACAGCATCCCGTCCCCGTCGAGCGCGTCGCCCAGCAGGCGTTCGTACGGCGACAGCTCTCCCGGGTGGTCGTCGCACAGATACAGCTCGCGCTGCGAGCCGACGAACTCCTCACCCGGCTTCTTGACGCGCGCGGCGAGGGCGATCGCGCTCCGCGGCTGCAGGCGAAACCGGAGGTAGTTCGTCTTGCCGGGCGCGGGCTCGGAGTCGGCGAAGACCCGTTGCGGAGGCGCCTTCATCGACACCAACACCTCCGACGCCGTCACGGGCAGCTCCTTGCCGGCGCGCAGGTACCAGGGCACGCCGTTCCACCGCCACGAGTCGATGAACAGGCGAACGGCGGCGAACGTCTCGACGTCGGACTCGGGCGCCACGCCCGGCTCGTCGCGATAGCCCTCGAACTGCCCACGCACGAGGTCGTCCCGCTCGAGCGTGCGCATCGCTCGGAACACCTTCCCCTTCTCGTCTCGCTGCGCCTCCGAGCCCGCGCCCACCGGGGGCTCCATGGCGAGCAGACCCACGACCTGGAACAGGTGGTTCTGGATGACGTCACGCAGGCACCCGACCTCCTCGTAGAAGGTGCCGCGCCCCTGGACGCCGAAGGACTCGGCGAGCGTGATCTGCACGCTCGAGACGTAGTTGCGGTTCCAGATAGGCTCGAGGAAGGAGTTCGCGAACCGGAAGTACAGGATGTTCTGCGTCTCCTCCTTCCCCAGGTAGTGGTCGATGCGAAACACCGACGGCTCCGGAAAGACGGCGTGCAGGACTCGGTTCAGCTCCTCCGCCGACGCGAGGTCCCGGCCGAAGGGCTTCTCGACGATCACGCGCGCACCGGCGCTGCACCCCGAGGAGCCGAGGCCCTGGACCACGACCTCGAAGAGGCTCGGCGGGATCGCGAGGTAGTGGGCCGGACGGCTCGCGCCGCCCAACGCCTCGCGGAGCTTGGCGAACGTCCCCGCCTCGCGATAGTCGCCGTCGACGTAGCCGAGGTTCGCGCTCAGGCGGTCGAACGCCTTCGGGTCGTCGATCCCGCCGTGCTCCTCCACGCTGTCCCGCGCCCGCTGACGGAGCTGCTCGACGCCCCACTGCGAGCTCGCGACGCCGATGATGGGGATCTTCAGCCGGCCGCGCTTTGTCATCGAGTAGAGCGCGGGGAAGATCTTCTTGTACGCGAGATCGCCGGTGGCGCCGAAGAAGACGAACGCGTCCGATCGCTCGTCCACGGTCATCCCGCTCCCTGCTCTCGGTGCCCGCCGAACTCCTGTCGCATCGCGGAGAGGACCTGGTCGGCGAACAGGGCCTCGCCGCGCGACTCGAAGCGCTCGTAGAGCGCCGCGGTGAGCACGTGCGCGGGCACGCCCTCGTCGACGGCGGCTTGCACCGTCCAGCGGCCCTCACCCGAATCGGAGACCCTCCCGCCGAAGCCCGCCAGCTCGGGGTCGGCGACGAGTGCGGCGGCCGTCAGGTCAAGGAGCCACGAGGCGACCACGCTCCCGCGGCGCCACACCTCGGCCACGGCCGCGATGTCGATCGGGTACCGGTAGTGCTCGGGATGCCGAAGGGGTGCGGTCTCCGCGTCGGCCGAGCGCTCGCGCATGCCCGCGTCGGCATGCTTCAGCACGTTCAGCCCCTCGGCGTAGGCAGCCATCAAGCCGTATTCGATGCCGTTGTGCACCATCTTCACGAAGTGGCCGGCCCCGACCGGCCCGCAGCGCAGATACCCCTGCTCCGCCGTCGAGGGCTGGCCCTGCCGCCCCGGCGTACGACCGGCCGCCTCGACGCCCGGGGCGAGGCTCGCGAAGATGGGTCCGAGGCGCCCGACGACGTCGTCCTCGCCCCCGATCATGAGGCAGAACCCGCGATCCAGGCCCCACACGCCGCCGCTCGTGCCCACGTCGACGTAGTGGATGCCGGACTCGGCGAGCGTGGCGGCCCGTTCGAGGTCGTCCAGGTAGTATGTGTTGCCGCCGTCGATCACGGCGTCGCCGGCTCCGAGGTGGGGCGTCAGCTGCTCGAGCGTGGACCCCGTCACCGCCGCGGGCAGCATCAGCCACACCGCGCGCGGGGCCGAGAGCTTCGCGACGAACTCCTCGAGCGAGGCGGCGCCGGTCGCGCCCTCCCCCTGAAGCGTCTGCACGGCCTGGCTGTTCACGTCGAACACGACGCACTCGTGCCCGTCGCGCATGAGCCGCCGCACCAGGTTCGAGCCCATCCGGCCGAGGCCGATCATCCCGAGCTGCATCGCGCCCCTCCTCGTTTCGTTGGACCTTCAGTCGCGGGGAATCATCCGCCGGCCAACACCGCCGCCCCGATCGCGCCCGAGAGGTCGCCGAGCTCGGTGCCGAGCACCTTCGGCCGATTATCCGGCACGAACAGCCTGGGCTCCATCGCGGCCGCGACGCGTTCGATGAACGGCTGGCCCAGGCGATCGCCCAGGCCGCCTCCGATGATGATGGCCTCGAGGTCAAGCAGGTTCTGCGCCGAGGCGAGCGCGATGCCGAGCGCCCACACGGCGTCGTCGACGAGCGACACGGCCACCCTGTCCTTCCTTTCGACCGCCGTCGCGATCACGCCGCTCGACAGGGTCGTTCGTCCACGCCGCTGCATCAGGTCGAACAGGATCGTCCGGTGGCCTCGTTTGGCAAGGGCCCGCGCCCGTGCCTCCATCCGACCACGCCCGGCGTACGCTTCGAGGTGGCCTCGGCGACCATCGGAGCACATGCGGCCTCCATCCTTCACGATCGTGTGGCCGATCTCCCCGGCCGCGCCGCGGCCCACGCGGAGCGTGCCATCCAGGACCAGGCCGCCCCCGACCCCGGTCCCGCAGAACACGCCGAGCAGGTTCCGGTAGGGCCGGCCGGCGCCGCGTTCGTGCTCGCCTCGGATCGCGACGCGAACGTCGTTGTCCAGCGTCACCGGGACGCCGCCGAGCGCTTGTGACGTGAGCGGCCCGAGCGCGACCGGCTCCTGGAAGCCCGGGACGTTCGGCGAATGTGAGACCGTCCCCGTGCTCGCGTCCACCTCACCGGGCGTCCCCATCCCGACTCCCGCCAGATCGCCCGCCACGGCCCCCGCGGCCTCGAGCGCCGTAGCGATCGTTCCCGCGATCGCGGCGATCACGTCGGCCGAGCCCGTCCGGGGCGTCAGCACCCGCGCGGTCCCGACGACCTCCTTGTCCCGAACGATCGCCGTCTGGATCTTCGTCCCGCCGAGGTCGACCCCGGCCGTCACACCTCCCATCTCACCCACCCGTCTCGCTCGCCGCGGGCGATCGCGTGCGGCGCGCCGGGTACCTCGACCAGAGGGTCTTGCGCGGCGGCCGGGCCGGCGGAGGTGCTTCGATCTTCGTGAGCTCGGACTCCGTCACGTCGTACCGCTTGAGGTAGTTCCCCGCGAACGCCTGGACCACAGCGGCGGCGGGCAGCGCGAGGAGCGCCCCGACGACGCCGCCGATGCTCCCGCCCGCGAGCACCGATCCGAACGCGATCCCAGCGTTCAAGTGCATGGTCTTCGCAGACAGGCGTGGGCTGAGGAACGTGTTCTCGATCTGCTGGTAGATGGTCAGGTACACGAACAGGATGAGCGCGGTGGTCGGGCTCTTCGCGAGCGCGACCAACAGAGGCGGCACTCCGCCCACGTACGAGCCGAAGATCGGGATGAACTCTGAGACCAGACCCTGGAAGACGGCGAGCGGGAGTGGGAAGGGGACTCGAAGGATCAGCAGGCCTACGAACATCAAGCTCCCGTTGATGATCGCGAGCAGCAGGCGCGAGTAGAAGTAGCCGCCGGTCTTGTCGATCGCCGTTTCCCACGCCCACAGGACCTCCCGCTGGCGACGCGGTGGGAGCAGGGAGCAGACCGAGCGCCGGATCTTCGGACCGTCGGTGACGAAGTAGAACGTGAACAGGCCGATCGTGAGCAGGTTGAAGATCGCGGCCAGGACCTTCACGCCGAAGCCCAACAGGTTGCCCGCGATGTTCGCCGCGAAATGCGCCACGTTCGATTTCGCGCCCTGCAGCTGCTCCGTGAGGTGCGCGGTCGAGAGGTCCAGGTTGCAGCACTTCTTCGTGAAGTGGCTGAGGCGATCGAGCCAGCCGGGGACCGCCTGGATGAACTGCCCGATCTCCTTGACGATGATCGGGATCATGAGCCCGATCAGGATCATGCCGGTCACGAAGAGCGAGACGAGGACCGCCCCCGTCGCGAGCCCCCGGCGCCAGCCGTGCCGGTGCAGCCAGTTCACCGCGGGCTCGAGGGCAAAGGAGAGGAACAGTGCGATCACGAGGTTGGATACGAGCCCCCGGAGCTCCCGCAGGGCCGAGTAGGCGAGGAGCGCGAGCCCAGCCCACAGGATGACGGTGATGATCAGCCGGTTGATCCAGGGCGGCATCGTCGCCGCCGTCGCCTGCGGCTCCTCTTCGGTCATCCTCACCTTCCCCGGGTCGGGCGAAGGATACCCGAGACCACCGAAGCGCCGGGGATGGCGAAGGAGCCGCTGTTACACTGGCCGCCGGCCCGTCCGGGCCGACATTCCGGGGTAGCTCAACCGGCAGAGCGGCGGCCTGTTAAGCCGATGGTTGTGGGTTCGAGTCCCACCCCCGGAGCTACGGGCGCGGGCGGTCCCGGGAGGTGGTGTCCGAGGCGCGCTTGACTCGGAGGATGTCGGGGTCCCGAGGGTCGAGCGGCGGCATGGGGGCGCGGTCGTCGCGGTGGCGTCGGGCCTTCGGATCGATCTGGAGCCTCCGCATCGCGTCCCCCTCCTCTCTTTCTCCTATATCGGTCATGGCCGTCGCGGACGAATCCCCCATTGGTCCACTTTCTCCGGGTGGGTGATAGGCCAAAGGGCGGAGGCAGTCGGGCGCGGGGGCTGGCCCATCGCCCCGCGAGCAGGGATGATGGTCCCGCCCGGGGCGGTAGCTCAGTGGGTCAGAGCAGCGGACTCATAATCCGCCGGTCGGTGGTTCGAGTCCACCCCGCCCCACGACCGAAAGCCGCAGCTCAGCGTCCCTTTCGCGCGCTGGCGCTCGCCTGATCGATCCGCGAGATCCCGCGTGGATCCCGCACGCCGTTGACGATCGTTGCCTCCAGGCGTGTCGCGACGTCGTCCAGGTCAGCGTCGAAGAGATGCCCGTAGACGGTCAGCGTGAAGGCGGCGGAGCGGTGCCCCAGGATGCTCTGCACGGCCTTCGGCGAGGCTCCTGACGCGATCAGCGCGGCCGCGGCGGAGTGGCGGAGGACATGCACCCCGACGCGTGGGAGACCGGCGCGGCGAAGCGCTGGCTGCCAGAGCCTGTGATAGAAGTTCGAGTGCCGAAGCGGGCCTCCGCCCGGTGAACGGAAGAGCAGCCCATCGGGATCTGGGCCGACCCGCTCGATCAGTTCGTCGATGGCCTGCTTGAGCCCGCTCGTCAGCGGGACCCGCCTGATCGCGTGGCTCTTCGTGGGCCCGTAGATGACCTCTCCACGCACCTCCGCGGCGGACTCCTCGATGACGAGGCGGGCGCGCAGCGAGTCGACGGAGCGCCGGCGGAGGGCCGCGCCCTCGCCGAAGCGAAGGCCGATGGTCCCCAGCAGACGCACGAACAGATCGAACGGCGCCGGCATCTGGCCGGCGATCGCCTCGACGTCGCCCGGCTCGAGATACGCGGCCTCGGCTGAGGGAAGGCGGGGGAGCTCAGCCCCATCCGCCACATTGCGCCCGATGATGCCCTCGCGAACGGCGGCCTGCAGGACGAGGGACAGGACTACGTGCGCCTGTCGGACCCGGGACGCGCTGACGCCGCTGTCATCCATGTTTCCGATCCAGGCTTGGATATCAGAGGGTCGCAGGGCCGCGAGCGGCCATGATCCGAACGTGGGGAGGATCCGGCTTCGCAACAGGGACGCATAGCTCTCCGCAGTCTTCGGCTTGATGCCTCGGGTTCGCGTCGCGAGCCACGTCCGGGACCAGTCCTCGAGAAGGGTCCGGCCGAGCGATGGGCTCACCCACGTCCCTCGGTCCACTGCCGCGCGCTGGTCTCTGAGGAGGCGATCGGCGAGCTCGAGAGTCCGGAAGGACGCAGAGTGCTCCTTGCGATCGCGGCCGCGATAGCTCGCGTCGTAGCGGTGCTGGGCCTTGCCTCGCACATCGACCCAGATCCGCTTGGTGACTCCTGGGTGGCCGGGCACGGGCTGTCGCTGCATCGCCCTCCGGCTCGTCGTGCTCATTGCCCTCGCCTCCCTCCGGCTAGGACGCCGCGCCGGCGCCCCGCTTCGAGGCGGATTATGGGCTCGGGGTCCGGGTCCATGCGAGTCGCTTGCCAGGCGCGGACATCGTCGGGGTGGAAGCGCAGATGCTTCCCGACCCGGAGGGCCCGCGGGCCCTCGCCCTTCGCACGCCAGGTGTAGATCGTCTTCTTCGAGGGGAGCTGGAGGATCGCGACGAGATCCTCGATCGTCAGGAGCCTTTCGAGCGTGGGCAGTCGCTGCGTGTCGGCGGGTCGCGGCTCGGCGCGGGCGCGCCGGCGAGGCGTCAAGCCAGACCCCTCAGCGTCGCTTTCGTGCGGGTCAGTGTCGCGTTGCCTCTGCATTGCGACGCTGGCGACCTCGAGCTACCCCTTGGCCTTGTGCGCGTAGCGGTGCGCGGCGCGGAGCTCCGCCGGCGTCTCTGAGCCGTCGCAGCGAAGGCCATGGATCTCAACGAGGTGGGCGCTGAGCCGGGCCGCTTGAGCTTCGCCCTCAGAGCGATATTTCCTCCGTTGAGTCGAGAGGATCCGCTCTCGGTTCGCTCGGTAGTACTCGTGTTGGTGCTCGTTGATCTGGTCGCGAAGGACTGCGCGGCGCGCGACGTCATATGCAGCCCTGTGCGCCTTATGCGCCTGGCTCCATCGTCGCCACTGCTCCCTCCGCTCCTCCCTATGAGCCTCGGAGTAGCGGCGTTCGCGCTCGCGAATCTGATCGAGATGGGCCTGGCGATAGTCACTGCTCTTCTCTCGGTTCGCTCTGCGGCAGAGATCGCAGCGACAGCCATGTCGATATTCGCGCATTGTCCCGTGGCGATCGGGCTCAGGAGTGTCCGATCGTTCATCGTCCATCCCGTTCGGTCCGGACGTCCCGGACGTCCTCCAGGAAGGCCAGGGCCCGGGCCATGCGCCACGCTTCGTCGGCGTCGCCGCGGGATCGCGCGTCGTCGCGGAGGGCCCTCGCGCCGTGGATCAGCTTGTCGAGTGTGACGCCCGGGGCCAGTTCCGAGCCCGAAATCGAGGCGCCGGCTGTGCTCCCGCCAGGTCGCACGAGGGCCCTTCGCAGGCGGTTGGCGCTCACGCTCACGGTCTCTAAGAGACCGATGAGCGCGTGAGCAAGCCAGTCGTGAGCAGCGTGACCAACAGCGTGACCTTTTGACCAGCGGCAATGCGCACCGCGTGAGGTTTCCGAGGAGCCCGTGACCTCACGCGCGAAGAGGGGGCGCGTGACCAAGATCGTGACCAAGATCCAGGCCCGCCGGGCGCTCATGCCAGGGGCTCCTGACGCCCGCCGGGCGGGGTCGCGAAGAACACGGAGGGCCCGCCGCGTCCGGCCACTCCAGGTCGTTCAAACGCGAGGCCACGAGAGACGAGATCCTGGAGCCGCCTCCGCGCCTTCTCGACCTGGGCTCGCGCGGAGCCCTCATAAAGGGCCTCGGCAAGACTCTTCGCGGTGAGACCTCCGAGAGCGGCGCGGAGGAGCTCGAGCGGATCCGTGCCCTCCTGGACGCGAAGGAAACCTCCCGCTTCGACCACGATCCGGAACGGCCCCACCTCGGCCTGCGGCTGCTTGAGGTGTCGGAGCTCGATGATCGGATCGCCGGGGTCGCCCCAGAGCGAGAGGACAGATCCAGCCATGGCCGTGATCCACCGCGAGCCGTAGACGTCCGCGAGGGAGGTTGGCTTCTTGTTCTCGGGCGTCGCCTTCCTGGGGTGATAGAGGATCGCGAGCTCGATCCCCGCGTCCATGACGTGCCCGACCGCCCGCGCGATGGCGGAACCGACCTCGTCCTTGCTAGGCGCGCTGACGACGTGCCCGAGGCTGTCGAGGACCACTGCCGAGAGCCCGCGGGATGAGGCCCAACCCGCGAGCGCCCTGGGATCCTCGACCAGGTCGAACTCGAGGAGTCCCCGATGCACCAGGAGCCGCTCACGGAGGTCGGCCTCTCCCTCTTCCTGGCTGACCATTTGCTTGAGCCGGCGCGAGATCTGTGCCGGTCGGTCCGCTGCTATCAGGCCAACGCGTCTATCGGCGCGCACGACGGGCAAGCGCAGGAGCTCGTCGGTGAGGCCCATGAGTGCGAGGACCAGCCACAGACCGAGAGTCGTCTTGCCGGATCCGTCAGGGCCCACGATGAGAAGGGGCTCGCCGGCAGCCCAGAGGACCTCGGAGCCTCGCCCCCACACCGGCTCCGCGCTTGCGGCGTCCCCAAAGGCGAATGCGGCTCCATCGATCTCGCGGCTTCGCTGGGCCGGCGCGCCGGCGGCCAGAGCGGCCATGCGTTGAGCGGCCTCTGCCTGGAAGGTCTCGGGGTCGGACTGCGCTGAGCGAGCCTCTCGCGTGAGGTCGCGGAGCACGGCGATGGTCTTCCGGCGCTTGCTTTGGTCGATGACCTCTCGCGCGTAGTAGCTCGCGCTCGCCGACGTCGGGAGCGTCTCCCACAAGTGGTAGAGGAAGAGCTCGCCGCCGACCCCCTCGAGCAGATCGGTGCGCTTCAGCTCGCCGGCCGTGGTGATGACGTCGACCGGGTCGCCCCGGTCATGGAGCGCGTAGATGGCGCGGCAGATTCGCCGATGCGCGGGACGGGAAAAGTCCTCGGGCTCGACGCGGGTGCGGAGGTCAGTGAGCGCATCGGGCGAGTCCATCAGCGCGCCGAGCAGGGCCTCCTCGGCCGCCAGGTTCTCCGCCGGAGAGTCCTCTCGGGGCGCGAGGCCGGCGTTGCCTGAGACAGCGGCCGGCGAGCGTGTATCAGTCACCGTCTTCGAGCGCGTCACGAGTCGCCCCGAGCCAGGGATCGCGCGAGTGCGAGCAGTGCACGGGTCAGGGCGACCATCGCGCGCCCGGCTCGTCGGGCCGCCCCCTCGACGTCGCCTGCCTTCAGATGGCGCTCTGCGTCGCGTACCCAGTACCGGGCGAAGGCGAGGGACTCACTCGCCTCGGGGTCGGTCCTTCCACGCCAACTCATTGGGCGGCTCCGCCTTGACGAGCTCCTCGACGACGAACCGCCGCCTTCTTTCGCCGCCGAGCCATGACGCTTTTGAGCTGCAGCCGCGTGAAATAGGCCTTCTTCGCGTGCTCGGCTCGTCGCGCTCGCTCATCTGGATCGAGCCGGCCCTCGGGGTCGACTTCACGTTCGAACCGCGCCATGAAGGCAGCTCGGCCTGGTGCGGTCAGCTCTCGCGAGTCGCGTCGCGAGTGGAGGGTGTTGGCGCCGAGGCGGGCTCGGAGGGTCCTCGGCGACTCCGGAGTCTTCGCCATGCGTTTCCTCGGCGGGATCCCGCGGTGGAGGAGCCGCATCGCGCCCGGAGCTTGTCATGGGGTCCGGGGCCCTGAAGTTACAGGCCTGTAAGTTAGCGCTATGCTTGGGCGCATGCAAGCGACTGACCTCGGAATGATCAAGCCGGATGTCGTGGTCGAGAAGAGGCTTCGATGCTCGAGCTGCGGGAAGCGCCTTGGTCGGTACGAGGTGGGGTTCTATTGGGGCGACGTGTTCCCGGACTTCCTCGATCTGATCCCGATCCGCCTCCCCTTCCCCATGCGAGATGTCGGTCGCGGCACGCGACCACGTCCGCAGCTCTTCTTCATGCAGGAGTCTGATGAGATGGATGGTTGGCAAGAACCCGACGGCCCAGATTCGCGTGTGGACACGGCCGCAGAGATCGGGCCGCGATACCGATGGCGTTGTGGTTGCGGCGCGGAGCCCGTTTGGAGGGGCACGCAGCTAGCCCAGCGGTGGGAGTGCGCGCCGGGGGTGGAGTACGTCTGAGGTTGCCTTGTAGCGATCTCGGCGGAGACCTCGCTTCAAGACTCGGGCTCGGTTGGCGCCTGCCGACCAAGCAGCGCGTCGAGCTCTGAGTGCGCATGGGTCTCGGTCACCTCGAGCACGACCGGCCGGCCCTCGCGGTAGACGATCCGGATCGCGCCGTATCCGGTGCGGAGCAGCCGCCCGATCTCCTCGAGGGCGGATCCGAGCGTGGGCGTCCGGTCCGCAGCCATCAGATCGCTCGCACTGCACGCCGGCGGAGGCGCCGGGCCGTGTCGAGAGAAACGGAAAGTCGATCGGCGACGTCCTCGATCGAGTGTCCTCGAGCGATGAGGGTGCGCAGCTCGAGCTCTCGCGGGCCTATCCCGGTCGGGGGCTTCATGACAGGTGGCTCCTCGAGCAGCTCGATTATGCGGTCGGCGACCGCGAGGATCCGCGGCTGCATCCACCCGTCGAGCTCGGCACGCTCCTCGACGGTGAGCGGCTGCTGGTCCCAGGCGTTCCGCATTGCGCGCACCGCGTCAGGCGACGTCTCAGCCAGGAAGCGCTCCTTCTGACCGGGACGCCGCTCTCGCGGGCTACCTCGACCTAGACCCGCCGGGAGGCTGGCATGGAGAGCGCACCGGTCGCCCTGGTTGTAGACGCTCAGGATCGCCCCGCAGTCTTCCTGCGCACAGACCCTTCCGGACGGAGAGCGCACCGGCGGCCGCATCGCCGGCGCGTAGAACAGGTCCGACCGCGGCAGCAGGATCTCGACGCGCCGGTCGCGCGGCTCGATCATGGCTCGGTCATTCCGTCGGAATCGGTCCCCTGAGGCTTCTCCGTCGGGCCTCCCTATCGGTCGTGTAAACGAAGAAGGGACGAGGCCTTCGCCTCGCCCCTCAGGTCGCTTCCCTGCCAGGGAGATTCGCTGCTACGTCGGCGTCATCCGGACGCCACCTTGGGGAGCTCGAGCCAGCGCGTACGGATCGCCGCCAGGTCGAGGTTCTTGCGCGTGTGCTGGTCCTCCACCTGGACGACCTTCCCGTCCGTCACGATGAGCGTGAGACGCCCGAAGCGGACGCCGAACTCGGCCACGAGAGCGTCCATCGCGTCGCCGGCGCTCACCGCACGCCCAGGCTCCATGGCGAAAGTATCGGCGCTGCTGGGGGCCTCATCAATGCAGGTCAGGCAGGCCGCTACGATCGTGTTTGAGCGCATGCCGGACTGGAGGGACCAGTCCGGGGTGAGCGAGGGAGTCGGAATGAGCGACGCCCACGACAAGCATAGGAGGCCACATCCTGGCTGGCCGGAGTTCCTCGAGTACATGCGCGCCGCTGTTCGTCGTTGGGTTCCGCTCGTCACCGGCGTTGTCGGGGCCGTGCTGACCGTGGTCAGCCTCTTCGCCCACGGGTTCCTCTTCTTCGTCGTCGGCATCGTGCTCATGGCCCTCGCGCTCGTCGGTGCCCAGTTCCAGGCCTGGTGGGACATGCGTTGCGAGCGAGACCAGATCCAGGAGGAGCTGAACAACCTCAGGGCTCAGCTCGCCGGCCAGCGCACCGCCGAGGCTCGCCGAGCCGGGCTGGCCCTGCTCGTCCGAGACGCCGACATGGTCCTGTTCGGGATGGAGGCCGTGGCTGACGGAAGCCGGCCTGAGCGGCCCGTGCTCGAGGAGCCGCGTCCGACGGGAGACGCGCAGATCGACCGTCATCGACAGCTGCTGCATCGCTTGCAGGTCCAGATGGACGCCGCCTCGCCGCCGCCGTGGAGACGCGCGGCAGCCGATTGGACTGGGCGATGCCGGACATACCTCCAATCACTCGAGCCGTCTGTGCTGCCCAGGTTCGATCACCCGATGGGCATGAAGCCGTCGAGGCCTTGCCCGTTCGAGGCGCCGGAGGCGATGGCCGAGATCTGGGAGGCCGTCGCGCTTCGACAGGAGCGCTTGCTGGGTTTCCTGGCCGAGCTGCCGAGCGGGTAGGGGCGGAGCGCTCAGTCGCCCCTTCGCCCACCGTCCGGGTCGACGCTCGCGTAGGCGACCGGGCGGCTGATGAAGACGGACCCGTAGATGTGGCCGGAGAAGTGCTCCTCCTGGCCCTCGGCGTTGAGGAGGATGCCCAGCACGTAGTCCTCGCCCCCGACGCGCTCGTTCCTGATGCGCGTGACCCGCTTCGGCTTCGTTTGAGGGTCGGGGCGGTTGGCCACGCCGAAGACGGTCGCGGCCGGGAAGCGGATCCAGTCGCCGACCTGGACCTCGTCCATGAACGCGGCCTTCTCGGCCATCGGGGGCATGGCGAACTGCTGCTCCAGGTGCGCGAGCTCATCGCCCATGCGGAGAGCATCGGCGCTTCAGGCCGTCGGAGGCGGCAGCAGCCCCTTTCGAAGTGCGATGAGGTTTTCAATCGTTGCGGCGATCGCCGCAAGCACCGCCGCGCCGATGATCGACTCGCCAAGGACGACGAAGCCGGCCACGACGAAGGACGCGCGAGTGACCGAGTCACACGTCACCTGGTTGAGGAAGGAATCGAAGCTGCAAACATCAGCCTTCGCCGTTGCCCAGAAGGCGATGGCGCCCGCGATCCCACCCAAGACCGTGAGCACGGCCACAACCTGCAGGAACGGCGCGACTCCTTGGCCGGGGTACTTGGGCGGCGCCGGAACTGCTGGCTCGGGCGGAGCGGCGGGAGCGGTTTCCTCCGCCGGAGGCTCAGGGTCGATCGGCATCCCCTCCTTGCTCGTGGCGACGGGATTCTGCCTCTGACGGCGCATCAGTCACAAGCCCTGAACGGCCTCTCGCTGGCGATCCTCGTTCGAGTCACCGGCGTGACGGAAGTCACCGAGGTCTGACCGGGGCCGAGCCAGAATCCACCGCGCAATTTCGCGGCGGTGTTCACGGCCTGGGCTTAGCCCAGGGTTTCAAGCGGTTAGGGCCGTTTTCCGCCGAAGACGCCTCGCCTCCCCGGCTGAGGCCAATCCGTTGCTTTCGTGTCGCAGCGTTGTGCCGATCCTGCTATACTTCGAGGCATGGCAGGATCATGGCGGATCGAGTTCTATCGGGAGCCGGGCGGTAAGGTCCCGGTCGAGGACTGGCTCCGTCAGCTTCGACGGGAGGCGGGACCTGAGGCGGCGGGCAAGGTGGAAAGGGCCATTACGCTGCTGGAACAGGACGGCTTCAGCCTCACGACCGAGTATCTCCACAAAGTCCAAGGCCGGCCGAAAGGGATCATCTGGGAGCTCGTGGCCACCCACCGGAGGAACCCGTACCGGGTGCTCTTCTACAACCGGGCTGGCAATACGCTGGTCTTGCTCGTAGGCTTTCACAAGAAGACGGACGCGATCCCGACCGCCGAGATTGAGCGCGCCGAGCGACGCGCCGATGAGGACAGGAAGAGGCGACGGTGACCGAGAAGGGGAACCCCACCTGGGATGAGGTTCGGGGCCGGCTTCACGCCGAGGACCCGGAGCTGGCGGCCGCATACGAGGAGTCCGAGCCGGCCTTCCAGGTCGCCAAGGAGCTCATCCGGATCCGCCATGAGCGCGGGATTTCGCAGTCGGAGGTCGCCCGGCGCATGGGGACGGCGCCCTCGGTGATCTCCAGGCTCGAGAAGATGGAGACGCGCCCGACGCTCGCTACGGTCTTTGCTCTCGCCCGCGCGCTCGAGTGTGCGGTCGAGATCCGGTTCATCAGCAAGGACGCTAACGGTGCGGGTGACGCTGGTCGGGTGAGCACGTGGGAGGCCGACCACCCAACGCTCGGACACGGCTACTACGTCGGGCCCCCTGGTGGCCTTCTCGCGGGCACCGGCTACTTCGTCACGCGAGAGGATCTCGCGGCAGCGCTGCTGAGCGTTGGACAAGCGCTCATCCCCGAGGTGCCTGTCTACAGCCAGGATCTGCTGAAGGAAGCAATGGAGGACACCGCCCGGCGGAGCCGCAAGTTGCTCGAGGGGCTCCGCGGAGAGCCCGTCGAACGGCACGAGGAAGAGCAGGCCGTCGGTTGACCAAACGGAACGAGGCGGCGGCATGAGCTGGCTTCGCCGCAAGACCTACAAGTTCGGCCGGGTCCTCGGCGACGTCGAGGCGATCGCGTCTGGAGATCCCAGCAAGATGGCTCGCCGGGCGAAGAACCGCATCCTTGGCCGCCTGCTGGGCCGCGGGGGCTTCTGGCGAGCGCTCTGGCGGTAAAGGATGGACGACGGGAGGTCCTTGCCGTGAGGTGCGGATGGTGCGGGCATCCAGGCGTCCACGCTCAGATCAACCCACCAGGGAACCGGTGCCCCGACTGTCCTGTCTGTCAGCGCGAGCTGGCGAAGGAGCAACGGGACAAGGACGTCGGCCGACACGACCAAAGCAGAGGCCCCCGCTAGCAGCGGAGGCCTCCAGACCTCAGGTCAGCCGGACCCGTCGATCGCTGCCAAGTCTACGATCTGGCGAACAATCGACTCGACAGCAGCCAGCAGATCCACAGCACCTCGAGGGCCGCGCGCCACTGACGGTTCCACCAGCTCCCGGGGAGTCTCGAGGGTCTCCTCCAGGAGCTGCAGGCGCCGCCTTCGATTGGACCCGTCGCCGCGTTCGCGAAACATGGGATAGCCGGGATCCGATGCGATCCCCGCCCTGCGCGCGACGCGTCGGATGCGCCACGTGAGGGCGGCGGAGCTGCAACCCAGCAACGACGGCGGACGCGAGAGATGCGAGAGGAGCCAGGCCGCCGCCTCGGACGCGCTCGGGCTCAGCTCGATCCATGCCGAGCCGCACCGCATCCTCGAGTGTGAGCCCAATCTGAGGTCCGTGCTTCGGAGGCGGCAGAGCTGCGGGATCGTGAGCCCCGTTTCCCAGCGGAGGATGATGGCCCATGCGGTCTCCTCACCGCGGCCTCGGTTAGAGGACGCAGCGACGTACACGAGTCGTCCGATCAGCTCCTCACCGGCAGCAGGAGGCCGACGCGTAGCGCGGAGGTCGGGATCCAGCAAGCCCGGTATCGGTCGTCCCCGGTCGGCTTCCCATGCCTCGAAGGCTCGCGCGAGCCCCAAGGTCTGGCCGCTCACGTGATGCGCTCGACTGCTTCGCGCCGGACCGGGTCAGCTACGGCCACGTACCGACGCAGGAGCTGAGAGAGATCTCCATGATTCATCAGCTCGGCGATCGTGACGGGATGGACGCCGGCCTCGGCGAGGCGTGTCGCGAACGAGTGACGCAGGAGGTGCGGATAGACGCGGATCCCGGCGTCCTGGCCCGCCTCCGAGAGCCATTGCGACAGGCGCCCCGCCCCTACGCCGAGCAGCGTCGCATAACCGCGTTCTCGAGCGAGCGCGGAGAGCTCAGCCACCGCCTGGGCTGCCACCCGGTTGAGCGGGACGGCGTAGGGCTGGTCCTTCTTCGCGACGCGGACATGCAGAACGCCGTCGCGCACGTCATCGAGGGCAAGCTGGATCGCCGACTCGCGTCGCAGGCCCGTATTCGCCAGGAGCAGGATCGTCCAGGCACGGCGTGGCTCGCGGACAGCGGCCGAGAGCACGACGCGGGTGAGCTCCTCGCGCGAGAGGTACGGTGCCGGCCCCTCCTTTGCCTTCTTCACTCGAAGGCGTCGAGTTGGGTCCTCGGCGAGGTCGCCATGGTCGGCGGCCCAGCCGAAGAATGACTTCGCCGCTTGCAGCGCGATCCGACGCGCCGAGCCTTTCGCATGGAAGCTTTCGAGGAAACGCAGCAAGTCGTCCTCGGTGGCGGTCTCCATGGCCCGAGGGAGCACGAACGCCTGGAGCCTGAGGAGGTTCATGAGGTAGGAGTGAACGGTGCGCGGAGCCATGTTCCGGCCGACCTCGGCGAACCTTCGCCAGTCGGACAGCAGTTCGAAGGTTCGCGGCGCGGCGCTCTCGCGGACGATGCTCAGGTTCCGGTCGGTGGTCATGCTGGATCGTCCTCAGACTCAAGGGGCAGAGGCCGGCCCGTCTTCCCTTCGATGAACTGAATCAGTTCGACGCGCTTCGCGGGAATCGTCGCGGCACGGTCGCCCACCACAGCCCACCACGCCTCGTATCCCTGGGCCTTGACCTCGTCGATCACGATCCGGATCTTCTCCTCTTCGGAGAGGGTGCCTGGCCATTGCCCCTGCAGCTGGATGAGGACCCGCGCGGCCGACTCCTGAGCCTCCTCACTGACGGGTACTCGATTGAGCCGACCCATCCATTTGAGAAGGTCCTCGCCGCCGGCGCGCCAAAGCACGTCGACGGCCTGCTGAAATGCGGCGTCTTCGATCTGCATGATCCGCCACCTCCCTCGTGGCTCCCTGAAGTGGGCGGCAGGCGTTGGGAGACGCTTTTCGGGCTCGAGACCCTAGCCGCCCGCAGGATACTACCGGCGACCTCGCCGGGGAAGCGCTCAAGTCGAGACAGCGCCACTCGACGGGCTCCGGCTAGAATCCGGCCCCGCATGGCCGGCGACGAAGAGCTGCGGTGCCTGGGATTCGAGGACGATCTCCCGTGCCCGCGCCCGGTCGCATGGACCGCCGAGAAGCTGGTCGGCGCCGGCAAGGGCGATTCGCTGACGCTCTGCCGGCGTCACTACGAGGCCTTTCGCTTCCACGGCCGGGTCGGCGCGGGGACGAGGATCGGATCCGGTCGACCGACCGACCCGGACGTCCCCTCAGCCGGGTAGGCGGCCGAGGTCGAGGTCCGTGGCATCGAGCGCCTGGACCCGCCAGTCGCGGAGCTCCTCGACCCACCGGACGTAGAACGAGCACGTCTGATAGACGCGGCTGTCGATCGGCTCGAACGCCTCCGAGACGTCGTCGAAGACCAGGACTTCGGCCCAGTCCGGCGAGCGGTAGTTGACGCGCGTGTACAGGCCCATGCCCTGCAGGGAAAGGGCGAGAGCCATGAGGTCCCAGCTCTCGAGGGACTCGCCGGTCACGAGCGATTCCAGCGGAATCGCCGCAGCGCTTGGGTGGCCGGCGGCCTTGGCGATGAGCGAGATCACCTTGAGGAGCGGGCGCTCGGTCTCCACGGCGTGCACGAGCGCTTCCGGATCCACGGGGCGACCGCCGGCGCTCATCCCTTCTCCAAGACCTCCATGCGTTCGAGCTCTCGCTTCAGCGCCGGCGCGAGGTTCCTCGCGAGCTCGTCCGAATTCGTCGTGTAGACGTCGCCGTGGATTTGCAAGACCACAGTCCGTCCTGCGCTCCCTTTGCCACCGCCGGCCTTGCCGATCTCCGCGGCGATCGCGCGCCCGAGGGCGATGATGTGTCCTTCGGAGAGCGGCATCACTCCCGCGCCAGAGACGATCTCCGAGCCGGTCCCGAATGGGGTCGAGTACCCGCCTTCGCCGACGAGGAGCGTGGGGCCCCTCGTGATCCCCCCCTCCGCCGCTGCGAAGACGGCGCCGGCCGCGGTGTAGAACCCAGGATTCACCGGAACGCGGATTCCCGGGATCGAGGCGAGCTGCTGGCGGAAGTCGGCGAGCGCCTGCTTGGCGCCCGAGTCGTCGAGCGTGAGGGTCACACCCCACTTTCTTGCGATCGCTTTGAGGATTCCCCTGATGTCCGAGAGGGTCGACCCGAGGGTGGAGGCGATGTCGCCGGACGTGGTCTGGGCCTGGCGCCCCGCGGCGTTCCAGTCAAAGACAAGCTGGTCGACCTGGTGCTTGTTCCCCTTCGCGAGGGCCTCGAGGATGGTGGCTCCCTGCGTCCCCATGTTCGCGATCGCCGCGAGCAGCCCATCAGCCCTCGCCCCACCCTCGCGCGCGACCTCGTCCCAGTTCCTCCGGTAGTTCGCCCCAGCCTTCAGCTGCTGGTCGAAGTCCTTGAGGATCTGCCCGGCGGTGAGCTTGCTCTTCCCGGCGAGGGTCCCCAGGTCCGCAGCCGCGAAGTTGAGCGATGACGCGAGCCCCGACCGCCACTTCGTGAAGTCGCTGAGCGTCGTCGAGACGAAGGTGTCGAGGTCCTGGCCCCCTGCTTCGAAGGCGGCCTGCATCTTCGCCTGGAAGCTCGGCCAGTCTTGCCCCGTCAGGACGATCGCCGAGTGCAGCTCCCGCGAGCCTTGCGTGATCCCTTCGAGTCCGCTCTTCTCCTGCGCGGCCGCGTAGGCTGCGCGGATCGCCGCGTCGCTCGAGTGTTCGTAGGCGGCCTGCAGGCCGTCGATCTCCTTGGCTGCGGCCGCGGCGCCGGCGCGAACGTCCTCCATGGCTCCGGGAGCTCGGAGCCCACCCGCCTGATGGGACCGCTCGAGGTCCCTGACGGCCTGGGCCGCGTTGGCGGAGTCCTTGCCGTACTGGACGATGACCTCTCGATCGGCCTGCAGCTGCTTCGCCTGATCCCTGGCCATCTTGTTCGCGAGAGCGACGACGCCAGCGAGGGCTGCGACTCCGGCCACGGCTGGCGCCGCAGCAGCCGCGAGACCTCCGAGTCCGAGCGAGACCCCGGCCTGCTCCGTCTCGAAGAGCGTGAGCTGTGTCGCCGCACCCGCGGTCGCCGCCCTCGAGGCGGCCAGGTCGATCCCCCAGCCGGCGAGCCCCTTCTTCGCGACCCCGATCGCGAGTCCGAGCCCGATGAACGACGCGGCGAGCGCCGTCACCGCGAGCGCTCCCGCCTTCAGGGGACCGGGGATTTCGTTGAAGACCTCGACCCCGACCGTCATCGCGTGGACGACGGTCGTGACCACCGGAACCAGGCTCTCGCCGATCGAGATGCCGAGCCCCTGGAACGCTTCGCCGAGCTGATGCTCCTGGATCCCGAGGGCCCTGGCCGCGTCGAGGGCCCTCTGGCTCATCACGAGCCCGAGGGCATCCGCCTCCTTGCCCATCGCGGCCAGTCCGGCGGATCCCTGCGCGAGGAGCGGGAGCAGCGTCTTGCCCGACCGGCCGAAGACGTCGAGCGCGAAGGCGGTCCCCTGGACCCCCTGACCGAGCGATCGGTACTTGTCCGCTGCTTCCGCGAGCAGCTGCTTGAAGGACTTCTGCCGGCCCTGGTTGTCGGTGAGCGAGATCCCGTACTTCGTGAACGCGGCCCCGCCGTCGACAAGATGCTTCTCGAAGATCCCGAACCCGCGGGCGAGATCGTCGGTCGTGATCCCGAGCTGAGCCCCCGCGGCGCGGAGCCGCGACGCGTCCTCCGCCGTGATCCCGAGCTGACGGGCAAGGGTCCGGGTCTCCCCGGCGAGCCGGACGGTCGTGTCGACGGCCTTCGCCATCCCGACTGCGGCTGCCACGCCCAGGCCGACAGCGGCCGCGCCGGCGACCTTCCACGCGGCTCCAGTGGAGCTGAGCTCGCCCCGGATCTTCGCGAGGCCAGCGGACGCCTGGGCCGTGTCGTCCTTGACGCGGACGATCAGCTCGCGGACGACGCGTTCGGTCGGCATGGCTACTCGGGAGGCAAGGCGGCCCAGGCCGGACCTTGTCCGGCACGGAGAGCGGTCTCCAGAAGCCCTTCCCCGGCCGCGCGGCCCGGGCCGCCTCGAGCGTCCGGCGTCGCCAGATCCATCAGAGTCGGTGCGGACCTTCGACGGTGAGGATGGCCGCCAGACCTTCCTTTGCGAGGAGCTGTAGCGTCGCCGACGAGACGGAGATCGCGGCGAAGGCCCGGTCGATCGCCGCCTCGATGGGCATCCGATCGTTCTGCTGAAGGTCTCTCACCATCCCCTTCAGCGCCTCGGTCTCCGTCGCGGGCCCTGCGTAGCCGTAGAGGGCGCCGAAGGACGAATAACACTCCTGGCAGGCCAGGCGAGAGCCAATCAGGCCCTCGTGCCCGTGTCCATTCGGGCCGCCGAAGCTTGTGGCGGTCGAGCTCGGCGCGTCGATGAGGAAGCCAGATGGGGGCATCACGCCGCCCCACTGGGCCGCGTCCAGCCTGGGAAGGTGTCGCTGGACGAGCTCACTCGCCGTCCTTCTCCACAGCTCCTCGCTAGCTGTCCGGATCGCCTCGAGGGCCTTCGCGAGCTCGAGCTTCGTGTCGGGTCCGTGGGGCCCGAGCCGTCGGAGTCGCTCCGCGAGGAGTGGATCCACGACCTGCGCCGCTTGGGTCACGAGGTTCGTCGCCGCGGCGATCGCTGGCGAATCGGCCTGCTCCCAGAATGTCTCGACGTCGGCCTCGAGGGTGAAGACCCTCTCCTTGAGCTTGCCGGTCATGACACGCTCCCTCCTTCAGAGTCCGACTCGATCGGGCCGCTCCACACGAGCGTCGAGCGGTCGAGCTCGGCGAGCGTCGGCTGCTGGTCGACGTGGAGCTCGACGAGCCTGCCCGCCTTGAACTTGGCGTGAACGGTCCCGTTCGGGACGTGGAGCGCCTTGCCGAGTCCCTCGAGGACCTGGCGGAGCGACACGAGAGGGCGGCCGTCCTGGGTCGCCGGGATCCGCATGGTCCGCACGGTGCCTCACCGACTTCCCCGGTATTGGCGGAAAGCGTCGACCGCCGCGGCGAGCGCTCTCTCGACCTCGTCCGGGTTCGTCGTGGGTGGCTCCGGTCCCTTCAGGCGTTCGGGCTTCGCGACGGACTCGCCTTGATGCGTGGGGTCGGGCGCGACCGACTGGTTCATCGCCGCGAGGATCGCGTTCCACGCGGCGGCCATCTCGGCCTCGCTGCCCCCGCCGTTGAAAGTGTCGAAGTAGGCCTGCCAGAGACGCGCCCACTCGCGCTGCTCGGGGGTTGAGGGGTGACTCGGCATTCCGAACGCCGACGTCGACGGGGAGATCGCGACCCCACCGCTGTCGAGTGACTTGCCGAGGAAGTCGGATCCGGCCTCCTGGAGCTTCCCGATGAAGTCCCGCTGCAGCTTCGCGATCGCGTTCGCTCGCCGGTACCACGACGCGACGCTCAGCGGATCGGCGCTCGCGTGCGCCATGGCCTCCGCGTGTGCGCGGGCTCGAGCTGCCGTCCGGATCCCGTTCTTGAACCGGTAGAGCAGCTCCCGATCTCGGTATCGACGGACGGAGGCTGGGCTCGTCGCTCGAGGGCGAGTGCCCGGGGAAGGTGGGCGCTTTCCCTCCAGCCGGTCGAGTCGATCGCTCACGCCAGCGAGGCCTCGGACCTGTCGCTGGATCGGCGCCACGGCCTTCTGGGCCTCGGCGACCATCGTCTGCGCGAGTGCTCGGGCGACTCGCTCTTCGACCGCATGGGCCATCTCAGCTGCCTCCTTCGCGCGTGCCCACGGCGGCCGTCGGCCCGAGGTACTCCTGGAGGGCTCCGCGGACGACTCTGGCGATCGGTCGATCCTCGGCCCGGGCCCGGGCTACGAGCCTGGCGCGCAGCGGCTCTGGCAGCCTCAGCAGGAACGTATAGCCGCCGCGGCGGCCGACCGTTGCTCGCGCTCTCATCCGTCGCTCCCTCCAGGAGAATGAAGAAGGGGCCGGCCGACGTGGCCAGCCCCTCGCGTTCTCCGCCCTGGGGTTGCTGCTCTCAGTCCATGATATCGGACGGCATCACCCCGAAGTTCAGTGTCGACGTCGGCGCGCGCGCGATCGACAGCTTGTTCAGCGCCTCACAGAGATCCCGCACAGATCCCGCACGAGGTTGGGCAAGGACGGGAAACGACGGGTAGCAGCGAGTAGGCTTCCGCCCAGGTCAGGGGCGGTTTTCGGCGATCACTGCAGGTCGCAGAATCGGGCCTTAGCGGACTCATAATCCGCCGGCCGGTGGTTCGAGTCCACCCCGCCCCACGTGAAGCGAGCAACGGCCATCCTCGCCGGCTGCACCTTCGTCGTGTGGGGAGCGACGCCGCAGTCGCAGGCCGCCCCCCGCGGTCCGGCGAACGTCAACGTCAGCCGGGTCCCGGGCAACCAGGCCGAGACGGCCGTGGCCGTCAACCCCACGAATCCGAACAACATCGTCGTCACGTCGAACGTGGGTGACTTCGTCGGGCTGATGGAGGCGTACAGCACGGACGGGGGAACGACCTGGACCTCCCAGCTCATCGCCGCGGGGGGTGAGCTCGGAGTGGCGTGCTGCGACTCGAGCCTCTCGTTCGACGCGTTCGGCAACCTGTTCCTCACGTATCTCGTCTATGCCGGGGTCGGCATCCCGGTTGCGCTCTCCACCGACGGCGGCGTCAGCTTCCACGTGGTGTCGCTGGTCACCCCGCAGGCCGATGGCGTGGCGCCCGTGCTCCCGGGCCGAGGGCGAGTCAGCGTCCCCGATCAGCCGACGATCACGACGGGACCGGGGAGCGTGTGGCTGACCTTCACGGGCGGGGTGACGGCCCAGGCGGCGGGCGCTCCCGTCCTCGGGCTCGGTGACGTCGGTTCCTTCGAGACCTCCGAGGTGGCGGTCGGCCGCAACATCGGCCATTTCGGTGACGTGGCGGTTGGTCCGGCAGGGCAGGTGCTGATCGTCTACCAGGATCGGTCCGGGCAAGGACCGGGCAACATCTACACCGACCTGGACCCGGACGGGCTCGGGCCGGCCCGATTCGACCCGGCTCGGTTCGTCACGCAGACGAACGTGGGCGACTTCGATCAGATCCCGGCGGCGGCGAGGGTCACGATCGACGCCGAGACGGGGCTCGCGTGGGACCGGAGCGGTGGCCCGCACACGGGCAGGGTGTACCTGCTCTGGACGCAGGAGACGCCCAACGAGAGCAACGACACCAACGTGATGGTGCAGTACTCCGATGACGAAGGAGCGACATGGAGCAGCCCGGTCCGCGTGAACGACGACACGGGGACGACCAGCCAGTTCCTGCCCAAGATCGCCATTGACCAGACCACGGGGAACGTGGCCGTGGCGTGGTACGACTGCCGGAACGATCTTGGGGCCGGCAAGCCGGGTGACACCAACGCCGTGCCGAACGACGACGCGACGATCTACGCGTCCGTGAGCACCGACGGCGGGGTCACCTTTGAGCCGAACATCCGGGTGGGAGCCGCCGTCTCGAACTCGGGCGACGCCCGCTGGGGCCTGGATTTCGGCGACTACGAGGGGTTGGCGTTCGAGTCCGGCAGCATCTACCCGGTGTGGGCGGACAACTCGAACAGCACTCGGGACAACCCCGACGGGCGCTTCCATGAGCTCGATGTCTACACGGCTCGTGTGAAGGTCGCGTAGCCCGCACAGAGCGACAGCCCCGAGGGGGCCGCGGGCACGTCCCCCCCGGTGCGGTCGAGCTCAACTCACCAGGAGCCGTCGTTCGCGACGATCGTCAACGCCTGGTTCCCCGTGCAGGGGGCACCCGGCGCCGCGATGAAGGCCCGGAAGGTCCCGGCCGTCGCGCCTGCGGCGTAGTCGGTGATGAAGTAGCAGTTGCCCGACGCCGACATCCGAGCGGCGGCCCACTCCTGGGCGGCTGCCGCACCGACCGCGGCGA